>Ga0307476_10002907_pt1 | contig 10151 bp, 7 predicted proteins | sample atmos_gasesECM2C_2_FD_203314 | JGI IMG/M metagenome (GOLD analysis project Ga0307476, IMG submission 203314) | Hardwood forest soil microbial communities from Morgan-Monroe State Forest, Indiana, United States - atmos_gasesECM2C_05 | ecosystem: Environmental > Terrestrial > Soil > Temperate...
AAGGAGGGGCTGATCGCCCCCGCGCTTGTATACCGCCAGGTGGTGGCATCCCACTGCACCGTCCCACTGGTCCCTATCCCCCCCTTCATGGCGCCGTTCTGCTCTGTGAAGAACAGCGCCGTCCATCGACCAGCCGACGGGTTGGTAACTTCGACTTCCCCGTAGTCGCCCAGGCCCTGGGGATCGGAATAACCGGCATAGGTGCCGCTCGGGTCGAATAGAGCTACGTGCAGGACCGAGCTTTGGCCGGTGTCTTGGTAGTCCGCGTCGAAAATAAGGCGCGAATTGCTCGCTGCCGGCACCTTGAAAGTCTCGGTCTGGTACACCTCGGTAACCCCGCTCCAAATGGGGAACGCCCCTATGTTCGTCGTCGGCGTCAGGGGGTCGATGGTGAAGTCCCGCACCCCGGTGTCGTAGACCCTGTGCGAGAGCCTTCGGGTCGAAAGGCCCACGGTCATCGCCGCCGAGCCGGTGTTGGTCAGGGACACTTGCTGGGTGCTTGTGGCGCCCGGCAACCCCACGACATTTACCTGATTGGGGCTGATCAGGAGCCTGCCGGAGGGGGGCCGCAAGGCTGTCGCGTCAGCCCTCGTTGCGTCAGCCCTGCTCGCGTCGGGGCTCACCCGGACCGGGGACGCGACTGCCGTCGTGGTTGTGCTCGTGGAGGTCGTAGTGGAGGTTGTGGTGGAGGTTGTGGTGGCGACCGTTTTGCTCGTCGTTGCCGACGGGGCCGTCGTTGTGGTCGTGGTGGTGGGGGGGACCGGTGCCGGCAACGACTCGGCCAGCTTGACGGCGCCGAGGACGTTGAGCAGGCCCGCCCCTTGTTCGTCAGCGGGAGAACCGATGTCGGTAGCCGTGCTGGTCAGGATCTGCTTCACAAGCGCCGGCGAGGGATCGCTGCCGCCGTGAGTTCTGGAGTAGGCCTGTATGACGTCCGCAGCCGCCGCGGCGGTTAGAGGGGCCGCCTCGCTCGTCCCACCGAAGCTCTGTACTCCGATGTCCTTGCCAGCGAAGCTGTCGGCACAGCCCGTGTAGCGCTTGGGGTCGGTCGAGCACAGAGCCCAGTTCGAGTCGCCCGGGGCGACGAGGTCGACGGTGCCACCGGACTGGCTGTAACCGCCTGACGAGAACGACGCCACGTTGTTACTTAGCCATGTGCCGTTGCCCACGACGGGGTTGTAAAAACCGCCCGCATCGCTCTGCGCATAGTCGCGGAAGTTTGTCGTGGCGCCCACGCTTATGACGGCCGGGTCAGTGGCAGGCGACCCGATCGTGCTCGTGAGGCCAGCGTCACCGGAGCTTGTGACGACAGTGACCCCGGCAGCCACAGCCGCGTCGTCAGCGTTCCTCACGACGTCGAGGGCAGTGTCAGGGAAATCGCCTGAGCCGAGAGACTCGTTTATGACCTTGGCCCCGTGCTGCACGGCGTACTGCACGGCTTGGACAATGCTCGAGGTATTTGCGCCTTGGGCACTGCCGATGACCTTCAGCACGAGGAGCGAAGCCCCTGGCGCCACGCCAACGATCTTCACCCAGCACCCGCTCTTCGGGAGGGCCGATCTCAGGTCTGGGTTCACGTACTGAGCGAGGTTGTACGCCTTGTTGCCCTGGGCCACGATCGAGCTCGCGTCGCCGAAGGCTTCCGCTCCCTCGGTCGTCGCTGCCGTGCCGTCCCCGGAAAAGTCCAGGTACTGGGTGATCACCGGCGAACCTGCCTGGCCATAAGCACCGTTGCGGACAAAGTCGGCGTTCGTCGGGTCGAGCCCGTCTGCCAAGACGGCGACTGTGACACCGGACCCGTCGATGCCCAGGGCGCGGGCCTGGTTGGCGTTGATGTCATGGAGGCCCTCGGGATCCAGCTCCGGGTGCAAGCGCGTGCCACAGATCTGACTTGCCGGCGCGATCCCATGCGCGTGCAGTACCGGCTTCGCCTCCGAGCTGGGGCTACTCGCTGGGGCGTCCACTTGTGAGCCTGTGGCTGTAGCGGCCACCTTCGAGCCGGCTGGTGTTGCAGCCGTCGGGGTGGCGGGACCGACTGGGCCCAGGTTGAGCGTGGTGTCCGGGACGACCTGAGCAATCGCCCGGGAGCTGCCAAGTGCGCTCGCCAGGGCCGGGCTGACCAGGGCGGTTATAGAGTCCAGCAAAGTGGTGGTGGAGAGCACGGTCGCCCCGCCCGCCTTGAGTTGGGCCAGGACTGCGGCCTGCGCTGGGCAGGCAAGGCCGGCAGTCGTCCGTGCCTGAACGGGGCAGGAAGCCTTCAGCAGAAGGAGCACGTTTTCCGAGGCCCGCTCTGCTTGCTGGGCAACGCGCTTAGCCGAATTGGAGGTGTGGTTGGTGTTGGCCTGCCTCGCCGGCGCGCGACCCGGCGCAGCGACGACGTCAACGGGTTGGGCGACAAACGACGTCGCCAGGATCAGTGCGGTGCCGGCGGCAAGTCGCGCCGCCCGGTAGCTGGAGCGAGTTATGGCTTGCAACGTTCCCGTCCTGTAGTGGTCCTGACCGCCCGGCAGACCGACCTCATGGAACGGCGCGCTGGCGCGAGAACAAACGTAGGCGTAATCTACCCGGCTCCTGCCCCAACTCCAGCAGATCCAGCCAGGTGACCGCCACAGCACTACTTACGTAAGAGAAGGCGGCGACGGATGCCGCGGGCTGCTGCGACCCACTATTGCCGGGCGCCTGGCATGCTGCGCCCCACTATTGCCGGGCGCCTGGCATGCTGGGGCTCCATGAGCGCTGGGGCGGAACTTGCCGCTGTTTCGAGCACCCTTGGGGAGCTCACCAAGCGCGTCGGCCGCATCATCGCGGAGCTCTCTCCAAGCGAGGAGGAGCGCTACGGGAACGACCTGCTCGAGGTCGAACGCACCTTGGGCGTCGCCACCAGAAGGCTCGAGAGGCTCGTAGCCGGGCGGCACTAGCCCTTAGCCGCAGGAGCCAAGCGACCCCTTAGCCGCGGGAGCGAAGCGCGGCCTTTGCCGGAGGAGCGAACGGGAGGAAGGCGGATGGGCAGAAGTCCGCCATCACGCATTCGGCGCAGCGGGGCCGCCGGGCGATGCAGACACGCCGGCCGTGCAGGATCATTCGCAGGCTGAATGGGCCCCACTCGCGGCTCGGGAGCATTGCGCACAAGTCGGTCTCGACCTTCACAGGGTCGGTCTGCTCGGTGAGGCGGAGGAGCAGGCTGAGGCGGCCCACATGGGTGTCGACCGGCAAACCCGGCAAACCGAAGCCGACGCTCAGCACGACGTTTGCCGTCTTGCGGCCGACCCCGGGCAGGGTCACCAGATCCCCCATCGCCGTCGGCACGACGCCACCGAACCTGGCGGACACCGCACTTGCCAGGGCAATGATGTTCTTTGTTTTTACACGGAAAAACCCGGTCGGGTGGATGATCTCCTCCACCCTTTCAAGGCTGGCCGCGGCCAAGTCCTCAGGGGCCGGGTACTGCCGGAAGAGGGTGGGCGTAACGGAGTTCACCTGTTCGTCGGTCGTCTGTGCCGACAGCACCGTCGCCACTAGTAATTCCCACGGCGTCGAGAAATCCAGTTCGCAAAGGTCCTTTGCGCTGCCGGGGTATTCGACGGACAAGCGCTCCGCAGCAAGCTTTGCCCGGCCAGCGGGAGACCTCGGACGGGCTGATGGCACTCCATGAGGCTAGCGAGCTGTGGGGCCACGGCAGGGCAACGTTCCCCGCTTTGGCGCTAGCTTCGTGCTCGTGCACGATATCCGGGTCATGCGCCACCTCGACAGTGAAGACCTCGCGGCTGTCACCGGCCTCCTGGAGGCTGCGAGCGAAGCCGACGCGCACCCGGCGCTCGGCGAACATGCCTGGCTCGACCTGGTCCAGGGAGGGCGCGAAGGCTTTGCCGGCCTTGTCGCGTGGGAACCAGGCCACGCCCACCCGGTCGGTTATGCCCAGCTGAACCTTGGCCCTGATAGCGGCGGCGACCGCCCGAGCTGGGCGCTCGAGATTGTCGTCGACCCCCACCACCGCACGCCCGGGAACACCGTCGCGACAGACCTCGTGCGCAGCGCCATCGACCTGATCTCCAAAGAGGGCGGAGGGCACCTTCACCTCTGGGTGAGCCAGCCGGCCCCCTACCACGAACGGATGGCCGCCGCTGCCGGCTTGTCGCACGGCCGCTCCCTCTACCAGATGCGGAGGCCGCTCCCCGCAGATGAGCACTCAACGCTCAACACAAGGTCGTTCAAGCCAGGGCAGGACGAGCAGGCCTGGTTAGAGGTCAACAACCGGGCCTTCCACTGGCACCCTGAGCAGGGGGGCTGGACAGAAGAGACCCTCAAAGCCCGCGAGGCGCAGCCCTGGTTCGACCCGAGAGGTTTTCTGCTCTACGAGCTCGAGGGACGCCTCGCGGGGTTTTGCTGGACCAAGCTCCATGACCAGCACGGCGAGTCTTTCGGCGAGATATACGTGGTGGCAGTGGACCCGGACTTTTCGGGCCGAGGCCTTGGCCGCCAGCTCACCCTCGCCGGCCTCGACTATCTAGCGGATGAAGGGACCACCGAGGCCATGCTCTACGTGGACGCGAGCAACGTGAGGGCGGTCAAGCTCTACGTGGACCTGGGCTTCACCCTCAACCACATAGACCGTGCTTATACCGGCGACATCCCGGCGTCTACCGGTGACAACCCGCCGGCTAGCACCGACTAGTCGACCTCGAGGCCGCTGTCCACTGTGAGGTGGCCGCCGGCGGTGCCCGAGGGCTCGCGGAGGACGCTCACCTGCAGGTCAGGTGCCACTTCCATGCCCTTGCGCCAAACGGAGCGGCTCACGATCTTCGACGTGTCGACCCGGTCACGGTACTTGCTGGCGATCAGACGGACCTCTTCGAGCAGGCCTTCCGAAAGCGTTGTGGGGTTGAGCCCGAGCGACAGGAAACGCTCGTTTTGGACCACGAGGTCGTTCTCCGCAGCTTCCTTGCGCGGGTTCGGCAGCATCACGACTTCGGCGCCTGTGAGCTTCGAAATCAGTGCTGCTAGGTCCTTAACTTTGTGCACTTCGGTCGTCTGGTTGAACACCGACACTCGGTCACCCGTCGCCGGAGGGTTGTTGATCGCAATCTCGATACAGCGGACAGTGTCACGGATGTGGATGAACGCCCTCGTCTGCCCTCCCGTCCCGTGGACCGTCAGAGGATGACCGATCGCAGCCTGCATCAGGAACCGGTTGAGCACCGTGCCGTAGTCGCCGTCGTAGTCGAAGCGGTTGACTAGTCGTTCGTCGAGCCCAGTCTCGTTGGTCTGGGTGCCCCACACGATCCCCTGGTGGAGATCGGTGATCCGGACGCCGTCGTTCTTGGCGTAGAACGCGAAGAGAAGCTGGTCGAGCGTCTTGGTCATGTGGTACACCGAGCCCGGGTTGGCCGGGTGAAGGATCTCGCGCACCAGCTCGCCATCGGGGGTCGGGACCTTGACGGCAAGGTAGCCCTCTGGGATCGGGGCTGAGCCCGACCAACCGTAGCCGTACACGCCCATGGTCCCAAGGTGCACCACAGCAGCATCGAGCTCGGCGTCGGCGAGCGCGCAGAGCAGGTTGTGAGTGCCGCGCACGTTGTTGTCGACCGTGTAGCGCTTAGCCCTTGGCGAACGCATCGAGTACGGCGCTGCCCGTTGCTCGGCGAAGTGGACGATCGCGTCCGGCCGGAAGTCCTGGAGCAGGCTGAGGAGCCGGTTGTACTGAAGGGCCAGGTCCAAGTTGACGAAGCTGATGTCCCGTCCGGTCGCAGCCTTCCAGACCCGGAGGCGCTCACCGATCGGCCTGATCGGTGTCAACGACTCAACCTCGAGCTCGATGTCGATCGACCGGCGCGAAAGGTTGTCGACGATGACGATGTCGTGGCCTTTTGCCGAAAGATGGAGCGAGGTGGGCCACCCGCAAAAGCCGTCCCCCCCGAGGATCATGATCTTCATTGCTCACCTATCCCTAATTTGGCGGCCCGTGGCTCAGCTATTGCCCGGATTACAGGGTGCGTCCCAACAGCTTTCAGTTACGTCTTCGGTTTATGTCTTCGGTTACCGACCTAGGCTGGCTGGCTGTGCCAGGGGCCTTCGACATGCGGCGTGACGAGCTAGCGAGCTTGTTGTCTGACGAGCCAGGTTACCGCACCGAGCAGGTCTGGAACGGGCTCTGGGAAAGGGGCCTGCTCCCTGGCGACATGACCGACCTGCCAAAGAGCCTGCGTGAACGGCTCCGGACGGAGCTCAAACCCGCCCTCCAGGAGGCCGCACGGTCGGTCTCGTCGGACGGCCAGACGACGAAGTGGCTCTGGCAGCTTGCCGACGGCCGGCGGATAGAGACCGTCCTCATGCTCTACCCGGACCGCGCGACAGTGTGCGTCTCGAGCCAGGCGGGCTGCGCTATGGGCTGCGGCTTTTGCGCTACCGGCCAGGCGGGTTTCGACCGCCAGCTCTCGGTGGGAGAGATCGTCGAGCAAGTCGTCGAGGCGCGTCGCCAAGCGCTCCCCCGCCGGCTCGGCAACGTCGTCTTCATGGGAATGGGCGAACCGCTGGCCAACTACGACCGGACATGGTCGGCGGTCCAGCTGCTGCATTCCAACCTGGGTATCTCGGCGCGTCGCATCACGCTGTCCACCGTGGGCGTCGTCCCGGGCATCCGCCGGCTCGCAACCGAAGCGCTGCCGGTCAACCTCGCCGTCTCCCTACACGCGGCCCGCGACGAGCTCCGGGACCAGATCGTCCCGCTCAACCGCCGCTACCCTCTTGCGGTGCTCATGCGAGCATGCGGGGAGTACCTGGCGGCCAAAGGGCGTCGGCTTTCGCTCGAGTGGGCACTGATAGACGGCGTGAACGACACGCATCGGGATGCTTCGGAGCTAGCTGAGCTCGCTCTGCCACTCGCAGCCCACGTGAACCTAATCCCGCTCAACCCGACCCCGGGGTACGCCACCTTGGGAGCTCGGCCTCACGCCGTGGCGGCATTTCGGGACTGGTTGAGGGACCTCGGCGTCAACGCTACGGTGCGAGCCAACAGGGGGACCGACATAAGTGCCGCTTGCGGTCAGCTTGCGTCCCGGGAGCGCTCAGTCACGCTAAGGCCAAATCCCACCGCCCGTGCCGCACACGCAGGTGCCGCGGAGGCCGGTAGCGCGGAGGCCAGTACCGCACCGGCAAGTGCCGCACCCGCCCTTGCCACACTGAACAGCCCAACGGGTGCCACACTGAGTAGTAGTGGCTAACACCCAATGGCTCGACAAGAGCCATCCCCAGACGCTGCTGTCGGCCAACATGTTGCTCTACTTCTTCGCGGGATTGTGGATCCTCGAGGTTTTGATCGGAGTGGGGATCCCCTTCTTCGGGCTCCTTGCAATCCCGGCGATCTTCGCCGGGCTCGGCATTGCCAACGAGAAGAAGCTCGGGTATTGGGGCGGCGTGGCCGTGGCCGTGGTCGATGTCCTGTTCTGGCTTGTGTTTTTCACGGCTGCAATCAGCGTGATAATCAACCTGATTTTCGCGGGGGCTCTAGTTGCCCTTTTGCTGCACCCGATGAGCCGGAGCTACGAACGCATCTGGTTCAAGCCATTGCGGGCGAGGGGCCCGAAGCGCCGGCGTTAGTCACTCAGTCAGACGCTGGTCATTCAGTCAGCTGGGAGGAGCGCTTCCACGAACTCGCGGGCGTCGAAAGGCACGAGGTCCTCGGGCCCTTCGCCCAGCCCTACCAGCTTGATGGGTATGCCTAGCTCGCTGGTGATCGCGACGGCGATCCCGCCCTTGGCCGTCCCGTCCAGCTTGGTGAGGACGATGCCGGTGACCGCAACCGCCTCGGTGAACTGACGCGCCTGCACGAGGCCGTTTTGGCCCGTGGTCGCGTCCAGCACCAGCAACACCTCCGTGACAGAAGCGGGCGGTCGGTCGGCCACCCGGCGGACCTTTTTGAGCTCCTCCATCAGGTTTACCTTGTTATGCAACCGGCCGGCAGTGTCGGCCAACACCAGGGAGATGTGGCGGGCGTTCGCGTGCTGCACAGCGTCGAAGACGACAGCTCCCGGGTCGCCCCCTTCGTTGCCCCGCACGAAGCCGGCGCCGGCCCGCTCCGCCCAAAGTTCCAACTGGTCAGCTGCAGCCGCGCGGAACGTGTCGCCGGCCGCAAGGACCACCCGTCTGCCCTCGCTCTCCTCGCGCATCGCAACCTTGCCGATCGTGGTCGTCTTGCCCACCCCGTTGACCCCGACGAACAACCACACCGTCGTCGTCCCGACCGCGGCCCTGTGCAGCTCACGCTCCCCCTGCAGCCGGTTGACCAGCTCTTCGCGCAGCGCGTCCACCAGTTGCTCGGGGGTAGCCAGACCGTCGCGGCGGGTGCCCTCCTTGAGGCCCTTGAGCAACTCCTCGGTCGTCAGGATGCCGACGTCGGCCAGTACCAGGGCCTCCTCGAGCTCGTCCCAAGCCTGCTTGTCGATCTTCCCCCGCCTGCGCACCCCTGCCAGCTGGTCCGCGAGCAACGACCTCGCCTTGCCGAGCCGGTCCCGGAACCTCGGCCGTTCGAGTACCTGAGGCGCCTGCTCGGCAACCGTGGCTTTATCGAGTGCCAGGTCCGGTTTGGCCCGTGGTGCTGAGGCAACCGACGGGTGCTCGGCGACCGGGTGTTGACCCGCCGGATGTTGGCTGGCCGGATGCTGGCCGGCAGGATGTTGGCCAGCCGGGTGCAGGGCCGAGGGTTGCTGTGCCGGGGGCACGGACGGTTGCGGCGGGCGGGGAGGCGGGGCGGGAAGAGCCCGGTGCTCCCGCCTCCTGGCAATCACGGTGTAGCCGCCCATCCCTGCGAGCGCTACGAAGGCGACGCAGGCGACGACGATGATGACGAGCAGCATGACGAGTCGAGACTACCGGTGGCGCGCACGCTGGGCCAAGAGCCGCTCGGCGGAGTGCTGGGCACGCGCGCTCGCTGGGGCCAAGAGCCGGTCGGCGGGTGTGCTAAGCAGTGCGGGCGAGGCAAGAGGGGAATTGACACACCGACGCGGAGACGCCCTTGGGTTGGCGTGGCTACTCCTCGTGGTCGGCGCCTACCTCTCGCCCTCGCTGAAGGACGGTTTTTCGTTCGGCCCAGCCGATATTGGGCGACAGCTGTCATACCTGACCTACGTGCCGCACCTCGCCGTGCACAACTCGGTCAACGGCGACATCATCACCCAGGAGATGCCCTGGAACACGCTCGATTGGTTGGCCATACACCACGGACAACTGGCTCTTTGGAACAACTATTCGGGCGACGGCATGCCCCTCATGTTGAACTTCGAGTCCAAGCCGTTCGCGCTCCCGACGCTTGTCGGCTACCTTTTCCCGCTGTCCGTCTCCTTCCTGGCGAGCGTCGCGGCACTTTTGTTGATCGCCGGCAGCGGGGCTTACGTCGCTGCGAGATTGATAGGTGCTGGCCCTCTTGGCGCAGCGATGGCAGGCACCACGTTCATGCTTTCGGGCTCGCTCAGCGGCTGGGCCGGCTGGGCAGTCAGCGGGCCGCTCGTTTGGGCGGGCTGGGCCTTGGCCGGGGCGCTCCTGTGCTGGAAGCCCGGGCGCTGGCGCTCGGCCGGCGTCGTCCTGGTTGCACTGTCGACGGCGTTCGCTGTTTACGGCGGCTTTCCGGAGACGCTTGCCCTCGGCGCTCTCGCAGTCGGCTCAGTCGTGGTTATCGCCGGGGCCTGCGGAGCGGCAAAGGGGAAGGTCGGCCTCGCCGGGCCCGCCCGTTTGGCCGCCGGTGTCGCGGCCGGTGCAGCCCTTTCTGCCCCGCTGTGGCTGCCGGGGTGGTCCGTTCTGAGCCAGTCCTCCCGTGCCGGCGAGAACGGGACGGGAGGGCTACCAATACGCGCTGTGTCGCTACTGTTTGCTCAGGGCTACGACGGGCTCCCCACAAAGGGCAGCCTCTGGTTCGGGCCTATGGACTACTACGAAGCGACCGCCTACGTGGGGACCGTCGCCATCGTGCTCGCGATCCTCGCAGTCCTGGTCGCGTGGCGCCGGCCGGTCGTGGCCGGTCTGGTCGGGGCGGGTCTCATATCCCTGGCCGTCGTTTATGACGGGACGGCGCAGCATCTGTTCACCGATCTGGGTGCGGGCTCGGTCGCAACCCAGCGCATGCTCCCGATGCTGGCCTTTGCGCTAGCCCTGCTCGCCGGGCT
>Ga0307476_10002908_pt1 | contig 10150 bp, 6 predicted proteins | sample atmos_gasesECM2C_2_FD_203314 | JGI IMG/M metagenome (GOLD analysis project Ga0307476, IMG submission 203314) | Hardwood forest soil microbial communities from Morgan-Monroe State Forest, Indiana, United States - atmos_gasesECM2C_05 | ecosystem: Environmental > Terrestrial > Soil > Temperate...
ACTGTGGTGTCCCTACCGCTAGGCGAAGGGCACATCAGCGTGCAAAAGATATATTCACATCCCACCGTGCAAGCCCTGCAGATTCGGAAATTGTTTGCCTTGGAGTCCATGCATGACTTGCGGCTCTCTCCGGATGAGCAGATCACATGCTCTGCAACCATTGCGCACCGTCCGGATTATCCACGCATCTCGGACGTGGATTATTTTCGGCGCGCCCCGCGTGCGAACGAAATGTTCTTCGTGTTCGATAAAACCGGCGTACGCGCGGCAATTCAAGATTTTCTTGCGCACTACAATGCGGCTCGAGGTACGTGATCGGCGCAGCAAGCACATTAAGCTTGACACGCTTTAAGCCGAGCATGGGTTTTTGCGCCAGCAGATGTTGTTTCAATGTCTCGCCAGTGATTGGCATTGGCGTATGAGGAAGTCGCGCTCCCTCTTGTTCTCGCAATTGTCCAATGCCAGGCGATAGGCGGACGCGGCATCGGCTGTGCGCCCGATCCGCCGCAACAGGTCGGCTCGAACCGCATGGTACAAATGATATTTCGGCAGATCAATCGCATCCACCAGTTGAAGCGCATGCGCGGCGCCGTGTACTTCCGCTACAGCTACCGCACGATTCAGTGCAACAACCGCACTCGGCGCAATGGACATGAGCTGATCGTAGAGCTCCAGAATTTGCTGCCAATCAGTGCGGGCAGCTGAGGGTGCGTTGCCATGCACCGCATTGATGGCGGCCTGTAGTTGATAGATGCCCGGACGATTTCGTGTAAGACAGACTCGCATGAGTGCGCGGCCCTCGTCCATTTTGGACTCGTCCCACAGGGTTCGGTCCTGCTCCGAGAGTAGTACCAAGTCTCCGCCCGCCACTCGCGCGTCGCGCCGGGCATCGATCAGCAGCATCAGCGCAAGCAGCCCGAGTGTTTCGGATTCCTGAGGTATGAGCGTCACCAGCAATCGACCGAGCCGAATGGCCTCATCGCACAATTCGGTACGCAGCACTTCACCGCCGGAGGACGTGCTGTAGCCTTCGTTGAAAATCAGATAGACCACCGCCAAAACTGCGTGCAGGCGGGCCGGTAGCTCGGCGGCCTCCGGAACGCGATACGGGATATTGGCGTCGCGGATTTTGGCTTTGGCGCGGGATAGACGCTGTGCCAGCGTAGCGGGTTGCAAAAGGAATGCGTGAGCGATCTCTTCGGTGCTCAGTCCGCCAATCAATCGCAGCGTCAATGCGACTTGCGCGTCGGGTGCCAGCGCGGGATGGCAACAGGTGAAAATCAATCGTAAGTGATCGTCGCGCACATCGTGCTCCTCAGCCTGCTCCACGTCGTTCAGCAATTGGGCGGCATGCTGACGTTCAGATCGAGAGGCTTCTCTGCGCAGACGGTCCAAAGCCTTGTTGCGCGCGGTGGTAATGAGCCAGCCCGCCGGAGAGGGCGGAATGCCGTTACTCGGCCACTTGGCAAGCGCGATTGCGAAGGCTTCCTGCACCGCCTCTTCGGCGAACGAAATGTCGCCGAGGAAGCGGGTGAGGACGGCCACGCTACGTCCGTATTCGCGCCGAAAGATTGCTTCGATCTCTGCGTTCAGCTTGGGTGCTCCATAAACGGGCGTACCTCAATGGGTGTGGTCGTGGCGCGTGCGAGTTTTCCGGCCCATAACAGCGCCGCATCGAGGTCCGGTACCCGCACAATGGTGATACCTCCGATTTGCTCCTTACTCTCTATGAACGGCCCGTCGGTCAGCACGATGTCGCCGTTTTGGTGGCGGAGAACCGTTGCGGAATTGGCGGCGTGGAGTCCGCCACTGAAGACCCACACATCGGCCGACTGCATTTCCCGTTGCAGCGCGATTACGTCGCTCATAATCTTGTTCAGTGCAGCCGGTGGAGGCTGACTGCCACCGGCGGGATAACAGACACTCAGTAAGTACTGCTTCACGGTCAACTCCTTTACTAGCCGGCGACAAGCCGGTTGTCAGCCCCTAAACGAACGGCCGAGGGCAGTTTCGACAGCTTGTTGACGGAAGTCGAATATGCCGCCGCGAGAGCCATGACGGCCGGCAGCGCCGCGCCGCTGGCGCTTTCCTCAAATCTTCTGCAAGCCGTACCGCCGAACTTTCGACAACAAATCGCGATTGCCGGGCAGCGACGCGGCGAGGGCCTTGGTGTATTGCCCCGCCTCGTTCATCTTTTCCCGCGCCAGGATTCGGTCACGGTCGTTCAGCAGCCAAGGTGCGGGGTAAGTCTTGAATCCCATGCCGTATAGAATGTATTGATAGCTGGCCGCCGAGAACACCTCTTCCCGGTGCGCGAAGTCTTCGTGCCACGGGCAATGGTCCCGCCAGTACTCCAGGCAGTCGCGCAGGCTGTCCGGAATCGATTCGCGGGCTCTATTCTCGATCCAGAATCGCGAGTCGTTCCGCCGGCTCAGCACGTAGTGCAATTTGAGGAAATCGACAATGCGCTCCCAGCGATAGCGAAAGGTATCGTTAAATATCCGTGCAGCTTGCGGCATACCCCCGCGGCAACTCGGCAGCAGATTGGCAATCGATTTGGCGGACAGCTCGATCATGACAATGGCCGATGCCTCGAGAGGCTCGATGAAACCCGCCGAAAGACCCACCGCGACGCAGTTGCGGGTCCAGAACTCCTGGCGGTACCCCGAATTGATGTCGATTTTTCGAAAGCTCAAGTCCCGCAACGGGTCGCCCCGGGTGCTGAGGTAGTTCTTCAGTTCCTCAAGCGCACCGTCATCCGACACGTAGCCGCTGGAGAATACATACCCCACGCCGCGGCGGCTCGTGAGCCCGATATCCCATACCCAGCCCGACGACTGTGCTGTGGCCACAGTCACCGACTTGATCGCGGCCTCGTCGGTCGAATACGGAATTTGAACCGCCCATGCCTTGTCGATGAAAAGCACATCCTTTTTGGAAAGAAACGGCACGCCGAAATGCTTGCCGATCAAGAGCGAGGAAAATCCGCTGCAATCGATGCAAAGATCGGCGGCGAGCGTCTCACCGGATTTCGTCACGACGTGCGAAATGTCGCCGGTCTCGGTGGACTCGACCCGGACGATCTCGTCATACACGTGAGCAACACCGAGTTTCTCGATACAGTGGTCACGGAGAAAGGGCCCGAATTTGCCGGCGTCCAGGTGATAGGCGTAATTCGCCAAGCCTGTGAATTCCGGGGTCGTGATCTGTTTGGGTGCCAAGCCCTGCCGACAAACAGCCGTTTGAAAGCACATGCTGTCCGCGAAGCTCTGGTCGCGCTGATTCTCCAGCCAGTAAGCGGCGAGATTACGTTCTTCGTAGCCGACCGGCAGCGTAAAGGGATGGTAGTAAGCATCCGACTCGCCGCCGTCCGCCCACTTCACGAATTGCGACCCCTGCTTGAAAGATGCGTCACACGCACGGAGAAAATCAGTTTCAGTTACGCCGATCTGTTTCAAGGTGGCACGGAGCGTCGGCCAGGTGCCTTCGCCGACCCCAATTGGCGGCTGCTGGCGCGATTCGATGAGCGTGACTGAAATGCCGTCGTCCCCCCGTCGGGGATAACGCGCCGCGAGCACCCCGGCGGTGATCCAACCGGCGGTGCCGCCGCCGACAATCAGGATTTTTCGAACGGGTCGCGCTTCGGTTAGGGACGTCACTTCCGATCCTCGTTAGGGGCGCGTGGCGGTTTCGCCGGACAGAAGCCGGTTCTTACGGGCGACCAGCTCGGACACTTGCGAGATCGATGCCATCTGAAAGTACATCCATTCGAGAAACTCACGATCGCGCAACTCAGCCAATTGCGTCGCGGGCAGCGTCTTGAGCGCAGCGGCGGCTATCCAGTAAAGACCCTGCAATTTGGTCTCGCTGCCGTTGACGAACTCGATGTCGATCTGCACGGGCTCGATCAAGCCCAACTCCGCCAGCCGGCCGGTGAACGCGTAAGTTTCCTTCGCTCCGGCAACCAGCGCCGACAGCATCGATGTGATGCCTTGCAAGAATTTTGTCGGTTGACCGTCTTCCAGGAAAAGGCGTTGCCCCTCCTGCGATTGAACCGTCTGGCTCAGATCAAGCGCCACGTCGAGAGTGGGCGGCTTTCCTTCAGAATCCTCCGCGCGGCGGGTGACCAGCGAGAACGGTTGCCGCTGGATCTGCAGCGGCACGTAGGCAGCATCCCATCGACCGTCCACGAAGAACAAGTTCTCCTGAGGTTGGAAGCCCAGCAGCACGGATGGCTCGAATCGACCCGTTTCCGTGTTTTTGGTGTAGAAGATTGGATAGTGCGGCAGGAGTCGCGGAAATTCTCGAGGGATCACGCTCACCGTGTTGACCTCTGCGTTTTCTCGCGTCGGCCGTATGGCGGCAATGCGGACATCGCGGTGAATCTGGTTATTAAGGACTACTCGGTTGACCACTATCGCCTCCAGCCCATCCGAAGATTATAGCGCTTGTTCTCGCGTCTTCGTCGGCGCGCAACGAAGGAGCGACGCCCAAGTCGCGGTACAATGGGTTTCATCGCTTCACCGCGGGTGCTTCGAAAATGCGCATCGAACCAAAGAAAGCCGCTGAGTGGGAAAATGTCGATGCGGCCGTATTCAAGAACACGATAAAGACACGTGACCGCCCGGCGGTACTGCGCGGCCTGGTGCGGGCTTGGCCGGCGACCCAGGCGGGCCTTGAATCGGCGCACTCGCTCACCGCCTATCTCAAGACATTCTACAGCGGCCACGCCGCGCCCTTGTTCGAAGGACCCGCATCCATCGAGGGAAGATTCTTCTATAATGACACGCTGGACGGTTTCAATTTCGAGTCCAAGCGCGCGTTGCTCGGCGATGTACTGGAGCGTCTTTGCCAGGAATTGAAGAATGAGTCCGCACCGGCGCTCTACTCCGGTTCCGCGTCGCTGCCGATTTACTTCCCCGGGTTTTCCAACGCCAACCACGTCCGCAGCCTGATTACCGCCGAGTCGGTGCGCGAGTCGATCTGGATCGGAAATCGCACGTGCGTAGCAGCGCATTTCGACAATATCGAAAACCTGGCCTGTGTGGTGGGTGGGCGCCGCCGCTTCACCATGTTTCCGCCGGAGCAGATCAGAAATCTCTACGTGGGCCCCCTCGACTTGACTCCGGCGGGTCAGCCCATCACGCTGGTTGATATCCGTAATCCGGACCTCGAGCGTTTTCCCCGCTATGCCGAGGCGGCGGAAGCCGCCGAAGTCGCCGAACTCGCCCCGGGCGATGCGGTCTACATCCCCGCGCTGTGGTGGCACAATGTCGAGGCGCTCGAAGATTTCAATGTACTCGTTAACTACTGGTGGCGCGACGTTCCGGACTACTTCGACTCGCCGTCGAACGCTCTCTTGCACTGCCTATTGACGATCAAGGGGCTGCCGGCCTCGCAGCGTCGCGGCTGGAAAGCCCTGTTCGACTACCTGATTTTCCAATCAGACGGGCCGGCGCTCGAGCATCTGCCGCCGCATGTCCGAGGGCTTTTCGGAGACCTCACGCCGGCGAACGCGGAACGCATTCGGGCGATTCTGCTGAAGAATCTAAACCGCCCAGTCACCTAAGCTGGTGGGACCGAGGCCGCCCCCGGGAGGAGGCGGCCTCGGTGACTCAGGAAGGCTACAGCACCACGCGAAAGCCGAGCTGGTAGCGGGCGAAGCCCTGGTTGGCAGCATAGAACTGGTTGGTGAATCGGCCATACTGACGTGACGAGGCTGAGGTCAGATTGATGCCGTCGACCATCACGGAGAAGTGCTTGGTGATGTCGTAGCTCGCACTCGCGTCGAGCTGGCCGTACGCCGCGGTGTAGACCGGCTCGCCGTTCTGGTCGGTCTGGTTCAATGCGGCCAGGAACGCGCCGCGGTGGGCGTAGGCCACACGAGTCTGGAAGCCCCACCGCTCGAAGAATCCCACGACGTTGTAGGAACGGCTCAAGCCCGGCAGCGCGAACTGGGTAGCGATGGTCTCGGAGTTGAAAGGCGCACCGCCGGTCGGGACCGACCAGTTGGCCTCAATACCGAAACCGGTATCCCAGAACAAGTGCTGCACCGATAGCTCAAATCCGTGGATATCGGTCTTGTTGCCGTTGCTCGGCGTCGTGATGTCCCAAATGACCAAGGGGTCGCCGGGCTGCCCAAGGAAGGGACCTAGGGATCCGGTGTCGGTTTGCATCTGCGCATAGATGCTCTGCGCGGATACCCCTTTTCCCGCCGCCGTGAGCTCGGCAATGGCTTTCTGGGCGAGTGCACCCGCATTCGGATCCGTGATGCTGAACAGCGGCCCGGCCGTGGTGGTGTTCGTCAGGAAGTTCGTGACGTGCTTGGTGAACCAATTGGCCGCGACATAGCTGCCCTTGGCGTAGTACCACTCCGCCCCCAAATCGATGTTGTTCGACTCGTAGGGCAGGAGGCCCGGGTTGCCCTCGGTGGCGGTGCGTGAGCCCGGCTTCGGCGTGGGCGTCACGGACGTGGTGCCGATCATTGACAGAAGATCGGAGCGGGCGATGGTCTTGCTGTACGAACCACGCAGCACCACGCCAGGCTCTACCTCCAAGCTCAAGTCGATGTTCGGCAGAAACTCGCGGTACGAGCTCTTGACGTAGCTATAGGTCGCGTTGGCCGCATAGTTGGTGCTGAACTCCGTGGGATTGTTCCACGACACCGACACCGGAACCTTCTGCAGACTTTGCGCAATGACCGTGCTCTTTTCATAGCGCATGCCGACCAAGGCCTTGAAAGGTATGCCGTTAAAGGTGGTGGCGAAATCCATCTGCACGAACGGCGCCGGCGTGTCTTCGCGGATGTGGTCGTCGTTGTTCGGCTTTGTGTTCTGGGCAAATGTATAGGCTGGGAAATTGCCGTCTCCCGGGAACCCCTTTTCCGTCACCGGGATGATGGCCGGCAGACTGAAAGAATAGAAGTACGGGACCTGAATCCCGCAGCCGCCGCCCGAGAACTGCGTGACAATGCTGCAGCTCGACACCTTGGTGAAGAGGTTCCCCGGGATCAGCCCTTTTTCCGCCGGGTTGTAGTAGCCCCAGGCGAAATTGCCGCTGTTGAAGGACTCGGCTTCAGTACTAAAGCGCTTCAAATCAATGCCGGCCTTGATGCTCTTCAAGCCGCTGTCCGAATCGCTGTTCTTCCAGGTGGCATCGAGCAGGGCCTCCTCGATGGTGTTGTGGAAAACGGTGTTATTGGCCTGGCCGAACAGTGGCTCGATGGTGTTGGTGCCGAGGTTGCTCATGGTGTACGGCGCGGCGTAGATCCAAGACGTCGTCGGAATTTGATTCGCGCCCGCGGCAATTCCGGCACAGGGGCCGCCCGCGGGGAATGCGGGGCCCATGGTAAAGCACTTGTTGAGCGACGTGGTCCCTTGCGGAATCTGACCCACGATGCCGAAGTTGTTCGTGCCCAGGGCGCCGCCGCCGGAGTCGGCCGTGGAGTGATGCGCGTCGAGTTCGACCGCGATGTTGTCCGATGCCTGCCACTTCAAGTTGATGCCGGCGGAACCATTCTGGTTCATGATTTCGTCGTTGCTCGCGAAATATGAGTCGTCGCTGCCCGTGTCGACGAGGTTGGTCACGGTGCCATGGGGATCGATGATGGCGCTGGTGGGGTTCGGACCATAGTCGAACCAGGCGCCGAAGGTGTGCGTCTGATTCATGTCCTTGTAGAAGGTATAGGTGTAATCCGCCGTTGCGACCAGCGAATCGACCGGCTTGAACTGCAGAACGGCCTGGCCGTTGATGCGTTCGCGCTGATGATCGAGCACGCCCCAACCCTCATTGCGCGGCGCCCAATTGTTGCCGTCGGGGTTCGTGTCGGAGCTCTTGACCCTGGGATCGCCCGGAGCGAACTGGTTTTGCAGCCAGCCGTTGATGTTCGCGCTCTGCTCCTGGCTGTTGCGCTTGGAGTAGGACCCGTTGACCAGGAAACCCACCCGATCGTCGAAGAAGGTATCGCTGAACAAGCCGGAGAAATCCGGCGTGACCTTGCTGCCGACTTGGGTCGACCTGTCGTAGTCGGCCTTGGCCGAAAACTGCGCCCGCATCCCGCTGAAATCGAACGGTCGTGCGGTGGTGATGTTGATCGTTGAGCCGATACCGCCGCTCGCGATGTCGGCGCGGCCGGTCTTGTACACCTCGATGCCCGAAATGCCGTCGGCCGAAATATTTTCGAAATCGAAGGACCGGGACGCATTTCCGGTGTTCGGCCCGATGTTGGCCGGCATGGAGCGGCCGTTCAAGGTCACCATGTTGAATTCCGGACCGAAGCCGCGCACCGTCACGCGCGAGCCTTCGTTGTTCACGCGATCGATGGTCACACCGGGAATGCGCTGGATGGACTCGGCGAGATTCGTGTCGGGGAACTTACCAATGTCCTCGGCGGTAATGGCGTCGACGATCCCGCTCGAATTTCGCTTGATGGTCTCGTTGGTCACCAGCGACTGACGCAGGCCGGTCACTACGATCTCCCCGAGATTATCCGCCGGCGCCGCCGTGGTGTCGGTCGCCACCGCGGGGTCGGCCATCGCTCCGGAGCAGTACATCGCGATCAGCACGGCCAGGGGCTTCATCGGCACAGGCGATGACGGTTGCTTCGCCATTTTCGAGGCGTACGAACGGCTGGACTTCTTCAATGTATTCTCCCCCTCCCGCTCCCCGGGACCCTAGTTTTATTCTGTGTGCGGACGTCGACGGTCGCTTCTTTGCAAACGGTTTCTGAAACCGGTTCCAGGCCGATTCTGCCGCCGTCGATTTCAAAATGCAAGAGGGCTGAAGTCGCTAAATCATGGGGTAATGGGTCGCCACGGCACTTTACCCTTGACATCGGCTGCCTTCTGCACGCAGCATCCCTGAAACCGGTTGCAAATAAGCCGGCGCGGGACTCGTCGTTGGGGGGAAGGAAGGGATATGGGTCGCACAATTCAGCTCCCAGGGGGCCGGCGCCACGCCGATCGGGCCCCTCCCGGCCCGCGGGCGCCCCTATGACGGGTCATGAATTGAAAATCGTGCGCGTTGCCGCGACGGTGGCTCTGGGCGGCTTTCTGGTCGGATTCGATGCGACCGTCATTTCCGGTGCAGTTCCCTTCATTCGCGAGTATTTCGGCCTGCACGGCTCCGCCGGCAGCCTCAAACTCGGCTGGGCGGTGAGTTGTCTCGGCTGGGGCGCGATGGCCGGCAACTTGGCAGCCGGGTTCTTGAGCGATCGGTTTGGGCGCAGAAGCGTGCTGCTGCTGACAGCGGTGTTATTTCTCGCATCCTCTTTGGCGGCGGCGTTTTCCGCTAGTTTTGCGGTGTTCGTCGCGGCACGGATATGCGGTGGTCTTGGAGTTGGCGCGGCAATCCTCACGGCCCCGGTGTACATCGCGGAGATGGCGCCGGCGCGCAGCCGCGGAAGCCTGGTCTCCCTCAATCAGTTGATGATAGTCATCGGCATCTCAATCTCGTTTTTTTCCAATTACTTTCTGCTGTCGCTGGGCACGGATAGCTGGCGATGGATGCTGGGCGTTCAAGCCGTACCCGCCGCTCTCTATTTCTTGCTGCTGACCTTGGTCCCCGAAAGCCCGAGATGGCTGTTGAACAAGGGCCGAGCGGCCGGCGCGCGAGCCGCGCTCGCCGTGCTTCACAGCCCAGACGACGCTGTTCGTGAGCTTGAGATCATCGAGGCGAACCTCGTCAAGAAATCGCGGCATATCGGCATCCGTGAATTGCTGACCGGGCGGCTCAGGCGGGTCATGGTATTCGGTTTCGGCATCGCCTTCGTTCAGCAGGCCACCGGCATCAACGCCATATTCTATTATTTGCCCACCATCTTCGCCTCGTCCGGCGGTGAGCTCTCGACGTCCTTCGCGCAATCGGTGCTCGTGGGCCTCGTGAACGTCGGCATGACATTCGTGGCCATCTGGCTGATCGACCGAGTGGGGCGCAAGCCCCTCCTGGGAATTGGGCTCATCGGGATGACCTTGTCGCTGCTGACCATCTGCTGGGCGTTTCATTCGGCGCGTGCGTCGCATGAGACCGTGGTGTTGTTTGCCATCATCGCCTACGTGGCCTCCTTCGCGATCTCCTTGGGACCGGTGATGTGGGTGCTTCTGTCCGAGATATTCCCCAATGAAGAGCGGGCCGCGGCAATTTCAGTGGTCGG
>Ga0307476_10002909_pt1 | contig 10148 bp, 7 predicted proteins | sample atmos_gasesECM2C_2_FD_203314 | JGI IMG/M metagenome (GOLD analysis project Ga0307476, IMG submission 203314) | Hardwood forest soil microbial communities from Morgan-Monroe State Forest, Indiana, United States - atmos_gasesECM2C_05 | ecosystem: Environmental > Terrestrial > Soil > Temperate...
TTCCAGTTGATAGGAAGGGTTACTGTGAAGGTGCTTCCTTTATCAAGCTCGGAAGCGACCGACATGGTTCCCCCAAGGCGGCGCACCAAGGTGCGCACATGGGCAAGGCCGATTCCCTGGCCAGGTTTGTCCTGCATGCCCGCGCGCCTGAACAGATCGAAAATGCGCTGATGGTCCTTCGGGTCGATGCCTCGGCCGTTATCGCTGACATCGTAGATCGCGTATCCGAGTTTTGTTCGCCCACGCACCAGAATTTCGCCGGGTACGCCGGGCTTGAGATATTTTAGCGCGTTGTCCACCAGATTGGAAAAAATCTGCTCGATTGCCAGACGGTCGCTGGTAATTTCGGGCAGTGGCTCGATATGAATTTCCGCCTGCGCTTCTGCGGCCTGGTGCGCGACCGTCGTCACAATCGCTTCGATCAGCTCCCGCATATCGATCCTGAGCGGTTCGAATTCGCGTCGTCCCTCGCGGGTGAGATTGAGGATGGCTGAAATCAGCCGGTCCATCTTCGCGATCGATGATTTGATGAATTCAAGCGCCTCGGAGAAATCCGCACGCAGTTGCTGGTCGGTTGCGTCCAGCACGGGCTCCGTATCGCCTTCCGGCGCGGGCGGCACGGGGCTCGATGCCGCCGCAAGATGCAACGCAGCGATCCGCTTGAAAATATCGGAGCGCAACTCTTCGAGCTCGCTGGTGAAGCCCATGATGTTGACCAGCGGCGAGCGAAGATCGTGGCTGACGATGTAGGCGAAGCGCTGGATTTCGTTGTTGGCCTCGCGCAGGTCGGAAGTGCGCTCGTCCACCGTAGCCTCGAGGTTGAGATTGTTGTCGCGCAATTTTGCTTCGGCTTCGTCGCGCGCGCGGGTCGAGCGCCGCACCAGAAAAATGGAAATGCCGGCCAGCAGCACCACGAGGCCGGAGCCAACGACTGTTACGATGGAGGCGAGCTCCTCGGTTCGGTCGGCGGTTTTGGTGCGCAGCCTGAACAGACGCTCCTCCTCGGCGCGCATCGTGTCGGCGATCTCTCCGATGCGCCGCGCGGATGCGCCGGTGTCGGATGCGCGCAACATCGCAATTCCACCCGCCATATCGTGGCGCTTGGCGAAGTCGATTGCTCTTTTGAATTCGTCGAGCCGCGCCTGGACGGGCTCCCGCAACTGGTTGGCACCGTCGAGCTGAACGGGATTGTCGCCGGCGAGCCTCGCCAGCTCATTGATGTCAGGCAGAATACTGGCGACAGCAGCCTCGTATTCGTCGAGAAACCGTTGTTCTTCCGTCAACAGGTAGCTTCGTGCGGTGCTTTCCGCGGTCCGAATACCCAACAGCAGCGTTGAAAGCTGGTTTTCGACCTCGACCGTGTGCACGACCCAGTCATTGTCGTCACGGGCCTGATTGACCAGAACGACCGACAGCGTGCTGATTGCGACCAGCACCAGAAATCCGGCCGCGAGCAACAGAATCTGGCCGAGGGCGCGGTTGTCCCGCGCAAGACGGCTTCCCATGGCTTCGTGGCGTGAAATCAAAAGAACCCTGGAGCTCCGATTCGAAACCGATAGGAACTGCAAATTCTAGGAACTTCAAATTCGCCGCTGCCGGCGGGTCACGTCCCTCAAGGCGACCATAACGCTCCGGCGCGGATTTAGTTCCCCTGAGGGAACATCCTTGCTGCCCGCAAATGGACGTTCAGGCCGGCGCCTGGCCGGCGAGATACTGCTCAAGCCAGTGGATGTGGTAGTCGCCGTCGATGATGTCGGTCTCCCGCACCAGGGCGCGGAACAACGGCAGCGTCGTTTCAATGCCGTCGACCACCATCTCATCGAGAGCCCGGCGCAGCCGCATCAGACATTCTGAGCGCGTCTTGCCGTGCACGATCAGCTTGCCGACCAGCGAGTCATAGTAAGGCGGGATCACATATCCCTGGTACACGGCGGAATCGATCCGCACGCCGAGGCCGCCGGGCGGGTGGTATTGCAGGATCTTGCCGGGCGAGGGGCGGAAGGTGACGGGGTTTTCGGCGTTGACGCGGCATTCGATCGCATGGCCGTTGATGACGATCTCGTCCTGTGTCGCTGGCAGATCGCCGCCGGCGGCGATCCGGATCTGCTCCAGCACCAGATCTATGCCGGTGATCATCTCGGTGACGGGATGCTCGACCTGGATGCGGGTGTTCATCTCGATGAAGTAGAACTCGCCATCCTCGTAGAGAAATTCGACGGTGCCGACGCCGAGATACTTCATCTCCTGCATCGCCTTCGCAACGGTCGCGCCGATCTTCACACGAGCGGCGGCATCGAGCGCTGGCGAGGGGCCTTCTTCCCAGACCTTCTGATGCCGGCGCTGCAGCGAGCAGTCGCGCTCGCCGAGATGGATGGCGCCGCCGCGGCCGTCGCCAAGCACCTGGATTTCGATGTGACGCGGCTTCTGCAGATATTTTTCGAGATAGACGGACGCATCGCCAAAGGCGGACCTGGCTTCATTTGCAGCCGTCGACAGTGCGAGCGCCAAATCCTGCGCAGTCTGCGCCACTTTCATGCCGCGTCCGCCGCCGCCAGCGGCCGCCTTCACCAGCACCGGAAAACCGATCGATTGCGCGATTCCCATCGCGTCGTCATTGGCCCCGACCGCACCGTCCGAGCCGGGCACGACGGGAATGCCGAGGCGCTTGGCGGTTTTCTTGGCCTCGATCTTGTCGCCCATCAGGCGGATATGCTCGGCCTTCGGCCCGATGAAATGCAGATTGTGGTCGGCGAGGATTTCGGCAAAGCGGGCGTTTTCCGAGAGAAACCCGTAGCCGGGATGCACGGCATCTGCGCCGGTGATCTCACAGGCGGCAAGCAACGCCGGCACGTTGAGATAGCTGTCCTTTGACGGCGGCGGGCCGATGCAGACGCTTTCGTCAGCCAGACGCACATGCATGGCGTCGGCGTCGGCGGTGGAATGCACCGCGACGGTCGCAATGCCGAGCTCCTTGCAGGCGCGCAGGATGCGCAATGCGATTTCGCCGCGGTTGGCTATGAGAATCTTATCGAACATCGTGCCCTTTGGGGGCGAACAGCGAATAGGGAATGGCGAATGGAAAAACTACTCGCTATTCGCTACTCGCCATTCGCTATTCAATGATCACCAACGGCTCGCCGAATTCCACGGGCTGGCCATCCTCGACGAGAATTTGCGTGACGGTGCCGGCCCGCGTGGACGGAATTTGATTCATCGTTTTCATGGCCTCGATGATCAGAAGCGTCTGTCCGACCGAAACCTTCGAGCCGACTTCGATGAAGGGTTTTGCGCCGGGCTCGGGAGCCCAGTAGGCGGTGCCGACCATCGGCGAGGGGACGGCGCCGGGATGGTTGGCCAGATCGGCGGCTGCGGCCGCCGCCGGAGCGGCGGGCGTGGCTGCAGCCACAGTGGCCGCGACAGGAGTTGCCGCCGGCACCGACGCCGCAACGCTCACATTGCGCGCGACGCGCAGGCGAAGCCCGGCGCGCTCGATCTCGATTTCGGTGAGGCTGGTCTCGTCGAGCAACAAAGCGAGTTCGCGAATGAGCGCTCCGTCGCTGGTTGCAAGCTTTGCGGCTACTTTGTCGTCAGGCTGGCGCGCCATGATCTGGAAATCTCTGTCTCGTGGTTTAGGAAATGTCAGGCCTTGTTGTCAGCTCTTGGCCTGGATGGCGAGCTTCGCCGCGAGGCCGTTGATGGCAAGGCGGTACCCGTCAATGCCGAAGCCGGCAAGAGTGGCAAAAGCAGCCTTGGCGGTAAAGGAGTGATGGCGAAAACTTTCGCGCGCGTGAATATTGCTGACATGCACTTCGACCGTCGGGATCTGCACGGCGACCAGCGCGTCGTGAAGCGCGATCGAGGTGTGCGAATAGCCGCCGGCATTGATGACGATGCCGATCGCTTTCTTGGCATGGGCTTCGTGGATGAAGTCGATCAGTTCGCCTTCGCGATTCGACTGCCGGCAATCGGCCTTGAGCCCGAATTTCGCGCAGGTGTCGGCGCACAATGTCTCGACGTCGGCGAGCGTGGCGTGGCCGTAGGTCTGGGGCTCGCGGGTTCCGAGCAGATTGAGGTTCGGGCCGTTGAGCACGTAGATCGTTTCTGTCTTGGCCATCCCGGTCCCGGCAATGTGAGGGTGATGGCGCCTTATAGGTAACTCCGCTGCAGGATGGAAGCCTCAAGCCCGCACACCGTCGCTCTCAAATGCCTCATCTCACTGGTGAAAACCCTCGTAGACCCTTGGGAAATCATTCATTAACCCAAAAGGGCGTTCTGGAAGGCGCGAGGGTGCGCCGAGCGAATCGGCAAGCGAAAGGGCGGGTCGCAAGGACCCGCCCCGGATTCGCGGAAAGCCTGGACTTTGAGATTACGCCGGTATCACGTCGACGATCTCAAGGGTCCGCGGATCCACCACTACGATTTGGTCGCGAACGAGGAAGAACTCATATCCTCGCCATTCCGGATAGATCGTCACGATCTCGGTCGGAAGCGGATGGAAGCCGATCTCGCGCGGCACGCGGGTGCCGACCGAAATCGCGAAGTTGACGTTGGTCACGGGCGCCACATGCTGGCCGCGGATCACGGTCGTGATCTTTGTGCGCTGCTCGGTGGAGAGCTTGGAACCAGCGCCGGCCTGACCGGTGGTTTGCGCGCGCTCGCCTTCCTTCGCGGCCGTGCTGTTGTCGCGGTTTTCGCGGCCTTCGGCCCGATTACCGCTGCGGTCCTCGCGGCCCTCGGCCTTCATGTTACCGCTGCGGTCCTCGCGGCCCTCAGCCTTCATGTTGCCGCTGCGCTCCTGACCTTCGGCCTTCATGCCCTTGGGCGCGCCCTTCTCCTCATTTTGCGAGCTCTTGGCGCGGTCGCCCTTGCTAGTGTCCTGGGCCGATTTTTCCGTTGCGGCCTTCTCGCCGCCGGGCTGCTTCGTCTCCTGCTGCGCATTGCGATTGGCGGCGCCGCCTCGTTCTTCCGACTGGCTGGACTTCATCCCGCCGGCCGGACCTTCACGATTCGTCGCGCCACCAGAAGGCGACGTCGGCGCGCTTTGCTGCGTGCCAGCGCCACCCGCTGCTCCGCCTTCGCGGCCGCCACCCATGCCTTGCGCATTCGCAAGGCCTGCGCCAGCGATGAGCGCCGCTGTGGCCACTGTGATCATCAAGCGATTAGACATTCGAACTCCTCCTCAGTATTTGCACTGCCCGCCCGACAACGGGAGGAGATCGACGATGTTCCTGAGCTTTGCCGGTTCCACCAACTTTGTTTGATGAATGCGCGATGAACCGCCGCGCCGCAAAAATCCCACAAGAAAAAGGCCGGCGATGAGCCGGCCTTTCGCACTCAAAGAATAGCGATCGGACGCTAGCAGGTCACTTTGCCGCAGCGGGCGACGCCGATTTTCTCCTTCAGCCCGTCGAGGCCGATGGCGCCGACAACCACCTGCTTGCCGATGACGTAGCTCGGCGTGCCGTTCATGCCCATGGCTTCCGCGAGCTTGAAGTTCTCCTCGATCGTGGCGCGGGCTTCGGGGCTTGCCATGTCCTTTTCGATGCGGGCGACATCGAGCCCGGCATCCTTGGCCGCCGCCAGCGCGCGCGCCTTGTCCGCTTGTCCCCGGCCGCCGAGCAGCTTCTGGTGGAAGTCGAGATATTTGGCGCCGCCCGGATCCTGCATCCGCACGGCAACCGCAACCTTTGCAGCGTCGACCGAACCTTCACTCAGGACCGGAAACTCCTTCAATACGACCTTGAGCTTCGGATCGGATTTCATCAGGTCGAGCATGTCGGCCATCGCGCGTTTGCAGTAGCCGCAGTTGTAGTCGAAGAACTCGACAAAGGTGACATCGCCGTTCTTGTTGCCGAGCGTGACATTGCGCGGCGAATTGAAGATCGCATCCGAGTTCTGCGTAATGCCCGCTTGATGCTTTTCCTCTTCGGCCGCAGCCTGGCGCCTGTTCAGCTCCGCCATGGCGTCTTCGAGCACCTCGGGATGGGTGACGAGATAATTCTTGATAATGGATTCGATCGCGTCGCGCTGACCGTCGGAGAAGGTTTGTGCCGGTGCAGCCGTGGGCGCGGCAGCGATCGCCAGCGCGAACAGAGCGGGGGAGAGCAGGCGGAGCGGGGACATACGCGTTTCCTTTTGAATCGAGTCTTTTGAATTCATTGCTGGGTCGTGTCGGAACTTGGTTGATCGGCACCTGGCCGGCTGCCTGGGCCGAAACGATTCGGTCGATCCTGCTGCGGACCGACGTTGAATTGGAATCGCGGCCCGTCTTTCTTGTTGGACGCGAGCTTGGCCGACACGATATCGTCGGCCTTGACCCATCCAGGCGTGCCGATGGCAAACCGGGTTTTGGCGCGCGAGGCGAGGTCTTTCGCGGTCTTGTTGTCACCGCGCAAATAAGCCGCCTGTGCCGAGGCGAGATCGGCCTCCGCCAGTTCCCCCTTTCGTGCATAGGCCATGGCCAACTGCATATACCCCAGTGGCTGTTCGGTTTCGCGCGCCATCGCGTTGCGCAAAATGGTGATGGCCTCTTCCGTATAGGCCTTGTTGTCGGCCGCTACGAGCGCCTGCCCAAGTAAAATCTCGATGAGCGGCGCGTTATTGGACATGGCCACGGCCTTGCGCAACGGTGCGATGGCCTCCGCGGGCTTGCCGCCTTCGAGCAGCGCCTGGCCGCGCAATTCATAGAAATAGGGATTGTTGGGCTGGGCCTGGATCAACGCGTCGATTTGACGGAGCGCGTTGTTCAGGTCGCCGTGGAGATAGGTCGAGATCGCATGCGCATAGCGCGCGGGCATGCTGGTGTCGGACAGCGGATAGCGATGATAGACGGTCTCGGGTCGCTCCAGAAAGCCGGAAATCTTGGCGCGCATCATGTCGTGGCGCAATTGCAGGGCAGGATCGTCCTTCTTGTCCCAATAGGGACTGGTGCGCGCGATCTCCTCAAGCGCCGCAACGCGTTCAGCCGGCATCGGATGCGACTGGTAGTAGGGGTCGGCGCCGCGGGCAGAAAACAGGCTTTCGTTGGTGAAGCGCTTGAAGGTCTCGTACATGCCCTTGGCGGATTGACCCGTCGCGGTCAGGAATTTGACGCCGGCGCGGTCAGCGGATTCTTCCTGCTGACGCTGGTAGGACAGCATCGATCGCAGGATCATGTTCTGCGGTCCCGCAAGGGCGGCGGCGCCCGCATCCGCCAGGCCGCTGCTGCTGGCAGACACGCCGCCTCGCACCGCGCCCGCCGCCAAAGCGCCCGCACCGAGCAGCATCGCGATGATCATCTGCGACTGGGCTTGCGCCAATTGCTCGTGCATCCGCGCGAGATGGCCGCCGGCCAGATGGCCGGTTTCGTGGGCGAACACGCCGATGATCTGGTTCGGGGTCTCCGACTGCATGAGCGCGCCGTGGTTCACGAAAATGCGACGGCCGTCGGCGACAAACGCGTTGAACACCGGCGCATTGATGATCGTGACCTGGATATTCTGCTTCTCGAGCCCGGCCACGCGCAGGATCGGCTTCGTGTAGTCGCGCAGCAGCTGCTCGGTCTCGGTGTCGCGCAGGATCGCCAGGTTCTCCTGGGCCAGGGCTGCCATGGGCGAAGCGACAAGGGCGATCACCGTGGCGACCGCGGTCATTTTCGTCGTTGTGCGAAAGGAGGCGAAGCTGAGCAGCATCAAAAGGTCTTTATCGATTGGCGGCGGGCCTGATACGCGATATGCCCCTTACAAACCGCCGATTAAGGCTAGTCTGGGGCACACGTGAAAATAGCAGAACTCGATGCTTGAAGCGACACTGAGAGAACGCGCCAAAGGTCTTTTGATCGCAGCGTCCGGACGCAGCAATGTGCCGCCGTTCATGGTGATGGACGTGATGGCAGCGGCTGCCCGTATCGAGGCCGCCGGCGGTCATGTCATCCACATGGAAGTCGGCCAGCCGGCAGCTTCCGCGCCGAAAACCGCGATATTGGCCGCCCATGCCGCACTGGATTCGGGACGTATCGACTACACGTCCGCGCTTGGAACCCCGGCTTTACGCGAGCGCATCGCCCGCCATTACCCCGACAGTTACGGGTTTGCCGTCGACCCGGGGCGGATCGTGGTCACCACGGGTTCCTCCGGCGCCTTTATTCTGGCCTTTCTGGCCATGTTCGAGCCCGGTGACCGGGTCGCCGTGACAATTCCGGGCTACCCGCCATACCGGCACATCCTGACCGCGCTCGGCTGCGAACCGGTGTTGATCGAGACGTCGAGCGAAACGCGCCATGCACTGACCGGCGAAGCGCTGCTCGCTGCGCACCGCAAGACGCCGCTCAAGGGCGTGCTGGTCGGAAGTCCGGCCAACCCGACGGGGACCATGATGTCGCGCGAGGCGCTGAGCGGCCTGATTTCGGCGGCTGAAAGCGCCGGCATCCGCTTCATTTCGGATGAAATCTATCACGGTCTGGATTACGCGTTTCCGGCGGTGACCGCGGCCGAATTGTCCGCCGATGCGCTCGTGATCAACTCGTTCTCCAAATATTTCTGCATGACCGGCTGGCGGGTCGGCTGGATGGTGGCGCCCGAACCCTTGGTGCGGCCGATCGAACGGCTTCAGCAAAACCTCGCGATATCGGTGCCGACGCTGTCGCAGATTGCGGCGGAAGCGGCCTTCGACGGCTTTGCCGAGATGGAGGAGATCAAGCGCGGCTATCTGGAAAACCGGCGCATCCTGATCGAGGGGCTGCCGCGCGCAGGTCTCAGCAAATTCCTGCCCGCGGACGGCGCGTTCTATCTTTACGCCGATGTGTCGGATTTCACCTCCGACAGTTTCCAGTTCGCTGGCGAGATGCTGGAAAAGGCGCACGTTGCGGCGACGCCGGGCGTCGATTTCGATCCCGTTCACGGCCGCCAGTTCATCCGATTTTCCTATGCGCGCTCGGCTGAGGAAATGCGCCAGGCCGTGGAGCGCATCAGCCATTGGCTGAAGTGACGCAGACCAGAATTGGTGTCTGCCATTGACACCATTGCGCGCGTTTCGTGCTATGGAATTTAGCTAGAGCTAAAAGTTGAGAGAGGGGGGTGAATTCGATGGCGCCAACGACTGTAACCGCACCAGCGCCGGTTCGCGCAGCAAAACCCTGGTACAAGGTTCTTTATATCCAGGTGCTGATCGCCATCGTGCTTGGCGCGCTTGTCGGCTGGCAGTTTCAGGATTTTGCGACCAGCGATTGGGTCAAGGCGCTCGGCGACGGCTTCATCAAGCTGATCAAGATGGTGATCGCGCCGATTATCTTCTGCACCGTGGTGTCTGGCATATCGCATATCCAGGATGCCAAGAAGGTCGGCCGCATCGGCATCAAGGCGCTGGTCTATTTCGAGGTCGTCTCCACCTTCGCGCTCGTCATCGGACTTGTCGTCGGCAACCTTGCGCGACCCGGCGCAGGCTTTGGCGGTGCCGCGGCCAGTGCGCAAGCGGTGGCGACCTACGCCAAGCAGGCGGAAGCCCAGAAGAGCGTCGACTTCTTCCTGCACATCATCCCGGATACGGTGGTCGGTGCGTTCGCAAACGGCGAGATCTTGCAGGTCCTGCTGTTTTCGATCCTGTTCGGCTTTTCGCTGATGGCGCTCGGTGAACGCGGCCACACGCTGCGTTCCTTCATCGACGATGCCGCGCAAGGCGTGTTCGGCGTGATCTCGATCGTGATGCGAGCAGCGCCAGTTGGCGCGTTCGGGGCGATGGCCTACACGATCGGCAAGTTCGGCACCGGTGCCATCCTCAATCTGGTCGGCCTGATTGCGACGTTCTATCTCACCGCCGGGCTATTCGTGATCGTGGTGCTCGGCATCATCGCGCGCGTTGTCGGCTTCTCGATCTTCAAGTTCCTGGCCTACATCAAGGACGAGCTCCTGATCGTGCTCGGAACGTCGTCCTCGGAGAGCGCGCTGCCGTCGTTGATGGAAAAGCTCGAGCGGCTCGGCTGTTCGAAGTCGGTGGTCGGGCTCGTGGTGCCGACCGGCTACTCGTTCAATCTCGACGGTACCAACATCTACATGACGCTGGCGACGCTGTTCATCGCGCAAGCGCTCGGCTTCGACCTCACGCTCGGGCAGCAGGTCACGATCCTCGTTGTCGCGATGCTGACCTCGAAGGGCGCCTCGGGCATTACGGGTGCG
>Ga0307476_10002912_pt1 | contig 10142 bp, 8 predicted proteins | sample atmos_gasesECM2C_2_FD_203314 | JGI IMG/M metagenome (GOLD analysis project Ga0307476, IMG submission 203314) | Hardwood forest soil microbial communities from Morgan-Monroe State Forest, Indiana, United States - atmos_gasesECM2C_05 | ecosystem: Environmental > Terrestrial > Soil > Temperate...
GCACACGCCAGTCAGATCTCCGAGACCTCGTTCTTCCTGGCGATGCCCCCGGAGGCATTCGAGGCGGTGTGGGGCACGGAGTGGTACATCCGAGCCGGAGCGCAGCCCCTGGGCGCCTTCGAGGGCTCTCTTCTCGCTTAGTGGGTGCCCGCCGAGGCTCCTCCGGGCGCGCTCCCCCGGGCCAGGTCAGCGGGCGGGTGCCGACGTGAGAGTCACGTCGCGGGTGAGCTTCTGCTGGCCCCGCCAGAGGGTCACCGGCACGCTCTGACCCGGGGACGCCTTCTGGACCGCCGTGGTCAGGTCCTGGGCGGAGCCGACGGGATTGCCGTCGAACGCCACGATGACGTCGCCGGCCGCGAGCCCAGCGTCGCCGGCCGGCGAACCCGGCACCACGCTCTCGATCAGGGCGCCCGAGGACGGCACGAGACTGAACTGCTGCTGGAGCTGGGCGGTCTCATCGGTCACGTACACGCCCAGGTAGGCCTTGGACGCCGCGGCGGTGCCGCCGTTGCGCAGCTCCGTGATGAGCTTCTCGATCGTGACCGCCGGTATGGCGAAGCCGATGTTCTGGGCGGGCGCGTTGCCGCTCGACGAAGAGGCGACCGCGGTGTTCATGCCCACGACGTCGCCAGAGGAGTCGACGAGCGGCCCGCCGGAGTTTCCCGAGTTGATCGCCGCGTCCGTCTGGATGAGGTTCGAGAGGGTCTCGGTGCTCCCCGTGGTGTCGCCGGCCTGGACCGTCCGCCCCAGCGCGGAGACGATCCCCGAGGTCACCGTCGGGGTGCCCGCCGAGAGCCCGAGGGCGTTGCCGATCGCGATGACCGCGTCGCCCACGACGAGGTGGGTCGAGTCACCGAACGTGACCGGGTGGAGGTCGGCCGGCGGTGAGTCGACCTTGAGCAGGGCGAGGTCGTTGGTCGGGTCCGCGCCCACCAGCGCGGCCTGAAGCGGCGCTGTCTGGTTGTAGACGGTGACGGTGATCGACGTGGCGCCGGCGATCACGTGGTTGTTGGTGATCACCTCGCCTGCAGAGGAGATCACCATCCCCGTCCCCTGGTCCTCCCCGGTCGCAGGCCCCTTGGCGTCGATGGAGACGACCTCCGGCAGCACCCCCTTCACGATCGCCGGGATCGACTGGCCGCCCGCGAGGGCCGGACCGGGCCTCGTCTCCCCGACCCTGATGGCGGGCAGGGTGCTCGAGGACCCTGCACCGAGGCCCTCGGCCACCCCTGCCCCTACCGCTGCGCCCACGACCGCCGACACCACGGCTGTGACCAGCCACTGCGGCGCCCTGCGGTGCGAACGTAGGTCGGCTGGCACCGGGGAATGCGGGTCGCCGAGGGAACCCTCGTGGGAGCCGTCGCCGGGGCGCTCCCCCCCGAGCGCATCGGACCAGCCTTCTTCTGGCGCCGCCCCGTGTACGGCGATCGGCCATGACGAGGGGCCAGCCCCGAACCGGGCGGGCTCCTGGCCGGGGCCGTGGGCGCCGGTGCCGAGCCCGGCGTCTTCGGGGGGCAGACCTCCGCCGGGTGCCCCACCGTCCCCCGTGCCCGGCACCCTGCCCGGGACCCACGTTCTCGAAGCTTCTTCGTGGTTGTCGTCCACGGTCATTCTCCTGTCGGCGTCCCCGGCGGCGGGCGATCCTGGTGAGGCGTGGCGCGCTCTCGACGGCGCGAGGGTCACTCGGAGCGACGCCGCGCGCTTCGCGGAGCCCCGGCTACGCAGGACCTCCGACACGGCAAGCTCCGTACGCCCGCGCACCCAGGATAGAGACCCGCCCGCTCAGTCGCGACGCGCCTGGCAGGAGGTTGCCGTGCCCGGTCGCATACCCCGTGCTCGGATGCCTTCTTCGTCGGGCCTCGCCGGCGGTGGCGGGTAGCGTGGTCCCGGCCATGTCTCGGAGACTCGACATCGAGCTGACCAGCCGACGCGACGACGAGACCTGGACGTGGCGCGCACCGGGTGCGCGCCAGCCCCGGGGCACCGTCGACGCAGCTCTGATCCCCGCAACGGCCGCCGTTGGAGACGTGCTGCGCGCGGAGGCCGACTTCGAGCTCGAGGGCATCTTCGTCACCGCGGTACAGCCTCCCAAGGACGATCGAAGCGACGACGGTGGCCCGCGTCGGATAGAGGTGCTCGGCTCCGGACGCGAGCCCGTCTCCGGCGGTGTCTCGGTGAGCTGGAAGCCAGGCTCGAGACCTCGAGATGACGACGGCGCGCACGAGCGCACCCGCCGCGCGCGCCCTGCGCGAGGCGGCCCTCGAGAGCCCTCCGGCGGGCGCGCCCGCTCCGGCCCCGAGCGCGGCCGCTCCGATCCCGAGCGCGGGGCCCGTCGACGCGAGGGCCGCCGGGGCGATCACTCGCCGGCCGGCGCTCCCCGCCGGCCGCCCGCGCGCAGCGATAGAGAACGGCGCCCGGAACGCTCGGAGCGCTCGGAGCGCTCGGAACGCTCGGAGCGTGCTGGCGCCGCGCGCAACTCGCGTGGGAGCGGTGATGCTCCTGAACGGCGCGATCGCCGAAAGGTCGAGCAGGTCACGACCCACCGCAACGCCGCGCTCGCGGGGCTGCGCCCCGAGCAGCTGCCAGTCGCCGAGCAACTGCTGCGCGGCGGATTACCGGCGGTCCGAAGAGCCATCGAGGAGCAGAACGCGCGTGCGCGGGCAGAGGACCGTGCCGAGATCTCTCCCGAGCCGCTGCTCGCCATGGCCGAGGAGCTCCTACCCACCGTGACGCTCGCGGCGTGGAAGGACAGGGCTGTGGCTCTCCAGACCGCAGGAGCTGGCGCGCCTCTGCGTGAGGTGCGCTCGGTGGTGTCCGGCTCCTCCGCGGTCACCCTCGACGAGGAAGGGCGCGCACTGGTGTCGTTCTTGCGCCAGTCGCTCGAAGCCCGGGTGACCGCGCTTCGCGAGTCGTGGCTCGAAAGGATGACCAAGGCCCTGGACGAGCGACGCGTCGCCGACGCACTGCGGCTGTCCTCCAAGCCGCCCGAGCCGACCGCGCGAGTACCCGGCGATCTCGCAGTGCGGCTCGCGGCCGAGGCGAGCGGCGCGATGTCGGCCGACGCGAGCCCCGAAGCCTGGTCAGAGCTGCTCGCGGCCGTGCTCGACTCCCCCGTCCGTCGGACTGTGAAGCCGACCGGCATCCCACGCGGGTCCGGCGAGGACCTGATGGTCTCGGCTCGCCGTGCGGCAGGCTCTGTGCCAGAGCTCGCTCGCCTGCTCGGCCTCCCCATTCCTCCGCCTCCCGGGCCGCGGCGGCCCGCCGCGGCAGGGCGTCGCCAGTAGCGCTCAGCCGACCACGCCGTGGCCGCGCAGGAACTCGACGAGGCCTGACACGGTCTCGAAAGACTCGACCTGCTCGAGAGGCACCCACCCGACCTCGAGCGCGTCCCCGCCCGCGACCAGGTCGCGAGTCCCCTCGACCGTCACGTCGAAGTCGAGGATCACGAAGTGATATCCGGGCAGTATCCGCTCCACCCACCCCCGCAGCTGCCCGCAACGGACGTCGAGACCGGTCTCCTCGCCGAGCTCGCGCTCGACGGCCTCGGCGATGGTCTCCCCCGCCTCCACCCGCCCTCCCGGGATCGTCCAACGACCCGCCTCGGGCGGGTTTGCCCGGCGCACCATCAGCAGGGAGCCGTCCACGACCGCCACGCCGCCGACGGCCACGGTGGGCGCCCCCGGCACCGCCGTCATCGAGCCCTCTTGTGCCCAGCGTCAGCGCAGCGCGTCGGGGGCGTCAATGAAGGGGCCGGTGCATAGTTATCAGCCGGGCCTTGAAGCCGACCCCTTCGAAGAAGTTCTTGCTTGCGCGATCGCCGGGCAACGCGGTGGCGTCGACGGCCCTGCAACCGGACGACGCGAACCAGTCGACGAGGGCGTGCAGGACCGCGTGGCCGACTCCGACTCCCCGACCGCCGGGCTCGACGTAGAGCGCGTCGACGACTCCAACCGAGGCCTCGCCGACCGGGTCGACCTTCCCGACGGCCAGTCCTACGACGACTCCGTCGAGAGTGCCCACCAGGACCCTGCGGCGCGGGTCCGCAAGCAGGCGCGCCAGCCCTCCGGGTCGCAACAGCGCCTTGGCCACCAACCCGACCTCGCGCCGAGCGAACAGCGGACCGCCGCGTTGGGATTGCAGAGAGTCGAGTGCCTGCTGGCAGAGCTCTCCACAACGCCCTGCGTCGGCCGCCACAGCGGCCCTCGCCCCTTCTGCGTTGCCCCCACCGACCGGCACCTCGAGGTCCAGGTCCTCTACGAGTTTCCTCAGGGCTGTCCGCTGTCCGCGCCGGACAGGAGCTGGTCGACGCGGTTCAGGATCGTGCGGCGGTGCCGGTGGCCCTGCTCGTGGTCCTTGACGTCCACCAACTCGGCGCGCGACAGCCCACCCAGGCGCTGTACCACCTGAGACGCGGACAGGCTGTCGTAGCCCGGGATGGCGAGATCGCTCGCCGGCTCGCTGCCGTTGGCCTTCGTCGAGCTTGTGTTCGAGTCCCACGTCGGCGCAGGTGAGTGTTCGTCCGCACCCGTGCGCTCCGTGACCGCTACGGGCGGGGGCTCCTGCTCGGCGGGGTCCTCGCGCGCAGGCTGCTCCGCGCGACCGAATCCTGCCAACGCAGCTTTGATCGACTGCTCCGTCTGCCTGCGGGCCATCTGGAGCGCGAACTGCCCGACGAGCCTCGCCGTGTGCACCTGACCCTCGACACGGTGACGTCCCTTCTCCGCCAGCTTGTCGAACTCCTCCAGGGCGCTCTGGGCTAGCCCGACCGGCGCGTACACGAGCGCGTCGAGCACCTTGTCCAGCTGGGACCTATCCTCGCTCACGGCAACTCCCTCGCCTGCTCACGGCGCCTACCTCGCCTGTCTCGTCTTCCTCGACGCTCTCCCCGAACCTCGAACACGCCGTCCTCAGACGCAGTCGCGGCACAGACCCTTCTCGGGGTCCGCCAGCTGGTTCGAGTGCTTTACGAGGAAGCAGGAGCTGCAGACGAACTCGTCGGGCTGCTTCGGAAGGACCCTCTCGGAGATCTCCGACCTGTCCTCGGGCTCGGGAATCTCCTCGTCCTCGTCCTCCTCCTCGACGACCAGGCGCTCCTTCAGGATCTGGTCCAAGCTGGCCTCGACGTCCTCGTCCTCGACCTCCTCCTCTTCCTCCTCGGACTCCTCTACCGCAGGCGCGACAGCGGCCGTCGCCTCGGGAACGGCGTCCGCCTCGAGCACTTCATCGCCGACAGGGAGCTCCACGTCGTCGTCGTCGGCCAGCTCGTCGTCGACGTCGAGCTCGTCCGCGAGGTCGTCGTCCTCCAGGTCCTTCTCGTCCAGCTCGTCGTCTGGGAGCTCACCGAGCTCCTCGTCCACGAGCTCGTCCGGCTCAGCCACTTCGTCCAGGTCGTCGGCCATTCCTACCCTTCGGGGTCCACTAACGCCGCGGGAGCATATCTGCTCCCGCGGAAATCCCGATCAGTGGCCAGGGCGCGTGTCCTAGGCACGCCGAGGAGCGACAGCACCACCTCGAGCGAAGCGTGTTCGTGCGTGAGATGGCTCGCGGGACCCGACGGCCGGGGACGGGCGATCGGGGCGTAGCTCACGCGGTGCGAGGGCGGTAGGGCCCGGGGACCTTTGGTGCCGTCTCCCTCTCACGGCGCCGCCGCCTGAGTGGAAGGAAGACGTTCTCTACTCGGTCCCGCGGGCCTCCCTCCGCCTCTCACAGCATCCCCCCCACTGTTTTGCCGGGTCTGCAGACCGGTGGCGCGACTTTGGGGCGACTGGGACTGAGGAGAACACTACGCGTCGCGCGCGGGGAGTCGTCAAGGGGATCTTCCCGCCGCTCACCAGGGTGTTCGCGTATCGGCCCAGGTCAGCGACTCCAAGGTTCCCGCGATGTTCTCACGCAGTTCAGTTTGCGAGCGAGGTGCGCCTCGCTTCGGCTCTCCTCTCGGAGTCGAGACGCCCAAGTTGGGGCTCGGACAGGTCCGCGAACTTCATCGCCTCTGCTATGACGCGGTGCCCGGCCTGCTCTGCGATGAGCTTGTACATCTGCTGGACCACGTGCCGGTAGCTCGGATGTCCCTGGGGGGTCGACCGAAGCTCGATCACGTGCATCGCCTCACGCGCGTTCATCTGGATCACGAATCGGAGCCGGAACGCAAGAGCAACGGCGTACGAAGCCTGCGACCCGAAGACCTCGGACATTGCGCCGTGGAGCTCGGCGGACCGCTCGAGTGATGCGACGAAGTCCTTGGCCAACCCGGCCTCCTCCACCACCTCGGGGAGCTCGTAGCCGAGGTGAGGACCGAGCTCCTGCCACTCGATCGAGAGCATCCTGTGACGCTGGAGGTCCCTGAACGCCCCGTAGTCCGCGACGACGTCGAAGCGGTAGTCGGTGCGCTCGAACGCACGACCGGGACGGTGTCGCCGGTTGGCCCGCTCGCCCACGTACGCGCGCGCGATCGCCATCCGCTCGGCCGCCGGCAGGAGCCGGACGCGCCGGAGCACCTCCTGCTCGCCGACAGACGAGTGCGGGTAGCACATCGCCGCGAGCACCTTGTCCTCGCCCTCGGGGTCGAAATCGACGAGACGCACCTCCGAGGGCGATCCGGAGCCCGCAGGAGCGCCCGCCCACATCTCCTCCACGAGCTCGGCGGTCCGGTCACGGGTGGAGGCGAGGTACTCGGACCACGCTCCCCCGCGCTCGGGCACGTCGAGGCGCCGGAGGAACGACGGGATCACCTTCTGAAGCTCCTCCAGCATCAGCTCGGCGTAGCGCCTCGCCTCGGGGAGAGGATGCGAGCGCATGCGCAGAAGGAGCATCTCGTAGGACTGACCGGTCCCGTAGATGCCTACATTGGACAGCGAGGCGGCGGGCAGCAGCCCCCGGAGCGCGTCGAAGGCCTTGGCCCTGACCGACTGCCGGTGCACGAGGTCGGAGTCCCCCGGCTCACGGGGATGGCGGCGCGAGAGCCATCCCACGAGCTCGGGCACCAGTCCTGCGTAGCAGTCGAACATCCTGTCCATGTCGCCGACGTACCGGGCACCGAGTGGTGACTCGAGGACCTCGGGGTCTCGGTAGTAGCGATAGTGGCCCGAGGACAAACGGCCGTCGTACGCGACATAACGGGTCGACTGCTCCAGGTACGCCATCAGCCGCCCCCACTCGAGCACCTTGGTGAGCAGGTTCGAAGCCTGCTCGCAGGCCAGGTGGACCCCGCCGAGCTGCGCCACCGAGTCGTCGCCGTACTCGAGGAAGACGCGCTCGTAGAGCCGTTCGGCGCGCTCGACGCCCACGGTCGCGTCCGTGCCGGCGTCGGCGCTCGTGTCGAGGTCGCCCACGAACTCGTCGAGGAACAGACGCCTCAGGCTCTTGTTGGAGCGCGAGTACCGCGCGAACAGAGCACCCTTGGTCACCTCGGGCAGGTTGACCAGCGCGAAGACAGGCCCTTCGACGTTGGTGAAGTAGCGCCTGAGCAGCTCGGACTCGGCCTCGCTGAAGGACTCCTCGGCGTAGGGGAACATGCCCCCCGAACATTACGGCCGGGCCCGGCCGGAGGTGGCGGACCCCTCGTCCGCAGGGAGGACCACCTCGTCCGCCGGCCAGATCGAGGCTGCCACGACCCCGCGCCGCATCGACCTCGAGGCTTCCGCCGCAGCCTGCGCCGAGGCGGGGTCGCTGGCCACGAGCGCGATCTGACCGAGCAAGTCCACGAGCTGCTTGGTGTTGCGCACGAAGTCCCCCGCGGCCAGCCGGGCGTGCTCGAGCACGCGCACCAGGCGCTCGCCGCGCGCCCATCGCCAGGCGGCCTCGCTGAACCCTGGGTCGGGGGCCCGCGTCCGCGAGAGCTTGGCCTGCTGCTCGTCGGAGTCGAGGCGCTCCCAGAGCTCGGCGAGTGCCTCGAGCTTCTCTCTCGCCCCGGACGGGGGACGCGCCTCGGCCATCCATCGCGAAGGGCGGGCCTCGAAGGTGCACGCCGAGGCCACCGCCGCCAACAACGGCGGCTCGAGCGAGTCGAAGATCCCCTGAGACAGCGCCTCGCTCACGAGCAGGTCGGACTCGTGGTACACCCTCGCGAGGAGCAGACCTCGGTCGGTGAGCCTCCAACTGCGAAGGTCCACGTACCCCCACTTCTCCAACAGGTGCAGCGCGCGGTCGAGTCGTCTCGAGATCGCGTGGTGATGGCGCTCGTCTAGGAACTGCGCGAACGACCGGTCCACGATGTAGTGCGCCTGGTCTGCCGGGTACCTGCGCACGAGGTTCACAGCGAGGTTGTAGGTGGCCCTGAACGAGGAGGTGAGCGCGGGTGCCGGCGAGGTTGCCAGGTGCGCGAGCTCCACGAGGGAGACCTGCGGCCGCCACACGGTGACCGCGTGGCCGACAGCGTCGAGGCCCCTACGCCCGGCGCGCCCCGTGAGCTGTGCGTACTCCCCCGAGGTGAGGCCGCTCCGGCCGTGAGCGCGGACCTTGGAGAGGCTCTCGATGACGACGCTCCTCGCAGGCATGTTGATGCCGAGCGAAAGGGTCTCGGTGGCGAAGACGACCCCGATCAAACCCCTCGAGAAGCAGTCCTCGACGGCCTCCCTGAAGGCGGGGATCAAGCCTGCGTGGTGCGACGCCACGCCCGCCTCCATTCCGGCTGCCCAGCTCCCGTACCCGAGCGCTCGCAACTCGTCGTCGGGCAGGCCGTCGGTGTGGGATTCGCACAGCTCGCGGATCAGGTCCCGTTGCTCGGACGTCGTGAGCCGTACCCCGTCGGTGATGCACCTGGCGACGGCGTCGTCGCACGCGGCGCGGCTGAAGATGAAGTAGATCGCCGGGAGCATCTCTCTGCGAGCCAGCGCCTCTATCGTGTCGGTCCGCCTCGGCGAGACGAGACGCAGGTGCCTGAGCCCTTCTGGCCGTCTGGCAGCCCTGGAGACACGCTCATCGAGCGCGACTGCCCGGGGATGGGCGCGACCGTCGGATAGCACCGGCAAGAGGTCCACCTGACCCGAGCCCCGCTCGGCGACCGCTGCGTGGTTGCGCAGCTCGACTGGTCGGCGGCGCTCGGTGACGACCGTAGTGGGACCCCTCACGCTCGAGAGCCACGCGCCGAGCTCGTCTGCGTTGGACACAGTCGCCGAGAGGCACACCATCACGACATCACGGGGGGCGAGGACGATGATCTCCTCCCATACCGACCCGCGGGAGGGGTCCTGGAGGTAGTGCACCTCGTCGAGGACGATCACGCCGAGCCCCTCGAGGACTTTCGACCGGGCGAAGAACATGTTGCGCAGGACCTCGGTCGTCATCACCACCACGGGCGCCTCGGGCCTGTGAGAGACGTCGCCGGTGAGAAGACCCGTGCGTTGGCGGCCGTAGACGGCGGAGAGCTGGGCGAACTTCTGGTTCGACAGGGCCTTCAGAGGGGTCGTGTAAAAGGCCTTTCGACCTGCAGCGAGGGCACCCGCGACCCCGTAGTCGGCGATCACCGTCTTCCCCGAACCCGTGGGAGCGGACACGAGCACGGAGAGTCCCGTGTCCAGGGCGTCGCACGCCTCTACCTGGAACCTGTCGAGCTCGAACCCCAGCCGAGCCACGAGCTCGTCTCGCAATCGACGGGAGTGTGTCGCCTCGCCACTCACGATGCTCGAGGGCTGGTCGGCGTCACTGTCGGCGCAGGAGCTTGCCGATCAGGATCGAGCCTTCGTAGAACGCGTACATGGGCACTGCCAGCGCGAGCATCGAGAAGGGGTCGCCGGTAGGGACGATGATCGCGGCGAAGAGCACGATCAGCACGAAGGCCCAGCGCCGCCACGAGGCGAGCTTTTGAGGGCGCAGTACCCCGGCGAGCTCGAGCGACACGAGGACCACCGGGAACTCGAAGGTCAGGCCGAAGACGAGCATCAGCGCGACCATCAGGCTCAGGTACTGGTTGGGGTTGTAGATCTCGTGCAGCGAGGGTCCTCCGACGCTCCCGAGCCACTGCAGAGCGTGGGGAAAGATCACGTAGGCGATGACGATCCCGCCTCCGAAGAGCACGACAGAAGCCGTCACAAAGGGCACTGCGTAACGCTTCTCGTTGCTGTGCAGGCCCGGCGTGATGAAACGCCAGAGCTCCCACAGGATCACCGGAGAGCCGAGAAACAAGCCCCCGTAGGCGGCGATCTTCA
>Ga0307476_10002913_pt1 | contig 10142 bp, 10 predicted proteins | sample atmos_gasesECM2C_2_FD_203314 | JGI IMG/M metagenome (GOLD analysis project Ga0307476, IMG submission 203314) | Hardwood forest soil microbial communities from Morgan-Monroe State Forest, Indiana, United States - atmos_gasesECM2C_05 | ecosystem: Environmental > Terrestrial > Soil > Temperate...
TTCGCCGGGCGGCGTTCAAGGAGATTCTTGCCGCCGCCCAGCGGCACGAGAACGTGCTCGTCAATACGCACGCGACGTTTCGCTGGAAGCACGGACTGTTTGCCGCGTTCGATTTCGACCAGATCAAGGCCTTCAACGCTGACCTCTACATCACGCTGCTGGACAACGTGGAAGCCGTGCACCAGAGGCTGCTGCGCGACCATGACATCGATCACACGCTCAAGGACATCATGGTATGGCGCGAGGAAGAACTGCTGGCCACCGAGATTCTGGCCAACATGCTCAAGGGGTACGGCCACTTTTTCATGCTTAGCCGGGGCCGACGCGAGCCGACCATGCACACGATTAGCCGCCTGCTGTTCGAGCCGAAGCGCAAGAAGGCGTATCTGTCGTTCCCGATGAGTCATGTGATGGATCTGCCACGGACGCTGGCCGAGATCGAGCAGTTCAAGCGGACGATGGCGCAGCATTTCACGTGTTTCGACCCGGCCGACGTGGACGAGCTGGGCCTGCACACGCAGGCGCTGGCCGCCTTACAGGATGGCCGCACGACGATCGACGTAGCCGCGCCGGAGGGGACGCTCACGCTCAAGACCTCCGATGTCGCCCAGATCAGCTCCGACATCCTGGGCCAGATCTATGCCCGCGACTTCAAGATGATCGACCAGTCCGACATGATCGTGAGCCTGATTCCCGAACTGCCCGGCGGCAAGCCCGCCGTGTCGAGCGGCGTCGAGCGCGAGCTTCACCACGCCTTCGAGGGCGGCAAGGAGGTGTACGTCATCTGGCGCTGCAAGGCGATGCCGTCGCCTTTTGTGACCGAAACCGCCGCCAAAGTCTTCCGCGATTCCGATGAAGCGATTCGATACTTTCAGGACAAGGGGTATTTGATCGACAGCCGCGTCGGCTGAGCAACTTCATTGAAACCGGGCGGCGAATTGGGACAACGCGAGCACGGCAAATCCCACCCCGCCGACGCTTTGGCTCAGCGGCCAGTTCATTCGGTTGGACAGATAGAATCCGATCGCCAGAAAGACCAGCGAAAGCAATGCCGAGGCGCCCATCGCGCTGGGCAGCCGACGGGCCCAGGGCAGCACCGCCGCGGCGGGAAGAAACAGCATCGACAACACCATCACCACTCCAAGCGAATCCGTCCCGAGCAGCATCACGATGGTCAGGAGGGTTAGAAAGAGGGTATCCCAGCGCTCGGGCTTGAGGCCGGCCAACTCCGCGGCGGCCGGGGCCTGGGCCAGGAGCAGCCAGCGCCGCCAGAGCAGCACGCACGCGGCCCCCACTACCAGCAGCACGGGAATGGCGATAGCCGCCTTGGCGGGATCGACGGCGACGTCCACACCAACGAAGAGCCGCTGCAAGTCCTCCACGTCCTGGCCGTGGTTGGCGATGATCAGGAACGAGAGACAAAGGCCGGCGACGTAAAACGATGGCACGACCCAACTGGCCGCGCCCCACCGCTTTGAGAAGGCGAAGTAGACCAGGGCGATGAGCGCGACGATCAGGGCCGGCGGCAGCGTAGGCCAACCGAAACGCATGCCAATGGCCGCGCCGACGGCGACCACCTGGGGGATCGCCAGCGCCACCAGCGCTTCGCGGCGAAGCAGGACAAACAGACCCAGCACCGCGCCGGAGACCCCGAGGGCGCCGGCGGTTGCCAGCATGAATCTGAAATCATAGATGAGTCGGCTCCAGGAGATCTGGGGCGGCTCGACTGACTGCTCTTGAGGCGGCGCGGCCTCAGGCGCGGAACGTTCTGTGGCCGCGCGATCGGCCTTGCCGGTCTCGAGTTGCTTGAGGATATCCGCTGTTCCCTGATCGACTTGATCCGTCGGCCTGGTTGCCTGCGCGAAACAGGGGCGCGTCAATAGCGGCAGCAACAGCACGATGAACAAGTGCGCGGCGCGCTGTCCGAGGACTGGAATTGCCCGCAATGCCGGTCGGCGCATCGATCGCGGCTTCATCCCGCCCTCCGCGAGGCTTGCAGGATTCTCTCGCCCAGGGCCGCAGGCGTGACGATCTCGACGCGGCTGGGCTGCCCGGAGTGCTCGGCGGGGTGCAGCCAGGCGATCCGCTGGGCCACCTGCATCAGGTCGTCGGCTTCGTGGCTGATGATCATCATCGCCACGCCCTCCCCGATGAAGTGGCGCAACAGGTCGAGCAGGTCCTGCGTAGAGCGTACATCGAGTCCTTCGGTGGGCTCGTCGAGGATCAGGACGGTGGGATTGCCGGCCAGCGCCCCCGCCAGCAGGACGCGCTGCTGCTGGCCGCCGCTCAGGTCCGCAAATCGACGTGATGCCAGATGCTCGATTCCGAGCTGACGCATCATGGCCAGAACATCCTTGGCGTGCGGCCCCAGCCACCCGAACAGCCGGCGGGCCGAGCTGGCCAGACCCGCCGCGTCGAGGCCGCTCATCGGCCAGTGCAACTCGATATTGCGATGCTGCGGCAGATAGCCGATGCGCATCCCCTGCTGGCGGTACGACGCAACGCCATCGGTTATCTGGCCGCGCGCGGGCTCGTGCAACACCTGCCCCGCCATAGGCGGCAACAAACCGGTAACGCCGCGGACCAGCGTGGTCTTTCCTGATCCGTTGGGACCAAATATTCCCAGGCATTCGCCTCGACTCAATTCCAGTCGATCGACCGCGACGACGGCCCGTCCGCCGTACCCGAAGACGCCCTCCCGAACTTCTATCAGCCGGTAATTCATCTCTACCCGCTCGCTTCGTGTTTCTCTTCCTTCGTGTCCCTTCGTGTTCTTCGTGGATCGACGTATTTTCTCCGTGGATCATTTCGGTTGGATGCCCACAGCTCTGGCCGTCTCGATCAGCTTTTGCGTGTCGTACTCGAACAGCGCCGCATACGTCGGGGCGCCGGGCGCACCATTGACGTGATCCGGCAGCACGACCATCTTCGCGCCGGCCTGATCGGCGACGTACTGCGCCAGCCGCACATCATCCCACGTCTCGCAGATGACTACTTTGACACCCAGGCGTTTCATCATGTCGATGGTCTGCTGCACCTGTGCCGGCGAGGGCGTGATGCCTGGCTTGGGCTCGATCGTGCCGACAACGTCGAAGGGGATCGCATCGGCAAAATAACGCCAGGCGTCGTGGAACGTCACCACTTTCAGTCCAGCGTAGGGAGCAAACTCCTGGTGAATCTGTTTGGCCACCTGGCCCATTTTCTTCACGAACCGCGCGGCATTGGCCTTGTAAAAATCCGCGTTCGCCGGGTCGGCTTTGGCCATCGCCAGGAACATCGTCACCGTCATCCGCTGGGCGATCTTGGGGCTGAGCGTGTAGTGCGGATTGCCGTAGGCGTGCACATCCCCCATCGACCGATCGATGTGGCCGGTCGGGGCGTCCTTGATGACGATCCCCTGGCTCATATCAACGTTGCCGGGCTTGTTGGCTTCGACTTTGGGGTTTCGCGCCCCAACCAGCAGATTGTCGCGCCACGGCTCGGCGTCGAGGCCGCTGTGCGCGAAAAGGTCGGCTTCATTGAGATAGACCATCTCGGTCGGCTTGGGAATGACGTTGTGAATGTTCTCCGGCCCCTTCATAACCGAGTGAACGTCCACCCTGCCGTCGCCGATCTCTTTGGCGATGTCGGCAAAATCGGGCGCAGTGGTCACGATTCTGAGGTTGGCATCGGCGACCGCCGGCGCCAGCAAAAGCGCGAAGATCAATGACATCATCGGTTTCATAAGAATTCCTTCACGCATTGCGCGGGCTCCGCCCGCGACATCCTCCGGTCTCACCGTGCCGCCCAATACGGGTGCGGCGGGTGCGCGCCGAAGACAAAATCGCACTGGAAATAGACCGTATCTTCGGTCGGGAGACTGCCCCATTTGTGCTGGTACTCGACGCGGAACATCAGAAACTCGCTCCAGTACCAGGTTACGTACGGCGAGACGCCGTACACTTCCTTGTGCTCGTCGACCGCGTCCTTCGTCCAGTCGAGGCGCATGCCCGCGTACCAGTCGCGGTTGAGCTGCTCCTGGGCCAGCAGGAATGCGCCGACCGAATGCTGCGGATCGGCCACGTGCTGGTCCACGTTCCCATATATCAGCTCGGCCTGGAACAGTTGATTGTTGAAGCGGCCCAGCGGGTCGGTGTGCATGAGCGTGAAGTCGGTGCCCACCAGGTCGGCATACTGATGGTTGTCGGCATTGTGGTGTCCGTACAGGAACGACCCGCCCCACTCGAAATTCAGGTTCGGCGCCAGGTCGTGGTTCCAGAGCAGGTGAAGATTGATGGCCGGCGAGCTGACGAAGGCATCGTTGTTAAGGACCGGGTCGGCAGAATCTCCTTCGCCGCTGACGACCTCGACATCGGCTTCGACGTACTGCCCGCCGATCAGTCGGGGCGGAATCACGTAGCTGAAGCTGATTCCCGAATCGACCAGAGACTCGGGGCCCAGAAAGCTCTGCACGACAAACGCGTTGTCCACCGTCGGCCACATGTGCAGGTGAAGCAGGTTCCAGCGTCCGAAGCGCAGGTGGAAGCGGCCGAGCTTGGCGGTGAGGTTGGGCACGCCGAAGTCGTGCAGGTCGAGGTAGGCTTCCTCGATGTCGATGGAGGTATCGACGTGCCCGTCGCGGGCGGCGGGGTTGAAGAACAGCGGGTCGGAAACTTCGCGGTCGATCGGCAGGATCACGACCGCGGTGGCGCGGGGATCGACCGCGGCACGAAAATCCAGCTCCAACTCGCGGAAATCAAAGCGGTTGCGAGCGGGATCGGCGTGATCGGAAGAGACGTTGCCGGCAAAGTCGCCGATCACGGCGATGTCGGGATTGAAGCTGGCCGGCAGACGTAGCGTTGGCGGCGGCGCCTCCCGTGACTGAATGTCCTTGAGCATTTCTTCGGTGGTCTTGTCGATATCTTCCGGCCCGCCGCCCAAGGCCGGCTGGCTCGTAGCGGACGGCTGCGGGCGGTTGGCCAATTCGGATTTCAATCGCTCGATTTCCGCGTCGCGGGCCTTGAGGTCCGACTGATATTTCTGCTCGAGTTCGTTCATCCGCTGCTCGATTCGATCCATCCGCGACGTCGTCGGCTGAGTGGCCGGCGGCGCGTTCTGCGCCGAGGCCAGGCCGGGGGCGGCGGCAACGAACGCCGCGATGCAGAACATGATCTTGCCCATTATCGGAGATCTCCGGTGAGAGGACGGTCGGCGCGCCGTTCAAGCGCCGGCGCGACGCGACTTCGGTCATCACGGCGTAGTTGGAGATCACCGCCGCGGCGGCCCGCGGCAAGGAATGGGCAATTCGCGCCGTTGCGGCGTCAGCCGGTTCGGCAGCAGCGTCAGGAAGGCGAGAAAAACCCCCAGGCAAATCAGCAGCGGCGTCCACGTCAGCGCCATGCCCGCTATGTGCAGTTGCGCATGAAAGGCACAGTTGGAATCGTTGTGGATCGGCGCCCGATCGATGGGCGTTTGTGTGAGATGTCCGTGCACGAGAAGTTGTGCGTCCTCCGCCGCGTGCTGCGCGTTGTGCCACCGCTCGACGGCGCCCGAGCCGAGCGCGGCATAGCAAAGGAACAAAATGATCGCGGCGACACGCTGCACCCCCGCTATCGTTCAAAGCCGTGCTCGACGTGTCAATAGTCTCGGAGCGGACGGGAACGCGGATGCGCAAAAAACACCCAGGATAGATGGATTCACTTGGAATCCGCGTGACGTCTCAACAGGTCGGCAAGCGCGGTGCTTCCGTGAATGGTGCCGTCGCTACGAAAGACTTCCGCTTCGATACCGCCGTCGTCGAGAAACTCGATCTCCCATCGTTCACCAGGGACTGCCACCTCGACCATGATAGCGTCATCGCGATATTGATCGAGCCGGTAGTGGATCTTTCCCGCTCTTAGTTCGTTGAGAAATGAGAGGAGACGTGCATTCTGTGTGATCATCGGTCAAACCTCTGGTCGCTCAGGAGCTTGCGCACTGTCTTCAAGCCGGGACGTCCTTGTCGTGCGCCCTCTTCGATCTCCTCCCACATCATAGCTTCAAGTTCCCGCCAGGGCGGTGAGCCTGGCGGAAGCGGAGTGGTGGTAATGCTCGCCTTCTTGAGTCGAAGAATCTCAGCCACGAGCATGCCGGCGAACCTGTGCGGCATCAGGCGAGAGTTCCCAATTCCATCTCGTGAAGCCCCTTGCCGGACGGCACCATGGGATACACGTGCTCGTTGGGTTCGACGACGAAATCCACCACCACCGGGCCGTCGTGCTTGAGCATGGCCTGGACGGTGGCGCGAACGTCTTCCTTGCGCTCGCAACGGATGCCGCGGACCCCATAGGCTTCGGCCATCTTGGCGAAGTCCGGGTTCTTCATGGCCGACTGGCTGTAGCGGCGCTGGTAAAACAAGTCCTGCCATTGCTTGACCATGCCCTGGAAGTCGTTGTTGAGTATCGCGACCTTGACGGGGATGTTGTACTCGGCCATGGTGGCCAGCTCGTAGCAGGTCATGAGATAGCTGGCGTCTCCGTCGATGTCGATGACGAGCTTGCCGGGCGATCCGAGTTGGGCACCGATGGCGCTGGGCAGGCCGTAGCCCATGGTGCCCAGTCCGCCTGACGTGATCATCTGGCGGGGGTAGCGCCAGCGATAAAACTGGGCCGCCCACATCTGGTGTTGGCCGACGCCGGTGGTGATGATCGCCTCGCCGTTGGTCTGGCGGTGCAACTCTTCGATGACGTACTGCGGCTTGGCCTTGTCGCTGTCATCGAGATACTTGAAGGGGTAACGGCCCTTCCACCCCGCGATCTGGGCGAACCATTCCTTGCGGTCGCGATGTTCGAGGTGCTCGAGCATGAGTTCGAGACTGTGGCGGGCATCGCCGACCACCGCGACGTCCACATCGACGTTCTTGCTGATCGAGCTGGGGTCGATGTCGATGTGGATGATTTTCGCGTGGGGCGCGAAGGTGGCGAGGTTTCCGGTCACGCGATCGTCGAAGCGCGCCCCCACCGCGATGAGACAATCGCATTCCTGCACCGCGTAGTTGGCGTAGGCGCTGCCGTGCATGCCGAGCATGTAAAGGCTCTTGGGATCGTGCTCGTCATAAGCGCCCAAGCCCAGCAGTGTGGTGGTGACAGGAACATTGGCCTTGTTGGCGGCTTTTCGCAGGGCATCGTGGGCCCCGGCGATGATGGCGCCGCCGCCGACGTACAGCACCGGCCGCTCCGAGCGGTTGATCAGTTCCGCCGCTTCCTGGGCCTGACGGGCGTGGTGGGGATGAGTGAACGCGTGCTTGCGCTTGTTGACGACGTGATCACGCGGCTGGTCGTTGACTTCCTCGGGACAGATCGCCGTGGTCACGTCCTTGGGCAGATCGACCAGCACCGGCCCGGGGCGTCCGCTGGTAGCGATGAGAAACGCCTCGTTGATGATTCGCGGCAGCTCGCGGACGTCCTTGACCAGGTAATTCCACTTGGTGCACGGGCGGGTGATGCCGGTGACGTCGGCTTCCTGAAAGGCGTCGTTGCCGATCACCTTGGTGGCCACCTGCCCGCTGAAAACCAGAATCGGGATCGAGTCCATGAGGGCGGTGGCCAGCGGCGTGACGGTGTTGGTGGCGCCGGGCCCGCTGGTGACAACGACCACGCCGGGCTTGCCGGTGGCGCGGGCGTAGCCGTCGGCGCAATGGCCCGACGCTTGTTCGTGTCGGTTAAGAATGAACTTCGCGGGAGTCTTGTAGAGTTGGTCGAAGACCGGCAGGATCGCGCCGCCGGGATAGCCGAACATGACCTCCACTTTGTGCTGCTGGACGAGCATCTCATGGAAGATCTGGCCCCCGGACTTACCCTTGTATTTGGGCCGGGCTTTTTCCGCCGGGGCGGACGTGATCGCGGGATCGCTTTGAAGTGTGGACATGGGTGTTCTCGCAAGGCTGTAAACGGAGCCGGTCACTTTACAAGTCAACCGGCGGGGCTTCAACAATTAACTGATTTTCTCGAAACAGGATAAATGCAGGCCGTACGATCGGGATGGGCCGGTCGCGAAGCGTGAGCTTGAGGTCTCGAATCCAAGACCCAGTTCACAATCCGCGGTTACGGCCTATCGTACGACCACCGTAATGCAGGTGGTGAAGGACAGGGCCATCGCCGTCATATAAACGTCTCAAACGCCAGCCAAAGTGCGGAAATCCCCATAAAGACCAGAAACTTCCGCCACTTTAATGGCTATCGGCATTTTCATGCGGTGCCAATTGCCCGCCATTCCTGGCGTCCGGTATGGACCCGCATGGCACCCTCATCGTAAAAGTCAAAATCCTCGCCGTCAAGGCTGGGCGCGACATATCCGGGCTGCCGGCTCCGCTCCAGTTCCCGATCATAAGCCTCGATAACCCGTTGTTCGATCTTTTCCCGGCAGCCGGCGCTGATGGGATGAGCGATGTCGGCGTGCAGCTTGAGCCGGCTGGAGCCGTTGCCGCTGCGATAGTGCAGGTACCGCTCTTCGTTCAGCCGCCTGCCGCAGTTGTTGCAATAGCGGGCCCGCAGATGGTTTTTCTCACCGCATGCGGGGCAATGATCGGAGAGTTTTCGGGACGGCATGGCCAGAAACAGGCCGTCGTTGCCGTCGATCAATTTCACATCTCGAATGACGAATGTGTCGTCAAACGTCAGGGAACAAAAGGCCTTCAGCCGGCTGGGTTTCCCACCGCAAAGGTTGATGCGAACTTCAGTCAGATCCATGGTTGCACCTCCCGGTTGTGCAGTTGGTCGCGCTGGCCCCGAAAAAATTCGGGTGCTTCCGCCAGAAGTGCGCCTACGAGCCTCCAGGCTCTCGAGGCAACAGGTATTACCGATCCTCCGATGCCTCGTTGAGGTCGTCGTGAACCGTTGGTGCGACCTCAACGATCGGCGCGCGAACATGTGTAATCGCTTCGATTTGTTTGCCCGCCTCTTTCGCTTGCGGGCGATCATCAAACAACGTGAACAGGCTGCTGCCGCTTCCGCTCATCCGGACCGGTCGCGAGACGATTTGCTCGGTCCGCTGCCGCAGCGCGCTCAACTGCGGCGCCAAAGCGAATGCGGGCGGCTCAAGATCATTGACGAGACAACCCATCAGTTTCTCACTGTCCAGCCGCGTCCACTGATTCCAGGGCGGCGGCTGCTCGATGTCTGCCTCGCGGCCCAAACCCATTTCGTCAAACCGCTGATACACCTGGACCGTCGGCATCGCCAACCCGGGCAACATTAATACGGCCCACCGGGGCTGCGGCCGGGAAATCGGCGTCACTACCTCCCCGCGACCCCCGCAGATGCTGCTGGGGCCGTGAAAGAAAAATGGTAGGTCGCTGCCGTATCGGGCGGCGAATGCCGAGAGGTCATCCGCCGCCCGCCGCGTCCTCCACAACCTATTGAGGCCCATCAGGGTCCGGGCGGCGTCAGAACTGCCTCCGCCAAGTCCCGCGCCCACCGGAATCCGTTTCTCCAGCGCCATCCGAAGATGGCTGGTGGCGCATCCCAAAGATCGTGCCCGCTGGCGCCATGCCAACGCAATCTGAACCACCAGGTTGCGCTGATCGGTCGGAAGGCCGGGCAGGTCGCACGAGAGCGTGATTCGCTGCGGCGTCGACGCCGAGGAATCACGATCGCCAAGCGGACCGGAATTCGGCGCGGCCTGTTCCTGCAAAACGAGACTGTCAAAGAGCCCTGCCGTCGTCATCCACGACAGAAGGGAATGGAACCCGTCTTCCCGCCGTGGGCCGACGCGCAGGTGAAGATTGATTTTCGCCGGGGCCAGCAGACGCATGGCCGCACTGTTCAAGCTCTCCGCCGCGCTGTCAAGCGCCCGGCACCGACAGAAGTGTTACGACCGTTTCTTCTTCTGTCATTCATCAAATCCGCCGACATGCCCCCGTCAACCATCACGACATGAGCCATGATTGGACGAGCCATCAAGATACGTCGTTGCCACGCCCGGGTCAACAAGAATTTGGCGCAAGGGCGCGGCGTCGGCGCAAAAAAATGCCGACCGTGGTGTGGGCACGGCCGGCATCGCCAGAAAGTGGGAAGGGGAGCGTCGCGTCAGGCAGCCGCCCGTTCACCTTGCGATGCCGGACAACTCATTGCCTGACGCTTATTGATCTACGATTCAGAATCGCTTCAGGCAAATGCCGGCGGAAG
>Ga0307476_10002916_pt1 | contig 10135 bp, 11 predicted proteins | sample atmos_gasesECM2C_2_FD_203314 | JGI IMG/M metagenome (GOLD analysis project Ga0307476, IMG submission 203314) | Hardwood forest soil microbial communities from Morgan-Monroe State Forest, Indiana, United States - atmos_gasesECM2C_05 | ecosystem: Environmental > Terrestrial > Soil > Temperate...
GAACCGGTCTTCGCCCAGCCGCAGCGCGATCTTAATCGCGCCCACGTCGCTCGACTCGGCCAGCACGCCCCACACCGGCAACAGGCCGTGAGGCTTCGAGTCGCGAATGCGCATGCCGTTGTAAACGATCGATCCCATCTGGCAGTCGAACACTTCATTCGGATTCGTGAGCTTCTCTTCGAGCGCCGCCGAAATGGTCACCAGCTTGAATGTCGATCCCGGCTCGTACACATAGCTCACAGCGCGATTGGTCAGCGCGCCGGGCGTGATCTGCTTGCGCAAGTTCGGATTGAAGGTTGGCCGATTCGCAAGTGCCAGGATCTCCCCAGTATGAGGATTCTCCACAATCACCGTGCCTGCGATGGCCTGCGTGTCGTGAATCGCCTGATCCAATTCTTTCTCGGCGATGTACTGGATGTTCTTGTCGAGGGTCAGTACCAGGCTATCGCCCGGCTCCGGCTGCTTCTCGACGTCGGAAAACCACTGCCGGCGAGCGTCTACGGAGATGAACATCCTCCCCGCGCGCCCGCGCAGTTCGTCATCGAACGCATGCTCAATGCCGCTCTGGCCTGAGTCCTCCATGCCGACGGTCCCCACCACCTGCGCCGCCAGATCGCGCGCGGGATAGAAACGTTTCGGCTCTTTCTGGAAATGGATACCCTGCAGGTTCAACGACTTGATGCGCTCGATGGTCTCGTCATCGGCCTTGCGCGCTACCCAGCAAAATGTCTTGTGGTTGCGGCAGTCGGCGAGCACAACATTGTGATCCTCGCCGGTGATACGAGTAATCAGGGAAACCGCTGTGGGCAAGTCTTTCACTTCGGTGGGGACAGCAAAAGCTGAGTCCACCAGCACGGACATCGCCAATTCATGTCCCGCGCGGTCATAGATCACACCACGCTTGGCGGAAAGCGGAATCTCGCGTTGCTGCTGGTGCTCGGCCTGCTTCACAAAGCTGCCGTAACAAAAGATCTGCAAATAAACCAGTCGCCCGCAAATCGCCACACACCAGAACAAGAGCATTCCGCCCAGCAGGTAGAGCCGGGCATCCTTGCCGAGGTTGGAGTCAGTCGCCATGTGGCCGTTCTAGACAAACATGGCGGACCACCGTGCAGGCGGACCGCCAAATAGGTTCCTGTGGGGACAGCCGCCCTCGACTGTCCGCCGAGCGCAGCTCGGCATTTTGTGCCGCGATCTCTACTGTCCAGCCAGCACTATCACCGGCTCCACGCTTGCCATCACCGGTGCACTCGAATCCGCGGACGGACTATCCATGCGAATCACCTGCCCCGGCTCCGGAGGCACCAAACCCATGCGCCGCGCCATCACGTCAATTCGTTCCGGATCGCGCAACGACGCATCCTCCAGCCGCAGCGCCCGGTTCATCTCGGTCAGGTCGTTGAGCTCGCGCTTCGCCGATTCGATCTGGTACCCATATTCAATCGCCCGGAAGTGCTGCCAGGCATAGGTAAACACCAGCAGGAATAGGCAGGCCAACGCTGTGCCAAACTGCTTCATCTCGCGATTGCGTCCGGGATCTTCCACCTTCACCAGCCGCGAGTTGTCGATCGCTTTGGCAAAGTAGATTTCCGGTGTTCCGGTAAAGAAGATATTTCGCCGGGCCGCCGGAATCGCGCCACGAATTACCGCCGCCGCTGCCGCCATTTATGCCGCCCCCACGAGAACTGGTTCACTCTGCATCTGCGGAATCTGCAGCTCAAAAAGCCGCTGCAGTTCCATTTCGTCGACGATCTGCTTCTGTAGCGCGCCTTGTTCGGCCCGCTCCACCGTCGCCATCAAGTCCCTGATCAATGTGCCCGTGTACATTTTCCAGCCTCAAATTTGGATTCCTACCACGGAACCCCTTAACGTCTTCGCAACGCCGCCGTCTTGGCGGCTGCGGATCTTTATTTCTGTCCGCTCTCTTCAGAACCTGAAGGCCCGGCACGCCATTACAGCTGTGCCGGGAACTCCGGCAGGTTTTCCGGAGCTAAACTTTTTCCGCCGCCCGCAATTTCGCGCTGCGTGCTCGCGGATTGCGACCGCTCTCTTCTTCTGTTGCCATAAGCGGCTTCTTCGTAAGCAATTTCATGGAACCCTGCTTCGCCGCTTCGCGGAAGGCATCTTTTACGATGCGATCCTCCAGCGAGTGAAAACTGATCACCACCACGCGTCCTTCTGGCTTCAGAATCCGGGGCGCCGCTTCCAGCAGCGCCCTCAGGTCGTCCAGTTCGCGGTTTACGAAGATTCGGAGCGCCTGAAAGGTCCGGGTCGCCGGATGAATTCGCCTCTGTTCAGAATTCATTGGCCGGGCCGCGGCTGATATGACATCCGCAAGATGTACGGTAGATCGTATCGGCCGCGACCGGACAATGGCTCTGGCGATTCTCCGCGACCTCCTTTCCTCTCCGAATTCGTAAATCACATCGGCAAGCTCGCGCTCGTCGAGGTGGTTTACCACTTGTTCGGCGGTACGCTCTGACTGCGGGTCCATCCGCATGTCGAGCGGTCCTTCCGCCTGAAAACTGAATCCGCGTGCGGCATCGTTAAGCTGCAAGGTGCTTACTCCGATGTCGGCCAGCAAGCCGTCGGCGAAATTCTTGCCGAACCGCTCTCCGACTTCGGCGAAAGAGCACTGCATCAGCGTCACTTTGGGCCAGTCGGCACTTGCCGGCGGGACGCCGGCGCTACCTTCCAGCTTCGCCTTCGCAACTTCCAGCGCCGCAGGGTCTTTATCGAGCCCAATCAAATGTCCCGGTGCGCCGAGGCGTTTTGCGATTTCGTAACTGTGTCCGCCCAGGCCCACCGTGGCGTCGATATAGGTCCCGCCACGCCGCACGTTTAAAAAGTCGATCGCTTCTTTTAAAAGAACCGGAACATGATTTGGTGAAAGATGGCTCACTTCCCTTCCACCACCATGCCCAACCCCCTGAGGGGTGTCTGTTAAACCCTCGCCCACTAGATGCCCAATTCGTCGAGCGTCTTCTCATCGTCAGGCGTGAACTTTTCTTCCTCGATCTGCTTGCGATACGAATCCAGGTTGCGCACGATCAAGTGCGTCAGATTGCCGGTAACTGCAACCTCGCCTTTGATTTGCGCCGCCTCCCGCAGGAGTTGCGGCATCAACAACCGTCCCTGCCCATCCATTTCCACCATCTGCCCGTAGTAATTCACGCGGTCCAGAAACTTCTTCTTCGTAGGATTGAAGGTGGAGAGCCCCGCCAACCTCTGCTCGATCCGCTCCCATTCCTCGAAGGGATATACTTGTGCAACCTTCCCATCCAGACTCGTGATGTAGAATTGCTGTCCGTACTTCTCGTCGATCACCCGCTTGAATTCGGCCGGGACCTTCAACCGTCCCTTGTCGTCGACGCGAGCTGGGTGATTGCCGCGAAACATGTGTAAAGCCTCTTCGGAGGCCGATTCCTCTTAAGGGTCTGGTCCTGCTATTAGCCACTGCGACAGCAACGAGGGAGGTAAAAGCGGCGCAAAGTTCGGTCAAACTCGGGTGGTTCGGGCTGTTTGTCGTACTTTTGGGTCGGTTTTCCACCGGCTCCTCTTTATCAGCTTCCCGTTCCCACGACCTTTACTGTATTAACCACTCTGTTCCACTTTCTCCCACATCTTACCCGTAAGTCGTTGATTGTCAAGCATAAACTTGAAGGTAGTGGTCCCACTTCGGGAACGATTCGGCAAAATACGAGTGCTTGTGGTTAACCAGAAAGACGACCACAAGGGCTTGGGTTTATGTCCAAGGTTCCTTCGCTATTTATTCGCTAATATTTTTCTTGCACTCCGCGCCCCGTGCGGACTTCCTTGTGGAAAACATGGCGAGCTTCAAAAAATGCGCTCCCCGCATGCTTGCCGAGTTCCGCGGAAATTGGGTAGCCTTCCCCGCCGTCACCGTTCCGGGCACGAACGGCGAACCAGGGTCCCGTGGACCATACCCCAGAAACGCCGCAAAGCATCTGCCGCGGGCTGCACACAAGCTCGTGAATGGGTGTACACTGCGTCCGTTTATCAACGACGACTAACGGGGGAACTATGCATCTGAACCGGGGCAGGATCTGGCTGGGTGGTCTTGCAGGAGGCGTGGTCTGGACGATCTGGAGTTTTCTCGTAGGAAAGTACGTCATCACCGATGCTCGCTACCTGGCAGCGCAGAATGCCGGGTTTTTCCTGAAAGTGCCGCGCTATCCCTTCTTCGCTGGCGTGTGGATTGCGCTCTTGTTTATTCTGGCGATCGCGGTCGCACATCTTTACGCCTGGGCGCGTCAGGGTTTGGGGCCCGGTCCCGGCACTGCGCTGAAGATCGGCTTTGTAGCCGGCTTCTTCGCCGGCTTTCCAGATAACTTCGCGCAGGCCACTTGGTTCGCCGGCGACCGGGGGCTTCCTTATGGCTGGATGATCGACATGTGGCTGGGCGCCATCCTGGCAACGCTGGTCGCGGGCTGGCTGTACAAAGACTGAAGGCTATTGGCAGTCGGAAGTCGGCAATCGACAATACCTATTTCGCCGGTTCGACGAACACCGCAGTCCCGTAAGCCAGCACTTCGGTGACGCCCTGCATCACTTCGGTGGCGTCGTAACGTGCGCCAACCACGGCGTTGCCGCCCAGTTCGGCGGCATGCTGCAGCATCAGATCGAACGCTTCGGAGCGCGTCTTCTCGCATAAGTTCGTGAGCAGCGTGATGTTGCCGCCAACCAGCGTCTGCAGTCCGGCACCGATTGTGCCGAAGATCGAGCGCGACCGCACCACGATGCCGCGCACCACTCCCAGGGTGCGCGTCACGCGAAAACCGTCCAGCTCGAACTGGGTCGTGACCATATTGTGCGCCACCATCCGTCCACCGCCTGTGTAGCTCGTTGCCATCGCCGTCAGTCCTTTCTGCAATCGGTGATTGTCTTCTTGCTGAGCAGCTAACTATATCGCGAATATCGCTGAAAAGTCGTAGAGACGTAGCTTGCTCTACGTCTCGCTCTCACCGCGAAGCGGACCTCGAGCTCACTCCAAAGCAGCCGCAATGAAGAACTCCTGTAACGTGGTATCGTAATCGACGCGCAGCACATTGGGTTTGCAGCAGACTTGGCAGTCTTCAACGTAGCTCTGTCTACGCCCCGCAGATTCGTCTACCGTCGTGGGATTCCACTCGCCGCAACCTGCGCATTGGAAGCCCGTTTCCATCCAGCAATTATCTCCCACGAATCGTCGCGGGACATATAATGTCGAATTCCGTACCTTGGCACGGAGGCTTCATGATCTCGCGGCGGCAGTTTCTCGCAGTTGGCGGCGCGGCGGCAGGAGTTGCCGCAGCGCCTCATCCCCGGTTGGCGTTCGGCTCAACAACCGGCGAACACTCAGGCGACTCTACCCTGCCCCCGTCTCTGGAGGGCTTAAAGTCGCGGAAGAGTGAAGCCATCCCCATCACCCCCGAAGAACGGCACGAACGCCAGGAGCAAGCACGCAAGTTGATGAGCGAGAACGCACTCGATGCGATCGTGCTGATCGAAGGCACTTCGCTGAGATACTTCACCAGCATTCGCTGGTGGGGCGGCGAGCGCCTGTTCGCGCTGGTACTCCCGGCCAAAGGTGCAGCGTTTTATGTGTGCCCTGCATTTGAAGAAGGCCGCGCCCGCGAGCAGATCGCCAGCGCGCCCGATGGCGAACATCCCGATGTACGCACCTGGCAGGAGGACGAGAACCCTTACCAGCGGGTGGCGCAAGGACTGAAAGAGCGTGGCCTCGCCAGCGGCAAGGTGGGAATTGAAGAAACGGTGCGCTTCGTCTTCGCCGACGGAATTGCCAAAGCCGCTCCCCAAGTCACACTCAACAGCGCAACACCGGTCACCGCGGGTTGCCGCAGGATCAAGAGCGCCAACGAACTCGCGCTGATGCGTCTGGCGTGTCAGGTGACGCTAACGGCCTATGAGGCGGTTTATCATGCGCTGCGCGAAGGCATGACTCAGCATCAGGCAGGAGATTTGATTGCTGCAGCGTACGGACAGCTGGGATTTCCAGGCGAGGCCAGCGTGCAAGTCGGCGAATACTCCGCGCTACCGCACGGATCGGCCACGCCGCAGGTCATTCACGAAGGTTCGATCGTCATGATCGATGACGGCTGCACGGTAGAAGGATATCAATCCGACATCACGCGTACGTTCGTTCTCGGCAAGGCCCCACAAGACGTTGGGGAGAAGATGAAAAAAATCTTCGAGATCGTGCATCGCGCGCAGTCGACTGCGCTGGCTGCGGCACATCCTGGAGCGGAATGCGGCTCCGTCGACGCGGCAGCCCGAAAGGTGATCACCGATGCGGGTTACGGACCTGACTACAAATACTTTACTCACCGCCTCGGCCACGGCATGGGCATGGACGGGCACGAGTGGCCCTATCTCGTCCGCGGCAACACCACCAAGCTTGCGCCCAACATGACTTTCAGCGATGAGCCCGGCATCTACATCCGCGGCGAATTCGGCATTCGTCTCGAAGACGATATGCACATTACGGAGAACGGCGCGGAGCTGTTCACGCCGCAGAGCCCGTCGCTCGAGGATCCCTTCGGAAAAGCGTGACCTGTCTCACCAGCGCAACTGGCGCAGGTATTCGTAGCTAGCTTTGATGCTGTCGAAAGGCACTGCAGGCTTATCGTGTTCCACAATGTAGTGCTTGATACCCGCCTTGTCGGACTGCGCGAAGATCTTTTTCCAGTCGATGATGCCGCTGCCTACCGAGGTCATGTCTTTGAGCGAGTCGCCGAAGTCCTGGCCGCCCGCCGCAGAAATCTTCGGGAGATTCTTAATATCCTTGACGTGGACCATGGGAAAGCGTCCCGGATAGCGCTCAAAGTATTTGAGCGGGTCGGCGCCGGCGACCGTGATCCAGCAGAGATCAAGCTCCATCTTGACCAGTTTCGGATCGCACATTTCGAGGAGGAGATCGTACGGAAGTTTCCCGTCGACGGGGAGGAACTCGAACCAATGGTTGTGATAGGCAAACTGGATGCCGGCCTTCTTGCTGGCTTCTCCGGCGCGGTTGAAAGTTTCCGCCGCGCGCTTCCAACTGTCGGGCTGCTGGCGGACGTCCGGGGGTATCCAGGGACAGACGATGTAGCTTTGGCCGATGATTTTGGCGGACTCGATCTGGCCCGGCCACTTGTCGCCGAGGACGTCCCATGGCACATGGCAGGAGGGCGAGACCAGACCGTGCCGGTCAATCGCGGCTCGCACGTCTTTAGGGGCGTGATCGAAGTATCCGGCAAATTCAACTTCCTGGTAGCCGATAGCGGAAACGTTGGCCAGCGTACCGTCGAAATCAGCTTTCAGCTCGTCGCGTACGCTGTAGAGCTGCACGCCGAGTTTATCGATCTTGTGGTCCGTCGCGGCCCAGCCAATTCGGTTGCTCAGCAGCGCGGCGGCGGTAACAGTGCTGGCGGTCTCAATGAAGGTGCGGCGATTCATCATGGCTTTTCTCCGGACGCTTATCGGAAATGCGGACCATTATACGCACGAGCGAGTGCGGCCGGCCGCTTTCGCGTGACTAGAAGCGTGCGGCAACAGCCGACCGGACGCCGCCGCACGCTGGTTGCCTTACTTCGACGATTCCACGCGAAGATTGTTGGTCACCGAGAAAATGCCGGAGACTCCGTTGGCACGAATTCCCGCAAAGTTCTTGTCGCCCTCATTGTCGACCACTCCCTCGAGGGTAACGTTGCCATTCTTCACGATAATTCGAATCGGCTTCTGCACACCCAGCGCATATTTCTCCAGCGCCGGGTAGCCGTAGATGGCACGGTATAGGCGGAGGCGCAAACCATCATCCATAGTCGAGGGGGGAAGTACCTCGATCTGGTTATCGACTTTCTCTACGCCTTCGATGCGCTTTACTACATTCCCGGCATCGGACTTGAGCGTAGGCCGCACGACTTGCCCGAGCAGCGTAACCGTGTAGCCGTCCACTTTAAAGGCGATATTGTCGAATACGCCGAAATAGGGGAGCATGAGAAGTTCATGGCGAACTTCCCGCGTGATGCGTTCCTGAGCCTTGGCCGAGGGCTGGTCACGGTCCTGCGTAAGACCCAGCGTTGCAAGCGATAACAGAGTAACGACGACAACCAATCTGCGATTCATAACGGCTTCTCCTTTCACTGGAAGGCATACTCAGAGTCGTACTGATTCCCGGGGCTTTGTTTCGTGCGGAGAGTCTGGCGAGGACAATCACTGGAATATTCTTTGCGCTCACAGCCAGCTTTTACAAAGCACTATACTCCTGCCCCGAACAAACATGCTGTAACCCGAGAAAAGTTTCCGGAAAGTCGTAGGTGCGGCATCTGTCGGAGTTTTCGATTCAGACTGAGCGGTGAACGCGGGCAATTTTGCGGAGCCGGGCGCATGGTTGTACGCACCGGTGCAGGAAGCGGCCGGAGAGGCTGCGGTTCCCGCCAACTGCACCGGCCGCCTTGCTGAGTTAGGCCAAAACGCTGAGGCTGCTGTTCGGCGAGGAACTATTTGCGGAATTGCCCGTTGGAGAGGACTCGCCCAGCAAATTCAGCACGATCTGCTCGTTGCTGTTGGCACTCAGATTGAACGTAATTTCCTGCGCCGTGGAACCCGGGTTGCCAAAGCTGAGAGAGACTTGCTCCCCTCCGCCGTTGGCTGAGTTGCTGATGTCGATGGTGATTTGCTCGGGGCTGGTATTGCCGGCGCTGTTGCTGAGGTTGAGGATAATCTCGGGGCCACTGCTGGAGGCGGGCGCAACGGAGGCGGGGTTGGTACTACCACTGTTGTTGGTGAGGTTGAGGATAATTTCTGGTCCGCTGCTGGAAGTGGGACTGGCGCTGGGTGGGTTTTGCGTTCCCGCTCCTCTCTGAAACGTGCTTTGGAGCGTGCTGAAGGCGGCTTGAGCGCCAGCCAGGTCTCCCGACTGCAGAGCTTGTCCGATGGCGACAAAATCTTTTTCACGCTGGGAGCGAGAGAATGGGTCTCCGCTGGCAAACGGACCGCCCTGGCCGAGCTGGACAATGTTGTTATAGGCGGTTTGAGCGCCGGCCAAGTCGCCCGACCCCAATGCCTTTCCGAGTTGTTGCAGATCGCTCTGCCGAGTCTGAAAATACTGCTCGGTCTGCTGGTAAATGGAACTAGCGGAAATGGCTGCTGTCGACATTGGTATCTCCTCAGAAATCGGTTGATCTCACAAGGAACGCAGTAAAGGCCCCCTTGCATCCAAGAGCCATATCGGCTCCGCAAAAACAAACTTTAAAAGCGCCATGTGACAAAGCGCTTCCAGCAGAAACGCGCGAATATTTCCAAATATTCACGCCGCTTTCAGCGTAACTTCAGGTTCGCTACGTAGGATCGCCCTATCGGGCGCATCTTCGGCGCCGAGTTGACTAATAAAGAGGGAGTTACTTAGAAATGATGAAGATGAAGAGGATGAATTTGCGCAGTCAGCAGTTCTCCGGAAAACTTGTGGTTTTCATTACGATCTGTGTGTTGGGATTCGCTCTCGCAGGCGTCAACACCGCGTCCGCTCAAGGATTCGCCGTCACCAAGAAAATCCCGATTCCTGGCCACGGCAAGTGGGACTATCTCACCGTGGATGAAGGCGCTCGCCGTCTGTACGTCTCTCACGGGGCGCAAGTGGAAGTGATTGACCTGGACTCTCTCGCCATCGTAGGCAACATCCCGAATACCCCCGGAGTGCACGGCATCGCGGTTGCCCCGGATCAGGGACGCGGGTTCACCAGCAACGGCCAGTCCTCAAGCTCCACGGTTTTCGACTTGAAGACCCTGAAGACCATTTCCGAAGTCAAGACCGGCCAGGAGCCCGATGGCATCATTTTCGATCCCGCCACCTCTCGAGTGTTCGCTTTCGATGGCGGCGACAATAAAGCGACCGTCATTGATGCCGCAACGGCCAAAGTCGCCGGCAGCGTGGATCTCGGCGGCGGCCCTGAATTCGCTGTTGCGGACGGCAAGGGCTCCGTTTACGACAATCTGGAAGAGCAGAGTCAAGTGATCAAGATCGACTCCCGCAAACTCACCGTCGAGCAGCGCTGGCCCACCGCTCCCTGCGCTTCCCCCAGCAGCATCGCGATGGATCGCGCCAACCGGCGCCTCTTCATTGGTTGCCGCAGCA
>Ga0307476_10002918_pt1 | contig 10130 bp, 7 predicted proteins | sample atmos_gasesECM2C_2_FD_203314 | JGI IMG/M metagenome (GOLD analysis project Ga0307476, IMG submission 203314) | Hardwood forest soil microbial communities from Morgan-Monroe State Forest, Indiana, United States - atmos_gasesECM2C_05 | ecosystem: Environmental > Terrestrial > Soil > Temperate...
CGTCTGCGGCAAGCCCTCGAATTTGTCCCACTCGTGACCGGGGCGGATGTTCTGGCTGCTTCGCCACTTTTCCATCTGCGCCACCGTCATTAGACCGGCGTGGTTGTCCTTGTGACCCTGGAACGGCAGGCCGACGCCCTTGATGGTGTAGGCGATGAAGCAGACCGGCCGATCGTGGTCGATCGCCTCGAAGGCTTCCAGCATGCTCGCCATGTCGTGGCCGCCGAGATTGGACATCAGCGCCAGCAATTCCTCGTCGCTGCGCTTGTCGATCAATCGCGTCACCGGTCCCTGATCTCCGATCTCGTCGCGCAAATGCTTGCGGAACGCGGCGCCGCCCTGGAAGCACAAGGCCGCATAGAGCTGGTTCGGACAGGCATCGATCCATTTGCGCAAGGCTTCGCCGCCCGGTTCGGCAAAGGCCTCGCGCATCAGGCTGCCGTACTTCACGATCACCACCTCCCAGCCGAAGTTACGGAACATGGATTCGAATTTTTCCCAGAGGCCTTCACGCACCACGGCATCGAGGCTCTGGCGGTTGTAGTCGACCACCCACCAAGTGTTGCGCAGACCGTGCTTCCACCCTTCCAGCAGCGCCTCGAAGATGTTGCCCTCGTCCATCTCGGCATCACCGACGAGCGCGATCATCCGTCCTTCGGGGCGATCCTTGGCCCAGCCGTGCGCCTTGACGTAATCCTGCACCAGCGAGGCGAATAAAGTTTGCGCGACGCCCAGCCCCACCGAACCGGTGGAGAAATCGACGTCGTCGACGTCCTTGGTGCGCGACGGATAGGATTGCGCGCCTTTGAAACCGCGGAAATTTTCCAGCTTCTCGCGCGTCTGATGTCCGAACAGATACTGGATCGCGTGGAACACCGGGCTCGCATGCGGCTTCACCGCGACGCGGTCCTGCGGCCGCAGCACCGAGAAGTAAAGCGCCGACATGATGGTGGCGAGCGAGGCCGACGAGGCCTGATGGCCGCCGACCTTCAAACCGTCGACATTGGGCCTGACGTGGTTGGCGTGGTGGATGGTCCACGACGACAGCCAGAGCGCCTTGCGCGCCAGCGACGACAGAATTTCAAGACGTGCAGGATCGGTCCGCATGGTGTGGCTCCGGATTGCCGCCGATTTTACCGCGGCGGCTTTCGCCAAAAATCTCAAATTTTGGCGACATACCCGGATCTTTTGGGATAATTTCCCAATCCCTATCCTCAGATCAATGGTTTATACCAATGCCTGACCTCGATGCCATCGACCGCAAAATCCTCGGCCATCTACAGTCCGACGGCCGCATCACCATGGCCGAACTCGCCGAGAAGGTTGGCCTATCGGTCTCGCCGTGCCATCGCCGCGTGAAGCTGTTGGAAGAGCGCGGCGTCATTACCCGTTATATCGCAACCGTCGACCAGAAGTCGGTCGGGCTTCATGTCTCGGTCTTCATCTCGATCAAGCTGGCGCGCCAGAAGGAAGAAGACCTCAACCGCTTCGCACGCGCGATCTCGAAATGGGACGAAGTGCTGGAATGCTACCTGATGACCGGCAATCGCGACTATCTCTTGCGCGTGGTCGCCGCGGACCTCTCATCGTATGAAGCGTTCCTGAAGAACAAGCTGACACGGCTCGACGGCATCGCATCGATCGAGTCGAGTTTTGCGCTCAGCCAAGTGAAATATTCGATTGCGCTGCCCGTGTGAGGGCTATGCGATCTCACGCGTTCGGCGACCGCTCCGCCTGCACCAGAAGCTGGGATCGACGCAGGCGCTCGCGATGCGCCGTATAGAGGCCGCTCGCAACAATGAAGACTGCGCCAACGACAGTGTAGATGCTGGGCACTTCGGTGAACACCATGAAGCCCAGGAAGCTGACCCACAGCAACTGGCTGTAGGAAAACGGCGCCAGCACCGAGGCGCCTGCGTAACGAAACGCCAGCACGACGATCCACTGCCCCGCCGTCGAGGCAACACCGATGAGGATTCCAAGCAGGATATCGTGCCAGCTCGGGTTCACCCACACGAACGGCACCAGCGCGGTGAGAATGGCGAACCCCACGATCGACGAGTAGGTCATGACGGTTGCGGCATGCTCCTTGCCGCTCATCATGCGCGTCATGATCAGCGTCGCGGCCCAGCCCAGCGCCGACACCAGCGGAAAGAACGCGGCAATATGGAAAGCGCCAGTGCCCGGCCTTAGGATGATCAACACGCCGACAAGACCGACCGCGGTTGCGAGCCAGCGGCGCAAACCGACGCGCTCGCCCAAAAACAGCATCGACAGCGCGGTGACGAACAGCGGCGCCACGAAGCCGGTGGCGGACGCTTCCGCGATCGGAAGAAAGCGCAAGCCGGAAATGAAGAACAGCGACGACGACAGCAGCGCGACGCCACGCCACAACTGCAAGCGCGTCTGCCCGGTACGCATCGAATAGACCGGCGAGCCCGGCACCATCGCCGGCACCATGATCAAGGCGAACACCAGAAAGCGGATCCAGGCGATCTCGATCGAGGGCAGCGTCGTTGAGAGATATTTTGCCGTAACGTCCGAGGTCCCGAGAAATATCGTCGAGGCCAGGATTAGCGCGATGCCGCGAAACGGCCGATCGGCGCGCGCCGGCGCGGTCTGGGCCGGCTTCTTCTCGGGCAGTGGCAAAGGTTCGCGGTCCAGCTTTAAAGCTGCTGCGGAGCGGGTCACGGTTTGAACTCGGGCGGAAAAATCGAATCGGCGAACATTGAAAAAAGCGCGATTGCACCTCCACGACAAGGGCTGAAAACAGGAAGCCGATATGCGCTGAAGTCGTCCCGCGAGCTAAAGCATTGGCAGGCTTCGCGGTTTGGGACCGCGCGGAAACGCGCGATCGAGTGCGGCAATATCGTCCTCACTCAGCATGAGATCGCGGGCACCCGCGTTCTCGGCGGCGTGCTCGGCACTCGATGCTTTCGGAATCGTAAACACGCTCATCTCGCGCGCGAGGAACGCCAGCGCGACCTGACGCGCGGTCGCGCCGTGGTGCCTGGCGATCGTCTGCAACACCTCGCCGCCTTTGCTGTTTGCCTTCGGAAAATCGTTGTGACCGAATGGCGAATAGGCGACGACGGCAACGCCATGCTTCGCGCACCATGGAACGACCGCATGCTCGATCGCGCGTTCATGCAGATGATAGAGCACCTGGTTGCATGCGATCTTGCCTTTGCCGGCGACACCCAGAAGCTCATCGAGATCGTCGGCGTCGAAATTCGAAACACCCCACGAGCGGATCTTGCCGGCGCTGACAAGTTGCTCGAACGCGTCGACGGTTTCAGCGAGCGGATAACTGCCACGCCAGTGCAACAGATAGCAATCGAGCCGGTCGGTCTTGAGCCGGCTCAGCGAGCGCTCGCAGGCCGTAATAGTGCCGCGGCGCGAGGCGTTGCTCGGCAGCACTTTTGAAACCAGATAAGTCTCGTCGCGCCGTCCGGCGATGGCCTCGGCAATGACGATCTCGGCGTCGCCATACATCTCGGCAGTATCGATGTGGGTCATGCCGAGATCGATGCCGCGGCGTAACGCCGCGACCGCCTGCTTGCGATCGCCGCGATCGAGATACCAGGTGCCCTGCCCGACGACGGATACGTCGTGACCGGTTGTGCCGAATGTCTTGTGCTTCATGTGATGGTATCCCTAGTGCGGCGAATTTGAAGTTCCTATCAGTTTTGCCGCGAGTCCATCATAGGAACTTCAAATTCAAAGCTGCACTAGAATCAATGGATTGCTAGAGCTCCTTTGATTCCGAAGTTCGCATCAGAGGTCGCAGCAGTTGCTTGCGAACTTCGGAATCGGAGCTCTAGTGTCCCGATTCCGAAGTTCGTCGCATTTTGCGGGGCCACGTTTCGAACTTCGGAATCGAAAGGACACTAGCAAACCTATTGATCTGGTGTGGCTTTGGTTCAGAAGTCCGCATGAAGAACCCGCCGCAACTATGATGCGGACTTCTGAACCGCCACACTGGCGCGAAGGCGCGCACCATAATGGAGGATATCGACAGCGTCGACGCTTTCGATAAGACCAAGGTTGCATTCTTGCCCCGGTCGCGCCGCGTGCTATGAATCCGGCAGAGCCAGCAACGTGAAACGCTCTGGCAAACATAATACCAAGCGCCGTTCAAGGCGGATTTCAGGGGAGGAACCAAATGGCCCATTTCGGCCCGAGCCGCCGTTCTCTGTTGCAGGGAACGATTGCGGCGAGCGCGCTTGGCCTGACCGGATTTCCGGCGCGCGCCGACGTGCAGTGGAAGAAATATGCCGGCACCACCATCGAAGCCAATCTGATCAAGGGGCCGCGCGGCGAGCTGCTACAAAAATATGCAGCGGAGTTTACTGACCTCACCGGCATCAAGGTCGAGTCCGAAGTGATACCGGAACAGCAGCAGCGGCAGAAGGCGGTGATCGAACTGACCTCGGGCAAGCCGAGCTTCGACGTCGTTCACGTCAGTTACCACGTGCAGAAGCGCCAATTCGACAAGGCCGGCTGGCTCGCCGATCTCACGGCGTTCATGAAAGACCCGAGCCTCACCGCGCCTGATCTGACGGTCGACGATTTTTCCGCCGGTGGAAAGCAATTTGCCTTGAACGAAAAAGGCGAAATGCGTTCGCTGCCCTGGTCGGTCGACTACTTCATCCTGTACTGGAACAAGGAGCTGTTCACCAAGAAAGGCCTTGCGCTGCCGAAAACCTTCGACGAGATGGTCGCGGCCGCCGAGAAGCTCAACGATCCTGCCAACGGAATCTACGGCTTCACCGGCCGCGGCTTGCGCAACGCCAACATGACGCTGTGGACGAACTTCTTCCTGAACTATGGCGGCGAATTTCTCGACGGGAAAGGAAACATCCTGACCGATGGGCCGGAAGCGATCGAGGCGACCAAAACCTACCAGCATCTCTTGACCAAAACCGGACCTCCGGGCGTCGCCGGCTTCAACTGGATGGAATCGATGGCATCGCTGACGCAAGGCCGCGCAGCGATGTGGATCGACGGCGTGGGCTGGGCCCCGCCGATCGAGGATCCGAATGCGTCGCGCGTGGTCGGCAAGATCGGCTACTCGCTGGTGCCGGCTGGACCGAAGGGCCAATATTCCGCGACCTATGGCGACGGCATCGGCGTCGCCCAGGCGAGCACGAAGAAGGAAGCCGCTTATCTCTATTGCCAATGGGCGGTTTCAAAGACCATGGGCGCGCGGCTCTTGCAGGCCGGCGGCGGCGTGCCGTTCCGCAACTCCGTGCTCAATGACGAGACGGTGCGCAAGGGCGTGAAGAACCAGGACTGGCTGGACTCGGTGATCGCATCGGCAAAGATCAGCAAGCTCGGCCTTCCCGTCATCATTCCGGTCGCCGAGTTTCGCGATATCATCGGCGCCGCGGTGACGGCGACACTGTCGGGCGCCGACCCGGCGACGGAATTGAAAAAGGCGCATGAGCAGTTCCGTCCGATTCTGGAGCGAAGCGAGAAGACGTGAGCGCTAGTGGTCCGCTTCTAACATTCGCTTTCCTTCTCAGCAGGCACTTTGCGAATGTTAGAATCATTGGACCACTACCAAATGTATGTTTCTAGTGGAGTTTAGGATTTGACATTCGCTTCCCGAATTCGCGGCAGGGTGGGTAGCGAACGTCAAATCCACTCCACTAGCTCGATCGAAAGCGCGGCGGCGCAGGCCGACGCTGCCATGCAGGAATCGGACGGGTGGAAACCCCCGTCCTACTGGCCGTTCGTTCTTCCGGCGCTGATCGTCGTGCTCGCCGTCATCATCTTTCCGTGGGCCTACACGATCTGGATGAGCCTGCACGAATGGAAGGTCGGAGCTCCGCCCTCCTTCATCGGCTTGTCGAACTATATCCGCCTGCCGAGCGACGTCAGGTTCATCGAATCGGTCTGGCATACGCTGGTCTACAGCGCGCTGTCGGTCGCCTTGCCGCTGGTGTTCGGCACCTTCGCGGCGGTGGTGTTTCACACGAAATTTCCGATGCGCGGCTTCCTGCGCGGTCTTTTCATTCTGCCGATGATGGCGACCCCAGTCGCTATCGCGCTGGTGTGGACGATGATGTTCCATCCGCAACTCGGCATTCTCAACTACCTGCTGTCGCTCGTCGGCCTGCCGCCGCAGCTTTGGGTGTTCCACCCCGCGACCGTGATTCCCTCGCTGGTCCTGGTCGAAACCTGGCAGTGGACGCCACTGATCATGCTGATCGTGCTCGGAGGGCTGGCCGCCATTCCGGCCGAGCCCTATGAGAGCGCGATGATCGATGGCGCCACCCGCTGGCAGACCTTCCGCTACATCTCGCTGCCGCTGATTACGCCATTCCTCTTCATCGCATCGATGATCCGCATGATCGACGCGGTGAAGAGCTTCGACATCATTTTTGCGATCACGCAAGGCGGCCCGGGCAGCGCTTCGGAAACGATCAATCTCTATCTTTATAGTGTCGCGTTCGTTTATTACGACGTCGGCTATGCATCCGCGATCGTCGTGGTTTTCTTCGCGCTCATCGTGGCGCTCGCCGGCGCCCTGCTCTGGCTGCGACAAAGCACGCACTGGAATGACGGCGGAGGCTCAAGATGAGCCGGCTCCGACAACTGGCCGGCAAGATCGGGCTTACCTTCGCGATTCTCGCCGTTGTCTCGCCGGCCGTGCTGTTCTTCCTCTGGATGCTGTCCCTGTCGGTCAAGTTCGAAGTCGACAACGCATCGTACCCGCCGATCTTCATCCCTGAACATTTCAACTGGGGCAACTATTCCGCCGTCATCGACTCCAGGCGGTTCTCGACCTATTTCGCCAACAGCCTGATCGTCACGGGAGCGGCAACGGCGTTTGCCTTGCTGGTCGGCGTGCCGGCCGGCTATGGCCTTGCCCGGATGCGAGCGCACAAGGCGGCAGCGGTGATCCTGATCGCGCGCATTACGCCCGGCCTCTCCTACCTCATTCCACTATTTTTGCTGTTTCAATGGCTGGGCCTGCTCGGCACGTTGTGGCCGCAGATCATCATCCATCTGGTGGTGACGGTGCCGATCGTGATCTGGATCATGATCGGCTATTTCGAAACCACGCCGCTCGAACTCGAGGAATCCGCCATGATCGACGGCGCCACGCGCTGGCAGATCTTTCGTTATGTGGCTTTGCCGATCGCGCGGCCGGGAATTGCGGTCGCCTTCATCCTGGCGGTGATCTTCTCGTGGAACAATTTCGTGTTCGGCATCGTGCTCGCGGGACGCGAGACGCGCACACTGCCGGTTGCCGTCTACAACATGATTTCATACGACCAGCTGAGCTGGGGACCGCTCGCCGCAGCCGCATTGATCGTCACGCTGCCCGTGCTGCTGCTGACGGTGTTTGCACAGCGCCAGATCGTGGCAGGCCTGACCGCAGGCGCGGTCAAGGGCGGCTGACTGGCACTCGAGTCGGCTGCGGCCGCCCGCCTGATGCAGTCGGAGGAAAAGATGCAATTGCAGACCTTTGGGCGCACGGGAATGCAGCTCTCGGTGCTCGGCTTCGGCTGCGGCGCGGTAGGCGGAATGATGGTGCGCGGCGATCCTGCCGACCAGGAGCGCACCATCGCGCGGGCGATCGCAGCCGGCGTGAACTACTTCGACACGGCCGTGCAGTACGGCGATGGCGAATCGGAAAAGAATCTGGGCCGCGTCTTGCAAAAGCTGAAGCCAGCCAATGTAGTCGTAGGCACCAAGGTGAGATTGCTGCCCGGCGAGTTCGGCCGCATTGCTGATGCCGTAACGAGATCGCTCGAAGGCAGTCTGGCACGGCTAAATCTTGACCGAGTCGACATCTTTCACCTCCACAATGCCATTGCCGAAACAGAAGGCGGATCGGCGCTGAGCGTCCGCCAGGTGCTCGGCGAAGTGGTCCCGGCGTTCGAGCGCCTGCGCCAGCAGGGGAAAATTCGTTTCCTCGGGATTACGGCCGTCGGCAGCACCGCGGCTCTGCATCAAGTGATCGATGCACGCACCTTCGACAGCGCGCAGGTCGTCTACAACATGCTCAATCCATCCGCCGCCGAAGAATTGCCGGTCAATTATCCGGCGCAGGATTATGGACGGCTGTTCAATCACACGAGGGCGGCCGGCGTTGGCGTGGTGGGCATCCGCGTGCTCGCGGGCGGCGCCCTCTCGGGGTCAGACGAGCGTCATCCGATTGCGAGTCCGGCGCCCGCGCCGATTGGCTCGGCCGTGAGCTACGATGCCGATCTTGTTCGCGCTGGCCGCCTGATGCCGCTGGTGAAGGAGGGGTTCGCCACCAGCCTGACCGAAGCCGCCACGCGCTTTGCGCTGTCTCACCCGGCGATGGGCACCATGCTGGTTGGTATGGCGACGCCGCAACAGTTTGAGGATGCGCTCGCGGCGGTTCAAAAAGGCCCGCTATCGAAAGCTGCGCTCGACCGGTTGTCGGCACTCCAGCAGGCGTTCTCTGGCGAACCACGATGATCGCCTTCGCTGCCGATCCGCGAGGCTCGGCTGCGAGCAGCACGCCGGCGATCACCGTCGTCAACTGGCTACGCCGACCAATCGGCCTTGCCCGAGATCCGGCGCGGTGCCCGACTGTGCGATCAGCCGCTTCAGCTCCGGAATACACGAGCCGCAATTGGTGCCTGCCTTGAGCCGCGCACCGATTTCGGCGGCCGAGCGCGCGCCCGAGGCAATTGCATCGCAAATCGTGGTGCGGCCGACGCCGAAGCAGGCACAAACGACGGGACCCGTGCTGGCAAGCCCCTGCACCGGTTTGCCGGATAGCAGCATCCGCCGCTGATCCTCGGAAAGAGCGCCGGCGGCAAAAAGCTCCTTCACGACATTCCAATCGCCGGCGTCGTGGGCCGGTCCGAGAAACAGGCAGGTCTCGATCGCGTCACCGTCAAACGACGCCGCGCGATAAACGCCGCCACCGAAATCGCTGTATTCGGCAAGCTCCTCGCCCGCGACCGAGCGCAGCCAGGACGACCAGCCTTTCAGGTCCGCATTGTCGGCGATGAGATAGCCGAGACCGCCGCCGACTGTGGCACGCGCCCACCAGGCATGGTCGGGCAACGTCAACGGCTTGCGCGACAGCACGAAGCCCTGGAAAACATAATCATAAGGGGCAATCGACGCGGGCGTCGCCTTGGCTTCCGGCTGGCCCGAGAACGGATCGGTCAACGGCGCAGCCAGTGCGCCGACGCGCGCAGCCGATGCATTGGCTTCGCTCCAGTGGATCGGCGCGAACAGCATGCCCCGCTGTTGCCGTGGGCTGACCACGACCTTGAGCGTGCACTGGCCGTGATCGGTGGTGACCCGCGCGAACGAGCCGTCGGCGAGCCCATATCGCGAAGCATCGTCAGGATGCACCTCGACAAACGGCTCCGGCAGATGCGCGCCCAACCGCGCGCTCATGCCGGTGCGCGTCATGGTGTGCCACTGGTCGCGGATGCGACCGGTGTTCAGCCGCAGCGGCCGCCCCTCATGGGTCTCGGCGCGCAGCAGCGGCCGTTCGGGCGCAACGAAGCGCGCCTTGCGATCGCTGCCGAAGAATTCGCCCTTGGAAAAAAATCGTTCGACCGGCTCTAGATCGCCGAAGCGAAACGGCCACAGGATCGGCGACATCCCGTCGAACCCTTCGTCGGACACCGAGCTCAGGGCGCCGATGTCGAAATCGCGGCTGCCGTTGTTTTCGAAGGCGGACAGCGCGGCATGCTCGCGAAAGATCGCCGACGCCGACTTGTAGTCGAACGCAGCGCCGAAGCCGAGGCGCCTGGCGATTTCGCTGACGATCCACCAGTCGGGCCGCGCTTCACCGGGTGCCGGTAGAAACGATCGCTGGCGCGAGATACGCCGCTCCGAATTGGTGACGGTGCCGGACTTCTCGCCCCAGGCCAGCGCGGGAAAGAGCACATGCGCGCCGGCATCGACGGTATCGTTGGAGAGAACGTTTTCCGAAATGACAAACAGTTCGAGTTTCTTCAATGCAGCGCGCGCAGCATCGGCGTCGGGCAGCGACACGGCAGGATTGGTGCCCATCACCCATAGCGCCTTGATCTCGCCGCGGCCGATCGCCTCGAACATCTGGACCGCTTTCAACCCTTCATGGGTTGCGATGCGCGGCGCCTTCCAGAACCGCCGCA
>Ga0307476_10002919_pt1 | contig 10128 bp, 11 predicted proteins | sample atmos_gasesECM2C_2_FD_203314 | JGI IMG/M metagenome (GOLD analysis project Ga0307476, IMG submission 203314) | Hardwood forest soil microbial communities from Morgan-Monroe State Forest, Indiana, United States - atmos_gasesECM2C_05 | ecosystem: Environmental > Terrestrial > Soil > Temperate...
AGAGATGGGGCATGGGTGGGCGGAGGGAGCATTTTGCCGTCGCCTTACCAACCCCCCGCCAGTTGACCCTCTTTCGCGCATCCCCCTAGAATTGGAGGTTCGTCTCCAGCGCGCAATCATCCTATGGCCCTATGCCTTTACAACACTATGTCCTCTCAGGTAGAGGAATTTGTTCCGCTTCGCGATCGCGAAGTCCGCATGTATGCCTGCGGGCCGACCGTCTACGGCTACGGCCACATCGGGAACTTCCGCAGCTTTATCGCCGTGGACCTGCTGCAGCGATTTCTGCGCCAGTCGGGTCACAGCGTCCGCTACGTGATGAATATTACGGATGTGGACGACAAGATCATCGCCAACGCCGCGCGCGACGGAGTGAGCGTGCAGCAATATACGGCGAAGTTTGAGAGAGCATTTCTTGAAGACTCCGCCATGATTGGCATCGAGCGGCCTATTCTGGTGCGTGCAACGGAACATATCGCGAAGATGGCGGAGTTCGTCGCGAAACTCGTTGAGAAGAATCTTGCTTACCGCACGGAGGATGGCTCTTACTACTTTCGTATTGCTGCTTTTCCGCAGTACGGCAAACTTTCGAAGAAAGATTTCGGAGGAATGCTCGACGGTGCGCGCGTGGATGTTGACGAGTACGACAAAGACAGCGCGCGCGATTTTGCGTTGTGGAAAGCACCCAAGCCGGGCGAGGCATTCTGGGAGTCATCGATCGGTCCGGGGAGGCCCGGGTGGCATCTGGAGTGTTCGGTGATGTCGATGGAGGAATTGGGGGATACATTCGATCTCCACGCGGGTGGAGAGGATTTAATTTTCCCACACCACGAGAACGAGATTGCGCAATCGGAATCGTTGACAGGAAAGACATTCGCACATTTCTGGTTTCACGTTCGCTTCCTATTGGTCGAAGGCGAGAAGATGTCGAAAAGTCTGGGGAATTTCTATACCCTGCGCGACCTGGTGCTGAAGGGACATAAACCATCGTCGATCCGTTATCTGCTGACGTCTGTGCCGTACCGCAATCAGCTCAATTTCACTTTTGATGGGCTGAAGCAAGCAGCCGTGTCGGTGGAGCGCTTACGCAATTTCCGGCAGCGGTTGACGTCCGGGAATTTTGCACCCAGCAGCAACGCGGAAATGCAGGCGCTGGCAAACGAGACTATTGATCGAATGAAGAGTTCGCTGGAAGACGATCTAAACACAGCGCAAGCGCAGGCAGCGATATTCGAAATGGTGCGGCGCGCCAATGCAGCGCTCGATGCGCAGGAAATTAAACAGGAGGATGTTTCAGTTTTTCTCGCCGCTCTGGAGAAGTTCGATGAGATTTTCGCGGTGATCAAAGATGACGACGGCCCAAAGATGAAACAGGTTTTTGAGTGGGCTTCAACCGAGGGGCGAGAGAAGGACATCAGCGCGGAACTGCGGGAGGCTGTGCAATCCGGTCAGCTCTCGGACGCCGATATCGAAAAGAAAATTGCCGAGATGGAAGCCGCCCGGAAGGCCCGTAACTTCAAGGTTTCCGACGCTCTACGCGCGGAACTTACAGGCGCCGGCATTGTCATTGAAAATACAAAGGACGGCGTGCGCTGGAGAAGAAAGTAGTCCCTGGTGGTGTTAGGCTGAGAGCTGACTGCCAGGGGCTGACAGCTTTTTATGAAATCCCTCGACGAATACCTTTGCGACGCCGAACAGGCCCACGGGCATCTGTGCGCCGGACAAGTGCTCGGTGTGCGGTTGGCGATGCTGGGCTTGATCAAGCTGGGCATCGACGATCCTCATGGTAAAGACCGGAAGCGGCTCGTCACTTTCGTCGAAATCGACCGCTGCGCCACGGATGCGGTTGCGGTGGTGACCGGATGCCGTTTAGGAAAGCGTGCCTTGAAATTTCGCGATTGGGGAAAAGTTGCGGCAACGTTTGTGGATGTGAGTACTGGCAAGGCAGTCCGTATCGCGGCCAAGGAATCTTCCAAGAATCTAGCGCGGGAGATGCATCCTGAAATTGCAGATAAGAACCAGCAGCAGATGCTGGCGTATCGGGAAATTATTGACGACGATCTGTTCGCCACGCAGTGGGTGAAGGTTGAGTTGCCGCCCGAGGAATTTCCGGGATACAAGGGTGAGTGCGTGGTTTGCGAGGCCTGCGGCGAAGGGATTAACTTTCGCAGGGAAGTGCGCACGGGAGATAAAGTGCTGTGCCGCGCTTGCGCCGGGGACTGCTATTACGAAGCGCTCTAGGCAGCCTGCTCATAGGCGTTCGCCAACCGCAGTATTGTCGCTTCGTCGAAATGCTTCCCCAGAATCTGCAGTCCGATGGGTAATTTATTTTTCGTCACTCCGCATGGAATTGAAATTCCCGGAATGCCTGCAAGGTCAGCGGTCACCGTGTAAATGTCAGCCAGATACATGGCCAGCGGATCGTTCGATTTTTCGCCTAATCGAAACGCGGCGGTTGGACTGGTTGGTGTGACGATGGCATCCACTTTGCGGAAGGCTTCTTCGAAATCGCGGGTGAGCAGCGTGCGCACTTTCTGCGCTTTTAAATAGTACGCATCGTAATAGCCGGCGCTAAGCGCGTAAGTGCCGAGCATGATTCGCCGCTTCACCTCTGCTCCGAAACCTTCATCACGGCTGCGGCGATACATTTCCGAAAGCGACTTCACGTCCGCCGCACGATAGCCGTAGCGAACACCATCGTAGCGGGCCAGGTTTGAAGACGCTTCCGCGGTTGCGATCAGATAATAGGTGGGGATTGCATAGGGCGTGTGCGGCAAGGAAACCGGGGTCACTTCACAGCCTAGAGTTTTCAACTTGTCTATCGCTGACTCCACGGCGTGGCGGACTTCATCGTCTAGTCCATCTCCAAAATATTCTTTGGCCACACCTATTCTTAGTCCGCGAACGTCTTTTTCCAGTTCGGACGGATAATCCGGCACAGGTAAGGTGGCCGATGTTGAATCCATGGGATCGCGGCCGGCGATGGTGCGCAACACGATTGCCGCGTCCTTCACCGTCTTAGCCAGTGGCCCGATGTGATCGAGCGAAGAGGCAAACGCGATCAGGCCGTAACGAGAGACGCGTCCGTACGTGGGCATCAATCCCACGACGCCGCAGAATGATGCCGGCTGCCGGATCGAGCCGCCGGTGTCTGAACCAAGCGCGACAACCGCCATGTCGGCAGCAACCGCCGCTGCTGATCCGCCCGAAGACCCTCCGGGTACGCGTGTCAGATCGCGCGGATTGCGCACGGGGCGGAATGCGGAGTTCTCATTCGACGAACCCATAGCGAATTCATCGCAGTTGGTTTTTCCGAGAACAAGTGCTCCCGCGGCTTCCATGCGCGCAACCGCAGTGCAGTCGTAAGGTGGAATGTAGTTGTCCAGCATCTTCGAGCCTGCGGTGGTCCGCACCCCGCTCGTGCTCATCACGTCCTTGATGCCCACGGGCACGCCGGCCAGCGGCGGCAAGGGTTTGCCTTCGGCGGCCATTCGGTCGATGCGATCCGCTAGTTCCAGCGCACGCTCTTTGCACAGGGTAAGGTAGGCGCCGATCTGTTCGTCTTCTTTTTGGATGTGCGCATAGTGCGCCTCGGCGAGAGCGAGGGCAGTCGTCTTGCGGTTCTGTATGGAGGAGCGGGCAGAGTCGATGGTAAGTTGAGTCAGATCCATTTCGTTGGTGGAGCGGACGATTTAGAAATATGAAAGGACTTCCGTGTTCGGCGACAGAAAATAGCCAGCGGTTACTATCTTTCAATCACCTTCGGCACTCGAAAGAATGTTCCGTCAGCATCCGGTGCATTTGCCAACGCCGCATCTTGAGTCAACGATTTGCGCAGTCCCTCAGGTACATCTTCGCGGTTCGCGTAGGCAAATCTCTCGCTGCCGTGTTTGGATTCGTCGACGCCGTAGCGGTCCGACACTTGAGCCATCGGCTCAATATTCGAAGTGTCCAGTTCGTTGAGCCGGTCGATGTAATCGAGAATCGAGTTCAGATCGCGAACCATAGCCACTCGCTCGTCTCCCGAAAGTTCCAGGTTGGCGAGATCGGCGACGTAGTTGACGTCCTTCTCTGTGACTTTCATTCCAGGCGACTTGCCACTTGTCCCTGCCGAACCACGAATTCGATTCTCTCTACCTTTTGTCCGGCATAACGGTTCATTGCCGCGACATAGCGTGGAGCGAGACTCTGCATCTCGCGCTTCCATCCAGCATCAGGAACTTCAACCTGGAGAATCGCACTGGAAAACTGGACAGCCCGGGTACGTTCGGCCACGGCGGAGCCGCAAACCAGTGGCCATGCGAGCAACGGTGCTTCGGCCTGCGGAACGCGGCGCAGCGAGCCCAGCACAATTTTTTCTAATCCCAAGTTAGCTCGCTCCACGAGCGTCCTCCTGCGGAAATTCAGATTTTAGCATTCCATGGGCTTACGCGCGGCTCTCAGTTCGACCGCGCACTCACCGTGGGAATGTGCGCTTGACGAACTCGAGTGCCGCTTCACGCGAATCGAGCCGCCCTTCGAGTTGAGCATCTTCTACGGCGTCCAGAAGTTCGCGGAACTTGGGACCCGGAACATATCCGGAGGCAATTAGATCGTTGCCTGTGATTAACGGAGCCGGGCGGATCGTCTCTGGAGGAATCTCTGTCAGCTTCTGCTGAAGCAATTCATGCGTGCTGAGATTACGGTGGCTGGCCAGGCTATCGGCGCGGTGCAGGGCGAGATGTTCATCGAAGCCAGGCAGACGCATGAATCTCTTCAGCGTCGACTCTTTCATGCGCGTGACGTCGCCGAAGCGCATGTGATTATCGACCAGAGCAAGTATCTGGGTTGCGTCGTGATTGGAGAAGCGCAAGCGCTCACAGATTTCCTCGGCAATCTTTACGCCGACTTCGACGTGGCCATCGAAACGAATGCGATCGGGTGCGACGCGAAAAGTTGCCGGCTTACCCACATCGTGAAGGAGAGCGCCCCAGGCCAGCGTGGGCGGACAAGGATGCGGCAAATTCTCCAGCGCAAGAAGAGTATGTACAAACACGTCGCCCTCGGGATGGTACTCAGGCGGCTGCTGAACACCCTTCATGGCGGTAATCTCTGACAAAACTTCGCTGAGTAAGCCAGCCTTGTCGAGCAGAAGAAAGGCTCGTCGAGCGTGGCCTTCTGTAAGCATCTTGGTCAGTTCATCGCGAACGCGCTCGCGAGAGACCATTTTGATTTCATCGGCCAAGCGCTTTATCGCAATCATCGTCTCGGGCTCGATTTCGTACTCGAAGCGCGCCGCAAAACGGACTGCCCGAAGCATGCGCAACTTGTCTTCGGCGAAACGCCGCTCGGGTTCGCCGATAGCGCGGACGACGCCCGCTTTCAGATCATCCTGACCGCCAACGTAGTCGAGCACTTCGCCGCTCACGGGGTCGAGCATCATGCCATTGATGGTGAAGTCGCGGCGTGTGGCATCCTCGCGTGGATCTAAGCTGAATCGGACCTGATCGGGGTGGCGGCCGTCCGAATATCCAAGATCGCTGCGGAAGGTGGCTACTTCGATGGCGCGGGCCTTCGATTTCTCATTTTCTCCCTCGCTCGCATACTCTTCTCCTGGGACTGGCACTAACACAACTCCGAATTGCGCTCCCACGGCGTACGTGTCGGGAAAAATCTTCATCACTTGCGCGGGGGTGGCGGTGGTTGCGACGTCGAAATCGGCCGGCTCGCGATGGAGAAGAAGGTCGCGCACACATCCGCCGACCAGATAGGCTTGAAACCCCTGCTGGCACAGGGTTTCGATGATCGAGATGGCGAAATTACTGGACATGTTTTGCGGCGGCTAAAAGCCGCTATGGATGGTCATGGGATGTTTGCGCGGCTGAAGCCGTTTCAAAGCGAAGCCTCAGTCCCTTCAACCGAAAGCGCACAGTAAGGTCACGGCAACCGGTCGGAACTGTCTACTGGCAGACCACAGGATTACACAGCGCCGCGTTCGATGCCGGCTTCTTCTTTCTTTACTGTCTTAGATGCCCATGCCATGCGTGGAGTGTTGTGCGCGATGCCGAATTGTCCTTGCGCATTCAGAACGATGATGCCGCCGTGGCCGTTCAATCGCTGTTTGAGATAGTTCATCGCTTCCTGTGCTGCCCACTCAGGAAGGTTTCCCGCTAATACGCGGTCGGCGGTCCATTTAGCTAACACCAACTTCATGATCGGTTCGCCCCAGCCGGTGGTCGAGGCGGCTGCGCTCAGATTATCGGCATAGCACCCACAGCCGATCAGTGACGAGTCGCCCAGACGTCCGGGAGCTTTATTCAGCGTTCCCCCGGTCGAAGTTGCCGCCGCGATATTGCCGTTGCGATCGAGCGCAACCGCGCCCACGGTATCGTGCGAGATCGACGGAGCGAACAAGTCGTTTCCGTCGTTGGTGGATTCGTGGCTGGCAGCCTCTTGCTGATATTTGCGCAGACGCTCCACCTCGCGGGCGATTATCAGGTCTTCGTTCCGACACAGCTGAATGCCATGCTCCGCGGCGAATCTTTCGGCGCCTTCCGCCACGAAATATACGTGCGGACTTTCGCTGAGAATCTTGCGGGCCGCCCGCACCGGATTGCGCAACCGCTCGACGCAGCCGACTCCTCCAGTACGTAGCGTGGCGCCATCCATGATGAGCGCATCGAGTTGCACTTTGCCATCGCGGCTCAGAAAGCTTCCGCGGCCCGCATCGAACGTCTCGTCGTCTTCCATAATGACGACCGCTTCCTCGACCGCATCCAGTGCCGGGCCGCCACGCTCCAGCAAGCGCCAGCCCGCGGCCAAAGCGTTTCGCACGCCATGCAGGTGCGCCTCAACCATGTCATCGGGCATGGCCCAGGCACCGCCGTGTACCACTAGAACAGGATCAATAGGCAAGAGGTGTCCCCAGAAGAAGTGAGATGACTGGATAGTCTAGCATTACGCTGCGAGGGAACTTGGTCCCTCGGCTAGGGCATTCCGGAGACAACCCGCGGGAAGTGTATCCATTACATTTTGTCAGAGGCGAGCATCTCCTGGACAATTTCTGCCAGGAAGCGGTACCCATCGGGGTCGATCTGACCTTGTGTTGCGATTTTAAATTTAGCAGTTCTCTCTTTGGCGTCGAAATAATAAACCAGGTCCGAGAGAACCTCATGGGCTTCGCGGCACAGAGCACGCACATGCATCAAGCTGTCGACGTCGAGCGTCGATGTTTGCAGATTGGCGATCTGATCGAGCACGCGCTTGACCTGAGTTTTCCACTCTTCGATTTCTGACTCGTACTTCAAATAATATTCGGCGTCTCCGACAATCAACAGCTCTAGGGTTTTGAGATCAGCCGGGGTCAGCGGCAGACCTCCGACCAGCTTGGCGAGTAACGACTTGAAGTCCATCTTCGCGTTGACGGCTTGCCTGGCGTGAGCTTCCAGTTCGTCGATCTCCTCCTCCAGAAATTCGTAGTTGTCGCTACTTTCAGCGGCATTGCACCGCGCCACAAGGTCCAGGACCTTTTGGAACGAAGCCTTTATCTGTTCATCATTGGTGGGGACCTGGGGCATAGCTGGATCCTTTCAAGGAGTTCAGACCGCAAGCGAGTTATTCTCGCATTCAAACTCTTAAGTCAGCAACCAAATGCTTGGAAAGGCTAGGCGGCGTGGCCGGCTTTAGCGGCAGTTGCGGGCGGGCCATCCTGGGTGCGGGTCCAGGTATAGCGCATGCGGTGAATGACGGTAATAGTCGAAAGGACCGCGATCACCCACAATACAGGCGCCATGCGGTTGAAAAGTGCGCCGATGATTACCAGCACCAGGCGCTCGGGCCGTTCCATAAATCCTACGCGGCAGGAACCGATGAGCGACTCGGCGCGGGCGCGCGTGTAGCTGACCATGATGGCACTGACCATAACGAAGGCGGTGAGAACGACGTAGAAAAAGCGATCGCCGCGGGCATAGAAGACCAGCAGGCCCAGGAACTGCGATGCGTCGCTGTAGCGGTCGACTACGGAATCGAAAAATGCACCGAAACGTGTGACCCGGTTGGTAGCGCGGGCCACCTGCCCGTCCACGAGATCGAAGAAGCCGGAGAAGATAATCACGAGGCCGGCAAGAAAAAACATGCGCTTCTGCGTGCCGGCCGCGGCGGAGCCGAATAGAATCGCGGCCCAGGTATTCACTACCAGTCCCATGAAGGTCAACACATTGGGATTGATGCGGGACAGAGCCAGCCAACGGACAATAGTATCAAGCAGGACGCCGCAAGCGCGTCCAAAGGCGCTGGTCCATGAGTGGGACATCAGGCTTCCGCCTTCTCCGGGCCGGCCTCATCGTGAACCGTGATGAGACTCAGGATTTCCAGTTCGCGCTTGCCGTTGGGCGTGATCACTGTAGCTTCGTCGCCAACCTTTTTGTTGAGTAAGGCGCGGCCAATCGGCGAGGTGGTAGAGATCTTGCCGGCGCTTACGTCTGACTCCTCGCTGGTCACGAGCTTGTACTCTATTTCTTCATTCTTGGTGCTGTCGTAAACCTTGACCGTGGAACCCAGGCCAACCTTGTCCTTGGGGATGTTGTTCATGTTGGTCAAGGAGAGATCGGCGAGGCGTTTGCCGAGCTGGCGGAAGCGAGCCTTGACGAACTCCTGGCGCTGCTTCGCCATGTGATACTCGGCGTTCTCACTGAGGTCGCCGAGCGCGGCGGCGCGCTTGATTTCCTTGGGGAGCTCGTGAACCAGTTCGTGCTCGAGCGCGTCGACTTCTTCCTGCAATTTTTTTCTAAGTTGATCCGTCATGCATGCGGTACAGCTTTGCAGATTATAAACCCGTTCTGAGCTGGCGGGTTGCGTCGGAGCCGGGTGGCGAAGAAGGCCGAGTTTGCTGGACGATCGAAATCTTCCCAGAACGGTCTTCCGGTCAAATTTGTTGCCTGGGCATGCGTCAATCTGAGGCCCGTTGTGAGTAGCATGAAAAGTGGAGGGCTTCTTGGTGTTTTCGAGAAGAGTTGATCTAGGGCGGAGATTTTCGGGACGGTCCACCCTTGCCCTGCTTAGGATTCTGGACTGGCTGGCGGAGTACTTGCTTCCGCCAGACAAGGGTCCGGTTCATCAGCGCACGGGACGTAAAGGCGAGGAAGCCGCTTACTTCCACCTTAGAAGATTGGGCTACACGATGGTGGCGCGAAACTTCCGCTCGCCGCGTTGTCGCGGCGAGATCGATCTGATTGGGTGGGAGAATGACGTGCTTTGTTTTGTCGAAGTGAAGACCCGCAGCACCCGCGACGTGAAGACCGGGGAAGCGGCAGTAGATCGTCATAAGCGCCGCGAAGTGGCCGCGGTGGCACGGGAGTACCTGCGCCGGCTTCCGCCATCGTGCCAGTGGCGCTTCGACGTGGTGAGCGTATACTATGACCGGTCGCCAGCCAGCCGGCCGCAGATTGAAGTGTTTCGTAGTTCCTCCCTGACGGCTTAGAATGGAAAATTTGCATCTACCTATTTAAAGAGGTTCTGAGTGCCTGAGCTGAGAAAAGATCCCATTGTTGGCCGCTGGGTGATTATTTCCACGGATCGAGCCAAGCGTCCCACCGATTTTGCCCGCGAAAATGTGAAGTTGAAGGGCGGATTTTGCCCATTTTGTTACGGGAACGAAGGCAAGACCCCGCCTGAGATTCAGGCTTATCGTCCGGGAGCGAATGGCGGACCAACCTCGCAGCGTGATACCCCGGGATGGACCGTGCGGGTTGTTCCCAATAAGTTTCCGGCTCTGGGGATTGAAGGCTCTCTAAACCGCCAGGCTGAGGGCATGTTCGACCGGATGAACGGCATTGGGGCCCATGAGGTAATTATCGAAACACCCGACCACACGGCGAGCCTGGCCACCTTGCCCCCGAAGCGAATTGAAGACGTGCTGTGGACATTTCGTGACCGCATACTCGATCTGAAAAAGGACAAGCGATTTAAGTACATCCTGTTGTTCAAGAATCACGGTGAGGCGGCCGGGGCATCGCTGGAGCATGCGCACTCGCAACTGATCGCGCTGCCGATTCTTCCGATCAACGTAGTTCAGGAAATTGAGGGGGCAAAACAGTACTTTCTCTATAAGGAGCGCTGCGTATTCTGTGACATCATCCGGCAGGAAATAGA
>Ga0307476_10002920_pt1 | contig 10128 bp, 11 predicted proteins | sample atmos_gasesECM2C_2_FD_203314 | JGI IMG/M metagenome (GOLD analysis project Ga0307476, IMG submission 203314) | Hardwood forest soil microbial communities from Morgan-Monroe State Forest, Indiana, United States - atmos_gasesECM2C_05 | ecosystem: Environmental > Terrestrial > Soil > Temperate...
GTAGATCGGCGGATTCGGCAGGTCCTGCGGCAACAGATTCGACGCGGCGTTGATCGCAGCTTGCACTTCCTGCTCGGCCACATCGATGTTGAGGTCGAGCACAAACTGCAATGTGACAATCGAGCTCCCAAACGAGCTCGTCGACGTCATCTGGTTCAGTCCGGGAATTTGCCCGAATTGCCGCTCGAGCGGCGCCGTCACGGACGAGGTCATCACTTCCGGGCTGGCTCCCGGATAAAACGTCAGCACCTGGATTGTGGGGTAATCAACTTGCGGCAGCGCTGAGATCGGCAGCTCGCGATAGGCGACAAAGCCCACCAACAGAATGCCGATCATCAACAGCGTGGTTGCGACCGGCCGCAAAATAAACGGCCGCGATGGACTCATCGCTCAGCGTCCTTGCGCGCCGCCTGGCTTTTCGAAGGTTGCTCTGTGGAGTTCGAACCCGTGCTCGCATCGGCCGAGGCAGCCGAGCCTGAATCGGAAGTATTCGCGCCTTGCGCGACCGACGCCCCGCTCGGTGTCCGTGCATCGATGCGGCTGCCGTCCTGCAACTTATCTTGCCCATCGATCACAACAGTGTCGCCCGCGCGCAGTCCTTTTCCGATCGCGACGGAATTCCCCGAATTGAGCGTCACCGTCACCGGCTGAATCTTCACGCGGCTATCTTTCTGCGTCAGGTAAACGTACGTACCCTGCGGCCCGCGCGCAATCGCCGTCGCCGGAACAATCGTCACGTTGTGCTTGGTATCCACGAGCAAATGCACGTTCACGAACTGGTTCGGAAACAGATCGTCTTTCTCGTTGTTGAAGACAGCCTTCAACTTGTAGGTCCCGGTCGTGGTATCGATCTGGTTGTCGATCGTCAGCAGCTTGCCTGTGGCAATCTTTGTCGTGTCATCGCGATCGTACGCCTCCACAGGCAGCGGTCCCGCGCCGTGCAGCTTCCCGATGACTTGCGAAAGCTGATCCTGCGGCAAGCTAAAAATCACCGCGATCGGCTGAAGTTGCGTAATCACCAGCAGCCCGCTCGTATCGGTCGCGTGAATAATGTTGCCCACGTCAACTAGCCGCAAGCCAACGCGTCCCGAAATGGGCGCCGTAATATGCGAGTACGTGATCTGCAGCTTCGCGCTGTCGATCGCCGCTTGATCGGCCTTAATGGAGCCCGTAAACTGCCCGACCTGCGCCTGCTGCGTATCGACCTGCTGCTTCGGAATCACGCCGGCCTTAAAGAGCTGCTGATAGCGATCGTAGTCAACCTGCACGTCGCGCAGCTGCGCCTCATCTTTGGCAAGTTGCCCTTCGGCCTGCTCGAGCTGCACCTGATAGGGTCGCGGATCGATTTCGACCAGTGACTCGCCTTCACGAACCATCTGCCCTTCGGTGAAATTAATCTTGACGATCTGCCCGTCAACACGGCTGCGCACGGTAACCGTGTTGTAGGCAGTGACGGTGCCCAGCCCGTTGAAAAACACCGGCAAGTCGCCGCGCGTCGCCGTCGAAACGACGACCGGAACAATCTGGTCGGGATCGAACTCACCCGGCCCCCCGTGGCCACCCGCCGCCCCGCCCAAAGCCTGGACAGCCGTGTTGCCTCTCGCGCTGTGGAAATACCAATATGTGAAACCGAGAACGACAACGACGCCCAAAATCCAGATCCACGCGCGACCGCCCGATCGCCGGGGCTCACGGTCAGAACCCGCCGGGTGGACAAGGGACTCCGGCAGCTCCGTGGATTTCAAATGACCCATTCCATCTCTCCTATGGCACTCATGGCTAAGCGAGGGGTCGAACGTGCCTCGACAAAAACAACTTCGCGGGTATGTTGCCCTACGCCGACACGCGGCGTGCGGAACACGATGGGCAACTTCTCACTACAAGCGTAACGGAAACCGCGACCTGTTCCTAGCCTGATGTTGATCAAGGGTTGGACGAATTCAAGGCCGCAATGGTTACGAAATGCTTCCCAAAGGTTACGAAACGAAAGCATACGAAAGAGTTGTTTCACGGTTGTAACAATCGGGACGGCCAGGCCCGGGCAACGGTCGCTCGCCAATCGGGAATTCAGATTTGTTGCATGCGCCGAGGTCGCAAAACCCGTACACTATCGGCGGCTTTGGCGTCCTCTGGACGCTTCAGATTTTCGGACCTTCGGCAACGGTAGCGAGAGCGTCGCTGAAAACCCCACGGCACCCTCGCCACGTGTGTCCTTAGCGGACTTTGACGGACACGGGAGCGAAACGACTCATGTTGAAAGCACTGCTAGTCGGTTTAATCTTCGGGATCGTTCTGACGCTTGGTGGTATCTGGTGGTACTTTTCTTCGGGGCGTGCGCCGGTCGCGACGACCGATCCCTCGTTGCCCTTTGAGCGCAAGCTCGCGCACGCTTCACTCGATGCACATCTTGACCGGCAGCCAAAGTCCGAACCCGCCGTGCCTGCGGACGAGAAAAATTTCTTGGCTGGCGCTGAGGTCTACAAGGAACACTGCGCGGTTTGCCACGGCCTGCCCAACGTCGCGCAGACCGCGATCTCGCAAGGCATGTACCCGAAGCCGCCTCGGCTACTTGAGGGCACCGGCGTAACCGACGACCCGGCGTGGGAAAGCTATTGGAAGGCCGCGAACGGCATCCGCCTGACCGGCATGCCCGGATTCAAAGGCCGTCTGACCGACTTTCAGTTGTGGCAAGTCAGCCAGTTGCTGGCCAACGCCGACAAAGTTTCACCCGCAGTGAAGGCCGCGCTCGCGGCACCGTTGGGAGCACCTGCAGCCGTCGCGCCAACGAGTACACCTGTCGTCCCGACAAAGTAGGCCATTTTTACGGGGCACAGGCACACCTGCTTGTGCGCTTTCTGTCAGTCCTGAACCGTTGTCAACTTGTCCGCGTTCCGCAACTCTGGGAAAAGCCAGGCCCATCCCAGCGTCACTAAAATCGTCCCAATCCCACCGAGCACCACCGCCGGCACGGTCCCGAACCAGTGCGCCGTTAACCCCGACTCAAACTGCCCAAGTTCGTTCGACGCGCCAATAAAAACCATATCGACCGCGTTCACCCGCCCACGCATCGCATCCGGCGTCGCAATCTGAATCAGCGTCCCGCGCACGATCACGCTCACCATATCCGTCGCGCCGACCAAGACCAGCGCGAGAATCGACAGAGTCAGGCTGCGCGACACTCCGAATAGAATCGTGCAGATTCCAAACCCGCTGACGCACGCCAACATCTTCCACCCGACTCGCCCGCTCAGCGGCTTGTGCGCCAGATAAATCGCCATCGCCGCAGCCCCGATGCCCGGCGCACTGCGTAGCACGCCAAGTCCCCACGGCCCCGTCCTCAAGATCTCGCTGGCGTAAACCGGCAGTAGTGCGACGGCACCACCAAGCAGAACCGCAAATAAATCCAGTGAAATCGATCCAAGAATCAATTTCTGTCGCCAGATATAGTCGAATCCCGCAAGAATATTCTTCACATTGATCGGCTCGCGCGCCCGCGCCTGCGACTCCACCTTGATTCTGTACGAGCAGACTGTCGCCACCAGCGACGACGTCATCGCCAGCGCATACACCGCCGACGGACCGCGAAACGCCGCATACACGACTCCTCCGATCGACGGCCCAAGAATCGTCGCCGTCTGAAACACACCCGACGCCCACGCCACCGCATTCGGAAAATGCTCTTCCGGCACAAGTTGCGGCAGCAACGCCCGGCTCACCGGCCCGTTAAACGCGCGCACGATGCCGATCAAAATCAGCACCGCATAGATCGGATACACGGAATGCGTGTGGAATACGGCCGCTGCAAACAACAGCGCCGAGCATCCAGCAAACGCCGCATAGCACGCGACAACTAACCGACGGCGATCGTAGCGATCCGCCACATGTCCCGACACAAGAAAGAGCAGAATGCCCGGAAGGAATTGCGCCAACCCGACCAGCCCCAGGTCAAGCGGCCGCTTCGTGATCTCATACACCTGCCAGCCCACGGCGACCGACTGCATCTCGGTCGCAAGCACGATGCAAAATCGCGCGATCTGATATAAGCCAAAACTGGGGTATTCGAACGCCACCCGCGCCGCCGCGGTGGTAGTCTGAGTAGCGGCCATTGAAATTACTTTGCCATAGAAGCGCGGAAGTTTTGACGGCAGTTCGACGAGAAGTCAAAAAATGTTGAGAAAATTTTCATCCGAGATTCCAGGTGGGTCGCCGTCGGGCGTGGCCCGGTCCTTTTCGGACGCTCCGCGCGCACGGTCCGTTTCGCTGATGTCACAATGAGCGAAAGAAAAGCGCCGCCCAAAGTTTTCCCGATGTTCCTCAAGTTGGAGGGACGTCGCTGCCTCGTCGTCGGCGCGGGAACCATTGCCGAAGGAAAAATCGGCGGCCTTATTGCGACCGATGCCACCATTCGTGTCGTGGCCCCCGAAGCCACGGCTCAAGTCCAAGCCTGGGCCGGCGAAGGAAAAATCGACTGGGAGCGCCGCAAGTTTCAGTCTTCCGACCTGCAAGGCATGTTTCTCGTCGTCGCCTCAACTTCCTCGACGTCTGTGCACGAAGAAATTTTCACCGAAGCGCAAAGGCTCGGTGTTCTCTGCAACATCGTGGATGTCCCGCATCTGTGTGATTTCTTCTATCCTGCGGTCGTCCGCCGCGGCTCGTTGCAGATCGCGATTTCCACCGCGGGAGAAAGCCCCGCGCTCTCGCAGCGTCTGCGAAAAGAACTCGAGCAGCAATTCGGTCCGGAGTACGAAGCGTGGGTCGCGGCCATCGGCGAAGCGCGAGCGGAACTCGCGACACGCGACCTGACTGCCGAGGATCGCAAGGAAATCCTGCACGAACTCGCCAGCCGCGAGTTTTACGAAAATTTCCGCGACGAGCTGCGCAAGCAGCAGAAACAAAAAAACGGAGCGGAAAGTTAGTCGGTCGTGCCCTTGGCCTGCGCGCGCTTGATCTCTTCGCTGAGAATGATCGCCTCAGCCACGTCGCGCATCGAAAGCCGCCGCTGCCGGCTCTGCTTCTGCAGCATCAGGTAGGCTTCCTCTTCGCTGATCCGCAGATCGCGCTGCAAAATACCCTTGCCGCGCTCGATGATTTTGCGTGACTCGAGCTCCGAAGATAGCTGCGAATTCTCTTCTTCCAGCCGTGCGCGCTCGACTTCCGCACCGACCAGAAACCCGATCGTCGAAATCAGTTGAATCTCGCTCTCGCTATGGGTGTGCGGCCGTTTGTGCTGCAGGTTGATCACGCCCACGAGTTTGTTCCGGCACAAAATCGGCACCGACAAAAACGCCTCGTAGTGGTCCTCCGGCAATTCGTTGAACGATTGAAATCGCGGATCCTGAAACGCATGCGAAGCCACGGCAACCGGCTGTCGATGCGCCGCCACCCATCCCGTAATGCCCTGACCGACCGGCAGCTTCAGCCGGTTCACTACCTCGGGGTGAGGGTTCTTGGACGCTCGCAATACAAGCTGCTTGTTATCAAGCACATAGACGAAACACGAATCGCATTTCACCACCGCCGACACAAACTCGACGATCTTTCCCAAGACTTCGTGGAAGGGGTCGGCCGCCGCCATCTGGCGTCCGATCTGGTGCAGAAACCCGATCGCGGGGTCTTCAACGCTCAAAAGGAATTCGCTCATCGCCAGACGTTAGACCCGTGTACGTACACGGTCAAATGCAAAGAATCGTTTCGCAAGAACCATAAGAACGATGGAAACGGACAAGTTCGGATACTATGGACCCAGTCAGGAGTTTTACTCTCGAGCGCAATGGCACCGATTCGTCCGTATCGCCGCTATCACCCCGGCACCCAACCCGAATTTCTGCATCCTCGGTATGTTTCGTCGCAGAAACGCGCGCCGTCTCAACCGCTCGTCCATTTGCGGCACACAATTTCCGAGGTCACCGGTCCCGTCTTCGGCAACGAACTCATCGATGCAAAAGCTTTCGACCTCACCAAGCAGCATTCCGGCGAACCGCTCGGCGAACGCATCATCGTCTCCGGCCGCGTCATCGACGAGGACGGACGCCCGCTACCCCACACGCTCGTCGAAATCTGGCAGGCGAACTCCGCCGGCCGCTACGCCCATGCCATTGACCAGCACGACGCTCCTCTCGATCCGAACTTCACCGGTTGCGGCCACACCGTCACCGACGCCGAAGGCCGCTATCGATTCGTCACAATCAAACCGGGCGCATATCCTTGGCAGAACCACCACAACGCCTGGCGCGCCGCGCACATTCACTTTTCCGTGTTCGGCCCTGCATTCGCCACGCGCCTGATCAGCCAGATGTATTTCCCCGGCGATCCGCTGATGGCCAACGATCCCATTTTCAACTGCACCGCCGACCAGAGCGCCCGCAATCGCCTGATATCTCTCTTCGATTGGGAAACGACCATGCCGCTCCACGCGCTCGGCTATCAGTTCGACATCGTGATGAGCGGCCGTGACGCGACTCCATTCGAACAAAACCACGAAGCGCCTCGATGACGTTGCACGCAACAACGTGGCAAACGGTAGGACCGTTCTTCAAGATCGGACTTGCGTGGCTCTATCGCGAAGATCTCGCGGGCGCGAACGTCGCGGGTGAACGCATCGAGGTCACCGGCCGCGTGCTCGACGCCGACGGAAACACAGTTCCGGATGCCGTGCTCGAACTGTGGCAGGCAAATTCGCACGGCAAATACGCGCATCCCGAAGACGATCAGAACAATCCGCGCGATCCGGGATTCTCCGGCTTCGGCCGCATCGCAACCGACGATCAGGGACGATTTCGTTTTACGACAGTAAAACCGGGACAAGTTCCTGCGCCAGAACCGTCTGGCAATGCCAGCGCAGGTTGGGCTTCGCTGCAAGCTCCTCACATCAACGTTTCCGTTTGCACTCGCGGCCTGCTCCGTCGCCTGGTCACTCGCATCTACTTCTCCGATGAAGCCGCAAACGCCAGCGACTTCGCGCTTCTGCAAGTCGTTCCCGCACGCCGCTCAACGCTGATCGCAAAGCGCTCTGCAAACTCGCCGTCAAAATTCGAATGGGACATCGTGCTCCAAGGCCTCAACGAAACTGTGTTCTTCGACATCGAGTAGTTCTCCCAGTTCTCTCCGTACCGCCGACCCGTTTCTTGGAGCAGCACATCGCAACAATCCATCTTGCAGCCGCACACAGTTCTGCTAAAAATGATTTGAACTTTCGGGACGCCATGATTCTCAGGGGGATCCGGCGCGCCCAGTAGAGGTGCCGAAATGACTTCCCGCCTTGCGGCGTCGTGCTGTTTTGTGTGTCTACTCGTCCCGGTCGCGGCCTTCAGCCAGCCCAAATCCACGAAAACTTCCAGAGATTCGCCGAACCCGACGATTTCCGCTCGCGAGCTGCGCATTCCGGAAAAAGCGCGCACCGCGTTCAACAAAGGCGTGCAGCGACTCGCGGCCAAAGATTTCGCCGGGAGCATCACCGAATTTCAAAAGGCGATCGCCGCATACAATGAGTTCTACGAGGCCTACTACAAGCTCGGCATCGCCAACCTGGAACTGCAACGGAATGAAGCTGCCGAAGCCGCGTTTCGCAAGTCGATCGAGCTGAGTGAATCCAAATTCGCGCCGCCGCTGTTTGGATTGGGATTGACGCTGGGCAACGAAAAGCAATTCCCCGACGCCGAATCCTACGTTCGCGCCGGACTTCAACTGGAACCGACAAGCGCGCCAGGACATTTTGCGCTAGGGTGGATCTTGTATGCAGCACAACGCGTCGTCGAGGCGGAAAAATCCGCGCGCGAAGCCCTCCTCTACAATCCGAATCTCGCCATGGCGCACCTGCTGCTCGCGCAGATTCACCGCCGCCAAAATAATTCCGCCGCGATGGTCGAGGATCTGGACGCCTACCTTAGGATCGAACCCGATGGCGCGCGCAGCCGCGCCCTGCGCACCACCCGCGACGAAGCCCAACAATCCCTCGACCGCGAGCCCGACGCCAAGCCCGACCAAGTCCCACCCCCAACCGTCGATCGCTAATCACTCGGCGGACGCTTCCCGTGGCGCAGCTTGTAAGTGATCTGGCCAAACATCCCCAGCCAAAACTTCGCATCTTCGGCCGTGAGATTGTGCCGCCGCATCAGCCGCCGCAACTTCTGCCCCGTCGTCACCTCGGAACGCGAATCCAGCGAACCCGCCATCCGCAATGCATCGAGCAGCAGGGCGGCGACGCGATCAATATCTCCCGCTGTCGCCGGATTCGCTTTGTCAACGGCGGCAGCACGCTTCGACGAACGCGCCAGCTCATAAAGGCAGATCGCAACCGCTTGCCCGAGGTTCATCGAACGGTGCGCGTCGCGCGTCGGAATGCGCAACAACCAATTGCAGTGACTCAAATCCTCGTTGCTGAGTCCAAATTTCTCCGACCCAAATAGAATCGCGACCTCCGATTTCTTCTCCGCTCTCGCCGAGCTTCGTGAACGCAGATGCTTGTGAATCGCGCGCCCACCTTCCTCCAGAAACTTCAGCGGCTGTCGAATCTCGCGCCGACCAACCGCGGTCGTACCTACAACCAGCGTGCAGTCAGCAACTGCTTCGCCGATGGTCGCGAACACGTTGGCATTCGCCAGCAGTTCGGCAGCGCCAACTGCCGACCGCGCCTCAAGAAACGACGGCTCGAAGGGATTCACGAGAGAAAGCCGGAAGAACCCAAAGTTGCTCATCGCGCGCGCTACCGCCCCAATGTTCAGCGGATTCCGCGTCGCAACCAGCACTACGCGCACACGATCGAACTCAGGTGAAGTAGCCAAGCCGCGCTATTTTATCTCACCCGCCGCAATCGTAACGGAGCGCTCGTGCCCTCCAGATTCGCGTCCCGTCAACCTGACCACCGCGGCACGATGGAGGGGACGAGCATGCTGTGCCCCAGTTTGCCGGGGCGTAAACCACGACACCCTCGTTCGAGCATGGAGTCACTTCCTTGCGCAAGACCGAGACCTAACTCCTTCAGAATCAAATCCTTGAAATAAAGAGGAAGGACTGGGTAGACCTATCGGAAGGCTGCGGGCCAGCTACTCGCACGGTGAATTCAGTCCGCTGCGTGCTCTCCAGACCAGCATGTCAAGCGCGCAGCGCAACCCACTGTCAGGAGATAGCTTGCCCGATCGCGCGAGCCTGATCGCGCAGAGTTGGAAGAAAACGCGACTGCAACTGTTCGAGTGCCACGCGGTTGGCAAGCGCGCCGACGCCAAGCGATCCGACGACGTGACCTTCCTTCGACACAATCGGAACGGCTATCGCGCGGACTCCAGCTTCAAGTTCTTCGTCGATAATAGAAAAACCTTGTTCGCGGACGCGACGAATGTCGCGCGTCAGCGCTTCGCGCGAAACGATCGTCTTCGCGGTCAGTGCCTTCAGCTCGATGCGCTCGAGATGCGCGGGAAGGTGATCTTCCGCCAGAGCGGCGAGCAGCACGCGTCCGGCAGCCGTACAGTGCACGGGCAAGCGGCTACCCGTCGAAACATCGAGCGACATCAATCCGCGGCGCACCGCGCCGGCGATACACAGAATTTCGTCGCCATCGAGCACGCAGACGGAGCTGGATTCACCCAATTCGTCTGTGATTTTTTGCACGGCAGGCAGCGACACCGTCGCGAGCGAACTCGACGAAAGATACGAAGTACCGAGATGCAGCACGCGATGACGCAGACGATATTTGCGGCCATCGGCTTCGATATAGCCGAGCAACTCCAGCGTGATCAAGAGTCTCCGCACGGCTGCACGAGAAAGATCCGTCGCCCGCGAGATATCGGCAATCGACATGCCTTCCGGATGACCATCAAATGCTTCGATCACGCGCAGCCCGCGCGCGAGCGACAGCACAAAGTCGGGGTTGCCTTCGTGTACAGCAAGATCGGCGCCCCAACGCGTGCGGAAGCGAGAAATCGCAGCGACTCCGTTGTGCGATGCGCTGGGCGCAGGTTTCGGTGGAATCGGGACATTCAATGTGATTTGTGAAGGTGCCGTTGAAGTAGACATGTGCTCGTCCGACTCGAGGCTTCGAGGTAACAGCGAGGATAGCGCTGAGCGGGGCGAATCAATGGTGAAAGTTTTGAATCGGACGGATGGAGAAAAGTTGGGCTAGAACGGACGCTGATC
>Ga0307476_10002922_pt1 | contig 10125 bp, 5 predicted proteins | sample atmos_gasesECM2C_2_FD_203314 | JGI IMG/M metagenome (GOLD analysis project Ga0307476, IMG submission 203314) | Hardwood forest soil microbial communities from Morgan-Monroe State Forest, Indiana, United States - atmos_gasesECM2C_05 | ecosystem: Environmental > Terrestrial > Soil > Temperate...
CCCTAATGTTGCTCCTGCCGGGATAACCGACTATGCTGCTAGGTGCCGCGACGGCGCCTGGCGGGGCGCCCTCGAGGGGTGCCGACCTCATGCAAAAACTGAAGAAGACTTGTGTTTGGGCGCTCTGCGTCTTTTTGCTGAGCGCAATCCCTTCCTCCGCGGGCACTGACTCGAAACCAGCAGATAATTCTCTCGATCAGATTCGCGCTTACATTTCAACGGGATGGGACTCGCTGACGCGCTCGTTGACGGACTGCGCGACGGTCGTAGACACAAAAGTTTCTTCGGCCTCCGTCCTCTATCTTCCCGCGGATGTTGCTGTGCCTGCCTCGGTTCAGCAACTTGAGAAGCAGTGCAATGTACAAGCACAGAAATTGCCAGCAGTGATTCACCACATCGGTGAAATGGATCCCGGGAAAATCGATCCCGCCGGTTTGCTATATCTTGAAAATCGCTACGTCGTTCCGGGCGGAAGATTCAACGAAATGTACGGGTGGGATAGCTATTTCATCATTCGTGGCTTAGTACGCGACGGAAGAGTTGACCTTGCAAAAGGCATGGTCGAGAATTTCTTTTTTGAAATCGAGCATTACGGCGGCGTCCTGAACGCTAACCGTACCTATTATTTGACGCGCTCCCAGCCGCCGTTTCTCACATCGATGATTCTCGCCGTTTACGACGCGCAGAAATCCAGCGGGCATGCGAGCAGTGAGTGGCTAGCGAAGGCGTACGACTATGCCGTCCGAGATCACGAACTATGGACGAGTGAAGCGCATCGCGCGGGTTCGACGGGCCTCTCGCGGTACTTCGATTTCGGCAGCGGCCCCGCGGCGGAGAGCGTGAAGGACGAAACGGGGCACTACCGGCAAGTGGCGGCGTATTTTCTGCACCAGCCTGACCTCGGCCGCAAGTATGTGTTGGGATCGAGCGCGTCAAAGCCGTCTACGCTCGCGGCGGGGCCGATGTTCGCGCTGCAGATTTGCGATGCCGCGAAGACCATGGCGCCGGCCAGCTGCGATCCTGCGGGAACAATCGCTTTGAGCGCGGACTACTACAAAGGCGACCGCGCCATGCGCGAATCCGGCTTCGACATTTCTTTTCGTTTCGGTCCCTATGGCGCCGAGACGCACCATTACGCCCCGGTCTGCCTCAACAGTCTGCTCTACAAGACCGAAAAAGATCTCGAGCAAATGAGCGCCGAGCTGGGCCGTAAGGAAGAATCGGAAAAGTGGCGCCAGCGCGCCGAGCAGCGAAAGGCCGATGTCCAGAAATATCTGTGGGACGGCGAGCGTGGCCTCTTTTTCGACTACGATTTCGAGAAGCAGGCTCGCTCGACGTACGAATACGTCACCACGTTTTATCCGCTGTGGGCCGGCATCGCGACTCCCGAGCAGGCGCGCGCCGTCACGCAGCATGTGGGCAAGTTCGAACAGCCCGGTGGCTTGGTGATGAGCCCTTACGAAACCGGGGGCCAGTGGGATTTCCCCTATGCGTGGGCACCAAATCAACTGATGGCGATTGAAGGTATGCGCCGCGCCGGTTTTAACGACGATGCGAACAGGCTCTCGTATAAATTCCTTTCGATGGTGATGGAAAATTTCCGGCGCGACGGCACGATTCGCGAGAAGTATGACGCCGTGAAGCGCTCGTCGGAAACGCAAGTGACCGCCGGTTATCACATGAACATCGTGGGATTCGGCTGGACGAACGGCGTTTTCTTGGCGCTGCTGAAGGAACTGCCGCCTGGCGAAGTGACCCGTCTGACGAAAGAAGAAGACCAAGTCCCCGTTCCAGCGCACTAGACGCTTGCGCCAGTCATTGCGCCGCCGCACGAATCAATTCGAGACGGCTTTCATCCCGAGCAGGAGTGGCTCCGGTCTGGCTCGCCACCCACGAACCCATTCGGTTGGCCGCCTCATTCATGCTCGCCAACGAATCGCGCCGCAAATAGTGATAAACGAGTGCCGCAGTGAACGCGTCGCCTGAACCAACCGTGTCCGCTACATGCACGCGAATTCCCGGATGTTCGTGTTTGGCGTACTCGCTGACGAGCAAGCTGCCCGTCGCGCCCCGTGTGATGCAGACAAGCTTTATGTGGAAAGTATTCAGAAGCCATTCGGCTGCCGATTCTTCATCGTGAAATGGAAACCCCAGCAGCCGTGCGACCGTCGGCAGTTCGTCGTTATTTAATTTGATGATGTCCGCCTGCTTCGCGGAATCGGCAAGCACCTGCGCGGAGTAAAATGTCTGGCGAAGATTTACATCAAAGACCCGCGTAGTCCCGGGCCGAATCGCTTTCAAAAAGGAGTGGATGGTCTGCTGGGATTGCGCGCATCGCTGCGCCAGCGAACCGAAGCACACGGCATCGGCTTTCTGCGCCAACGCCTGCCACGCCGACGTCCACTCAAAAGAGTCCCACGCGACTGGTTCCGCGATCTGAAATGTAGGCTGGCCCTTCGCATCCACTTCCACCTGAACGATCCCGGTGCGATACGTCGGATCGCGCTGCAGGAAAGAAGCGCTGAGACCCAGATGCTCCAGTCGCTGCCTCGCTTCTTCGCCCAGTTCATCGGCGCCCACGCGGCTCGCGACGATTCCTTCGTCACCTAGAAGGCTGGTCATGTACGCGAAATTCGCAGGCGCACCACCTAGCTGGCGTCCCTCCGGGAAAACATCCCAGAGCAGCTCGCCCAGCCCGACCGTCGTGAACTTTTTCATGGATGACTCGCGTCCCCGGTGCGCCAGCGAGATAGCGAAGCAGAAACCTTCGTGCGCCAGGACATCCGCGTCAAGGCCTCGTATTTCTTTCCTGCTCCAACTGTCCGGCCACCTTCAGCTCGCGATCCGCATCTTCGTTCCTTCCCAATTCGCGATACGCCTGCCCCAAAAGGTGATGCGGAATAGGATTGCTCGGATCCATTGCCAGCGCCCGCTGCAAGGCACGTACGGCCAGTTCGGTCTCGCCCTTCTTGTCCAAAACTTTGCCGAGGAGTATGTACGGCCCCGTCGAAGTAGAATCCAGCCAAATCGAACGCTGCAGCAGCCGTTCGGCGTCATCGTATTTCTGCACCCGCGAGTAGCCGTCTGCAAGTTTGTAATATGCTGCGGCGTTGCCGGGATTTAGCTCCAATTCCTTTCGGAACTCCGTAATGGCCTCATCGATCCGCGACTCATATAAATACAGTTCCCCGAGAAGCTGGTGCGCCAAGGGAAGCTTTGGATCAAGAGCCACGGCTTTGTGGGCATATTCTTCGGCCACGGTCCCGAAGTCCTGCCGCAGCAGCATGCGCGCGGTGAACAGATAGCTGGCCGCCGAATCCCCCGGCACATCGAACATTTTCGCAAACGCTTTGCGCGCGCCGGGGTAGTCCTTCGACTGGATGTAGCAGATCCCCAAGATGTACGCCGCATCGACATTCGCGCTGGCATACCACGTCTGTACCTTTTCCAGAAGTGGGATCGCTTCCGCCGGCCGTTGCGCCAGATAAAATGACAAGCCCAACAGTTGCTCCGCCTCAGAATCTCCCGGATTCTCTTCCAGCGCTTTCTTCAGCGACGCAATCGCATTCTGGTAGTCGCTCTTCTTGTAGTAAGCAGCACCGAGTTCGTGCGAAACGCCCTTCATGCCCGGACGCGAGGACTCGAGTTGATGTAGCGCGGCGATCGCCTCATCATACTTGCCCTGCTGCAAGAGCCGCCTCGCCTCATCAAACTCGTTTCCAGACGGCTGAGACTGTCGGGAGGCAGAAGGCTCCCCTACCGAAGGAGATTGCGCAGGTTCCAGCATTTCAACGCTGCGGGCCGGCTGCCACGCGAGCAAACTCCCCGCAGCGGCTACCAGACACCGATGAATCCTAGACATTGCGGGCGTTCCAATACGACATAGGCAAATTAGAACATAAAAAACGGGGAGCCCGTGAGGACTCCCCGTAGGTTTGGGGTGTTTGTTTTTTTCTCTTGGTTAGAAAATGAACTTAACGCCGAACTGCAACTGGCGCATGCCGATCGGAGCACCCGGTGCGGAATCCGCCTCGATGTCCGTGATCTGGCCAGCGCTCGGCGCGCCAAAGCAATCGATGCACTGGTTGCCCGGCAAGGCTAGGACGGGATGGTTGAACAAGTTGTACGCGTCGAAACGGAACTGCGCCTTGAAACGCTCCGTGATGTTGAAGTTCTTCGACAATGCCATGTCATCGTAGAAGGCGTGGGGACCACGATAAGAGTCGAATCCGAGATTCCCGATCTGCCCGCAAGCGGGCAGCGCGAATGGGCCGGATGTCGGTCGGGCTAATGCGCAAGAATTTGTGCCAATCTGACTCGTCGTCAGAGGATAGTTAAGCGCCGCAACCGGGTTGAAGTAATACAATCCGCATGGCCCGTTTGAGTTGCAGCCTGAAGTAACTTCATGAGGGCTTACGCTTAGTTGTTGTCCGTTCAGAACATTCGGACGGCACGGTCCAGCGTCCGTGACTTCGCCGCACTCCGAAATGCTTGGCGTCCAGGGCAGACCAGTCCCATAGGTCGTCGTGTTGGATACCTGCCACCCGCCCACGATCAAATCCATAGCGCGACCGGAGTCACCCAGGAACTTCTTGCCTCTGCCAACCGGCAACTCATAAATCGCGTTGACGACGGCTACCTGGTTGCGATTGAAGGGATTTGGACCGTAGGCCACGGCCGGATCAACGGAATAATAGGTGGAGTCATAAGCGTAAGCGTGAGAGAAGGTGTAATGCGCTAGGAACTGCAGACCCCAGCCGACGCGTTTCTCAAGCTTAATTTGCAGAGCCTCGTATGTGTTGCTGGCGTCGTTGCCGAAGTAGTTGTTAACGTCCCCTGAGCAACACGGCGGCGTGGGAAGGACCGCGCCGGTAGGCGAGGTGAACGTGGACCCCGGGTAAGTGAATGCGGGATTGCCGTTTAAAAATAACTTGCGACGCTCGTTTGCGGGCACTAGCGCATTGAATCCTCCCAGCACTGCCACGACGTCAGCCGCTGGGCACGTAGCTGGAGGAGTCACGGTCACCGAGCAGCCTGCGGTTACCATGTTGGTACCTGGACCAACCGCAACTTCGTTGATGTTGTATGAAGGGCCAGTCCCGGCAAAAACGTGAGTTCCCTTATTGCCGACGTAGCTCACGGTAAGGTTCAGAGTCGGGGTGAGTTGCCGCTGAACGGTAGCATTCCACTCGTCAATCGTGGGAAGGCGCTGAACCCTTGGGCGGATATAAGGGTTAGAGGTGCCGTCAGGACCAAACAAGGGCAGCGTGCCGGCCGGCGTACCCGCGCCAATATCAGCCAGAACAGCTGCGAAAGGATACGCCGTAGGCCCTTGCGACAGCGTGAAAACGGCACTGCGGGTGTTGGTTGCCGCCGGATTTAGGTTGTTGTCTTGAATTTGTTGATTCGCAAGGACTGGCAAGTTTTGCGTCACGGCATGGCCGAAATTCGAACCGAACACACCGAGGTCAAAGCTGCGGCCATAACCCAAGCGAAGGACCGTCTTTGCATCCAATTGATAAGCAAGGCTGACGCGCGGAGCGAAGGCTTTGAGAGTGTTTTGCACGTTGCCGCTATCTGAAACATTGCCGTTGCCAGCAATCAGCAAAGTGCCGTTGTTCAAGTCCGCGAAACCGGCGTTGTTCTTCGCGGTGACGGCTTCTGGAAAGTAAATCTCCCAGCGGAGGCCAGCGGTTAGCGTAAGCTTTGGAGTCATGCGCCAAGTGTCCTGACCATAATAGAACGTGCGCCACTGATGACCGACCGCTTGGACGTTGGGCGGGCTCACGAAGCGCTGGAACGAGGTGACATCACCTAGAAGAAAAGTGGCCAATGACAAGCCAAAGGCCGAACCGTCGCCTGTGTCGCCCTGATCGAAGGTCAAGAGGCCAGTGCGGCTGTTGTCGCTCGGTATTCGGAGATTCGTTGCATAGCGGATGTCTGCGCCGAACTTGAAGGTGTGATTGCCTTGCGTGCGCGTCCAGTTATTCACAAATTGGATTTGTCGTTCGCGTTCAGTCAAGGGACAGTTGCAGCGGCCAATGTTCAGACCATCCCCGAAGTTTGATGGGCTCCCGTTTCCATTGAACAAGAACCCTGATGTGCCGCCGGTATCGGGCGTCCCGAGGTTCAGGCCAGGAAAGCCGAAGGCGTTCATGGGTTCTTGATTGGCGTCAGAGTAATGCGTCTGAGGATTGTACTGGAACCAACCGAGACGGAAGTCGGTAAGCCAGTGCGTACCAATGGCCTTTGTGAAACCGCTAGCCAAGCTGTAGTTGTGAACGTTGGAGCTGCCGTTTAAGCCGCCGGGGCCGAAACCAGTGCCACCGAGGGCCCCCAGACCACCAAGTCCCGACAAACTGAAGTAGTCCAAGCTGAAGCGGCCAAAAACCTGATAGTTGTGAGGCGCGCTATAGTCAACGCGCGTATCGAACGAGTATTGATTGAAGGGGCCAGAGCCCGTTGACACGAAATTGTTCGTAACACCGCCTGCTGTGGGCGTCGGGAATTCTTCAAGCACCTTCCCAATATTCGGGTTCCTGGCCTGAAGCACGCTGACCGGTATCAAGTTACCAGCGAAAGCAGTGCGCCCAGTACCATCCAGTGGGTTCCCTGTGTGTGGGTCAAATATCTGGCCGGCAGGAGCTCCGTTTACCGTCCCGAAGGCATTCAGATACTGGCTCAAATCGCACATGCCCCCAGCGTTTTTGGTGGGGTCGCAAGTCTGTAGAACTGTCGCCGTCGGAATTGTATACAGGTTCGTGATGCCCTGAATCTGCTTGGTACCTTGATAATCCCCAAAAAAGAAGAGTTTGTCCTTAATGATAGGGCCGCCGACCGAACCGCCAAATTGTTTCCAAGTGGCAGCAGCGAGGGGAACTCCAGGCTTGTTCGTAAAGGGATCACGCGCCTGCTGGTCGCTGTTGCGATAGTAATAGAAGCCAGTCCCGTGGAAATCATTTGAGCCGGACTTGATCTGGACTCCAATTGTCCCAGCGACGGCCTTGCCCGATTCCGCATCGAAATCCTGAAGAGCGATCTTCGTTTCCGCGATCGCGTCAAGGTTCGGGTTCACAACGATAATGCCCAGGATGGGATCCTGATTGTCCGTACCGTCCAACTCGAAGTTCGTCCCCGAGAAATGCTGCCCATTCACTTGAATCTGTCCGCCACCCTGAGGGTTCTCCGTGGCAGCGTGGTTGAAACCGGGTAATTTTTGAGTGCCCGGTGAGAGCAACTCGAAACTCGTGAAGTTGCGGTCGAGCACCGGCAAATCTTCGACGTACTTCTGGCTAAACTGCACGTCGACGTCTGCGCGGTCTGTCTGGAGTTGCGGGATATCGCCCGTAACTTCCACCGTCTGCGTCACCGCTCCGACGACAAGCTGCGCATCGACGGTCGCCGCGGTGTCCGCATTAAGTACCACGCTCGGAATTTCCGTTACCTGGAAACCGGTAGCCTCTATATGCACTTTATAAGTGTCGGGAATTAAGTGCGTAACGGAGTAGTTCCCACTCTCATTCGTGGTCGTATCGTAGCTAAAACTTTTGGTGGTCGAAGTGACAGTGACCTTTGCACCTACAACCGCATTACCCTGAGGATCCGTCACTGTTCCGATGATGCTTCCAAAAACGGCCTGCGCCAACGTCTTCGGCACATTCAACAAAACTGCGCAAAACAGAACCGCCAAAACTATTCCTACCAGTCGCTTTGCCATCCCACCCCTCCTAGCAGATCCGTTTCCGGCATCTCGCACGACATCCCCAGCTCCAATCGTCAAAAGCTCGGAGTCAGCAAAAACGAAAGACGCTTCCGATGCCTTCGTGCACGTTCGATTGGGTTGAATGTAATTAAAGGAAGGTCAAACCGAGACTCGCAGAAAGAACGAGCCAAGGCTCAACCGCTAAAGGCACCCCCAGAGTGCATTCAAAGCGCCCTCGACGTGCGCTTCGCACTTAAAGCCACCAGCCTAGTACGGCTACCGCTCTCGCGCCCCGAACGCAAACCAACACGTCGGCACCTCTGCACAGGCGTCAATGCGGCTATATTGATGCGTACTATTCGTTTTTTGGCTGGCCGTTGGAAGTCTCAGTGCGTCTGATACGGTTACATCTAATAACTATCTTTTCTTGCAGCCAGATGCGCGAGTTGTTACACTCCTGTTACTCCGAAAGTATCAAGGACCCTTGTGTCGGATCGCGAGCTTCTTCTCGGCCAAATCGATCGGCTCGTCGGCAGCCACGCACTGCATGGCTCGGAATCCCTCTGCAAACTGCTCCGTTACTTGGCGAAGCATGCTGTCGATCATCCCGGCGTCCCCATTAAAGAGTTCCAAATCGCAACCGAGGTTTTCGGGCGTTCCGCGGACTTCGACCCCCAGCTCGACTCGATGGTTCGTGTCCAAGCCGGCCGACTACGCTCCAAGCTGACCGAGTACTACAGCTCGGACGGCGCCGAAGACCCCATCGTGGTCGAACTCCCCAAGGGCACCTATGTCCTGTCATTCCATCACCGCAATGTCTCCGTCGCGAAGGTCCCTCCTGCCGCGAATGGTGTTGCCAGTCCGGATGCCCGAGAGAAGAGCAGCGAACGCCGCTGGGGAACCGAGGTTATATCTCTGTCGATCTTTCTTGCGGCGGCCATCGTCGTGATCGTTTGGCTCATGGCCTCTCGCACGTCCGCTCCCGTTGGCCTCGCCAGCGAAAGCGAGCCTGTGCCAGCCGCATACCGCGTCTTTTGGCGGGGATTCACTTCAGGGCAGGAAGAGCCTTGGGTCGTCTTCAGCAATGCGGCCTTCATCGGCCGTCCCGAGACCGGCATGCGCTACCGGGACGCGGCACGTGACGCAGGCGCGCCCATTCTCGACCACTACACCGGCGTCGGCGAAGTCCTGGCCGTTCATGAGCTCGATCGCGTCTTCACCCTTCTCCACCGCAGCATTCGCGTCAAGCGCGGCAGTCTCTTCTCGCTCGACGACGCCAAGAACAACAATTTGATTTTCATCGGTTCGCCGGTGGAGAATCTTTCGCTGCTGGAAATTCCTGGCACACAGGAATTCGTTTTCGAAAATGTCACGTCCGGGCCACGCAAGGGCGACCACGCCATTCTCAACAGACACCCACAACCGGATGAAGGCAAGGAATTTTTCGCTAGTCCCTCGGGTACGCCTCTCACCGAGGACTACGCCCTTCTCGGCCTGGTAAAAGGGATAAATCCAGGGCAGTCCGTGCTGATTCTCGCCGGGAATACGACGATCGGTACGCAAGCCGCCGTTGAATACGTTTGTAGGCAAAGCTCTTTGGAGGAGCTTCTCCTGCGTCTTTCCGTTTCGCAAAATGGAGACTTGAAGCCGTTCGAAGCGGTCATCCGCGCAAAAGTCGCTCGCGGCGTGCCCGTTGAGACCGAGCTTGTAGCTATTCGCAAAACCGCGTTCTAAGTGGCACTGCACTCGGCGCCAGATTCCGTTATTGACCTGGCGCTTTCAACCGTGGGTCCAATTCGATCGCTTTCTGAAACTCCTTGGACGCTTCTTCCTTTGCGCCTTTCCTCTCCAGCGCCAGCCCTAGCTGGTAGTGCGCGGGCGCATAAGCGGGCAGCGACTGAATCGCCGTTCGAAATTGCGAAATCGCGCCGTCAAGGTCCCCCGCGGTCAAAAGTTTACGTCCTGAATTCGTCGCGAAAGTCGCGGCCTGCTCGCTCGATTTTTGCTTAAGAAGCTCCATTCCCTTGCGGCTCTCTGCCGCAGCCCCAGCCGCGTCTCCCAGTTGGCGGAGAACGCCTCCCAGGTTCGTGTGCGCGCCAGCAAAATCCGGTTGCAAACGGATCGCTTCCCGCAAGGCGTCGGCCGCCGGCTGCAAGTCCCCTTTCTGCTTCAACACCGAACCCAGGGTGTAATATGCCTCCGCATAATCTGGTTTCGCCTGAATGGCCGCGCGCAGTTCCCCAGCCGCCGCTGCCAACTCGCCTTGCTGCCATAAAGTCACGCCAAGCGTGTAAGGGGCGTCGGCCAGTTTCGGATCCAGCTCCTCTGCTTTCTTGAATTCAGCGACAGCATCCGGCAGTCGATCCTTCATCTTCAGGGCAAGCCCCAAATCGTAGTGGAGAGTTGCCTCTTGCGGCGCCAAC
>Ga0307476_10002923_pt1 | contig 10125 bp, 9 predicted proteins | sample atmos_gasesECM2C_2_FD_203314 | JGI IMG/M metagenome (GOLD analysis project Ga0307476, IMG submission 203314) | Hardwood forest soil microbial communities from Morgan-Monroe State Forest, Indiana, United States - atmos_gasesECM2C_05 | ecosystem: Environmental > Terrestrial > Soil > Temperate...
CAGCTCGCCCAGGCCCACTGATTGCGGGCCACCGAGGTCGAGCCGCGCATGCTCGTCGTCGAGTCCGGTGAGCACGACCTGGTGACTGCTGCCCGAGGAGTCGCTCAGCATCAGGATCGCCGGATGGTTGTAGAGACGCAGCTGACCGAAGGAGCCGCGGGCGGCGAGGCACTCGAGGTGCACATGCATCGCCTGGGTGCACGGGTCGGTGCCGTCGGTCTGGTACTTCGCACCCCAGAGCTCGAAGAGCTTGCCGAAGGCGCCGTCGGTGTCGGTCTGGGCCGTGTGCGCGCTCAGCAGCTGCGCAAGCGTCGGCAGCGGCGGCGTCGCACTCGCCTCCGGCGCTGCCGAGCCGACAGCGACCGCCGCCGCGCCCGGCACCCGCGCGCCCGCCGTGGCTGCGTGCGTGAGCGGGCTCCACGGCCCGAGCGCCCACAGCGACGCGGCGATCACCGCCAGCAACGCGGCGACGGCGGCCGCGGCCGCCCACGGCAGCCAGTACGCGCCAAAGCCGCGCCCGAACACCTCGGCGGCCGCGCGGCGCACCAGAGAGCCCGTGACCCTGTGCCGGTCGAGGGAATACGCGCCGAGCAGCGCGCGGTCGCTGAGCACGTTGATCACGCGCGGCACACCGCGCGACAGCCGGAACGCCTCGCGCAGCGCCCAGGGGCTCAGGATGTCGGTAGTCGCGCCGGCGACCCGCAGGCGGTGGCGCACGTAGGCCGTGGTCTCCTCGCGCGACAGCGGATCGAGGTGATAGCGTCCGGTGATCCGCTGTGCCAGCTGGCGCAGCTCGTTGCGCGCGAGCAGCTCGCGCAGCTCCGGCTGGCCGATGAGGATGATCTGCAGGAGCTTCTGCGTGTTGGTCTCGATGTTCGTGAGGAGCCGCACCTGCTCGAGCACGTCGGGCGAGAGGTTCTGCGCCTCGTCCACCACCAGCACTACGCGCCTGCCGCCGGCGTGGGCCTCGAGCAGGTGGCGCGACAGGATGTCGACCAGGTCCTTGAGGCTCGCGCTCGATGCAGCCGGCACCTCGATGCCGAGCTCCTCGCAGATGGTCAGCAGGAACTCCGGTGCTGTCATCCTCGGGTTGAGGATCAGGGCGATCTCGGCGTCCTTCGGTGCCTGCGCGAGGAGCGAGCGCACGATCGTGGTCTTGCCGGTGCCGACCTCGCCGGTGAGCTGCACGAAGCCCCCCGACTCGTTGATGCCGTACATGAGGTGCGCCAGCGCCTCGGCGTGGCGCTCGCTCAGGTAGAGGTAGCGCGGATCCGGGGTGATCGCGAACGGCTTCTCGTTCAGGCCGAAGAACTTGAGATACATGCGGTGCCGGATGCTAGCCGAGCGTATTGCCGCGGCGCAGCGCCCGTTCGCCGAAGCGTGCCCGCGCTTCGTCGAGGGCTGCGTCAACCGCGTGCCCGCGCCGCAGGTCCTCGAACAGGCCGAGCTGCGAGGCGGGCTTCAGCTCAGTGAGGACCACGCCGAGCAGGCGAAGTTTCGTGTCCGGGTGCGCGTACAGCCAGCGCCCGAGGAGCTCGGCCGCGACGCCGGCGATGACGCGTCCGGCCGCGGTGGGAGGCGCAATGGCGCGCTGGCGGGTGAAGGTCGTGAAGTCGTGGCGACGGATCTTCACCCCGACGCAGCCGGCGACCAGCTCGCGGCTGCGCAGCCGCGAGCACGCCAGGTCCGCCAGCCGCGCGAGCTGGGCCTGCAGGGCGCGCGGATCGTCGATGTCCTCGGCAAAGGTGTCCTCGGCGGACAGCGACTTCTCCTCGAGTTCCGGCAGCACCGGCCGCTCGTCGATACCCGAGGCGCGCTCGCGCACCCAGGCGGTGTAGCGGCCGAACAGCGGCCACAGCACCGCATCCGGTGCGCTGCGCAGCTCCGCGAGCGTGTGGATCCCGGCCGCCTCCACCCGCGCGCCGGTCTTGCGCCCGAGGCCCGGGAGGCGCCGCACTGAGAGCGGATCGAGCACCTCGCGCACCCGCGCGGGCGCCACCACCGTGAGGCCGTCGGGCTTGCCGAGATCGGAGGCGATCTTCGCCACCAGCTTGTTGGGCGCCACACCCACCGAGGCGGTGAGGCCGGTGCACTCGCGGATCCGCGCCTTGATGCGGCGCGCGATCTCGACTGCGCCGCCCATGAGCTCCTGGCTCGCGGTGACGTCGAGGAACGCCTCATCGAGAGATAGTCCCTCGACCAGCGGAGTGACCTCGCGGAACACGCCGAACACCGCGCGCGAGACTTCCCCGTAGCGCGCCATCCGCGGTCGCACGCAGATCGCGTGCGGGCAGAGTCTCAGCGCCGTGCGCATCGGCATGGCCGAGCGCACGCCGAAGGGGCGCACCTCGTAGCTGGCGGCGGTCACGACGCCCCGGCCCCCGGTCCAGCCGACGATGACCGGCTTGCCGGCGATCGCCGGGTTGTCGTGCTGCTCCACGGATGCATAAAAAGCATCCATGTCGACGTGCAGCACCGCACGGCTCACCTGACCGGTCTCCTGTCACGCGCCCCGGTGCTTACTTCTCGACGGTGATCGTAATTTTCTTCGAGATCACCGCTGGATCGTGCGGGATGTGGTTCTGGTCGCCGAGCAGCAGCTGCAGCGTGTGCTTGCCGGGAGTCAGGGTGAGCGAGGTCTCGGTCTGACCCTTGCCGAAATGCTTGATGTTGTCGGTCGCGGGGAGTGGTGCACCCATGCTGGCGGGAGCATCGGTGTCGATGAGGAGGTGATGGTGCCCCGTGTTCTCGAACTTCACGCCGGCGGGCGCGATTCCCATTTTGGCGTTCAAGCCGAATTGCACCAGCACCGGAGTTTTCACCCGGGCGCCGTCCTTGGGGGCGATGATGTAGACCTCGGCACCGGGGGGCGAGGGCGTGCGCTCCATGGGTGCCGCCGCAGGTGTCTGTGCGTGAGCGGCGAACGGAGCGGCGAGCGCGGGCGCGAGGACCAGTGCAGCAACGATGAACGTACGCATCATGATCTCCTTTCACAGAGAGAGTCCGCTGTAGGCGATGGTGAGCGCGAGCATCAGCACACCGCTCACCAGGTAAAAGAGACTGAGCGGCAAGAGCTTCCCGAAGGTGAGCCAGCGGCCCTGCCCGTAGACCACCCGCATGGAACGATACACGTACCAGGGGATGTACAGGCAGAGCGCGAAGCGCACCCCGGATGCGGCCACTGGCAAGAGCGCCGACACCCCCGCCGCGAGCAGCAGCAGCAGGAACCCGAATGCGTGGTTGTGCACGAACAGCAGCAGGTGCTCCACGTAGTAGTGCCGCGGCCGCCAGTACACGAGCATCATGCCCCCCGCGAGCAGCGGCAGAAACAGGAACATCGCCCGCGGCAGGTTGTGCAGGAACGCATCGCGCACCGAGCTGCCGTTATCCAGCACCACCAGGCGGCAGGCATGCGTAACCCTGCGCAAAATCACGTCTTGCCAGGGCCCCTGATGGCTGAGATCCGGACACACGCGCTCGGCGCGCTGCTGCGGGGACTCGCCCGGCTCTGCTTTCGCCATGGGGCCATACTGGTGCCGCCCGGGAGCGGCCGCAGCACCGCTGCCGGCGCTGCGCGGCGCATCCAGTTGCAGGACCGTCATCTTCTGGTTCGTGGCGCTGAACCAGATGAAGAACACCACCGACAGCACCAGGTACAGCCGCACCGGCGGCAGGTAGCGCGCACGGCGGCCGGCGAGGAATTCGTGGGTGAGGTAGCCCGGCTTGAAGAGCAGCGCCCAGAGCGTGCGCCACAGCCGCGAGTCCGCGTGCGTGACATCCTCGGCGGCGACCTGGATGAAATGCCACAGCGTATGCACCGGCGGCTCGACACGCTGGCCGCAGTTGCCGCAGTAGCGCTCCGGCACGCTCGCGCCGCAGTTGTCGCAACTCGGGGTGGCGGGGGCGGCAGCGGCCGGTGCCGGGGCTGCGGGGGCAGCCGCGGAGGCCACCTCCGGCGGCGCCGCGGCGGCCGCCGGCGTGCTCATGCGACGTGGGGCCGCGACTGCCCGGCGGCCGGTTCCACCTCGAGCGGCTGCGCCTGGGTGCCGAGCTCCTCGGAGGCGAAGTCGTCGACGTTGATGAGGTCCATGGTCTTGCGGTCGTACTCGCGCAGCGCCGCCGCCTCGGTCTCCGACACGATACCGGCGGCGAGGCTCTGCTGGATCTGACCCGGCAGGTCGAGCGCGGTGACCTTGCCGGTCTTGACGCCCTCGACGCGGATGCGCTTGACGAGGGGCTCGAGCTGCCCGGCGAGCAGCATGGCCTCCTGCAGGAGCCCGAGGGGATTTCGCGGCTCGAGCGTCCAGTAGATGCCCTGGCAGAGCCACTCGCGCGCCTCGGTCGGGGCGGTGACGAGCGCGGCCACGCGGTGCGCCAGTCCGTCACCCGGGGCGGAATAGATCAGGCCGCGGGGGAAGATGAGCGCGCGCATCAAGCCGGCAAGGTAGCGGTTGGGGAAGTTGCGCAGGAAGCCGTGCAGCTGCTCCTGCGCGTGATAGAGGAGGTTGCGGCACGCCCACTCGACTATCGGCAGATCCTCGGCCCGCGCGCCCTGATTCTCGTAGTGCTTGAGCACCATCGAGGCGAGGTACATCGCGGAGAGCACGTCGCCGAGGCGCGCCGACAGGCCCTCCTTCTTCTTGAGGTAGCCGCCGAGCGTGAGCATCGCCACATCGACCGCGAAGGCGAACGAGGCGCTGAAGCGCACGATGTGCTGGTAGTAGCGTGCGGTGCCGCCCGCGACCGGCGCGCGCGTGAAGCGCGCGTGGGTCAGGGCCATGATGAAGGAGCGCACCGCGTTCGAGATGGTGAAGCCGACGTGGCCGAACAGCGCGCGATCGAACGCCTCGATGCCGGCAGTGCGGTCGGGATTGCGCGCCGCGTTCATCTCGCGCAGCACGAACGGATGGCAGCGGATGGCGCCCTGGCCGAAGATGATGAGGTTGCGGGTGAGGAGGTTGGCGCCCTCGACGGTGATCGCGACCGGCGTGACCTCATAGCCGCGCGCGAGATAATTCTTCGGCCCGAGCATGATGCCCTTGCCGCCGTGCACGTCCATGGCGTCGTTCCCCACCTGGCGGCCCATCTCGGTGACGTGGTACTTGAGCATGGCGGAGGGGACCGACGGCTTCTCGCCGCCGTCGATCGCGCCCGCGGTCACCGAGCGCCCGGCGTCCATCGTGTAGGTGAGGCCGACCATGCGGGCGATCACGGCCTCGACTCCCTCGAACTTGCCGACCGGCGTATTGAACTGGCTGCGGATGCGCGCGTAGGCGCCGGTGGCCCAGACTGCGGCCTTGGCCGCCCCGGTGGTGTTGGAGGGCAGCGAGATGCAGCGGCCCACGGAGAGCTGCTCGACCAGCATGCGCCAGCCGCTGCCCGCCATCGCCGGCCCGCCGATGATGAAGTCGAGCGGCACGAACACGTCGCGACCCTGGATGGGGCCGTTCTGGAAGGGCACGTTGAGCGGAAAGTGCCGCCGCCCGATGGTGATGCCGGGGGTGGTGCGCGGAATGAGCGCGCAGGTGATGCCGATGTCGGTCTTGCCGCCGAGGAGCCGCTCCGGATCGAACATGCGGAAGGCGAGTCCGATCACGGTCGCAATCGGGGCGAGCGTGATGTAGCGCTTGGAGAAGTCGAGCCTGAGGCCGACGATCTCCGACCCCTGCCACATGCCGCGGCACACCACCCCGGTGTCCGGGATGGAGGCGGCGTCCGAGCCGGCGCGGGGACCTGTGAGCGCGAAGCACGGCACTTCCTCGCCGCGCGCGAGACGCGGCAGGTAGTAGTTCTTCTGCGCCTCGGTACCGTAGTGATTGAGCAGCTCCGCGGGCCCGAGTGAATTGGGCACGGCGGCGTTGGAGGCGGCGGTGGGACTCCTGCTCGAGATCTTGGCGAGCACGCACGAGTGGGCGTAAGCCGAGAACTCGAGTCCGCCGTACTTCTTCGGGATGATCATCGCGAAGAAGCCGCGCGTCTTGAGCAGTTCCCAGGCCTCCGGCGGCAGATCGCCGAGCTCGTGAGTGATGTGCCACTCATCGAGCATCCGGCAGAGCTCCTCGCAGGGTCCGTCGAGGAACGCCTGCTCCTCCTGCGAGAGCTGCGGCGGCTTCGCGGCGAGGAGCTTGCGCCAGTCGGGCGCGCCCGTGAACAGCTCCCCGTCCCACCACACCGTGCCGGCCTCGAGCGCCTCCTTCTCGGTCTGCGACATCGAGGGCAGGAGCCTGAGGTACGCGCCGAGGAAGGGTCGGGTGATGAGCGCCTTGCGCAGCGGCCGCACGTTCAGCAGCCACAGTCCCGCGAGCAGCACCCACAGGAGCCCCTTCCACAGGCCCGCGGGCGCGCCGGCGGTGGTGTACAGCGCGAGCAGCACGGTGAAGGTTACCGTGAAAGCGAGCAGCGACAGCCGCCGGTAGGCGAGGAACAGCAGCGCGCCGACGAACACCAGCGTGATGAAGCCGCCGATCTGTGTGACCGCGTAGGCCGCAGCCACTACCGCGAGGAGCGAGACGATCGCGCCCAACATGGTGTCCTCCTATGTCTCAGCCGAGCAGGCTCTTCACGCCGTCGCGCTCCTCGCGCAGCTCCGCGTTGGTCGCGTCCATGCGCTTGCGGCTGAACTCATCGATGGCGAGACCCGGGACGATGCGGCACTCACCGTACGCGACCGTGACCGGATATGAATAGATGACGCCGGCCTCGATGCCGTAGCTGCCGTCCGCCGGGATGGCCATGCTCACCCAGTCGTCCTTGGCCGTGCCGTGCACCCAGGTGTGCACGTGATCGATGGCGGCGGATGCCGCCGAGGCGGCCGAGGAGGCGCCGCGCGCCTTGATCACGGCGGCGCCGCGCTGCTGCACGGTCGGAATGAAAGTCTGCTCGATCCACTCGCGGCCGACCAGCGCCGGCGCGCTCTTGCCCGCCACCAGCGCGTGCGTCAGGTCCGGATACTGGGTCGCGGAATGGTTGCCCCAGATCGTCATGCGGCGGATGTCCGAGACGTGCGTGCCGGTCTTTTCCGCGAGCTGCGCCACCGCGCGGTTGTGATCGAGGCGCGTCATGGCGGTGAAGTTGTGCGGATTCAGGTCGGGGGCGTTGTGCATCGTGATCAGCGCGTTGGTGTTGGCCGGATTGCCGACCACCAGCACGCGCACTTTGCGATCGGCGACCGCGTTGAGCGCCTTGCCCTGCACGGAGAATATCTGCGCATTGGCGAGCAGCAGATCCTTGCGCTCCATGCCCGGCCCGCGCGGCCGCGCGCCTACCAGGAGCGCCACCTGACAGTCGCGGAACGCGACGTACGCATCGTCGCTCGCCCGCACGCTATCGAGAGTTGGAAACGCGCAGTCGTTGAGCTCCATCAGCACGCCCTGCAGCGCCGCCAGCGCCCCGGGGATCTCGAGCAGATGGAGCCTGACGCGCGTGTCGGGCCCGAGCAGCGCACCCGAGGCGACGCGAAAGGCGAGTGCGTAGCCGATCTGGCCGGCGGCGCCGGTGATCGCGACATTGACGGCGGGTTTCATGGGCGATTTTCTTTGCGGCGACGGAAGGAGGGCCCGAAAGTTTAGCGTGTGCGCCCCGGACAGCCCGCAAAAACGACGTCCCCGCCTCAAGACACTCAGCCCAGGGCCCGGGTCGCAGGGGCCCGAGAGGGCGCCAGACCCCCCTCCAGGGGCCTCCAAGGTCATCTACTGAGATAGTTTGACACTCAAGTAGTGTTCTAGTAGAGTACATCACTAAGGAGAGCGACCTGCATGGTGCAGGGAGCCGAAGAGAGAGAAAGCCGAAAGAGGAGATGACCATGAACGCAATCGCCACCCTGTCCCGCAATGCCACCTGTGCCGCTGCCGCCGCGCTGATCTGCGTGCTGTCCAGCATGGCGTTCGTCGAGTCGACCGCTGTTGTCCCGGGCACGCAGCCCGAGTTCATCCGCCTCGCTCACGTGTCCGCGCCGTCCTGGTTCGGCAAGCCCGAGCCGGCCGTTTTGGTAGATTAGTTCGCTAACCCGCCGAAACAGCCCCCGTGTCCACTCAGACGTTCACCCCGGGAATCATGGATCCACAGTGGGACAACAGCCAGCCGATATACCGGCAACTGCGTGACCGTGTGGTCGCCATGATCCTCGAGGGCGTCCTGAAGGAAGGGGACCCACTGCCCTCGGTACGCAACGTCGCCGCGGACTTTCGCCTGAATCCGCTGACGGTGCTCAAGGGCTACCAGCAGCTGGTGGACGAGCAGCTGGTCGAGAAACGCCGGGGCCGCGGCATGTTCGTGAGCTTGGGGGCGCGCAAGGCGCTCATGAAGGACGAGCGGCAGCGCTTTCTCGATGACGAATGGCCGAGGGTTTACGCGACCATCCAGCGCCTCGGCCTCTCGAGCGAGGAGCTGCTGCGCGCCGGAGCCGCCGCACCCGCGGCGCCCTTCCCGGCGACGCCTGCCAAAGGGGACCCAGATGACAGCGGTAATTGAAGCGCGCAGCCTCACCAAATCCTTTGGCGCGACCCGCGCCCTGGACGGGGTGAGCTTCAGCGTCGAGCCGGGGCGCATCGTCGGCCTCATTGGCCCGAACGGCGCCGGCAAGACCACCGCGCTCAAGGCGATCCTCGGCCTCACCTCATTCACCGGCGAGCTGCGCGTGCTCGGGCTCGACCCGCGTTCGCAGCGCGATGAGCTGATGCGCGAGGTCTGCTTCATCGCCGACGTGGCGGTCCTGCCGCGCTGGCTGCGCGTCGCCCAGGCGGTCGACTTCGTCGAGCACGTGCACCCGCGCTTCGACCGCAGCGTCGCCGAGAGTTTCCTCGCCAGGACCGACATCAAGCGCGGCAGCAAAGTCGGCCAGCTCAGCAAGGGCATGGTGACGCAGCTGCACCTGGCGCTCATCCTGGCGATCGACGCGCGTCTGCTGGTGCTCGATGAGCCGACCCTCGGTCTCGACCTGCTGTATCGCCGCCAGTTCTACGACACGCTGCTCAACGACTACTTCGACAAGGAGCGCACCATTCTCATCACCACGCACCAGGTGGAGGAGGTCGAGCAGCTCTTTACCGACGTGATCTTCATCAAGCACGGGCAATTCACGCTCAACTCCTCGGTCGAGGAGCTCGGCAACCGCTACCGGCAGCTCACCGTGAGCAGCGAGCAGGCCGCGCGCGCCCGCGCGCTCAGCCCGTTCTACGAGCGCGAGATATTCGGCCGGGTGGCGATGTTCTTCGAGGGCCGCACCGCCGCGGAGCTCGGCGGCTACGGCGAGCTGCGCACGCCCTCGATCGCCGACCTGTTCGTGGCCAAGATGCAGGGAGCCCCCTCCACATGAGCACCAATATTCAAGGCTCGCTGAGCGGGCCGCTGCGGCACGGCACTCCCTCCGGTCAGTGGCAGCGCAGCGCCCCCTGGGTGGCGCCGCTCCTGACGGTCGGAGTGCTCGCGCTCGCCACCTTCGTCATGTTTGCCAACTGCGGGGTGGCACTCATATGAACGCCAACGCCGCCACCGTCGCACCCGCGCTGCCGCTGCTGCGCCGCGCCGGCCCGCTCGACACCGTCGTGGCGCTCGTGCGCCGCGAGCTCTGGGAGCATCGCTCGCTGTGGATCTGCGCACTGGTGGTGGAGGGCCTGCTGGCAGTCTCCCTGCTCCTCGGGCGCATCAACTTCGACCTCCCGGACGAGGCGCTCACCACGCAGCAGAAGGTCGCGATCTTCACGATCGCTCAATGGGTGCTGGCGCAGCCGCTGTTCCTGGTAACGGCGATCGTCGTGGGGTTCTACCTGCTCGACTGCCTGTACGCCGAGCGCAGGGACCGCAGCATCCTCTTCTGGAAGTCGCTGCCGCTGTCGGACGAGCTCACGGTCGGCTCCAAGTTCCTGGTCGCCGCCGTGGTCGTGCCGCTCGGCGTATTCGTGCTCGCCACCGCCTCGGACCTGCTGTTCGCGGCGATCCTCGCGGTGCGCGTGTCGGGGGCGCTGCACTGGAGCACGGTCGAGTGGCTGCGCACCGAGGCGGTGCTGCTCCTCGAGGTGCTGCTCGGCGTGCTGTGGTACTTGCCGATCGGCGCCGCGCTGCTGCTGTTCTCCGCCTGGATACCCCGCAACCCGATCCTGTGGGCCTCGCTGGTGCCCGTAGTGGCGC
>Ga0307476_10002925_pt1 | contig 10123 bp, 7 predicted proteins | sample atmos_gasesECM2C_2_FD_203314 | JGI IMG/M metagenome (GOLD analysis project Ga0307476, IMG submission 203314) | Hardwood forest soil microbial communities from Morgan-Monroe State Forest, Indiana, United States - atmos_gasesECM2C_05 | ecosystem: Environmental > Terrestrial > Soil > Temperate...
CCGTGCCAGGTCACGTAGAACAGCGTCCGCGCTGACATCTGCGCCGGCCCCAGCGGAGCTTGCGCTCGCGCCGCACCCGCCCACACCAGCGCCGCCATCGGCAATAGCCACGCCATTCGAAGTCTCAATGCTTTCATCAGAAGTCTCCAATGACAACGCGCTAAGGAAAGGGCCAACTTTTCCATGCTAGCGCGCCTCCCCAAACGGCAGAAGCCCTGTCCCGCTCTGAGTTTCCAGAACGCCGAACAGGGCTTCACCTCGGTCCAGCAAAATAGCGATATTTATCCAGCAAAATTGCGGTATTTAAATCTCTACGGTTTTGTCGGAGTAGCCGCTGGCGGAGGTGCCGCTGCCGCGGGAGCGGCCGCCGCCGGAGCCACCGCCGCCCCGCCTTCTTTCGGCGTCGCCAGGTATCCGGTAATCTGATTCTTCCCCACGTCAAACACCACGATCTCGTAAGGCGCCATCCTCGAGCTCCCCTTCACGTAAAACTGCACCGGCTCGCCGGAAGTCTTGTCCTTCTTTTCTATGGTCTTGTCGTCTGCGATCACCGTCACCGTGTACTTCGCTTTTTTCGGATCTGTCTTGTTCAGCGACATCTGCACCGGCCCCACGCGCTGCGGCGTCTTGGATTTTTGCAGCGTGAACTCGTAATAGTTCCGGTCGCCGCGCCTCTTCAAGTCTTCCAAGTCGTCGCGGTTGTGCGCGATCAGTCCGCTCATCACGTTCATGTCGCCCAGGCTGCGCTCCAGTTTGCCTTTTGTCGTTTCCAGGTCGCTCTTCGTCGCTTCAATGTCTTTCTTCGCCCCGCCCACTTCAGAGGCCACCGCGCCGATTTTTTCGTCGTTCTCTTTCTGCGCCTGGCTCAGCTGCGCCGTCAACTTCTGGTCCGCTTCCTGCTGCTCCTTGACGATCGTTTCCGCGCGGCTCTTGGCCCGCGCGATCTCTGATTGCGTCAAGCCCATTCGCTGCGCGGTAATTTCCATCTGGCTCTTCAAATCCGCGATGCGCGAATTGGCCTGGTCCAGTTGCGCCGTCACAATCTTGTTCTGCTCTTGCTGCTTCGCCAAGTCCTGGCTCAGCCGCGTCTCGGTGGTGTACCCCACAAAGCCCAGCACCGCCAGCGCGGCAATCACTACGCCAAATAGCACCGCGATCCACCGCGGCGTCCCCGTCGTTTCGTAGCGATACGATTCCTCCGGGCTCGGTATGTTTGGAGAAATGCTCATCGACTTCCTCCTCTAGATTAGCTGCGACCCCTCATGCGATAGCTGCGACCCCTCATGCGCTATCGCTACGACCCTCGAGTTGTTGACTTGAAATTATCCTCTGCCCAAGCCCATCTGTCCACTTGGGCCAGGTCTTGCGAACCGGTAGCGGCGTCCTTCCGACGGCGTCCCCGGTGTCGCCGCACCGTCGCCATCTTTCTTTCCGTTTTTCGCCATAGGGGCGGGGCTTGTTTACTTCGAGGCACCCGCAGGGCCCCGCCGCTATCCATCAGACGTTATCAACCTTGGCCCCGCAGCGCCTGATTGCAAGTAGCGGTTCACGCTTTTCTGTAAATGACGCGTCAGGGGTCCGAGCTTTGCTGATCGTTCGGAATCTCAGGAAACGGAAAACGAATCCAGGGTACCTAAGATGGGTGTTCGTGCATTCCCCGGGAGCTTCTTCCATGCGGTTCACAAAATTTTCGGAATGCATTTCCAGTGTTTTCTACGGAGTTGCCGCGACTTCACGAGGGATAGGAAAGCAAGAGCTCGCTTCCTCATGCAAGTTCTTTCGTTTCATATCCTTACAAATTCTTTTGCACCCGAGAAAAACGCAACCCTTTTCTTTTCAAGCAATTCCGAACTCTTTATGCCAAACACCGGGTGCGGGTGGGGGCCACGTCTTTCAAACCAAAAACTCCTCTCGCTGCTGTTCGTTTCATCACCAGTTCGCTACATTTTTATTTTTTTACTTCGCGCGTCCCGTGCTCACCGCTCCCTCCTCGTCTTGTGCTAGGCTTACTCGTGAGACCACTCATGAACCGCGGATCAGGGTTGCGCATCGGCAAAATTCTTGGTATTCCCATCTATCTCCACTCCACTTGGATTCTCATTTTTGCCGCCATCACCTATATCATCGCCTCGCAGTTCAAGCAGGCCCACCCGCTTTGGTCAGACATGCAGCATTGGACTGTCGGCGTCATCACCAGCCTGCTCTTCTTCGCCTCCGTTCTCTTCCACGAACTTGCCCACAGCGTGGTGGCCCAGCATTACCAGATTCGCGTCATTTCCATCACACTTTTTCTCTTCGGAGGCTTGGCGCGCATCGAGCGAGATCCTTCCAAGGCCATTCAGGAATTCAACATCGCCATTGCCGGACCGTTGGCCAGCGGCTTTCTCTCCGCCGCATTTTTTGCCTTGACCCTGCTCTTCTCTTCTAGCGAGACGGTCAGCGCGCTAGCTACATGGCTCTGCGGTATGAATGCGTTGCTGGCCTTCTTCAATCTCTTGCCGGGATTCCCTCTCGACGGTGGAAGAATTTTCCGCGCCATTGTTTGGGGCGCTACCAAGAGTTTCGACAAAGCAACGCGCGTCGCGGGCGCCAGCGGCAAAATCATCGCCTACACGATAATCCTCTTTGGCGTATGGGGCGTTCTCCATGGCGACATACAAAAGCTGTGGACGGTTTTGATCGGCTGGTTCATTCTGAACGCCGCGCAAGAGAGCGTAGCTCAGGTGGCCGTCCGGGAAACGTTATCCGGGCTCAGTGCCGCCGACGTCATGAGCAAGGAAGTTCCTACCGTTCCCGGCCACATCACGCTCGAAGAATACAGCGCCGAAGTCTTGCGCACCGGCCGCCGCGTCCATCTGGTGGTCAACGACGACCGTTTCGTGGGCATGATGAACGTTCACACCCTCAATGCCATCTCGCGCGAAGAGTGGGCGCACAATTCCGTGCAAGCCGCCATGATCCCGCGCGAGAAAATTCTCTGGACCTCGCCCGACGAGCCTCTTCTGCGTTTGCTCGAACGACTCCTGAGCGCCGATGTGAATCAAATGCCCGTGGTGAGCGGAGCCAGCGACGGCGCGCCGCAAATCGTCGGCATCGTCACGCGCGACTCCATTCTCCGCGTGATGCAAACGCGCACCGAACTCCGTCCTTTGGCCACGAGCAGATAGCTGTGCCGGTGAGCGCCGAACTTTTCTAGCCGCTTCTTCTTGGGAGGATAAAGAACTTAATCCGCAACGGCTGATTGTTCCGCGGTGAAAAGCTTTTTCGCTTCGTTGCGGCGACGCGACTCCAACGTGACGCGCACTCCGTGCCGCGGCCGCAGCGTAATCGATGCCAGCGGCACCACCGGATGACCCGCCACCAGCCGCAGTCGAAACTTACGGGCGATCGTCGCCAGAACCAGCGTGGCCTCCATCAGCGCGAACGCATTTCCAATGCACTGGCGCGGCCCGCCGCCAAACGGAAAATAAGCAAACCGCGGCAGCCGTTTGATCAGATCATTCTCCCAACGCTCCGGCAGGAATTCTTCCGGCGCTTCGTACCAGCGCGGGTCGCGATGCACCACCCATTGCGCCATGGCGACCCCCATGCCCTTGGTAACCGGGTACCCCGCAATTTCGTGATCCTCAACCACCAGCCGCGCGAGTCCCCAGGCCGGCGGATAAAGCCGCAGCGATTCCGAAATGACGTGCCCGGTGTAAACAAGTTTGGGCAAATCGTCGAAAGTGGGGGGGCGGTCGCCGAGGACGGCGTGCAATTCCGCATGCAGCTTTGCTTCGGCAGCGGGATTCTGCCCGAGTAGCCACCACGTCCAGGAAAGCGTGCTCGCAGTTGTTTCGTGTCCCGCCAAGAATAAAGTTATCATCTCGTCGCGAAGCTGGCGGTCGGTCATTTTCGAACCGTCTTCGTCTTGCGCGTGGAGAAGCATCGACAGCAAATCGCCTGCATCGCGCCCGGAAGCGCGGCGCTCGGCAATAATGCGGTAAAGGATTTTTTCGATTTGCGCCACTTCGCGCTTTACGCGCAAATTCGCCGGCGTGGGCAGCCAATGCGGGACAAAAATGGTGCGGCGGAAATTCGCGCCGATTTCGAGGAGCAGCTCCAGAGATTTGCCCACGTCTTGCGCGTCGCGTTCGACGTCCGCATCGAACAGCGTTTTTCCCACGATCTGCAGCGTCAAGCGCATCATTTCCCGATGGGCGTCGCGTTCTTCTCCGTTTTTCCATTCCTCCAGCAAGCGTTCCGCATACTCGACCATCGTCTCTGCGTAGGAAGCGATGCGCGCGCGGTGAAATGCGGGTTGCGCGAGGCGCCGCTGGCGCAGCCAGAAATCGCCTTCGCTGGTCAGCAAACCTTCGCCGAAGACGTGGCGATTCGCGCGAAGCACGCGGCCCTTGATGTAGCGGCGCGCATTGATAACCAGCACCTCTTCGATCAGATCCGGATGATTAATGAAAATCGTTTTGAAATTCAGAACGCGCAAGCCGGCGATATCGCCATAGTCGCGCGCGATTCTGGAGAAATATTCAAGCGGTTTGTTGTTGAGCGGGCCCAGCGACCAGCGTCCGAGCCCTTCAGCAGGACCGGCGGGGAATTTTCTGTGGCTCGAGCTCCACATACAGCAATGCTAAGCCCGCGTTCGGATGGCGTCAACGCGCGTAAATTCTTAATCGCAGGAGGTCTCGCGGGCGCGAAGCGCGCGGATCCGAAAGCCGCCGCGGCGGAGATCGACCGTCACCTTTGAAAATCCCGCGGCCGTCAATCTTGCCAAGGCGGACGCCGGCATCACCGGCACAAAGGTGCTCTTGATGTGCCCGATTCGATGCAACCATCCATCTGGAATTTCAAACGCAAGGAAGACGCCTCCAGGCCGAAGCACGCGCCAAATTTCCGCAAAAGCGCGATCTTGCAGTTCGCTCGAACGCAAATGATGGAGCATCAAGATGGCAATGGCCGAGCAGAAAGTCCCATCGGCAAACGGCAGAGTAGCGGCATCGCCCTGAATCACCGTCACACCCGTGCAATGGACGCGCACAGCCAGCTTGGCCGCAAATGCGTGGTCGTACTCCAGACTCGTCACGCGGCCAGCGAGGCGCCCCAACTCCTCCGTGGCGGCTCCCAATCCGGCACCCAGCTCCAGAATGTGCTCGCCTAGCTGGGAGCCCTTTGAAATCCAGGGCAAGACTTGCCGCCACGTCAACCATCGCCAAAGCCGCGTCCCGCAAAACCATGTTTCATAGGCGTTCATAGTCCAAAGTTTGGATTTCGAGAATTAATCATCTTGGCGATTTTCATCCGTTGGCCACTCGCCAAGTCGAAGCGACCCTGGCAACAGGCCTACGGAGGCCTCGGATACCTGGGACGCCTCCCCTCGGCCCCGGATTGCTGGTGATCCGCGGAAACGCTTTCTGGTGAATTGCCATGCGGTCCCCTGACAAGTATAGCTAAAGCATTGTCCGGATGCGGCGGAGAGCGGAAGCGAATTGGTCGGCGTTATAGGAGGAGGGATTTTCGAGTTGCTGGAAGAGAGCGTTGATGGCGGCGCGGACTTCGGAGGCGTTGGCGGGCTTGGCGTCTTTGCCGTAGGCGATGTAGAGCGAATCCATGGCCATGGCGGCTTGCTCGGCGGCGCGCTCGTCGGCCAGGGCAATATTTTCGGCATCATCGGGGATGCGTTGCAGCAAGCGCAGAGCTACGGCCTGATCGTATTGCATGGTTGCCAACCGCTCGGCAATTCGCTGAGCCAAAGGTGCGGCGGCTGAGGCGGCGGCGGCCACCACGGTGCGATCCGGATTCAGCTTGCTCATTTCGTCGGAAACGGAGAGCAACTGACGATCCAGATCCATGGCACTCGCGGAGTCAATCTGTTTTGCGAGCAGACGGAAAACCACATAGCGGGAGCTGTTCCAGGCCGGATCGCCCGGGCGACGGTCGATGTAGGCGTGCTCTTGCCGCCAACTCTCTTTGGCCGGGCCTAGCGCGTGATGGCACGCGAAACAGGAAAGCTCGGAGTATTCCGGCCAAACATCTTTTTTGTCGAAGCGCTCATTTCTCGCGCGCCAGGTCAAGCGGTCCATCGCCGCGCGCAATTGCACGGCTTGGCCCGCGCTCCACTCGCGCACTCCGACCCATGCGGCATCCTCGACTGGTTTGCCCGGATCTGACTCGCGCGGCGATTTCCAGTGACGCGGCATTACCGCAGAAAACGAGTCCAGTTCAAAATAAAGATCCGGATGCCCGGCAGCGAGCATCTCGTGATCCACAAATTTATTTTTCGTTCCGAGATGGCATTCGAGACATTTTTCCGTGCGGTGAATCACATCTCGAGTGTCGTGCATTCCCAAGGCGACGGATTTTTCATGCGCCCAGGTTCTTGTGGCGTGCGGTCCTAGCCAAGCCGATGCCGGACCGTGGCAGTTTTCACAGGACACGCCTTCGGAAATTTCGAACGCCCGACCGCGCTGCTCAACTCGGGGATTCAGCGCGTGGCACGCCAAGCACTTCGGCGCTTCTTCTGCTTTCGCTCCGAGCTTCAAGATCCGGGCCATGCGCTCGCCGACATCGCCCAATAACGCTTGGTAAGCGCGGCTGTGTTTGTCCTGGATGATCCAGGTGGAATATTCATTCTGCAAAATACGGCTGTCGGCGATGGGCTTCACGCTTCCGTGACAACTCGTCGCCGCACACGAACCCGGTCCGATGTATTGGATGGGTTCATTTTGCGCCGAAAGAAGCGCCGGAAACGTCATGAACCATGCGCAAGCAAGCACGCGGAGCAAACAGGAGTTTAAGGCGATGCGCATTCGGTGTGCCGGTGAGTCTGCTTGCTTATATCGTGTGCGGCGCGCGGAAGTCAACGGGCCGCGTTGTCTTTTTCGCGTCGCGGCGCAAAAAGGCAAACGCATTCTATTTACAGCAGACTCTGCTGCCAGTAGTATGCAGAGGACTCAGCACGCCACTTTGCGCCGCGCATCCTTTCCGAGAAATTGCCCGGCGCCTTTCGCGCGAGACGGGGCGCCGTGATCTTCGACGACCTTCGGGCCATTCAGCTTCGCTACGGCTTCCTGCCCAAAGCGGAACTCCAAGGGCTTTCACAACGCACCCAGACCCCGCTCTATCAAATCCACGGCGTGGCAAGTTTCTATCCACATTTTCATCTCGTGCCACCGTCCAAGGTGGAGATTCGCGTTTGCGCCGATATGAGCTGCCATCTGAACGGCGCTTGTGAATTGCGTGCCGATCTTGAACGACGATTTGCGAGTGCTCAGCCGGATGATGTGCAGATTCGTGATGTCTCTTGCCTCGGCCGTTGCGATCACGCTCCGGCGATTTCCATCAACGACCAGATCTTCACGGACGTGACCGCGGTGCATGCCGAGCAGCTCGCGCGCAGCGCCATGCGCGGAGATGACATTCACGAGCCACATCCCGCGCAGGCACGCATCGTTTGCAAAGCTGATCCCTATGGGGAAGATGAAAAGTACGGCGTGGTGCGCAAGCTGGTTCAATCCAAAAATTGGGGCGGCGTTCTCGCACAACTCAAAGCCGCTGAACTGAAAGGCCTGGGCGGCGCGGGATTTCCCACGAGCGTGAAGTGGGAGCTCGTCCGCAAACAGCCCGATCCGGTGAAATACATCGTGTGCAACGCCGACGAAAGCGAGCCGGGGACCATCAAGGACCGCTTCATCCTGACCAATTTGCCGCACTTGGTGGTCGAAGGGATGATCATCGCGGGCCTGGTTACGGGGGCGAAACGCGGCATCCTCTATATCCGGCACGAATATCATCTTCAAGAAGAGATTCTTGGCGAAGAGATTCGGCGGTGTTATCGCTCGGGGCTTCTTGGAAAAAAAATCCTCGGCAGCGATTTCGACTGCGACCTGGAAGTTTTTGTGAGTCCAGGCGGCTACATCTGCGGAGAAGAAAGCGCGCTGATCGAAGCCCTTGAAGGACATCGCGCGGAGCCGAGGAATAAGCCGCCTTTCCCCGGGCAAATCGGGCTGTGGCAAAAGCCTACGGTCATTAACAACGTGGAGACGTTTATTAACGTTCCGCAAATTCTCGCTCGCGGGAGCGAATGGTTTGTGGCCCAAGGCACCGGCGGCTCGCACGGATTGAAATTCGTGGGGGTGAGCGGGCAGGTTGAACGGCCGGGCATTTTCGAAGTCGCCATGGGCGTGCCCGTGCGTGAGGTCATTTTCGATCACGCGGGCGGGGTTCGTGGAGGCCGTCAACTGAAAGCTTTTGCGCCCTCCGGGCCATCGTCCGGCTATCTTCCCGCTTCGATGGTCGATGTGCGTTTGGATTTCAAGGCGCTGGCCGAAGCTGGCTCGATGCTGGGCTCCGGCGCCATTGTCGTCTGCGATGACACCACTTGCATGCTGGACATGGCACTGAACGCGGTGCGCTTCTACCGCAACGAATCCTGCGGAAAATGTGTACCGTGCAGGGTTGGGTCACAAAAAGTGGCGGACCTGCTGGCGCGCTGGACGCAAGGCGGCTTGACCGAATCGCAATATCGTGCCGATCTCGGGCTGCTTGACGAACTTTCGCAAGCCCTGAGCCTCACTTCCATTTGCGGCCTCGGCCAGATCCTGCCTGCGCCGATTCAGTCGGTGCTGAAGCATTTTCGCACCGAAATCGATGCGCACGTTTTAAAGGGCCAGTGTCCCAGCGGCATTTGCTTTACCGCGGCATCGCGCGCCGGGGAAGCCCAGCGAGTTGGGATTCGCCCCTAGTATGACGACTGCCGGCACACCTGCGGGGTTCGTGGACATCACACTGGACGGAAAACCCGTGCGAGTGCCGGCGGGGACGAGCGTGTTTGACGCCGCGCGCATGAATGGGATCAACATTCCTACGCTTTGCCACCTGCAGAGCCAGACGCCCGTGGGCGTCTGCCGCTTGTGTGTTGTGGACACCGGGGCGCGCGTTTTGTCTGCATCCTGCGTCCGCCCGGTCGAGCCGGGCATGAAAGTCGTCAGCAATTCAGAAAAAGTACTGGCAGCGCGCAAAACCTTGCTGGAACTGATGATGAGCGATCATCCTTCCCCTTGCGCGCGCCAGCAGAATTCCGGCGACTGCGAATTGGAGACACTCGCAAAGGCGGCGGGCGCTTTGCCGCCACGCTTTAGAAAACACACCGTCGCGCGCGGTAAAGATGATTCTTCCCTGGCTATCGCCGTGGATCACGACGCTTGCATTCTCTGTGACAGGTGCATCCGCGGCTGCGATGAGATCAAAGACAATTTCGTCCTCGGCCGCATGGGCAAAGGTTATTCCGCGGGGATTGCGTTCGATCTCAATTCGCCGATGGGCGATTCCACTTGCATCTCGTGCGGGGAGTGCATGGTTTCTTGTCCGACGGGCGCACTCACCAACAAGAGTGTCGTCGGCACGGCGATTGCGTCGGGTCCGGACGCGCAAGGATTAGAAGCCGAGGATCTTTTGCAGATTCCCGTTTTCAAGGGGGTATCCGGGACATTTCTCGCGCTGAATCGCGGGGCGATCGTCAAACGGCGGTTCAGCAAAGGCGAAATCATCTGCCGCGAAGGACAATTCGGTTCGACAGCGTTCTACATTGTCGAAGGCCGGGCCAAGGTTTCGATTTCCACTCCGATCGCGCACGTCAAGACGCAGGGCGGCGCAAAAGGATTTTTCAAGCGGCTGACCAGCACACTCGTCGCGCGAGAAGAAGATAGGCGCGAAGAGGAAGCGCGCGACAGGACGATTCCGATCGATGCACCGGTGGATCTTGCTTACGGCAACCCTGTCGCTGAACTTGAACCGGGCGACCTCTTCGGCGAAATGACTTGCATGAATTTTTATCCGCGTTCGGCGACGGTCATCGCCGGCTCGGAGGTTGTGGCGTTTGAGATGCTGCGCAATGTTCTCGACATCATGTTGAAGAACAAGACTTTCAGAGCGCAACTGGACCAGACTTATCGCCGCCGGGCTCTCGAGAATCACCTTCGCGGCGTGCCTATGTTCGCGGATCTTTCGCAGGAATTCATCGCGCACCTGAAGGAAAGCGTGGAGTTGCAGCGCTTCGGGCCCGGCCAGGTGATCGTTCAGCAGGGCGCGGTGGCGGACAGTTTCTATCTGGTGCGAATCGGTTTCGTGA
>Ga0307476_10002926_pt1 | contig 10123 bp, 3 predicted proteins | sample atmos_gasesECM2C_2_FD_203314 | JGI IMG/M metagenome (GOLD analysis project Ga0307476, IMG submission 203314) | Hardwood forest soil microbial communities from Morgan-Monroe State Forest, Indiana, United States - atmos_gasesECM2C_05 | ecosystem: Environmental > Terrestrial > Soil > Temperate...
GTAAGCTCCCCAAACCTGTCCACCAAGATCGCGATAATAATGTTTGAACGCCACCATTGAGGCTTCGGGAGTGTAGGGAAACGACGCGAGAGCGCCGGTCGGAGTGATGTTCCCCTGATCGTCCTTTTCTTCGGGCGCCTGGGGAACGTAGCCTTTAGGACCATCGCTAGCCGTAAGTCCCCACGCGTCCGGCCCATATCCTTTGTGGTGGCCGGGATTTTCGGTCGCATATGCAAAGTTGATGAGGGCCATGTTGCGATTGTTCTCAAAATAATTTGTGTAGCGATCGGTGAGCGTGTGCGGGTCGAAACCCATGAAGGAATAGTGGGTGAAAAAGAGCGGCCCGCCGCGGCCCACGCCAACGTCCAGCTTAATTCCAAAATAGCTGTGACCATTCGCGTAATGGTCGCCGTCGGTTGTCCCGCCCCAGCCCATGCGGTATTTCACGGCCGCATCGGATTGGCCGGCCCAGCCGGAGTAATAAAGATCGGCGGGGACTGCATGCGTGGGCGAAGCAATGGCGAGCAAATAGACGATCATCACTTCATTGAAGCCCGTTAGCCGGTGATTGATGTGAGCTGCCCAGTTCGCAGACCAGTGCCAGAAAAGCGCGTCCATGTCCGGCTCGCGGCGGTACCAGTCCCATTCAACAGTTTCCCAAAGATGTGTGATCCTCGCGTAGAGATTTTGTTCGGCGCTTGTCGAGTTGTGGAAATATTGACGTGCGGCCAACAGTCCTTCGACAAGAAACGCCGTCTCGACCAGATCGCCGCCATCGTCGAACACCCCGAAGACGGGCATGCTCTGCGCGGTGCTTCCGTTCATAAAGTGGGACCACACGCCGTGGTAACGAGGCGCGCGCTCGAGGAAAGTAACGATTTTCGTGAGCCGCTGCAAACCGTCTTCACGCGTGATGAAGCCACGATCAACGCCGGTAACCAGAGCCATGATGCCGAAGCCGCTGGCGCCCGTGGCCACAATGCGGTCGTCTCCAGGAATGCTTTCGAGAGCCATTCCCGCATCAGGATGCGCGCCTTCCCAGTAATAGCGAAAACACGCTTCTTGCAGCATGGTGAGCAGTTCATTGTCGCTTAGTTGACGAGTCGACGCGTTTGTCTCGCCCGACGGGGGCGATTCGCGATACCAGCGGTCGGATGCGGCAATTTTGTAGTAGGCCTTCTGATCGGGCTTGCCGAGAAAATCCGCGTAACGAGTGATGCCGGGCTCCTGAACGCCAATGGGACGAAAATCCTTTCCGTCGAACGAGCGATAGATGACGTAGCGCTCGAGGGCGTCGCTTCGAACGGCGTCCCAGGAGATGTCTATGTGGCGATCATAGCCCTTCGCGATGGCATTGCGTGGCGAGGGAAGAGTGGCGTGTGGGCCGGCTGTCTCGCCCGAGGAAGCGTTGTCGATTCTAATTTCGTCGAGGATGAGCGTGTGCGGTTTGCCGTCCGCCGAATTCTGGCTCAACGTGATGCTTTTGAGTTGGTGCGCGTCGAGTTCGTGAATCGAATAGGTCCGGAATTGACTCAATGGAATCTTTATTTGCACCCATTTCCTCGCCGGAATAGCGGATGTGAATTTACCCAGCGGCAGCGAAGTCGAGAAATTCTTTTGCGCGTCGGATACCCAAAGCAACGGCAAATCGGCAGCGGAAATTGCTTCTGAAGAATAAACCCAGAAAAACAGCGTGTCGCCGAGAAACACGGGGTGGCGGTTTCTGAAGTCCACGAGGCGAATGGTTGCTTCCCAGCCGCCATTGGGATTGGAGAGCCATTCGAACCGTAACGCGTTCGGTGGAGTTAAGAAAATCGTGGCTTCCACGGGAAGCTTGCCATCTTCGAGCGCAAGCTTGCTCGGAGGCGAAACGTATCCGCGGCTGTAGAAGTAACTGGTAGTTGTCAGGCTGTTGTCGAAGAAACTGTGACGGTAGTAGTTCGAATCGGCCCGCAGCGTCGAAGGAAGAAACGCCCAAACAGTCATCAAGAACAAGAAAAGGAGACAAGACCTCAAAGAAGGAAGACCTCCCGGCCTTGACGACCAGTCGGACGATCTCCCGCTCTTACCGACTGTTGTTTTCTTCTTCATGTAGAGCTCCTGGCTCCCCAAAACGCTCGCGGATGGTTACGTCCTCGTTTGAGGTTGGCGACCGATCGGCAATATCAGCGAGCCGCAAGGTGAGTTTCGCCTGAAACAATCGTTTCCCGCCCGAGTATTGAAATTAAGAATCGTTGACATTCAAAAACGGCATGATTATACTCCGCGAAACGTGTAGTTAACCGATTTAGCTGGGGTGCACCGCGTATCGGCAATAGTTCGGGGGGAGGATTCGCCATGAACGTGCTCAAGATATCCCTGCGCGCGCTGGGAATATTGACCTGCCTGGCTGTTGTTTTGTGCTCCGCGCAGGCGCAGTATCGTGCTTCCATTCAAGGGGTGGTAACGGATTCCCAGGGAGCGGTAGTTTCCGGAGCAACCGTCACGCTACAGAATCTGGAAACCGGCCAGAGCCAGACCGCAACCACGAACGAAAACGGGATTTATAACTTCAATGGACTTCCTCCGAGCCGGTATTCCCTTACCGTAGAAAAGGCCGGTTTCAAGAAAAAAGTTCTCGGCGACGTTGGCGTGACCGCCGAGCAGGCCAATGCCGTGAATATCCAACTGGAAGTCGGGGAGGTCACGCAGACAGTTACCGTGACTGGCAATTCCACGCCGCTGATTGACACCGAAACCTCAAGCGTATCCGGCACGGTGAATTCGCAACAGATACAGGCGCTGCCTTCGTTCGGGCGCGATCCGTTTCAGTTGTTGCAGCTTGCCCCCGGCGCATTCGGGGATGGCGCGCAGGCCGCTGGCGGAGGGACATCAAACCTTCCGCAAACCGAACAGGGCGGTAGCGGTACCACCGACGGAATATTCAAGACTGAGAACGGCGGACAAATAACGGCTGGCGGCGCTCGGACCAGCGAAAACAACTACACGATTGATGGCGTCGGAATGACGAGCGTTTCCTGGGGCGGAACTGCCGTGATCACCCCGGCCGAGGATTCCATCAAGGAAGTCAAAGTCGTTACTGACAACTACGACGCCGAGTATGGAAGGTATCGCGGGGCGCAAGTTCAGATCATTTCTCAAAATGGGACGAACGATTACCATGGCAGCGCCTTCTTCAAAGCTCACCGGCCGGGGCTGGATGCTTTTCAAAGGTACAACGGATATAGCAACGGCGTGGTTAAGGATGATGCACGTTTCAATGATTTCGGCGGAACAGTAGGCGGGCCAATTCTTCGCAATAAACTGTTCGCTTTCTTCTCGTACGAAACGCTTCGCAACAATCAAGCGGGTATCACGGGGGGCGGCTGGTACGAGACGTCGCAGTTCCGTGCCCTAGCACCTTCTGGATCCAATGCCGCAAAATTTCTTAGCTTTCCGGGCGTCGCTCCCAACGGCGGCACGCAAGTCAATACTCTGAACGGCCAAAATCTCGACTGCGCCTTCATCGGTCTGACAGATCCCGCTCACGCTACTCCCGCGCAACCGGCCAATTGTAGCGAGGTCACGGGGGGCCTGAACCTTGGCTCGCCCTTGATCGCGCCACTTGGAACGCCGGATGCTGGCTGGACGAGCGCCACCAACCCGGGAACAGGCGGAGACGGAAAAGGGGGCGCCAACAATCTCACCAGTATTCCCGACATAGCATTCATTCAAGGAATCTTGAGCCCGAGTACGAGCAGCGAAGCGCAGTACAACGGCCGGATGGATTTCAACGCCACGAGCAGGGACTTGATCGCTTTTAGCATCTACTATGAGCCGACGAGCAGCACATCCATCAACGGCAATGGTGTGCGTGAAATGAATCTTTTCCACCACTCGGTAATCAGCGAAGCGGAAACCGGGCTGTGGGACCACACTTTCTCCCCAACGCTTGTGAATGAGGTGAGATTAAACGCCGCCGGTTGGCGTTGGAAGGATCTACAGAACAATCCGCAGGGTCCTTGGGGGCTGCCACCCATCGTATTCAACAATGCGTTCAACACCAACCCTACGATCGGAACAATCGTTCCGAACGGGTTCGGGATAGGCGCACCCGGAACGTTTGACCAATGGACGTACGGACTGAAGGATGTGCTAACCAAGGTCCATAACAGCCATACCTTGAAGATGGGAGGAGAGGTCACGCGACTGCTGTTTGTCGATAACGCTCCTTGGAATGCTCGTCCACAATACAATTTTAATAATCTGTGGGATTTCCTCAATGATGCACCGCAGGCCGAGTCTGCAACCTTTAATCCAATTACCGGAGTCCCGACAGATTTTCGAAAGGACACACGCTCGAACCTGTACGGGTTCTTCCTTCAGGACAACTACAAACTCAAGTCGAACCTCACGGTTACGCTCGGCCTGCGGTGGGACTACTTTGGTCCGATTTCTGAGAAAAACGGGCATCTTGCGTCGGTTGACTTGGGGACCGGAGCGGACCTCATCAGTGGTGTTCGCGTCAGGCTCGGAGGCGATCTCTACAACGCGCAAAAGGGGAACTTCGGTCCGCAACTCGGATTTGCGTGGAGTCCAAGCGGGGGAATATTCGGCCATGATTTCCACAACAGACTGGTCATCAGAGGTGGTTTTGGCATCGCTTATAACCCGTTAGAAGAGGCCATTTCGCTGAACGGAAGAAACAATCCTCCGTTCCTCTCTGCGGCAGGAATTCTCACCGGGAATCAGATCGCTTACGAAAATACATTTCCGGCGAGTGTGCACTCTTTCTTTGGCTATGGGTCAAATCCAGCCACAATCGAGAACTTCGATCCAGCTACAAACTTGCCAATCGCCGGGCCCAACTTCGCGCTGGTTGATCTAACTGGTTACCCATCCACCTGGCAAACGACCTACACCTATCACTACACCCTTGGAGGCGAATACGACCTGGGGCATCAATGGGTCGCTTCTCTGGGATATCAGGGCAACACCACGCGGCATTTAACGGAGCAGTACAATCTCATGAACGTGGCGGGCGCGGCCGGATTTGCTTTCAATCCCGTCGTGCCGGGAATCGATTGGTACGCCAACGACGGCTCCGCTAGATTCAATGCGCTGTTGGTGGAATTGAAACATCGGTTCAGCCAGTCTTTCCAAATTGACAGCCAGTACCGTTTGAGCAGAACCATGGATTCGGGCGCGAACAATTTCTCCAATGGCCAATACCAATACAATCTCGCTTCGAATTTTGCTGTATCCGACTATGATGTCAAAAACGCCTTCAAGTTGTTCGGGACTTGGTCCCCGACCATATTCCGCGGCAGTCACAGTTGGTTGGAAAAAGTCGCCGGCGGCTGGGAACTCAGCGGAATCCTCAACGCGCACTCCGGCTTCCCTTTCAACCCCGTCTATTTCGAGCCTGACCCGTTGTACGCGGGAAGCTCAGGAGCCGGGGGCAGCGGCGCTTTCCGGCCCGTCGCCTATCTCGGCGGGTTTTCGCCCGACTTTAGAAGCGGTGTCGCCCATCCCACCGGTGGGCAGGCTTTCTTCACACAGCCAGACATCACCCCAGGACCGGCTTTCGCTTGTTTATTCCCGAACCCGCCCGTTGCGACTTGCCCGACAGGACAATTGCCGCTCGGTCCGATTCCTTCGCCCCCTATCGGGCGCAACCTTTTCCGCGGTCCCGGTTACTTCGATGTCGATGCAACTCTCAGCAAGTTTTTTGGATTGCCAAAGTTGCCCGTCCTCGGCGAGAATGCCAGACTCGAATTTCGAGCCAACTTCTACAACCTCTTCAACAAGCTAAATCTCACCAACATACAGACAAATATTATGGACCCGCACTTCGGCGAAGCGCAGAACGCCTTGGGCTCGCGCACCATCGAAATGCAGGCGCGGTTCAGTTTCTAAACTTCAATCGACTCGCCGGGCATTTAAAAGCGAGCCGCGAATTTACACCCCACGAAGCCGTCAGCGTCCGGTGAAGCTCACCGGTGGTTGACGGCTTCACATTCTACTGACGATAATTTAAATGGGCTTTGCTATTTTTTCCCGACTTCACTCTCGCGCTTTTTCTCACTGGTTCTTCCGGACGGCGGCGGTGGTCTCGCTTTTCCTTCTCCTGCCGGGGTCCCCGCTCGCGACTGCCTTGTCACAAACGCAGCAGCCTCCTCCTGCGAATTTTAAGACGCTATCGGCGCAGGCCGAAGTGGCCAGTGGAGAAAACCGTTTGGACGACGCCATCGTTCTTTATCGCAAAGCGTTGGCACTGCGGCCCGCTTGGGCCGACGGCTGGTGGTCTCTCGGCACAATTCACTATGACCGCGACGAATATAAGCAAGCGGCCGTCGCGTTCCGGAAAGTGATTGCCCTGCAGCCCGACAAGGGCAGCCCTCGCGTGATGCTCGGACTGTGCGACTTTGCGTTGGGGGACGATGACGGCGCGCTGAAAAATATAGAAGAAGGCAAAGAGCGCGGGCTGAATCCCGATGAACAATTTCAGCAGGTGATGCTTTTTCACGAAGGCGTGCTGCTCTTGCGAAAGGGGAGGTTCAATCGCGCGGGCGAAGCGTTTTCCGATCTCAGTAAAGTCGGGCTGCAAAATGACGATTTGACGACGGACCTCGGGATGGCTGCTCTCCGGATGCTGCCAAAGAACTTGCCGGAGCAGGGGACGCCGGGCCGCGAGGTGGTGCGTCGTGCGGGCAAGGCCGAAGCACTTGCGGCCACAAAAAAGTTTGACGAAGCGAAGCAGGAATATGTCAACTTAGTCGCCGAATACCCGGAGTACCCTAACATTCATTACGCGCAGGGCCGTTTCTTGCTGGGCTTGTCCGAAGTGGACGCCGCCATCGCTGCGTTTCAGGAGGAAATCAAGAATTCGCCGCAAAACATTCCCGCGCGCCTGCAAATTGCCGCGGCACGCTACCGTTTGGACTCCGCCGACGGCCTGAAATATGCCGAAGAGGCCGTCAAGCTCGACCCGACCGAACCTTTTGGGCACTATCTACTGGGTTTGCTCTATCTGGATACGCAGAATTTTTCTGCGGCAATTTCTGAACTCGAAATCGCTAAGCGCACGTACACAAAAATTCCCGATGTCTACTTTGCATTGGGGAACGCTTATGCGCGAGCCGGCAGAAAACAAGAGGCCGCTCAGGCCCGTGCCACATTCACGAAGTTAAACGCGGAAAGCAAAAAGGAGTCTATGGCGACGGTCAACGAAGACCGGCCACCCGGACTGAAGTCCGGACAAGGTGGTTCTGGGACGAACCCAGACGTTCCTAAGTGATGCAGCATCTGGCGGCTGCGCCGCTTCAGGCTCGATAGGAGAAATATCGGGGACCCATGAAGGGAAAAAGCTTGTTTTCAATACTGATCTGCGTCTGTGCCCTTGCTCTCTCTGCGTCCCGATCGCTCTCTCGAAAAAATGATTCCGCGCGAGCGCAGCAAGCCGAAACGCCCATGGCGACGACGGAACGTCTCGAAGGCAGCGGGTGGTGGCCGACGAAGCGTTCTGCACCTTTGGTGGATTTTGCGGGCGCTTCCGAATGCGTGAGATGCCATGCAAAAATAGCGGAGACGCAACTGGCTACTCCCATGGCGCACGCTGCGAGTCCGGCCATAAACGCGGACGTGCTTCGCGAGCACCCCGATGTTGCAGGGCAACTTAATTCTTACGCTTACAAAATCTCGCTGCGGGATGGTGCTAGCGTCTATTCCGTCAGCAAGGCCTCTGCATCTTTTTCTGAGCCGCTTCCATGGGCCTTTGGAGTAGGAAACAAAGGCCAAACCTACGTGTATCAACACGAGGGCCAGTTCTACGAGAGCCGAATGAGTTTCTACAAGAGTTTGCAAGGACTGGATCTCACAACCGGCCACTCAAACCGGCCGCCGGAAAACCTTGAAGATGCGGCTGGCCACCTTCTCGATCCTGATTCCTTGCGCCTCTGCTTCGGCTGCCACACGACCGCCTCCACAACAAGCGCGGGTTTCGATACATCGCACCTGTCGCCCGGCGTAAATTGCGAAGCGTGCCACGGCCCCGGAGCCAGACATGCCGAATTGATGGACGCGGAACAAAAGGAGGAAGGCCGACGCGCGATTTTCAATCCCGCTCGGTTGAGCCCCGTGGCACTTGTTGATTTCTGTGGTGCTTGCCATCGCACGCTGAACGACGTTTACGAAATGGGCGTGACTGGTCTTGCCAACGTTCGCTTCCAACCGTATCGTCTCGAGAACAGCCGCTGCTGGGGAGACGGTGATGCGCGTCTTGCTTGCACTGCTTGCCACGACCCGCACAAACAACTGGTCCGCGAGGCCGCTGCCTATGACGAGAAATGTCTCGCGTGCCATGTTGCGCCGACCGTGAAAAAGATTTCGGCGGATCATCCGGGCAAGGGCTGTCCAGTGGCGAAGAAAGGCTGCACCAGCTGCCACATGCCACGCGTCGAGTTACCTTCGATGCACGCGCCGTTTGTGGATCATCGGATTCGTATCGTCAGAGCGAAAGAAAAGTATCCGGATTGAGAGAGCAGAAACGAGTGCATCGTTTTTCGCGTCGTGAATGGCTGAGGCTGCTGGGTCTGGCTCCCGCCGGATTTATCGGCAGCGTTGCCGCAGCACGTGTAGCGGCCAAGGGCGGGCCACAGGTCTCGAAGCCACTCTTTGAGCAGATACCCTTAGCCACAAGCGGTATCAACTGGAAACACGTGAACGGGCGCTCCCCGGAGTATTATTTGCCGGAGACCACCGGCGCAGGCTGCGCGTTTCTGGACTATGACAATGATGGCTGGATGGACATTTATCTGGTGAACAGCGGAAAGTGCGATTTCTATGATCCGCAGCCGCCGCTTCGCAATGCGCTGTACAAAAATAACCGCGACGGAACGTTTTCGGATGTTACGGAGAAGGCTGGAGTTTCCGGCGGCGGTTACGGCATGGGCGTAGCGGTCGGTGACTTCGATGGCGACGGCTGGCCGGATTTGTACGTCACGCAATATGGCCGCAGCATTCTCTATCACAACAACGGTGACGGGACTTTTACGGACGTCACCGAAAAAGCGGGTGTCGCCGCTCCGGGCTGGGCCTCCAGCGCCGTCTGGTTTGACTATGACAACGATGGACGCCTCGATCTCTTCGTCTGCCGGTTCGTCGACTTCGATAAATCGAAGAACAAATTCTGCGGCAACGAAAAAACGGGCGAGCGCTACTACTGCATCCCGCGCGTGTATCCGCCGGAACCGAGCTGGCTCTTTCACAACAACGGCGACGGAACGTTCACGGACGTAAGCAAGGAATCAGGAATTGCGAAGAGCTTCGGAAAAGCCTGGGGCGTCGTCGCCACCGACATAAATAACGACGGCCTGATGGACCTGCTTGTCGCCAACGACACCACCGCGAATTTTCTCTTTGCGAACCGAGGCAAAGGAAAATTTCAGGAAATCGGCCTCGAAGCAGGAGTTGCCTTCAGCCAGGACGGCCGCGCGCGCTCCGGCATGGGCGTGGACTCTGCCGACTACGATCAGGACGGCTGGCAAGATTTGTTCGTCACCAATGTGGATCAGGAAATGTACTCCATCTACCACAATCATCACGACGAAACATTCGACGACGTCGCCGGACCAACGGGAATCGGCGGCACAACCCGCCTGATGAGCGGCTGGGGATTGAAGTTCTTCGATTACGACAACGACGGTAACGTGGATTTGTTCATCGCCAACGGCCACCCTGACGACAAAATCGAGGTGCATTCCAGTAACGTGGCTTATCGCGAGCCGCTGCTCCTTTTTCACAACAGCGGAAAGACCTTGCAGAACGTAAGCGCTTCCGGCGGTCCTGTGTTCACCGAAAACTTCGCGGCTCGCGGTCTGGCCATCGGCGACTTCGACAACGACGGCGCCATCGACGTTCTCGTCAGCGTCAACAACGGCGCGCCCGTCCTACTGAAGAATAACGCCGCGCAGGGAAATCACTGGCTCGGAGTCCGCCTCATCGGAAAGCGCGCAGATCCCGACGCAATCGGAGCCCGCATCACCTGGCAGTCTGGCGACCTGAAACGCACGCGGCTAAAAGTCGGCGGCGGAAGCTATCTTTCCGCGCACGATCCGCGCGAAGTCCTCGGCATCGGCGGCCG
>Ga0307476_10002928_pt1 | contig 10121 bp, 6 predicted proteins | sample atmos_gasesECM2C_2_FD_203314 | JGI IMG/M metagenome (GOLD analysis project Ga0307476, IMG submission 203314) | Hardwood forest soil microbial communities from Morgan-Monroe State Forest, Indiana, United States - atmos_gasesECM2C_05 | ecosystem: Environmental > Terrestrial > Soil > Temperate...
CGCTCTTGAAGGCCCGTTACGGCGCCGACGCCGGAATCGCCGGCGGCGCAGCTCTGTGTGCCGGGAACCAGTAGAACCAAGGCGAGCCAAGCAATTAACGTTTTAACTCTTGCGCGCAAAAGCGGACCGACAACTCCTATGGTTGCCGTCGGGTCGATTCTCGCTCGACAAGTATCGGCGAAATCAGTATTTTTTCCGACTTAATCGAGCGTTTGGAAGCGATCCGCGTCAGCAGGAGTTCAGCCGCAAGAGCTCCAATGCGGCACGTGCCCTGATCAACTGTGGTGAGCGGGACCGCCAGCACGTCTGAGTAATGAACATTGCCGGCACCTACCACGCAAACATCTGTCGGTGGTCTGAGTCCTGCTTCCAGAATCGCCTTCATCGCGCCAATGGCGACGGGATCGTTGTAACAGAACACCGCGTCGGGCCGGGGACACAACTTCAGAAGTTTCAGCATGCCCTCGTATCCGCTTTGATCTCCATGCCCTCCCGCCGCAACAAGGTTTGAGTCGCGATGAAGGCCCGCACTGTTTAAGGCGCGTCGGTAGCCTTCCAGTCGTTCTTCGGCGATGCCGATCTCAGGCCCACGCAAGTGAGCAATGCGGCGGCAGCCTCGCGAAATTAAATGCTGGGTTGCCAGGATGCCGATAGCACGGTTGTCGACTCCCACAAAGCAAGAGTTCAGGCGAGCAATCGGCCGGTCGATCAAAATGTAGGGCACCTTGCGCTGTTGAATGCGCTTGAACATACCGCGGCACCCTGTGCGCTGTGACGACGCGATGATAAGTCCATCGACCTGCCGAGCCAGCAGCGCGTCGACTTCACTGGCTTCTAATTCAGGATCTTCTTCGAAACTGGAAAGGACCACATGATAACCCTGAGGTCGAACCGTCTGGGCCACGGCTCGGGCAATTTCGCCAAAGAATGGATGAGTAAATTCCGGCAGGAGCAAGCCAATCGCGTAAGTGCGCCGAGTGACCAGACTCCGCGCCACCCAGTTCATCTGATAATTGAGTTCTTTGGCACGGTGCAGCACGCGCTCGCGGGTAGCGTTGCTGATCCGGCCCTGATGGCGTAACGCTTTCGATACGGTTACCACTGACACCTTCAGATCTTTCGCGATGTCCAACATGGTAACGGTCATGCGCCGGGAAGCATAACACCGTTTCAGGGTTAACGATTACCCATTGAGGAAAAAGATTTTTCTTCTTGACAATCGCCATGATTGTGAACAAGAATCCCGCCACCGTTATTTGGGGACCTTTGGGAATTCCTGTATCAGAAAGAGACACTTATGCCGCGTCGCATACTGTGGGGCAAAGCTGCGAGTTCTACCGCTTCTCTTAACCCTTCCTCGAATTTCAATCACGTGATTCAAAACAACCGAGGTGCGAATTTGAGCCATTGCTTGGGTAAATCGCTTTCTATCTTGGGCGTGCTATTGCTATGGGTAGTTTCTGCATACGCACAAGTCACCACCGCCGACGTTGTCGGCACCGTACATGACCCCAGCGGCGCTGTCATAGCCAACGCAAAAGTTGAAATTGCCAATAAGGGCACTGGACTGGTGCGTACGGCTGATACTGGCTCGAGCGGCGACTTTGTGATCAATCAGCTGCCACCGGGAACCTACTCAGTAAAGGTGGAGGCTCCAAGTTTCAAGACCTACACCATCCCGACCCTGACACTCGCCTCCGGCGATCGTACCCGCGTTGATGCCAGCATGCAGCCCGGGCAAACTACCGAGACCGTGGAAGTCACGGCTGCCACTCCTCTGCTTCAGACAGACAGTTCCACGCTTCAAAGCACGGTTACAACGCAGGCGGTTCAGGACCTCCCGCTGAATGGCCGTAACTTTGTTCAGCTCGCACAGCAGGTTCCTGGAGCCAACCAGGGTCCAGGAAATGGACTGACCAGCGGCAACCGTCCCGATGACCGCCGTCAGTCGTCCGCGGTCTCGGTCAATGGACAGACCGAAGTCATCAACAACGAGATGATTGACGGTATGGATAACAATGAACGCATCATCGGTGGCCTCGGTGTGCGCCCGTCGGTTGATGCAATCGCCGAATTCACGGTTCAGACTAACGACTATACAGCTGAGGTTGGACGTACCGCTGGCGGCGTGATCAACGTGATCACAAAGTCCGGGAGTAATAATTTCCACGGCTCGCTCTACGAGTATTTCCGCAACGACAAGTTCGATGCTCACTCCTTCTTCGACAAAGCAGGTTCGGCCAAACCTGAGCTTCGCCAGAACCAGTTTGGCGGCAGCGTCGGCGGGCCCATCATCAAGGACAAGACTTTCTTCTTTTTCGACTACGAGGGATTCCGGCAGGTCAGCGGTCAACCGGCACAGGTTTTGCCAGTGCCATCGTTACAGGAAGAGCAAAACTTGGACTTTACTGACAGGCCTGGCGGCACGGTAGTTAACCGCGCTACGGCAGATCCTATCGGCCTCGATTATCTTGCATTGTATCCCGCTCCGAACGATGGCCCTTTTAGCTTCATCACGCCGGCTCTCAATAAAACCCAGAACAGCACCACGTATGATGCTCGCGTAGACCATAAATTCAATGATCACAACCTGTTCTTCGCCCGCTTCACCTACAACCACGTAACTACGTTTATTCCTGGCGGACTTCCCATCACGACCGTTAACGGCGTGACTGTAAATCCCAACGGATTGTTCTTTGCTTTCGCAGGAAACGCTCCAGACAAGGCGAAACAGCTCCAGATCGACTACACCCACATTTTCAATTCCAACTTGTTGGTCGAATTAAAGGCGGGATATCTCAGAACCAACAACGGTTCATTCCCCTTGAATTTCGGCACCAATGTGGCCACGAAACTGGGCATGCCAGGGGTAGACGTCGACCCTCTGGACTCAGGGTTGTCGCAGGTTACGTTTGACGATAACAGTGGCGCTGTGTTGGGCGATGATCAGTTCGTCCCTATTTCTGACATCGACAACACTTATCAATACGGTGGGGTCGTGACTTACACCCGCGGTCGCCAAAACATTAAGTTCGGCTCAACGCTCATTCGGAGGCTTGCCACAGAGGGACAGAGCAACTCTGGAGTTGGCACATGGGCCTTCCCGACCCTGGAGGACATGCTGACGGGACCCTCTCGCGTCACGACGCGCAACAACGAACTGAATGTTCCCCACTATCGTTTTTGGGAACCCAGCGTTTTCGTACAGGATGACTGGCGCGTGAAGAACTGGCTCACTTTGAATCTTGGCCTTCGCTATGAAATATACACGCCGCTCGAAGAGGAGAAAAACAGAATCGCGAACTTCGATCCCGCCACGGGCGTTATCATTCCTGCCGGCGTAAATGGGGTGAGCCGCGGCGGTGGCATCACTACTCAGTACAACAATTTCGCTCCGAGAATCGGGTTTGCCGCTACGGTGGCGCCCGGAACGGTGGTACGCGGAGGTTATGGAATCAGCTACGTCCCCCTGAACTACACGTCGAATGTCACCCAGAAAAATCCGCCGTTCATTTCGGTCTTCGTTTACAACGGGACTCGTACTCTCTCGGAGGGGCTGCAGCCACCTACCCCGGCCAGCGCAACCGCTCCTCCATCGATCCCAGACGCGGTAGCCTTGAACTTCAAGAACACTGCAATACAGCAATTCAACCTGAATGTGCAGAAGGACTTTCATGGCAATGTTCTGACAGTGGGTTACGTGGGAGTGTTAGGACGACACGTTGCCACAACCATAGGCGATATCGACTCGCCTCCGCTGGGACCAGCTACTACAGCCTGCCTGGGGCTCGTCGGCGCGGCGGCTCAGAGCACGTGCCTGGCACCCCTTCGGCCGTTCAACGCCACGTTACCTAACTTCACGGGAGACATTGGCGAGTACTTTACTTCGGGGACCTCCTCCTATCACGCGCTCCAGGCATCTTTCGAGCGACGATTGCAGCGCGGTCTCACTTTCAACGTAAATTACACTTGGGCGCACTCCATCGACGACGTTACCGGTCTCAGCAACGAGAACGGAGACGGAGCGACCGTGCTTCCCAACAATCTCCAACTTGATAAGGGAAACAGTGACCTCGATCTCCGCCAACGTGTAGTAGCAACTGCTGACTACGCTGTTCCTCTCGGCAACACTTTGAACGGCTTCCAGGGTGCGGCACTAAAAGGATGGTCGGTAAACTTCATCGAAGTGTGGGAAACTGGCTCTCCCTTTACCATTGTGAACGCAAACCCCGGTTTGTCTGGGGCGCATTTCTTTGGCGGAAATACCGACCGGCCGGATCAAATTAGCGATCCTCTTTCAAACGTTCCTGCAGGGGATTTGTTCAACCCTGCGGCGTTCGCTCCTCAGCCCCTGGGAACCATCGGGGATGTACGCAAGAACTCGCTGTTTGGTCCGCATTTCCGGCACTTTGATTTCTCGGTCTTCAAGAACTTCAAGGTGACGGAAGGATCGAGCCTGCAATTCCGGGCGGAGTTCTTCAACCTATTCAATCAGGCCAGCTTTGGAAATCCAGGCGTTAACAATGGGAATAACAACATCACCTCGACCACATTGGGCCAAATCTCAACCGTGTCGACGAACTACACGCCACGGCAGATCCAATTTGTCTTGAAATTCCTGTTCTAACTGGCTCCCTAGACGCTCCGGCCTACTGCAGCAATGTAGGTCGGAGCGTTCCTTCGTTAGGGCGAGTTCTCATACTGCAGTCCAGCACGGGTGCTGTATGCTTCCATAGATGTAAACAACTTCACATGGATGCCGCCCGGTCTCTTCTCTCCCTATCGCGATGAGTAAGATTTGGAGTGCCGCGCGCGAGCGCAAACTTACGCGGGAAATCGGGGATAAGTAGAAGCCTACGGCGACTAATTCCTTCACCACGCCCCGGAGGTCCGGAATGCTGCGCAAAGTTCAATCTGTAGTTTTCCTCGTTCTATTACTCTTTATCGTCCCCGCCGTTTGCCAGCAGGCGCCCGCCACACCGCGGGAGGCCGAAGCGCGCATCGATTCCATGCTTAAACAACTCACGCTGGAAGAAAAAATCGACCTCATCGGTGGGCTTGACGATTTCTATATCCGCGCCATTCCGAAGATTGGGTTGCCGCGCCTGAAGATGGCCGATGGGCCGCTTGGCGTACGGAACTACGGACCGTCGACGGTGTTTGGCGGAATCAGCCTCGCGGCCTCTTGGGATCCTGAGTTTGCGGAGCGCATCGGAGCCGTTATCGGCGAGGACGCCCGCGCTCGCGGCGTGCACTTCATGCTCGGCCCCGGCGTCAATATTTATCGCGCTCCCAGGTGCGGCAGAAATTTCGAATACTTTGGAGAAGATCCGTTTCTCTCGTCGCGCACCGCGGTGGGCTACATCAAAGGCATGCAGAGTAAGGGGGTGAGCGCCACCATCAAGCACTACCTGGGCAACAATCAAGAATACGATCGGCACAACATCGACTCCGTTATCGATGAGCGCACCATGCGCGAAATTTACATGCCGACGTTCGAAGCCGCGGTGAAAGAAGCGCACGTGGGTTCGATCATGGATTCCTACAACCTGACCAACGACGTGCACATGACGCAGAACGGCTACCTCAATATCGAGGTGGCCAAGAAAGAGTGGGGCTTTAGCGGAATCATGATGTCGGACTGGACCTCCGTTTACGACGGAGTAGCGGCCGCCAACGGCGGCCTCGACCTCGAGATGCCATACGGTAAGTTTATGAACCGCGCCACGTTACTACCTGCGGTTCATGCGGGAAAAGTAAGCGAGGCTACCATCGACGATAAGGTGCGCAGAATACTTCGCACAGCGATTCAGTTTGGCTGGCTCGATCGTGACCAGACCGACTTGTCAATTCCGCGTCTCAATCCTGAGGGCAGGGAAGTGACACTAGCAGCCGCCCGCGCCGGAATGGTTCTTCTGAAAAACGACGGTGATCTCTTGCCGCTCGACAAAGCCAAGGTGCGCACCATTGCGGTGATTGGCCCGGGTGCATACCCGGCGCAGCCCGGAGGCGGAGGCAGCGCTGAAGCTAAGCCCTTCACTTCCGTGAGTTATCTGGAAGGAATTTCGAAATCCCTGGGTGCGGGCGCAAAAGTCTATTACGCTACCGGAATTCCAACCTTCGAGGAAATGGCCAAGAGCACCGACTTTACTACCGAAGCGAACGGTGGAGAGCCCGGCCTCAGAACTGAATTCTTCAATGACCTCACTTTGACCGGCAAACCCTCACTCAGCCGAGTGGATAAACACGTAAATTACCAGCCCGCTCAGGGTGCGGGCGGCGCCGACAGTGATATTTCGATTCGCTGGAAAGGATACTTCGCGCCACAAAGTTCTGGTCGCTACCTCGTATTCGCGCAAGGTCCGGGCGAAACCGGCGGTTACAGGCTTTATATAGATAAGAAGCTGGTGTTCGATAACTGGAATGCTTGGTACGCATTCGTAAGTGAGGCTTACCTGGACCTCGCCTCCGGCCCGCATCAGGTGGAACTCGATTATTACGCCAAGGGCGGGTGGGGAAAAACCACGGCCAGCCTGGGCATCGTTCGGCCCGAAACCCTGGTCAGATCAGAAGCTAAGACGCTGGCGCAACGTGCGGATGCTGTGATATTGGCCGTTGGCTTCGATCCCGCGAGTGAAGGCGAAAGCGGCGACCGAACTTTCCAATTGCCTCCGGGGCAAGACGAACTGATCGGTGAAATCGCCGCGCTAAACAAGAACTCAGTAGTAGTCGTAACCTCGGGGGGCGGCGTTGATATGGCCGCCTGGGTTGACCATGTCCCCGCGCTGCTCGAAGCTTGGTATCCCGGTCAGGAGGGCGGCACCGCGCTGGCGCAATTGCTATTTGGCGAGTTCAATCCTTCCGGTAAACTGCCCATCTCCATCGAGCGACGATGGGAAGATAATCCTGTTCACGACAGTTACTACCCAAGAAATGGAGAGAAGAAAGTCGCTTATACGGAGGGCCTCTTTGTCGGATACCGCCACTTCGACAAGTCCGGAATCAAACCGTTATTCCCATTCGGGTATGGTTTGTCGTACAGCAAGTTTGCTTACAAGAATTTAACGGTTACGCCGAAAGACGCGCAAGTTCAGGTGGAGTTCGATATCACGAATACCAGCACTCGCGCGGGCGCGGAGGTCGCGGAGGTATATGTTGGGGACCAAAATGCCAGGGTCCCTCGACCTATAAAGGAATTGAAGGGGTTTGCAAGAGTGGAACTGAACGGCGGAGAGACCAAGCACGTTCAGATCATGCTGGATCGACGAGCTTTCGCTTATTACGAGGTCAAGAATCATCAGTGGACCGTCGCACCGGGTGATTTCGATATCTACGTCGCACATTCCTCGGCAGGCATCGACCTTACGGGAAAAGTGGCGATGCAATAGAATGCGACTCGCAACGTGATAGAGCCAAGGATTGGGCAGGAGAGCTATTTTCCCGCACTTACCTGCCGGGCCCACTGCATCGCGTTCCAATACGCATCTGCAATGTCGGGTTCGCTCAGATGTAGTTGGGTGGCAAGTGCGCTTGCCGCTTTCCAGTTTCCCGATTCCTGCGCCAGCATAAGTTGATAAAAAGGCTGAAGAGGACTGGGTCCGCCTAGCAGCACGGACTTGCTTGCCTGGTCGAGGGGAACATTGTCAAGCACCTGGCGCATGGGAATCTCAAGAATCGTGTCCATAAGCGAGAGCATGCCCATGAGAAACAGGTCGGAGTCTCCGCTCTGAAGTTTGGAGGAGAGCAGTTCGCAGAAGCGGGCTCGAACCAGCGCGGCCAGCACGAGATCGCTTGACTTCCCTTGGCCGGCGCCCAAGGCAGCTACCAGGCGAATCCAGCGTCGGACTTCGCGTTCGCCTAGAATCGCGAGAGCATGCCGCACGGTATGAATCTCGGCCGCGAAGCCAAAGACGGCAGAGTTCAAATAACAAAGCAGGCGATAGCAGAGCGAGGCTTCGCCCTTCACCAGATTTTCTATCTCGCGCACGTCCAGTTCGGGTTGCGAAACCGCCCGCAGCATTCGCAAATAGTTGAGTTGGTTCGCGGGAATTTCGTGCGCCGTCAGGATTTCCGGGCGGCGAAAGAAATATCCCTGAAAGTAAAGGAAACCGCCGTTCTTGGCGGAGCTGAATTCTTCACGAGTCTCCACCTTTTCCGCCAGCATACGGCAGCGCCAGGGGCCGTACCTCTTCACCATGGCTGCGGCGTCGGCGGCCGAGGTTGACCGCAGATCGACTTTGATGATGTCGGCAAGATCGGTTAAGGCTTCGCGCGGATCATCCACGGCGAAGTCGTCGAGGGCGATGGCGTATCCGGATTCCTTCAGGCGGCGACACGCTTCGACCACGAGATCATCGGCGGGAACTGTCTCGAGCACTTCGACAATAGTCTGTCCCGACGGCAGGAGCGTTACGTATTCATTCAGGAGAACGTCGCGTGTGCAATTGACAAAAGCGCGGCGCCCGTCGCAAAGCACGTCCAGGCCGATGAGCATGGATGTATTCAAGGCACTGCGCGAGGCCGCGTCGGCATCTGTGCTGCAAAAGAAATTTTCGATGCCGTTGCGAAACAGCAGTTCGTAGCCGAAAACCTTCTCGTCCGCGGTGAGGATGGGCTGGCGGGCCACAAAACGCGTTCCGGGCTTGGGCGCGGGTTTGTCCTCACCCGGCTTGACTGCGGAGGAAATGCTCACGGTCTTTCCATCGGCACATGTGCTTCAGCGGTTGAGACGCAGCTGAGAACGCCCTCATGTTACCGAGGCAATCATGGCGATTGCCGCCGATCAAGCAACACAGCTAAAGTCCGCGTGCTCAATGCCGATAGAAAATTGAGAGCAATGAGTTTTTGGCTCAAGGTGGCACAGGGTTAATGAGACCGGCGGTTTGAATGTCCTGGAACTATACAGAAGAAAAGTTAACCGTGGATCTGGAGAGTAATGACGATGGGCATCTTCTCAAACAGCATCCGGATCTCAACCGCAGGAGAATCGGCCGTCGAGTGGAGATTGTAGTCACTGCCGGTAATGACGGTTGGCGGAGAAAGCATGCAACCTTCCGCTAGGCCGGAGATTTTGTTCTTGAAGTTTCCGGCAACCATGTTGCAGACCTCGCCCATGGCGTCGGAGACTTCCGAAGCGATCTTGTCTAGAGGTACTCCCAGCATTTTCGAGGTCATCACCGCGGCCGCTTTGCCGTCGCAGCGAACGCTCAGTACGCCGCACAGTTGGCCGGCCAACCCCACCATAGCGGTAACGTCCAGCTTTGAGTCATCCACAGTCGGCGATTCGGTCAGTTGGCAGCCCAGCATCAGCTCGAAGACTTCCCGCGCCGCCATATCCATCAGAGGGATCCAGTTCTGATGGCCGCCGTCGGCGGCGAGCAATTCGGTCACGGATTTCATGATTTACCTGCCAGCACTGGGATGACATGTTCCTTCACCTGCTCCGGCGTAAACGGCTTGCGGATATAGCCACGCGCTCCGGCGGAGAGCGCCTGCACCACATGAGCCTCGCTGCCCTCAGTGGTAATCATGACTACGGGAACGCCTTTCGCGTTTCCAACCGAAGGTAGCTGCTTGATGAATTCCAATCCGTCCATTACCGGCATGTTGATGTCGCAGAGGATTAGATCGACCTTGTTGTCCTTGAGAACGCCGAGCGCTTCGGCGCCATTCCCAGCCTGAAAAACATCACTCAAGTCGATTCCTGCCTGCCGAAGGGAGCGCTCGACGATCTTTCGCATCACAGAGGAGTCGTCAACGATGAGAGCACGAATAGCCATATGGCTGGTTGATTGTCGGTTGAAGCAGACGGTTTAGCGTCTCTTTCAACGTTCACTCTCATAGATCGGCGCGGGGGAAGAGGACTTTAGAGAGAATGCTTTACGTTCTTTCACCGCGCCGCAGGTTAGCCGGTTACCTTCGATTACTGCGGTCTTATTTGCCACAAACCTGCTGCCCCAAAACTTGTGCTATAATTCAAATCAACGCTACTGCCACGGTTTGCTCGTGACGCGGTGATCCTGTTGGATCAGATTCATCTCCGCTTTTCCTGCCCACCGTTTATTCAGCGTAAATTCAAACATAGTAAGAGCGGCGTGGGAACTCACGACACGTGTCTGAGC
>Ga0307476_10002930_pt1 | contig 10118 bp, 9 predicted proteins | sample atmos_gasesECM2C_2_FD_203314 | JGI IMG/M metagenome (GOLD analysis project Ga0307476, IMG submission 203314) | Hardwood forest soil microbial communities from Morgan-Monroe State Forest, Indiana, United States - atmos_gasesECM2C_05 | ecosystem: Environmental > Terrestrial > Soil > Temperate...
AACTTGATCAACATGCGGGACCTGATCTCTGGCGGCCTCCAGCGGATCGTTTCGGCAATCTCAACGAGTCCAGAAAAGGACGCAATCCAACGCGCCATCGATTTCCTGGCGGCTTCATATTTAGCCCTAATCGAACCCGCTTATTTCATGGCATTCTCTGCTATGGAGACAGTTGTGAATGCTTGTATCGAATCTGAGGACAAGCGTGTACTAGGTGCGGGAGACTGGAAAAGAGCAGAGCGGGAACTGCGCCGATCGATAGACGAGCTAAAACTTGGCAACCACGGGGACTTAATGAAGTTAAAGCTGCCAGAATTGCGACGGACCCCGTTTTTACATCAGGTGCAGGCCGCATGTAGCAGGATGGGACCGCAGATCGTAGACTTATGGCGGAGACAAAGCTTCGAAGACGGGATGGAAACAGCCGCAAAGCTGCGAAACGAATTGTTTCATTCAGCGGAAGCTAAGGACTTGGGCGTGGCATTTGCAAACCTGATCAGAATCCACACCTTTACCGAGAGATTGATCCTGCGGAAGATCGGCTGGCCTGACGACCGAATATGGCGGTGGCACGACCAAAACCTCAAATGGGCAAATCTGTCTTAGGCAAGAGCACGCGAACGACCTGACGCGCCCCTACTCCCGCACCCCCAACTGCCAAAACAGAAACTCATAAACATCCGTGAACTCCTCAATCTGTTTCGTCACCGGTTTCCCCGCTCCATGCCCCGCCTTCGATTCAATCCGCAACAAAATGGGCCGCGTCCGGCTGCTCCCATTCTTCGCCTCCGCCTGCATCAAAGCCGCCATCTTCTTCGCATGCATCGGATCAACTCTCGTATCCGTATCGGCAGTCATAAACAAAATCGCCGGATACTCCACGCCCGCCTTCACGTGGTGATACGGCGAATACGCATAAAGCCACTTGAACTGCTCAGGATTCTCCGCCGTCCCATACTCCGGAATCCACAGCTTCGCGATCTGAAAGTCCTGATAGTGCAGCATGTCGAGCAGCGGCACCTGGCACACCACCGCGCGAAACAAGTCCGGACGCTGCGTCATCATCGCCCCCATCAGCAGCCCGCCATTCGACCCTCCACGAATCGCCAGATGGTCCTTGTCCGTATATTTTTCCGCGATCAGATACTCCGCCGCCGCAATCATGTCGTCGAAAACATTCTGCTTTTTCTCCAGCATTCCCGCCCGGTGCCAGTCTTCGCCAAACTCCGCGCCGCCACGCAAATTCGCCACGGCGTAGACTCCGCCATGCTCCAGCCACAAATACGTTGACGGCGTAAACGTGGGAGTCAGGCTCACATTGAACCCTCCATAAGCCGTAAGCAGCGTGGGATTGTGCCCGTCTTTCTTGAATTCCCCCAGCTTCACGCCTTTCTTGTGCACTAGAAACATCGGCACCCGCGTGCCATCTTTCGAGTGGTACCACTCCTGCGCAACCTCGTAGGCCGCGGGGTCGATCGCCGGAGCATCCACCTTCGCCCACAGCGAATTCGTTCCACTCTCCAGGTCGTAACGGTAAATCGACGGAGGCACGGTAAACGACTGAAAGCCGTAAAACATTTCGTCATGATTCCATTTGCCGGAGGATCCAAAGACCGAACCAATCGCCGGCAGCGCAATGTCTTTGAGCTTGGTTCCGCTGACATCGAAAATCGTCAGTTGCGACGTCGCGTTCTGTTCATACTGCGCAAAAATCTTTCCGCCCCATTCCGCCGCACCCTGCAAAACCGATCCGGTCTGCGGAATAAGTTCTTTCCAATTCTCGCGCTCGTAGTCTCCCGCTTCCGTGACAAACATGCGGTAGTGCGGCGCATCTTCGTTGGTGACAATGTAGAGCCGTCCGTTGTACACCGACCCGTGATAAACAAAATTCTTGCCGGTCGTGATGCGCGTCGGTGGCGTCCCTTTCTTCAGATCCATCAGGAACAGCTCGGTCTTGGTCCAGCCTTGTTCCACTGTAATCAGCAGCAGGCGGCCATCATTGTCGAGACGCACTTCCGGCCAGTCTTCTGGATCGCGCCCCTCGCCAAAAATCTTCGGGTCAGTCGCGGGATCCGTTCCCAGTTCGTGATAAAACACGTGCCGGTTGTACCGCTCCTGCCCTTCAGCCACGTCACCTTTTTTCGGATAACGCGTGTAGTAGAAGCCGCCATTGTCCAACTCCCACGCGATGCTGGCAGCCCGCGTGCGCTCAATCGTATCGGGCAGCACGGCGCCGGTTTTCGTTTCAATAATGTGCAGCGTGCTCATTTCCGAGCCGCTCGGCGAAGTGCCGTAAGCCAGATATTTTCCATTCTCTGAAGGCTCGAACCAGTCGAGCGCGACCGTGCCGTCGGCGGCCATCTGGTTCACGTCAACGAGCACGCGATCTTGGTTCGAATTAGTCTCCTTATTGTCTGTCATCCTGAGCGAAGCGGATCGGAGAGCAGCGCGATCCGATCCGTGCAGTCGAAGGACCTCGTGTTCTCCGCCGCCGTCACCGGCCTCGATGGGAGTTCTCTCCGCGCTCGTGGAAGCGCCAGCAGGATTGCTTGCCCGTTCGCGCACATAAAGCACCGGCTGGTTCTGCATCCCCTCGCGCCGCGTATAGAAATAATATTTCCCAGCAATTTGCGGCACCCCAATGCTGCCTGTGCTCAACAGTTCCGTCAGCCGCTTGTTGATCGCATCCCGCCCCGGTAGCGGATCGAGCACGCTGCGGGTGTATGCCATCTCCTCCGCAACCCACTTCTGCGTCTCCGGAGTATTCCCATCCTCCAGCCACCGGTAATTGTCGACAACCTTGGTCCTATGAAACATCTCTTCGCTCGGCCGCACCTCGGCCTTAGGAGGATGCTGTTGCCCCGCCGTCGACGAATCTTTATCATCGCCCGCCGCGAATACCACCGCTCCCAGAAGAAAAATGGAAAATGTCGAAATCGAAATCCAAAGCAAACCCGAAATCAAGCGCACACCTCCACCCATAAAAACCTCGCGGGAGACAATCGCTAGCGTACCAAAAACGCATCCCCTGCCGTTCGGGACCGCGTGCCCCACTGTCGTCATAGTGGACGAACGGACTGTTAGGTAGACTTGCAGACTTGCCGATGTTGACAGCGCCTTCTGCAAAAATGGTCCCATCCGTGCACAAGCGCTAATGACCGAGGTGTCGCGCGATGCTGTCGCGGAATCGGCCTCACGACGCTGTGGCAGACTCTGCCTCACGATGCTATGATAAATGCGCGGCGCGCTCCTAAGCGCGCACCACAACACTCCTCAGTAGCTCAATGGTAGAGCATTCGGCTGTTAACCGAAGGGTTGTAGGTTCGAATCCTACCTGAGGAGCCATTTCTTTTCATACCTTTACTGCACCGCGACATTTTTTACCTCGGCTGACTTTGGGGACTTCCTGAGGGACCCCGCAGGAATTTCGAATCGTCCCAGTACGTCGGCAGCCTCGCGTAGTGCGTGACTTCCGATGTGGCCATAGCGCTTAGCCATTCGCGAATGGCGGTCGCAGCAGACCATCCCATGATGCTCGCCACAACCTGATATGGAATACCCGCCTCCAGCAAACGGGTGCCAAGCCAACGCCCGGTCTTCACGCGTCCGTCTTGCTATGTGAAGACCGGGAGCACCGCACTTTGGGGGGAAGCCGATTGACCAAAAACCTTGAGGGGCCCGTTCCTTCTTACAGTCCGCACAACTCAGTAGCCAAGCAGATTGCAGCTGGGAACAACGACGGTTTCAGCAGAATCAGGAATAACTTCCGGCTCGAGCGCGAGATCTAGAAACTCGCCAATTCCCGAAGCCGTCTCTATGCTGTCGAACCTTCCGAGGAACGTGACATTCACCGGCCGTCCAACGCGTTCCTTGAAGGCCTTCTCCAGCTGGACGCTTCCCGTAAATGTTAGTCCACGTACGCAGATGAGACGAACGGTCCCACCGTCGTTTATCCGGAATACTGCTAACTTCTCGTGTCTCATAATGAACGCCAACCTGAATCTAGGTTCAAAGACGATGAGAATATAGACCTATGCAGATAAAAATAGCAAGAGGAAAATATGGCGGGGCAATTTGGAAATTCAGGCCAGGATGGAAAGGACTCGACATGCGCTAACGAGCTCAGCGCTGGTTGATGGCTTTAAGAGCGAGGAGAGCCAAGTAATTGCGCGCCGACAAGCGATGCTTCGCGAGGTACTTCTTGATGACCGCGTGTTCTTCATTGGACAGCCAGCAACGAAGTGTCTGCATTTCCAGCGCACTCGCCGTCTGGCGTTTCTGGACGCCTGGCTGAACCAGTTCCTGCAACAACTCTTCGATGGTCTTTTCTTCCAGCCGCGCGAAGATTCGCATCTTGTCGATATCGCGCGAAGAAAGCTTAAGCGTAACTGTGATCTCCTCCTCTTCCTGCTCACTATTGGAGCGTCTCTTGGCATCGTTCAGGGCCAAATCCGCAAGGAAAGCGCTCACGCTCATTCCATGCCGGGAGCAGTATTCTTCGACGGCCTTTTTTTCTTTCTCAGTAACCCTGGTAGCCAGATAGTTGCGGCGTGGAGCGCCTATTTCCGGACGCGACACCGCATAGGAGCCGGTTTTCCTGGCAGGTTTCTTGTTCGTGCCGGACTTTTTCCGTGCGGCGGTCGTGAGGTTGTTCCCGATTAGTGGCACTTTGTCGCTAGGGCCCGATTTCACCAAGGTTCGCCAACTCCCCAAGGAGCAGGGAATTTGGTGACCCGAATCATAGCCTCTGTTCCCATGTCAATCAAGAATTTCTTTACCAGTACTATTCATGCGAAACCGCGCGGTCGTTTTGTTCCATGAACGCTAGCAATAGCCCTCATCCAGTTCCCAGCAGTCGAGCCAAGCTAGCAGATTTTCTCGTTGGCAATCGCCAAAGGTCCCGGCATATTCAACAAATACGCGCAGAAACTCGCGAACCTCCGGCAGGACGGTCTCGCGATGGAACAGGATCATGCGCTCGCGGTCCCAGGGCATCAATACCCGAATGGCTTTGGCGAAGATCAACAGCAGGCAACAATCCTGCGAGAGCTTGAAGAGTTCTTCGAGCAGCCGGTCACGCTCCGACAGCGAACGCCTACGGCACGCTTGCCGTCCTGTCCCTTTCTTACGGAGAAGTCTGACCTGCGGGCGGGTGAACGCCACGCAAAGGCTTGCATTGGCTTCGATCGGCGCGAGCCGCTCGGAAATCCCACGACTGCGGTTTCGCTTCGCCAGCCGCTGCTCTCTCGGGCTGAGAGTCTCCGCAATGCGAGCGCTCATTTCCTCGCTCACCAAGCGTTCCAATTCCACCAGCCTGACGCTGGAAACAGCAGAAATCACATCGGTCAACTCGCCGGGATAAGGGTGGGAATAAAGGGGGCGATAAAGCCAGAAATAGAGGAGCGAGAAAAAAGAAATCAACGACAGATACGCTGCGATGGCCAGGCAGCACAAGAAGATCATGATTCTCTCCCCAAATACTTTTGAAGGATCGCAACGGACCTACTCATTGTTTCGATCATCTCTTCGAGCGTCTGTGTAGGTTGGGGCAACTTCCATTCCGGTCGCAAAAGGTCTCTGGTCCAGATTAGTTCCCCGACGATGTATGCCACAGCCGGAATCAATCCACTCAATAATCTGAATCTTGTTCCAAAAACCGAACGCGTGAGCCAGCCAAAGTTCCCGAGACATGCGATCGCGGTAAATCCGAGAATGATGGCGCTCTCCCTCTGGTGTTCCAGAATCCCGAACAGCCGGATAAACCCCGCATAAAGCAACCCGAAGACGGAAATGACAACGTCCAGCGCGAACTCCAAATGTATGAACATAGCGGTCAGCGATTGAGGCTCCCGCGGCGGGAGTGCCCAAGCTATCCAGCAACTATATCCAATAGCAAGACAAAACCCGCACCAGAATACCCACCGGAACCAGGGCCATCTGGCCTCCGGCCAAAATATGTACAGGAAGCTCTCCCTCAAAGCAAGCACGGTAAAGGCGAGGTCCGCCGGCTCAGTGGACCAGTAGACTATGAAGTATGTTCTGTGATGGCCCGAGACAACTAGTCGGACGACGAGTTCGAGCAGTGAGTAGGTAGCGTAAACGAAGAACCAGATAAATCTCCGTTGCAGCCGGCGCTTGAGCAGAAGCACCAGAATACATATCTGCAAAATAATCGGTATAACCAGCGCCAATACGTTGAGCACTCGCATTGCGGAAAAAAACCGGAAGTGGAGAGAATACTACCACTTCCAGTTCCTAGAACAGCCGCGGCACCTTAAATTTTTGTTGCTGCCCGGACTTACGAAACTACCGATATCGGGTCTTGGGGTGCGGGTGGAATACCGCCGCCTTGGGCCATCAAACGTAGGCTACCTTCACCGAGCAGCACCAGCAACAGACCCATCCGAAACACCGTCTTGGCTAACATTATCTTCATCTTCCTATCTCCTTGTTCTACATAGTGAGTGATTGTGGTTTCGTGACGAGAAGCAACTCTCGGCACCGTTTTACTGAGTTGTGTAACTCAGCGCGCCGGGGAGAGAGTAAAAGGCTTCCAGTAAATTTGGGGGCAGTCCTTCTTAGGCTGCCTACACCGCTCCGCAATACACGCGAATACGTTGAGCACTCGCATTGCAGAAAAAACCGGAAGTGGGGAAAATACTACCACTTCCGGTTTCCAGAACAGCCGGCACCTTAATTTTTTTTGCTGCCCGGACTTACGAAACTACCGATATCGGGCCTTGGGGTGCGGGTGGAATACCGCCGCCGGTGGCTAACAAACGCGGGCTACCTTCACCGAGCAGCACCAGCAACAGACCCATCCAAAACACCGTCTTGGCTAGCTTTACTTTCATCGTCTATCTCCTTATTCAGTATTGTGAGTGGTTGTGGTTTGGTAACGAGAAGCATCTCTCGGCACCGTTTTACTGAGTTGCGTGACTCAGCCCGCCGAGGAGGAAGAAGTCTCCAGTAAATTTGGGGGCCGTCCTTTTTACACTGTCTACACCGCACAGCAACACTGATTTTTCGAGCGGGCGTAAGTCAGCCCGCTACAACCTATTGGGAGGTTCTTGTTTTGTGTTTGTACCATTTTCCGTTCCCGTTTTCGGGACAACATGGGAAAATCATGTCCGATTTCGGACAGTGTCCATTTTCGGACAGAAGGTGGAGTTCCGCAAGTTACTAATTCGATAGCGTGCGATTTTGTTCTTGTGCGCGGCGCAGTCAATCCCGTACCTTTAAGCGATTTTGGGCTATCCGCTTTTTGGAGGTTCCGGAGTAACTCGGTCGAATGTGGCTCTTACGGCTTCGTTATTCGCTTCGTTCGCTGGCGCGCGATCCAGCTTTTGTATTCATCGTGATTCTGGTGTTCTCCCTTGGGATCGCCGCTAATACGATCTTACTGACGGTCATCGACCAAATCGTGCTTCATCCTTTGCCCTACCGCGATCCGGATGGCCTGGTCATGATCTGGGAAGCCAATCCGTCTCTCGGTGAACCACAGGCCAGCCGCGGGCGGGTGGCATGGAACAACTTCCGACAATGGCAAACTCAAACCGATGTGTTCGACGCCATCGAGGCTCATGAGTGGGCTGAATACAATCTGACCGGCCGGGGAAATCCGGAACATCTGATTGCGGCGCGCGCGAGCACCGGATTTTTTCGCATGCTCGGAGTTCCAGCGCAACAGGGCAGAACATTCTTGCCGGAGGATGCGGGATCGAACAGCGTGGTGCTGATTACCGCAGCCTTCGCCAGGAATCACTTCCCCCGCAAAAACCCGCTGGGAGAGAAACTTTTGCTCAATGGCGTTCCGCACACGATTATCGGAGTGCTCCCCGGCAGTTTTCACCTGATGACGATTTTCGAAGGCGCCTACGAGTACAAGCCCGAGATTTGGGTGCCGCTGCCGCCTGTGACCGCCGCCGACCCTCCAACGGAAACGCTGGTACGGCGTTTCCTCGTATCGGCCCGGCTAAAGCATGGCGTAACGCTGGCCCAGGCTCGCGGTGAAATGGTTGCATTGGCAACTCGATTAGCGCAATCCGATCCAGGCCTCAACACCGGCTATAGCGTCAATCTGGTTCCCTTGAAGGTTGAAAATGCCGACCCAGACCTGGGCCGTGCGCTCTACATCCTTTGGGCGGCTGCCTTTACTGTGCTTCTGCTGGGTTGCTTGAATGGTTCCGGGTTGATGTTGGTTCGCTTCATCAACCGGCAAAGGGACCTCGCGATCATGGACGCACTTGGAGCGCCCCGGCGCGTCCTGATTGCGAATGTATTGACAGAAAGTCTCATGCTCGCGGCCGTGTCGGCAACCCTTGCGTGGGGCGCTTGTTACGCTGGACTTGCTTTGATTCGCGCGTTGCAGCCCGCCAGCATTTACGGAGCCAGCCGCCTCCACCTGGATATGCGTAGCTTTGTTGCCTCCGGCTTGATCTCGTTACTTTGCGTATCGCTGTTGGGAGTATTACCTGCCTGGATCTACAGCCGCCGCACCTTCAAATCGTCGCTTAGGCAATCGGCTAGTTTTGGCAGCGCGCGTTGGGGATCGCTCGTTCGCCGCGTCCTTGTCTCCACGGAGATCGCTATCACTCTCGTTCTCGGGATTGGGGCGATGTTACTCACCCGCAGCTTCCAGCGGATGCTTGAGGTGGACCCAGGGTTTCGCGCGCAGAACGTGGTTACGGGACGAATCGCTCTTGTGCCTCCGCGCTATGCGACCGACGATGATCGTGAGCATTTCTCTGAGCGGCTTCTCGATCGCGTGCGGCAGCTTCCGGGAGTGCAAATGGCCAGTCTTGCCGACAATTTTCCGCTCTATGCGATTCATTACAACTGGTTCGAGATTGAAGGACAGGCGATTGCGAAGCCCGGCAGTGCGCCTTCGGCGGACTATGCGGCTGTGACCTCAGATTTTTTTCAGACCATGGGAACGCCCTTGCGGAGCGGCCGGCTCTTTACCGCCGCTGACATGCAAAACGGCGCGACCCAAGTGGCAATCCTGAATGAGTTACTTGCCCGAAAGTATTGGCCGAACCAGGATCCCATCGGCGCCCACATCCGCATGATTCCCCCTCATCGCGATCCGGGACCGTGGCGCGTAGTGGTGGGCGTCGTCGGGGATTACCATCAATTCAACATCGAAACGCCGCCCAGACCGCAGATGTTTTGGCCCGCCCGGCAATTTTCCGACATGACGATCGTGGCCAGAACTGTGAACGATCCAGCCGCTACGCTGGCCGCTCTCCCCAAGGTTGTTGCAGAAATCGACAAGGACCAACCGCTCGCTGACCCGCAAACTCTGCAATACATGGTCGATCACAGCATTTCGCAACACCGTTTCAACATGCTACTGCTAAACGGGCTGGCGGGATTGGGTATGGTTCTGGCGCTCGCCGGCGTGTATGGGCTGATTTCCTATGTCATCTCATCACACCAACGCGATCTCGGAATCCGCCTTGCGCTCGGCGCTCAGCGGAAACACGTTTTTTCCTCCCTGCTACGCCAGATTTTGCCCTTTGCGGCCATCGGTGTTGTCCTGGGACTTCTACTGTCACTTCTTACGAAGAAACTTATCGCCGATCTACTCTTCGAAATCAGCGCCCTCGATCCCGCCACGTACATCGCATTGCCCATAGCTCTAATGACTCTAGCCGTACTAACCTGTGCGCTCCCGGCCTGGCGCGCTGCCCGCATGAATCCTGTCAACATATTGCGACAAGAATGACTTGTCTTCTTCGGGGTCAGTAGTCCAGGTTGATCAATTTGCGAACGTCAGTGGACATTCCCAAGCGTCAGGCGGCTCGGTCGCCACCCCGCTTCAGTGTGTGTCCTGCTTAGTCGAGGCTTCCATACCGTGCGCATGGTGAGCATCATGTGGACCGCCCATGGCCCTGTCGTGGAGAGTCTGGTATGTGCGCTCTCTGGCGGCGGCCTCCTCCGTGGTCAGGTGCAGCGGCTGGGGCGGCTTTTCATAGCTGTCATATTCGTACCCGAGCGGCGCAGTGCGATCGGTCATGCTGACCGGCAGATCCGCGCGCTTGCCGCTTCTGTCTCCGTACGAAAACTTGCGATTGAGGTATCGGGGATCAGTAGGATTCTTATTCCCGAGCCGG
>Ga0307476_10002931_pt1 | contig 10115 bp, 9 predicted proteins | sample atmos_gasesECM2C_2_FD_203314 | JGI IMG/M metagenome (GOLD analysis project Ga0307476, IMG submission 203314) | Hardwood forest soil microbial communities from Morgan-Monroe State Forest, Indiana, United States - atmos_gasesECM2C_05 | ecosystem: Environmental > Terrestrial > Soil > Temperate...
CGTCACGGGGAAGGGGATGCAGCGCACCGGGATCGGCGAAGCGGCCGCGACGGCGTCGCGCGTGAAGCGGGACGGCGCCCAGACTTCGTCGAAGAGCGAAAAGACGCCGTGCCACATCGCCGGGAATTCCGACAATTCCCAGTTCCAGTATCCGATGGTCAGTTTTTTCTGGCTGTAGCGCGGCCGATCGCGGAAGAACGTCGGCGCCATGTCGGCGTTCACCATCACGATGTTGACCGCATACGGATTGGTCGTCGCGAACTGCGGGCAGCTCACGTCGCGGTTTTTCGAGCCGAGGTCGCAGACTTCGTTGAGGGCGTAGGGGATGTGGGCCGCATCCAGCGCCCGCACGATGCTGCGAGCGGCCTGGCCGACGCCCTTTTCCGATTGCAGATAGCCGGAAAGGTTGACGCCGAACGGTCCGGTCGTCGGCTTGCAATCGCCGCGAAGATTGTAGGAAATCGCCGGTGGTTCCGGCGCCGGCCGCGCCGCCGCTTCATTGGCGAGCGCCGCCTCAAGCAGCGCCTGCGGCAAACGCAAGTTATCCACCACAAAATGGCCGGAGTGACGGGCCCACGCCGTGAACGCTCGCCGGTCCTTGCCGTCCACGTCGGGGAACTCGCGGATCAGGTCAGGATAACGGCGCTGCAGCTCCCGCAGGAACGGGGCGATGCGGCCGGGGCTGGGCGTCGTGAGCCAGCGGTAAAAGCTCGACCCGCCGTCGGTCCGGAACGGATCGCCGAAGATCGACGCCGCCTCGCCCATTTCCAGATACAGACGCCGGCAAAGGGAGGGAATGGGCACGCCGTTGTCGAAAAAGCCGAACGCATAGGGCCAGCGCGCGGTCTGGGCCCGGCCATGCCGCGCCAAGCGCTGCACATATTCAGCGAACAGCAGCGTGGCGGCGCCCACGTCTTCCATGCGCAGCCGATCCTGGTACTTCGACAGCGTCAGCGGCCGGTCGGGATCGAAGCCGCTGAAATGGAAGAAATACGCCGGCCGGCCGTCCACCCAGATGCGGCCGTCCGACAGCGTGACTTCCCGGCTGAAAAGGTTCCAGTAAGCGATGTTGTAACCCGGCTCGCGCAGGATGTGGACGCCGTCGAAGTAGCTCGGCGCCAATTCCATCCATTTCTGATCGACGAACCATCCTTCTTCGATGCGGTGCCGGCAGCCGGTGTAGAGCCGCTCCTGCCACCAGCGAAGCAGACGATCGGCTTCGCGCCCCGCCGAAAGGGCGACGAAGCCGAGGTTGTAAGTTCCCGACATGAGGACGTCTCGCTCGTGCTGACGCTTGCCGTCGAGCGGGATCGGATCGAGCACATGCGGCGTGAGCAAGACGTTGTATTCGTCCAGCAGCCGGGACATTTCGTCGAGCTTGCGGAGGACGATGATGTCCGGGTCGAGATAGACGACCTTGGCCGCCCCGGCGTGCTTGAACAGGTGCGCGAGGAAGAACGGCTTGGCGGCCGTGTTCAGCTCCAGGATGTCGTACTGAAAGCAGAAGCGCGGCATGTCCGGGATGGGCAGCTCTTCAATCGGCAGGACCGTGAACGGCTCCGCGGCCGGATCGAAACAGCCGTCGATGCGATCGACGAGCAGCACGGTGACGGGGCAGCCTGGGTTGGTGTCGCGGATGGACTCGCCGAGAGCGCGGGCTTGAGGCAAATAGTTCTTGGAGACGATGGTGCAGAAATGGAGGGACGGCTTGCCCGCCGGCGCGGTCGTGTGCTGGTTCATCGCTCCCTCGCAACATGCGGATTCATCCACGGCGGACGCTTATATCAAGGGAGCGGCGCGGGGGTCAAGGCGGATGTCGAACGGAGGGCCCGTGCTCAAGGCCCGTGCTCAAAAGGCCCGTGCTCAAGCACGGGCCTATGTGCAGAAGCCCCGTGAACGGGGCTGCCGGACGTTGCAGCCCGGTTCACCGGGCTTCGGCACATAGACCCGCCGTTGACGGCGGGGCGGACTTTTCGCGACGCCCGGTTGACTCCCCCCCTCCACCGGGCTACGATCCCCATTAGCCCGCCTCGCGCCCTCCTACCCCCGCGGCCGCCCTCTTCCTCGGAGGCCCACCCCATGCTCCACATCGACCTCGGACGCGCCCCCCGCCGCTGCGACGGCATGAGCCGCCGGAGCTTCCTGCAAGTCGGCGCCGCCGGCCTGGCCGCGCTCGGCCTGCCCCAGCTCCTCCGCGCCCAGGGCCAAGCCGCCGCAAGCACGACAAAAGATACCTCCGTTATCCTCATCTGGCTGGACGGCGGACCCAGCCACATGGACCTGTACGATATGAAGCCGGACGCCCCGGCCGAATATCGCGGTCTCTGGAAGCCGATCCACACCGTCGTGCCCGGCTTCGACATCACGGAGATGTTCCCCAAGCAGGCGAAGGTCACGGACAAGTTTTCGATCGTCCGGTCGCTGCACCACGACACCGGCGACCACTTCGCGGCCGGCCATCGGATGCTGACCGCCAAGGACATGGGCGTCAGCGGCGCGAACAACACCGGCAAGTTCCCCGGCATCGGCGCCGTGGTCCACCGCGAGATCGGCGCCCGCCGTCAGGGGATGCCCGGCTACGTGGCCGTGCCGCACGCCAGCAGCATCGGCCTGACGCCCGGCTACTTCGGCGGCAACTTCCTCGGCGCCACGCACGACCCCTTCCAGACCGGCGGCGATCCGAATTCTCCGAATTTCGCCGTACAGAACCTGAATCTCGTCCCCGGCCTGAGTATGGAACGGCTCGAAGACCGCCGCGGCCTGTCGGAGCGCTTCGACGCCATGCAGCGGACCGTGGAGACGGCCGACGTGCAGGCGTCGATGGACCGCTTCGGCCAGGAGGCCTACGAGTTCGTCAGCGGCCCGCTGGCGCGGAAGGCGTTCGACATCAACGGGGAAGATCCGCACCTGCGCGACCGTTACGGCCGGCATAACTGGGGCCAGAGCTGTCTGCTGGCCCGCCGGCTGGTCGAGGCCGGCGCCACATTTACAGCCGTCCACTTCGGCGGTTGGGACCACCATTGGGATCTGAAAAAGGGGTATGAAAACAACTTGCCGGTGGTGGACGCGGCCGTGGCGAGCTTGTTCGAGGACCTGGACGACCGCGGCCTGTTGGAGAAGACGCTGGTGGTGCTGTGCGGCGAATTCAGCCGGACGCCGAAGATGAACGACGGCGGCAACGGCGGCCCTCCCGGCAGCCAGGGCACGCCCGGCCGCGACCACTGGGGCGACGCCATGTTCTGCCTGATGGGCGGCGGCGGCGTGAAGGGCGGCCGGGTGATCGGCTCGACCGACCGCCTCGGCACGCGCCCGGCGACGCGCCCGGTGACGCCGTCCAACATCCACGCCACGATTTACCGCGTCCTCGGCGTCGATCCGACGGTGCAGGTGATCGATCCAAGCGGCCGGCCGACGTCGGTGCTGGACGATCCGACGGCGATTGAGGAATTGCTGGCGTAGGGCGCTGCCGAGATAGGCTTGAAGTGCTTTTTTCCCTATATGCGGCGCATGTGGTATTGTGGGGGGTATGAAGCCGTCCGTGTACCTTGACGTCGATCCCCGCACTCTCCGCCTCCCCTGGAGCCGCCGCGGCGGCGCCGACCCAGGGAAGCTGGCCCGTCAAATCAGCCGCCACGGCAAGTCCACGCAGGGCATGCCGCCGCTGTTCGTCTACCGGGCCACGGATGGGGAGCTGGTGATCAGCGACGGGGTCACGCGGGCGACGCGGGCAGCCAAGCTGCTGCCCGGCACGCCAATCCGGGTCGAGGTAATCGGCGATCTCGCCGCGCCCGGCGCCGGGATGCCGACTGTCGGAGATCGCTTGCCATGATCACCCCGGTTCGTCAGGAGCTGCTGGCCGTCCTCGCCGATCTGAGCGGGGCCTGCCCCGAGATGCGGTTCGGCCAGCTTATTGCCAACTTATCCACCCTCGCAAGGGGTCTTTCGGCTGAAGGTCTGTGGGAGGCCGAGGACGAGGAGTTGTTGGCCGCCGCGCGGAAGCAGTTGGCGTACTTCGTGGAGCATCGCACGGTCGGGGCCGAATAACCAGTTAGGCGGCGGAGAGTCGCCGGCGGCCGCTGACGCCGTCCAACATCCACGCCACGATTTACCGCGTCCTCGGCGTCGATCCGACGGTGCAGGTGACCGACCCGAGCGGCCGGCCGACGCCGGTGCTGGACGATCCGACGGCAATTGAGGAATTGCTTTCCTGAGCGGCGACGAATGATCTCACCGCAGAGAGCGCGGAGAGCGGGGAGAGAAGACACAAGAGGGCCAATCGTCCTCCACACTGTCTTTTCTCCGCGCTCTCCGCGTTCTCTGCCGTGAGATCCACCGCTTTTTGCTTTCTTTTTCGTCGGCAAGGTGTACCTTCAGGGGGAGAAAACCGAGCGACAACCGGGGCTGTCGGTGTCGTCAACGCGAGGTCAAACAGGCCATGCCGTGCCTGCACCAAACGGCGGTCCACCTTGCCCGGTCGGGGGCAAGCCATCGGTCGATGGTCCGGGTTCGAGTCCCGGCAGGGTGGCTGTGGGATGGCGATGCTGATTCACTGGGACCGATCCGCCCGGAATAGCGCGCCGCTGCGGTGCCTTACGAGCAGCCGCGAAATCGCCCAACCGGGCCGGTCGGGACAATCACCAGTTAGGCAAGCCGGTCATCATCCCAGGCCGTGTGGTCCGTGCCCGATTCGGAGTTGGAAGGGAGTCGTCCGGAATGGCCCAAATTATCCGCAAGACGGAAGCCGCATTCTCAGGACCGTGGCTGCTCGACGAGGCGGCCTTGGCCGCGCTTGACTCGATCCTCGACGAACAATGGTCGCGGCTGGAAGCCCACAAGAAGGTCCAAATCAGGAACGCGCTGCGACGAGAGCGAAACAGGCGCGGCAAGCCAGAATCGGAGACAGAACACCCCGGCGACGAGAGCAAAGTAGAAGAGAAGGATATGCGGCAGCGTGTCGAGAGCGAGTATCCCGACGACGGCCGCGCCATCACACTCACGTTTTCGACTGGCAACAAGCTTCAAGTAACCAGCTTCCGCGAGGCCGCGAACGATGTGAATTGCCAGCATCACGAAGTGACGAAGATCGAAGTGAGGTTACGCTGTGGAGGTGTCAGGGGCGACCTCGAAGTGCCGACGCTGGACCAAAAGCAGACGCGCAGTCTGTCGCTCGTCACACTGCCCGAGGCTTCTGAGCCGGCCGACGAGTTATTCGTCGTGCTCCACCGATGGGCCGAACAAAATAAGCCGGACTGGTTCCGCCAGCTCTGCGGAATACACCCCCTTGGGATATGGATGCTTTGGATCACACTAGTCTGTCTTTGTGTCATGTTCGCATTGCTTACCGGCTTGTTCAGGATTCAAAGGGACCCCTGGAGTGACGAGGTTAGGGAGTTGCTGGAAAAGGGTGTGAAGCCGGAGGACCACGGCCGGGCCTTAGAACTCATCCTCCGGCGGCAGCTGGCTGCCTTCCCGGGCGCGAACGACAAGATCGCCGTCCCAACCTGGTTCTGGGCTGTGGCCTTGACTACGGCCATCGTGGCAATGTTCCTATCCGTCCCGGCTCGCACGGCATTCGAGATCGGCAAGGGAGCGGCGAGCGTCCGGTGGCAAAAGCGATATGATGGCTTCCTGCGGAAGATCATCCCCAGTTTCCTGATCTTGGGTGTCTTAGCTTCTGCCCTCGGATCGTTCGCCTACGATTTCGTTCGGTCGAAGTGAGAAACCACAATTGGGTCAAAGATGATTGTGCCTAACGAACGGATGCAGTTGGCCGGGCCGGCACAACCGCGTGTCGTGGCATGAAGTCCAACCAGCCGGCCCGGCAACTGATCCTGATCGTTCGTGCCCGCCCACCATCCTCCGCGTTTCCGCCGCCTGTCCAGGAACTCCCTCCCTCGAAGCTCCTCTGCGTGGTACAACGCTCTCCATGCCCCGCAGCCGCTGCCGCATCGGCGAGACCGAATATCCCTGCTTCCTGACCGGCACGGTCGTGGGCTGGCGCGGCGAGAGGCTCCAAACGCTGAAGGGCACGACTCGCATCATCACGTACACCATGACCGACCGCGTTGAGCCAGTGTACAATCTGGAAGTGGGGGCAGCCACTGGCGCCGAGTGGGCGAAAGCGGGGTGCTCGTGCAAAACCTGTCCGCGGGTCCAATTCCAGCGCCTTCGGGAGCGACGCATTGCCGCCCAGACGTCAAGAGAGCGACACCCACCGATTTCGAACTGGTGAATCCGTCGAAGCAAAGCAACTTGATCCTTGGCGAACTCGTGAGCGGCGGGCAGCTGTCGTTCATTATTGAGAATCTTCCCAAAACCACTCCGCCAACTGGATGTCCGGGGCGGTGGATGTTCCAACAGATGATGGTGCATTTTGGAGCGCGCGTAAGCGCCATCCAAGGGAACTGGGTTGGGGCGTCCAGCGACAACCTGATCGCCATCAACAGGCTGACGGCTGGCGGCGCCATGACAATTGAGCAGGCGGCGAGGCGGACGTGGACCGGGATGCGTGCCAGCGATTACGGGTACACCCAGGTTCGAGTTGCAGGTACGCCGGCCGGCACGCCGGGGCGTTACGCCAGCGTGCATGTTCTGTTCACAAAGTAGAGGTGGTTTATGTCGAACGATCTGGAACGGCTTGACCAAGCCGTCATCGACGCTCTGCGGGGCATGGCTCGTCAGGGTCGATCCCCAGCCGAGATGGTCCGGGAGGTGAAGCGGCGCTTAGGGGGAGAGACGCACATCCTTACGCTCCTGAGCTACTTCAGGTATGCATTCCACCTGTCGCTGGCAGAGGCAAAGCCGATCGCCGCCCTGTCTCGGAACGAGCACAGGGAAGTCGAAGACGAGCCCCTGCTGGATGAACTGCTCTCGCCGGCGATTCTGAATCACCGTTCGGACTGGGAGGACCACAAACACTGACGACTGGGCCTCGGCATCAAGACCTCGGCGGGATGGGCGCCGAACGTTGTTCGATGATTCGCGCCGAACCCGACCCTCCACCTGACCGGGGCCGCATTACGGCTTTCTAGCCGTTCCCGAACTCCCGTTCGGTAACGCCGTCCGCGGAAGGAGAAAATAGTGTCGCTTCATTTATTCCGGGATCACGCCTCGCCCGCCAGCCGCTCTCCGGCAGCGATTCTCGCCCCCTGGCGCGTTCGTCACGCCGACCATACGGGCGCAGCCACGGCACGTCGCCCCACGGCGTCGGCGGCCCGTCGATGCCCGAGCGCGCCTTGTTTCTGGACCGACCCTGCGCAACAATAGACTCCGCCGGGGGCCCGTAAATGCCGTCGCCCGGCCGGCCTTGATGCTGGTTTCTCGGCGGAGGCGACGATGGTAGCGATTCGTCTTTCCAAGGCCGACTGGGCCAAGGCCTGGCGCGCCATGATCGAGGTCGCGCCGGTTCGGCTGATCGCGGACGATCCCGTCTACGAGGTCATGCCGGCCCACCTAGAGATGCTGACCGCTCGCGGGTTCGCCTACCAAGTCGTGCCGTCCCGGCCGCGGCGGCAGGAGAAGCGGCGTCATGGCACGGCCGATTAGATCCATCGACGTGTACCTGCCGCTGGATTACAACGACGGCCGACCCATCCCCGAGTCGAAGTACGTTGCGCTCCAGCAGGAGTTGCTGGGCCGCTTCGGCGGCGTGACTTCGGTCCAGCGGCAATTTCCCCTGCAAGGCATCTGGCAATCCGGAGCCGACGTTTATCATGACCGGGTGGTCATGTTCAGCGTCATGGACTTCCGCGAAGGGACGCAGCTGGAATGCCTGCGCTACCTGGAAAAGCTCAAGGGTCGCCTCAAGAAAAAGTTCGACCAACTGGAGATTCTCATCACCGTGGCGGATTTGCTGGCGATTTGAGTCCTCTTCCGCATCCCCTCGTCCGCCCACAGGGGCAAAAGAAGTCGGCGGTCGTTTCCAGATGACTGGAGGTCCAAATTCACTCCCGACCTTTTATCTCCTGTTCTCTCCAGTTTCACAAGCACCGGCAAACAGGCATCCGCGGACATGAACATGCTTGACGCTGCCGAAGCACTGGTCGCCCTCGAAAGGACGGTCGCCGCCGTGAAGGGCGATGAAGCGCAGGAATCGAAGTTTGCCAAGGCTCTGGCGACCTTGCAGGCCCTCTCTCGCAAGGAAGGCATCCCCCTGGCCATCGTGGGCGGTCTGGCGGCGATTCATCATGGCTACGAGCGCTTCACCAAGGACATCGACGTGGTGGTCCACAGCGGCGATCTGGACATCCTTGCGCGGGTCGCCCCCCGCTACGGGATCAAAGTCATCTGGAAGGACCCGGACGGGTGGCACAAATTGCAATGCGAAGGCGTCCCCATTGACGTCGTTCCCGAGGGTCGCAAGCCTCGAAAGGACGCGCCTACCGCCATCCCCGGCCCCAAGCAGTTGGGGGTCCGGCAAGGCGCCGACTATGCGCGGATCGCCGGATGGATGGAAACCAAGCTGGGTTCCTACCGCGTGCAAGACCGAGCCGACGTTGTTCAAGTCATCAAGGCCGCCGCTCCCGCCGTCCTGAGGAGAATCCGCACGCGCCTCGGCAAAGTACACGCGATTTATCTGGGGCGATTTGACGAACTGCTTGCGGCCGCCAAAGAAGAAAAGGAGCAGGAACGCGAACGCGGCGGGGCCAAATAGGTCCGCCGAGCCGCCCGGTCGCAATGGCGGTCGTTTGACGGGTTAATCGGTCCGTTGCTTGCGACCCTCCCTCCGCCGCCCTATAATCGGTGCGTCCCTGCCCCCGTGTCTCCCCGATGGACCGCCGCGGAGGTTTGCGCACGTGATCAAGACATTCCCGCTCGCCGTCGTCTGCTGTTTCCTCCTGGCCGCGGCGATCCGGGCCGATGCGCCGCCGGCCGAGCCGCCCATCGACCCGGCCGTCGCCAAGCTCGTCGAACAGCTCGGCGACAACGATTTCCGCGTCCGCGAAGAGGCCAGCCGGCGGCTCAAAGCGATCGGCCTGCCGGCGCTGCCCGCCCTCCGCAAGGCGCTCACCTGCCCCGACGCCGAGGTCCGACGCCGGGCCAATGAGCTGGTCCCCGCCCTCGAAACCGCCGCCCTCCTCGCCGCCAAGCGCGTCACGTTCAAAATCGTCGATAAGCCGATCAAGGACGCCTTCGACGAGCTGATCCGCCAAACCGGATACCATATCGAATATAACGGCAACGATCCCAATAAGCTCTATAGCTTCGATTGCCAGGACGTGACCTTCTGGGAGGCGATCGACAAAATCAGCCGCGCCTCCGGCCTGCTGCTCCAGCAGGGCTACGGCGACGACCACGCCCGGCTCTATCCGGGGGACGGTTACTCGCCCCATGTTTGCTACCACGGGGCCTTCCGCTTCAACGCGCTCAGCTTCAACCAGTTCCGCACCATCGACTTCACCGTGGCCAATTCCGGCGCCCCGCGGCAGCAAACCCACGAGGAAAGCCTGACGCTGACCTTCACGGTGTTTGTGGAGCCGAGAATGGCCCTTCTCGGCGTCGGCGAGCCGCACCTCGACGCCGCCTATGACAACGAAAAGAACTCGCTGCTCCTTCCCGCCGCCGTCCCCGACCCCCTCAACAACAACGTCGTGGTCCGTCAGTGGTCGGTCGGCAAATACGGCAACGGCGCCCGTATGTTCAACACCCAAACCCAGGTCGTCCTGCGCCGGCCGTCCGAACAGGCGACCACGGCCAAGGTCATCCGCGGCACGGTCCCGGTGACGCTGCTGGCGGAGCAAAAGGACGCGATCGTCACGGACAAGCTGCTGGCGGCCAAGGGGGCCAAGGTGCAGATCGGCACGACGCAGTTCGCTATCGAGGAAGTGACGGAGACGCCTGGCAAGCAGTATCAAATTAAGATGGCCGTCACCGAGGACATGCAGGGCGACCCCAACGACTGGTCGTGGGTCAACTCGCTGTGGCAGCGGTTGCAGGTGCTGGACGCCAAGGGAAACCCGATGCAGCTCTACCAGAGCAGCGTCAACAACCAGGCGTTCAACCACGTCGAAATGATGATGACCTACGGCAGTATGCCGGGAGCGAATCCGGAACCGCCGGCGAAGCTGGTCTATAACGTCTGGGTGACGCGGCAGGAAGAAGTGCCGTTTGAGTTC
>Ga0307476_10002932_pt1 | contig 10114 bp, 10 predicted proteins | sample atmos_gasesECM2C_2_FD_203314 | JGI IMG/M metagenome (GOLD analysis project Ga0307476, IMG submission 203314) | Hardwood forest soil microbial communities from Morgan-Monroe State Forest, Indiana, United States - atmos_gasesECM2C_05 | ecosystem: Environmental > Terrestrial > Soil > Temperate...
GCTGCTGATACTCCTCCGCGCTCATGTTCGGCATTTTGCGCACGAACGCCACCACATCCCAGATCTCGGCATCTTGCAGGGTCTTGCCCCAGGCCGGCATCGCGGACATTTTGATGCCGTGTTTAACGATCCAGAAGGTACGCCGCGATTCTTGAAGGTCTTCTTGCGCGAGATTCGGCGGGTGGGGATAGAGTCCGGTCCGTAGATCCGACTTCAGGAGGCCCGGCGCCAGATGGCAGCCCACGCACAGCGTCGCGTAATGCTGCGCGCCGGACTTGATCATGGCCGGAGTCGACTCCAGTTGCGGCTTGATCTCCCGTAAGCGGACTTCGATTGAACGATTCCGCAATTGGGTGATGAGAGCCAGTACCGCTTTCGTGTGATGATCGTCGGCGCCGATATCATAGAACCCCGACTCCACGAACAGCGCCGCGCCGAGTGCCCCCAACAAGAAGACGGCGATCACGGTAAGGATTACCTTCTTCACGGACAGCTCATTTGACGATGATGGTGCCGACCATGCGCGGATGAATCGAGCAGGTGAAGTGATACGTACCCGGCTTGTCGAACTTGAACGAGAATTTCTCGTCGGTGTCGAGCGCCCCGGACCGAAACAGGCCGGTGTCGCTCACGACGGTGTGCGGTTCGTCGTCCTTGTTCACCCAAGAAACCTCTGCGCCCGCATTCACGGTCAAAGTCGTGGGCATGAACATGAAGTCCTTCACTTCGATGCTATTGGGGGAGGCGGCCTCGGACACCGCCCAAATCACCGCCATCGCCGCCGCCATCAGCGGCAAGCCAAAAGTCCTAAAATTCATGTCTATTCCTCGCTAGAGTTTTGCGCTGGAGTCTTAAGCAATCGTCGTGTCGTTGAGGGACAGGGCCGCCGGGTGCTTGACGACCGAGACGCTGGTAATGCCGAGCATTTTGGCTAGTTGGTCCGCGGGCACCTTGAGCGGCCCGGGTCCGGGACCTTCGCCGGCCGTCGGCTGCGGGTAGGCGGTCGAGCGAGCCGTATGGAACGTGACGTTGCCTTCCACTTTCTGAACGACCTGATGAATGTGCCCATTCAAGATGGTGACCGAGCCGAAGCGGCGCAGTTGGCTCATGAGTTGGTCGGCGTCTCCGGTTCCCCAACCCCAAGGCTCATACACGGTCCACAGCGGCATGTGCGCGAAGACGACGATGGGTGTGCTGGCCGATCGCCCCTTCAGGTCCGCAGCAACCCAGGCGAGTTGCTCCGCGCCGAGATTGCCCAGGCCGCCCGGCTTGAACTGCAGCACGTTGATGAGCCCGACAAAGTGCACTCCCGCGTGATCGAAGCTGTAGTAGCCCTTGTTGTCGGAAGCCTTGCCAAATCGATTGAAGTACTCGGTGACGGTGGCATCCGTGGTGTCGTGCTCGCCGGGAACCGTATGCATCTCGCTGGTTCTCAAGCGCGAGAACAGCTGCTGAGCCGTGTCGAATTCCTGAGGCTTGGACAGATGCGTGATGTCGCCGGTATGAATGATGAGCGCCGGTTGTTCCGGCATGCCGTTCACCAGTTCGATGGTTTCGTTCAACGTACCATTCACGTCCGGATTGGCATCCTTGTTGAAGCCGATATGCGTGTCGCTGATCTGCACGAACAAGGGCCTGCCAAGCTTCGCCGTGGCAGTCTTGTTGTCCGCGGCCATCGCCAAATTGATCGGCGTGAACACGCCGCCGGACAGCGCGAACAGCGTTCCTGCGCCGCCATACGCCATGCATTTGAGTGCATTGCGGCGCGACAACAGCGATTGATCATCCGACATGACTCTCTCCTTTGTGATTGCGGTTCAGGAGAGAAGACTTCGGGACTCCAATTTTTATTCCACTAGGAACTTGACCTACGCCAAGGTTGCGGGCGGGGCCTGCGCGCAAAAGTCACTCGAGCGGAGTATCTTTGCAAACAGGACCGACTATTCAAGGAGTGACCCCATGGGGATAAGCACATCCGCGACTCGTCTGCTCGCACTCTGCGGTTTGATGACCCTGATGACAGCCTGCGCGACCGACTCGGTCGTCGTCACCGGCTCGCCGCGTCCGGCCATTTCACCGGCGGACGTCAAGATTTACTCGCGTCCCCCGGCGGTATTCGAGGAAATTGCGATTCTCAACACCTCGAAGAACAGCGCATTCACCACAGGCGGCCAGAAAACGGTCGACAAGGTGATCGCGGGCTTGAAAGAACAGGCAGCGAAGGTGGGCGCGAACGGCGTGATCTTGGAAGGCTTCTCCGATAGTCAAACCGGCTCGGTGGGATCCGGCGTCGGTTCGAGTTCCGTCTCCGGCAATTCCGCGGTCGGCGTGGGCGTCGGCGGATCCTTGGGAATCTACAAAAAAACCGGCCATGGCGTGGCGATTTTCGTGCCGTCGGGGTCGACGCCCTGACGGCTTAAGCTTGTTCGCGCAGCAGACGCACCAGTCCTAAGAGCTCGTCCCAGCCCGTATCCGACACTGCGCAGTACTGGATGTCGCCCTGTTGCCAATACGCCAGGTGGTAGCCGCTGCGCGTCGTGTTGTTGGGTAAGCGCGCACCGCTCGCAGCCCAGGTAAACACATTGATGACATGCGCGCCGTGCTGGTACACGACCACCGCCGAGCGTTGATGGTCGATGTAGTCGGCCCGCCCGCCGATCAAGCGATAACCCTGAGCTTCGAAGTCGGAAACTGGCGGCGATACATCGGCGTGACCCGCAAACCACGGCTTCACGGTGTGCCTGTCGGTGGATACCACGTCGATCAAATGCGCCGGCATCAGCGAACGCACATGGGCACTCACAATCTCATTGCTCAGCGGACTCAGGTTGGGCAGAACGAAAAAGAACGCCATCGCTGCCGCGATCGCGGTGCCGCCGATGCCGCTCAAAGCGCCGCTCCAGAACCGACGTCTGCCGAGAACAGGCGATTGCCGCAGGGGCCGCGGCTTGCGCGCCATTGCGCTCCTGCCGGCGTCCGCGCCGGCCTCGACATCCGGCTCCTGGCCAAGCGCCTGCAGGATTTGCTCGCGCAGTGCCGGCGGTGCGGCGGCATAGCTGATGCCGCTTCGCAAGGCATTGCGCACCTTCTCGAGATCTTGCAGCAACTCACGGCACTCGCCGCAGTGCTCGACATGCCGCTCGATCTCTGCGGCTGAAAGCGCATCGACCTCGCCGTCGAAATAGGCCTGCACCCGAAGCGATTCAGCGCACTGCACGCGGCTCTCCTTCCACTTCCTGCAACCACTTGGCCTTGAGGGCGGCGCGCGAGCGCGCCAAGCGCGACATCACCGTGCCGATCGGCACATTCGTGACGGCCGCGATCTGCGCATAGTCCATTTCCTCGATTTCCCGCAGCATCAATACGGTGCGGTGTTCCTCGGGCAACGAGGCCACCAGCCGGTCGAGCACCTGCTTTTGGTCGGAAATGATCGTCTCGCTCTCCGGAGTTGGATCACTCGCTATCATCGCGTGGCCATCGGCTGCATCGTTCTCTTCTGGAAGTGGCACAAATGCTCGTCGCTGTTGCTGCTTCGCCGCCGTCAGATGGCAATTGCGCACGATGGTCAGCAGCCACGCCTTCACGTCGGAGCCCCTCAAGGCGTCGAACCCCCGAAAGGCCCGCAGAATGGCGTCCTGCACCACGTCATCAGCCTCCCCGGGGCGGCACAGCCACCGAGCGAACCGATACGCAGCGTCGAGATGAGGCAAAACCTGCCCCTCGAATCGAGCGCGCCTGTCATCCATAGGGTTAAGACTCACGGGGAGGCCATTTTATTCCCTCTCGGGGAGTTTAGCCGTCCCATCGGCTATCCTTGGCGGCCTAACAATCGGGGGATTACCGTGATTCGAACTGTTCGCTTAAGTGCAGGCGTTGCCCTTCTCTGGGCCATTCATTCCTCCGCCGCCTGGGCTCAGCTTCCCTTTCTGTCGGACACCGAATTCTCAAACCTGCGTCGAGAGGCCAGCGGCAGTGCCCCTTACGAAAATCTGCGCGCCTTGACGCGATTGCATCGCGTCCCAGCCACGCCTGAGTTCGATCAGGCGGCGACTTTCATCCTGGCGCGTGCGCAGGAGTATGGCTTGCAGGAAGTGCACGCCGAACAGTTTCCGATCGACGGCAAGATCCAGTACGGACTGATGCGCTCGCACATCGCCTGGAATGTCGAGGGCGCGCGTTTGTGGCAGATCGAACCGCAGCACACATTATTGGGCGATTGGTCCACCGACCCGATAAGGCTGGCCGACTACAGCCACAGTGCCGATGTGGAGGCGCCGCTGATCGATGTGGGTTCGGGGACATCGGAGTCGGACTACGCCGGCAAGGATGTGCGCGGCAAGATCGTGCTCGCCGACGGCGTGCTGTCGATGGTGCAGCGCCTGGCGGTGGCGAAATTTGGCGCGGCCGGCATTGTCAGCGATATGCCCAATCAGAGCACGGCCTGGTCGGGGCTCGACACCGGCATCGTGCGCTGGGGTCACTTGGACGGCTCGCTGCCTCAAGGGTTTGCCTTCATGGTGTCGCGCGCGACGGCGAGCGATCTGCGCGCGCAAATCGCCGCCGGGCACCCGGTGCTGCTGGGCGCACATGTCAAAGCGGAAGTCGGCGCCGGACATTGGACCGTGGTGACCGGCATCATCCCTGGCACCGATGCAGCCGCGGGGGAGATCGTCTATAGCTGCCACCTCGATCACCAGCGGCCGGGTGCCAACGACAATGGCAGCGGTTGCGTGACCATTCTGGAATCGGCGCGCGTGCTTGCCCAACTGATCGGCAACGGCAGCCTCAAACGCCCGCAGCGAACTCTGCGGTTCATCTGGGGTCCGGAAGTCGAGGGCACCATGGCATACCTCAGCCGGCACCCCGACATCAGAGCATCGATGCGCGCCGATATTCACATGGATATGGTGGGCGGCGATTTGTTCAAGAACAAATCCGTGCTGCATGTGACGCAGACTCCGTGGTCTTTGCCCACGTTCATCACGGACATCGGCGCGGCCTTCGCCGAGACCATCAAAGATGCCGCGACGCTCTACGCCGAGGACGGCAGTCACGAGGATGCCGCCGTCCTCGAAAATCGGGACGGCGCTTTGGGCACCCGCAATGCATTCTTTGTCGACGAGACGCCCTACGCGGAGGGCAGCGATCACGATGACTATGATTCATCCACGATCGCCGTGCCCTCCCTGTACTTGCGCGATTGGCCGGATATTTACATTCATACCGATCACGACACGCTGATGCAGATCGACCCCACCAAGCTGCGCCGGGTCGCGCTCCTCGGTGCTGCTTCCGGCTATAGCTTTGCCACGCTGGATGCGGCAAACGCCGCTCTCGTGCTGCCGTATTTGTCGGCGCGAGCGCAGCAACGATTGGCGCAGGGCTTCAGTCGCGCGCTGCTGCTCACACAGCAGCCCGAACTTACACCGCAGGAGGCGCTGTTCGAGGCCCGCAATCTGTTGGCGCAATTGCATCACCGCGAGCAGGCCGGTTTGCAGTCCTTCGCTCTATACACGCACAGCCATCCGCCGCTGCTCGCCTCGGCCGGCGAAGCGCTCCAAGCCCAAACAGCGACCTTGAATGGCTGGCTGGTCCAAGCCGCCGCGGCGCGCGGAGCGCACGATGCGAACTGGGTACCGGCGTGGCACGCGACGCCCGAGGCGGCGCGAGTACCGCGTCGCATCGGCGAGTTCGGGCCTTTGACCTTCCAGAACGACGACGTGCTGCGCGATCGGCTCGGAGAGGAGCGGCTGCACAAGGTGCAGCTATTGAGCGGCGGCTCGAGCCGATTCGTCAATGTTCAGGACAAAAGCGCGCTTTACGCCTATGAAATCGTCAATTTCGTCGATGGCAAGCGGTCCGTTGCCGACATCAGGGACGCGGTGTCAGCCGAATTTGGGCCAATCCCACTGGGCATCGTCAGCGACTATCTGAACGCCTGCCAAGAGGCGAAGATCATCGTCCTTCGATGAGCGAGCGCGGCTGAGCTGGCGCCGCTGAGCTGGGGTCGATGAACATGGCGCCGCTGCGCTCGCGATGCTGCGGCTACTTCGGCGGCGGCGCGCCCGCCTTGCCGCGTTGCATGCCTTTCGAGAAAACCACGGTACCGTCCAGCTTGACGATGATGGCGTCGATGTCGTCGATGCGGTTGTAAATTTCCATGGCCTTCTCCGGCCCCAATACGAACGCGGTCTTCGACAACCCATCCGTACGCGTGGCGTAAGGGCCAATCACGGTCGCGCTGCGCACCTTGCTGGCGGAATGCCCCGTATGCGGATCGATGATGTGATGGTAGCGAACGCCGCCCTCGTCGAAGAACCGCTCGTAGTCGCCCGACGTAGAAATGGCCGCGTCCACCAACGGAACGCTGGCGATGACTTCGCCCTCGCCTTTGCGCGGATCGCGAATTCCCACCATCCAGGGCTTGCCAAAACGATCGCCGATAATGCGGCTATCGCCGCCGGCGGAGATGTACGCGCGGGTAATTCCGCGCGCCTTCAGGACATCGATACCGCAGTCGACCGAATAGCCTTTGGCAATGCCGCCCAAATCGATGCGCACGCCTTTTTGGGAAAACTGCACGGTCTGATTCTTCGGGTCGAGTATCACGTGCCGGTAGTCGACCGCGGGCAGCGCCTTGGCGATTTGCGCCTCGTTCGGCCGAATGTGCTTCGGAAAATTGTACATGTAGCCGACGCTGGCGTAGGTGATGTCGAAGGCGCCGTCGGTAATGACGGAGTATTCCTTGGCCTTCACCAGCAGGTCGAAGAGTTCCTTGCTGATGTGCATCGGGCCAGCCGCGGCCTTATCGTTAACCTGCGACACTTCGCTGGTGGGCTTGTAGGTGCTCATCGTCTCGTCGATGTGCCGCATTTCATCGAGCACGGCATCGATGGCCGCTTCGGCCTTCGGCCTGTCCTCCGACCAGAGCTCCACGGTGATGCGCGTGCCCATGATGCCGTCGGTGACCCGGTTCACCCATTCGGCGTGGGCTGGAACGGCCGCGGCCGCGAGCATTGGCGCACCTAGAAATATCATCAGGGTTCTAAAATTCATCGTTCAAGCCTAGCGGGTTTTCCGGGCGCTTGCGCGCCATTGCATGATCACCAGGGCGCTGCCGACCATGCCGCCGAGGTGAGCGAAATGCGCCACGCCCGACAGGGTTCCGGTAACGCCCAGGAAAAGCTCGATGCAGGCGTAGATCGTGGCGAACAGCCACGCCGGCATGGGAATCGGCGGAATCAAGGGCACGACTTTGCGATGCGGAAACAGCAGCGCGTACGCCAGCAGCAGGCCGAATACGCCGCCGGATGCGCCAATGGTGGGTGCTGGCGGCGCACCGAAGAGAATGGGAATGAACAGCTGGCTCAAGGCCGCGGTTATGACGGACGCGAAGTAACACGCAAGCAATCGCCGCGGTCCCACGTAGCGCTCGATTTCCGCGCCGAACATCCACAGGCCGAGCATGTTGAACCCCAGGTGATAGATGTTGTGGGTATCGTGCAGAAAGGAATAAGTGATGATCTGCCAAGGCCAGAAGAACACGTGACCCTCGAGGGGCTGCAGCGGCCACAACGCCAGCAAGGTTTCCAGTTGCACAGGGCTCGCAAGCTGCAACAGGTAGACCAGTACGTTGACGCCGATCAGAGTGAGTACTGCGGTAATTTTCATATCAGTCGCATATTCTAACGCGTCATGAACACGCAGCCTCTTAAAACCGTATTCCTGGATTACGACACCGTTTCCAACGGCGATCTCGATCTTAAGCAGCTGCGCGAGGCGGCCGGCGATTTGATCCTGTACGAGTCCAGCGAGACAAAAATTGCGGAGCGCATTCAGGGCGCGGATGTCGCGCTGCTGAATAAGCTTGAACTTACCCGCGCGGTGCTATCCGGCGCACCCCGCTTGAAATTGGTCGCGCTGGCCGCCACCGGCACCAACAACGTGGATCTCTCCGCCGCGCGCGAACTTGGGATAGCGGTCTGCAATGTGCGCGCCTATTGCACGGCCTCGGTGGTCCAGCATGTGTGGGGATTGATCTTGAGTCTTACCCAACACGTGTATGAGTTCTCGCGCCTCTCCAAGGACGGATCATGGGCCAAGGACGAAGCCGGCGCGGTGCTGTCCCACTCCATCCGCGAACTGCAAGGCAGAATCTTCGGCGTGGTCGGTTGGGGTGAGCTCGGCCGCGGCGCCGCGCGCATTGCCGAGGCCTTCGGCATGCGGGTTTCGATCGCCAATCGGCCGGGGAGCCCGCCGCAAGCAGGTCGCGTGCCGCTCGATGAGCTCCTGGCCGGTGCGGACATTCTCTCCTTGCACTGCCCGCTCAACGATGCAACCCGCGGTCTCATCGGTGCGCGCGAACTCAAGCTCATGAAGCCCGACGCCCTGCTCATCAATACCGCGCGCGGTGCTTTGATCGACGGCCCGGCGCTGGCCGCCGCGCTCAAGGCAGGGCAGCTCGGCGGCGCGGGCATCGATGTGCTGCCCCAGGAGCCGCCGCCGGACGGCGAACCGCTCTTGGACCCTCAAATCCCCAATTTATTGGTGACGCCGCACATCGCCTGGGCAGCACGCGAAGCGCGGCAGCGCTGCATAGACGAGATGGCCGCAAATATCCGCGATTTCCTGAGGGGCGGGCGGCGCGGCCGCGTAGTCTAGGAGCCGCTGACTGGCTTCTGGCGGCGCGCGCTACCCGCGAGCTTCGTGTCGTTTAGGGGTCAGCCTCGCGCGGCCCGCTTCTCGCGCTTGGCGGCGCGCTTCTCCTCCAGCGTTTTGGCCGGCTTCTTCTTGTCTTCCTTTTTGCGATCCATACCTTTGCCCATGATTCACTCCTCTAGGTTTGGGTTTGACATCAATGCTTCGCGCGCCGGCGAGCCGCTATCTTTGGCTTCGCAGGCCGCGCCTCCCGCGGAACCGCGCCGTGACGCCCAAGCGTCGCGCGCGGCGGTTTCGGAGGCTTTTCAGCTATGCGGCTGATGCGCAACTCGCGGCCTGCCACGCGCACCTTCTGCAATTGCTTGAATATCTCCTTCGGCATGCCCTCCGGCAAGTCCACGTAGCTGTGGTCTTCGCGAATATCCACCCGCCCGATGCGCACACCCTCGATGTCCGCCTCGTTGGCGATGGCGCCGACGATGTTTCCGGGCTTGATACCATGTACCGACCCGACTTCGATGCGAAAAGTTTCCATCTGCGCAGGACCTGATCGGCGCTGGCGCTCTTCGCTGCGCGAATCTCGCCTGGGCTCGCGCGCAGCGCCGCTCGGTTCTTCGCGGCGAGTGTCGCGCTCGCGGATCGGTGGATGCGCATCCGCCGGCCGCTCCGCTTTTTGCGCCAGCAGCAAGGGGGTGGACCCTTGCGATAGGCTCGCGAGCGCCGCTGCGATATCGATCAAGGCCATCCCGGATTCGGTTTCCAGCTGCTCCAGCACCGGCCGGTAGAGATTGCCGTCGCCCTTGGCGATGCTCTCGGTGATGCGCTGCTTGAACTTGGCGATTCGCAGGGTGTTGACGGCATCGACGCTCGGCAGATTCATGGGTTCGATAACTTGCCGTGTGGCGCGCTCGATGGCGCGCAGCATGTTGCGCTCGCGCGGCGCGATGAACAGGATGGCCTCGCCCTTGCGGCCCGCTCTGCCCGTGCGGCCGATGCGATGCACGTAGGATTCGGTGTCATAGGGCACATCGTAGTTCACCACATGGCCGATGCGATCCACGTCGAGCCCGCGAGCCGCCACGTCGGTGGCGACCAGGATGTCGATCTGCCCGGCCTTCAATCGGGCAACCGTGCGTTCCCGCAGCGGCTGCGCGATATCGCCGTTCAAGGGCGCGGCCGCAAATCCGCGTGCTTCGAGTTTTTCCGCCAGCTCCACCGTGGCCTGCTTGGTGCGCGTGAACACCAGCATGCCGTCGAATGTTTCCGCCTCGAGGATACGCGTGAGGGCATCCAGCTTGTGCATGCCGCTCACCATCCAATAACGCTGCCGGATATTGGTGGCCGTGCTGGTCTTGCTCTTGATCGTGACTTCCACCGGCGTGCGCAGGTGCTTCGCCGCGATCCGGCGTATGGGCGAAGGGATAGTCGCCGAGAACAGGGCCACCTGGCGCTGCGG
>Ga0307476_10002933_pt1 | contig 10113 bp, 9 predicted proteins | sample atmos_gasesECM2C_2_FD_203314 | JGI IMG/M metagenome (GOLD analysis project Ga0307476, IMG submission 203314) | Hardwood forest soil microbial communities from Morgan-Monroe State Forest, Indiana, United States - atmos_gasesECM2C_05 | ecosystem: Environmental > Terrestrial > Soil > Temperate...
ATACCGATCGCTCGAATTTACGGGTCACAATCGATACGCTTGACGACTATCTGGCTATGACAGCGCTGTTTCGCCGCGCCACAGGGGTACAGCACGCGTCCTGGCGCACTCTGATTGACCTCATGGCTGAGCCACGGTCCGGCGACTCCCGTCTGGCGCGCAGGTTGGTCGGCGGCCATCAGTACTCCTGCATTACCTTAGGCACGGCCCAACTGGGCATGGATTACGGGGTCACCAACACTCATGGGCGACCGAACGACGCTGAGGCGTTGGCGATCCTCGGCGTCGCGCTGGAGGGCGGCGTCTCCCAGCTCGATACGGCCCGTGCCTACGGCGATGCGGAGCTGCGCCTGGGCGAAATTCTGCGCCGCTGGCCCGGGTACGGCATGCGCGTGATATCGAAGCTCGCGCCGCTCAGCGAATTGCCGGACGACGCGCCGCGTGCTGCGGTCGAGGGCGCTGTCGACCTGAGCGTCCGCAGCTCCTGTCGCGATCTCGGGCGCTCGCGGATCGACGTCATACTGTTCCATCGCGGCGCCGACATGTTCAGGTGGAGCGGCGCCGCCCTCGAGCGTCTGAATGAGTACGTTACGAACGGAACGATTCATGAGATCGGCGTCTCGGTGTACTCCCCCGAGGAGGCGTTGCGTTGTCTTGGCGACCCGCGCATCACACAGCTGCAGATTCCCTTCAATCTGCTCGATCAGCGCTGGCTCGAGCCCGAGTTCCAGCGCAGTGCTGCGCGACCCGGCCTCGCGATTCACGCGCGCAGCGTCTTTCTCCAAGGGCTGCTGCTGAGTGAGCCGGCGCATTGGCCGTCGTGGGCGCAGACCGCTCCGCGGCTGTGCTCAGACATCCGCCGCCTGATACGATCGTTCCAGAGAGAATCCGCGGCCGATCTGTGCATGGCATTCGTTCGGTCCTTTCCGTGGGTCACGTCGCTGGTGGTGGGGGTTGAGTCCGCGACCCAGCTGCGGGAGCTGTTGTCATTCGCGGGTACGGCACCTCTGAGCCCGGCGCAGGCTGCGGCAGTGCGAGAGACATTCACTGATGTGCCCGCGCGTCTCCTGAATCCGGGCCTATGGTGAACCGAGTGGTGTTCGGCCTGGAGGGCCGGGTGATCCTGCTCACCGGAGCCGCGGGCCGGCTCGGAAGCGCGATGGCAACGGCCATCGCGGCAGCAGGGGCTCAACTGGTGATGTGTGGGCGCCACCTCGAAACGCTCGAGGAATGCCGCGGACGCTTGCCGGAGCCGGGGCGCAGCCGTGCGTACGCACTACCGGTGGACGTCACGCGCGAGGAGGATCTGGAGTCATTGCGGCACAAGCTCGAGACCCGCTGGGGCGTTCTGCACGGGATCGTGAACAACGCCTACGCCGGACGTGTGGGAACGCTCGAGACAATCGGGGCCGCCGACTTTCAGGCGGCATGTTACTACAACCTCGTCAGCCCCTTCTTGCTGGTGCAAAAGCTGCGCGGCCTGCTCGAAGCCGGCATGCGCCAGACCGGCGCCGCATCTGCGGTCGTCAATGTCGCCTCGATGTATGGAATGGTGAGTCCGGACCCCGCTGTTTACGGCAGCTCCGGGAAGAACAATCCCGTCCACTACGGGGCCACCAAGGGCGGGCTGATTCAGATGACGCGCTACCTCGCCTGTCACCTGGGCGGCAAGATTCGCGTAAATTCTGTCACTCCGGGGGCTTTCCCGGATACAAATGTCGATCCGGGGATTCCGGCTTTCTACGAAAAGCTGGCCGCGAAGGTGCCGTTGCAGCGGGTCGGAAATCCGGAGGAGGTCGCTGGGCCGGTTGTGTTCCTGCTGTCGGAGGCGGCCTCCTACGTCAACGGCGCAAATCTCCCGGTCGACGGCGGCTGGACGGCCTGGTGAGGGAGGGTGCGCGATGAGACCACTACCCGAGCTGCGTGGCGTGCGATTCCCGGACGACATGCTGTTCAGAATGTTCTTCAAGGAGCAGCTGCAGCGTACGCCCGGGCGGGTGCTGGAATTCGGATGCGCGAGCGGCAACAACCTGATGCTGTTTGCCGCGTTTGGATGGGACGTGACCGGCATCGATGTCAACAGCACGTCGATCGCCAATGCACGTTACAACCTGGAGGGTGCGGGCACCCTGATCGAATGCGACCTGGCATCCGAGCTGCCGTCGCTGGAGTGCGATGCCTACGATGTCGTACTGATGCCGAGCATGAACTACTATCTGCCGCGCAGCGCGTTCTTGCGGGTGCTCGAGGAGTGCCGGCGGACTATCAGGCCCGGAGGACTGTTCTACATCCGTTCGCGCCTGCCGGAAGACTGGCGCTGGGGCCGCGGCACACCGGAAGGTCCGGGCGCCTTCCGTCTGCAGTGCCACGAGACTGGCGAGTATGGAGTGCTGAACGTGTTCTATAGCGCCGAGGAATTGTGGCAGCTGATCGTGAGTCGTCTCGGCGAGCTGCACCCGGTGCAGCGGCTGCGCGCGATGTTCGACAATCCGCAGAACGGGGTGGTGGTGCGCAACGACGATATCGTCATCTGGGGCAGGATGGGGAAGACGTGAAAGCGCGGGGCGGGGTATGACATCCGAGGTGATGATCGCCGGCAGGCCGGTCGGGCAAGCGCATGCTCCGTTCATAATCGCGGAGATGTCCGGCAACCACAATCAATCTCTCGAGCGCGCCCTCGAAATCGTGCAGGCCGCCGCCAATGCAGGTGCGCACGCTCTCAAGCTCCAGACCTACACGGCGGATACGATCACGCTCGATGTGCGCAACCGCGAGTTCTTCATACGGGACGACGAGAATCTCTGGCAGGGTAACAATCTCTACGATCTTTACCGCCTCGCCCATACGCCCTGGGAATGGCACGCGCAGATCATGCGGCGCGCGCGCGAGCTGGGTATGGCCTGCTTCAGCACCCCATTCGACGAAACGGCGGTCGACTTTCTCGAGACGCTGGAAGTGCCCGCTTACAAGATCGCCTCCTTCGAGAACGTCCACTTGCCACTCATTCGCAAGGCCGCCGCCACCGGCAAGCCGCTCATCATTTCGACAGGCATGGCAAGCATCGCCGAGATCGACGAAGCGGTGCGCGTGGCCCGCGACAGCGGATGCCGCCAACTGATACTGCTCAAGTGCACCAGCACATATCCGGCGTCGCCGCTCAATACCAACGTGCAGACGATACCGCACATGCGGGCGCTGTTCGGCTGCGAAATCGGGCTGTCCGATCACACCATGGGTGTCGGTGCAGCAGTCGCCGCGGTGGCCCATGGTGCCTCGGTCATCGAGAAGCACTTCACCCTGAGTCGCGCAGCGGGAGGTGTGGATAGCGCATTCTCGCTCGAGCCGCAGGAGCTGCGGGCACTGGTGCTGGAAACGGAACGAGCGTGGCAGTCGTTGGGGCATGTCTGCTACGGCCCCAGTGAGGCCGAGAAGAAATCGCTGGTCTTTCGCCGTTCGATCTACGTTGCGCAGGATCTGCGGGCTGGCGATGCCCTGACCCGGGAAAACATACGGTGCGTCCGGCCCGGGTTGGGTCTGGCGCCAAAATATTACGAACTTTTGCTCGGCAGGCGAATCAAGCAGAATGTCGACAAGGGGACCCCGCTGAGCTGGGAGTTAGTGGAGTAACGCGGTCACCGATGAATATAGAATCGTGGCTCTCTAGGCGAAGGCAGAGAATATGACCGCACTCCGCGGAGAACAGGCACAGCTCGCGGCGAGCACGGAAAACGAGCGGAAGCGGGCTATGAGCCTTGCGGCTGAAGGTCTGGCTGGCCTGCCGGAACCGCTCAGCGGCTACTTTCTTCTCGTCCCGCCGCAAGCGACCGACGACGTAATCAACCTGCGCGGCGTGATGCGCACGATCGCCGGGGCGTGGAAGCCGCTGGCGCTGGCTGCGTTTGCGTGCGGAGTGGTCACGGCGGGCCTGTCGCTATTGATGCGGGATTGGTATCGGGCGGAAGTTCAGATTGCCCCGGTCGTTGGTAACATGGACCAACATAGCGGTCTTGAGAATGAGCTCGGCGGAATCGCCTCGATCGTGGGCGTGGAGTTGCCCGGCGAGGGAGGGAAAAAGGCCCAGCAGTACGCAACGCTGACATCAAAAGGGTTTGCGCAAGAGTTCATCACGAGCCTCAACCTCATGCCGATATTGTTTGCCGACAAGTGGGACGCGAAGACGAATACCTGGCGCAAAGACATCAAGCCTCCAACTCTTGAGGGTGGCGTCAGGAAGTTCATGACCAGCGTCAGGCTAGTCGCCCAGGATAAAAAATCCGGAATGATAAAGATCACTGTTGACTGGTATTCACCGGAACTCGCGGCGGCGTGGGCAAATCGCACGGTCGAGATGGTGAACGACAAGTTGCGAACGGTAGCAGTAGCTGATGCCGATCGCAGCATCGACTACCTGAACAAAGAGTTAGCTAAAACCAACGTTGTTGAGATGCACAATGCTATCTATCGAGTAATAGAGGAGCAGGTAAACACGGCGATGATTGCCAACGTGGAGCGGGAATATGCATTCAAGGTCATTGATCCCGCCGTTGTGCCGGCTACCAAGTATGGCCCGCATCGATCAATCCTGACGCTGGTCGGCGCAGCCATCGGCTTCTTCATCGGCGTGATCGTGCTGTACGTTCGCCGCGCTGTGCGCTCGTCGAAGGATCACCCACACAGTCGCCCGGCGTAGATCGTCCGGCCCATCCTCGGGCCTCGATTGCGCGCGCCCCGGGGGCGGGCACGGGGCCACGGTCGCTGCACGTTCGAATGGGTTCAGTTGGAGCGAGAGCGCGGCGTCGCCCGTACGCGGTATGCCCGCAAGTTGATCCCGCGCAGGCGCTGCTTCCAGGGGGTCGAGGGATGCTCACAGACGAAGTCCGTTACAAACTCCTAAAGCTGCTGGATAGCAATCCGACCGTGAGTCAACGGGACGCTGCGCGCGAACTCGGTGTCAGCCTGGGCAAGGTGAACTACTGTCTCAACGCGCTGGTCAGCAAAGGCTGGGTGAAAGCCACCAACTTCAAGAACAGCCGCAACAAGATCGCCTATACGTATCTGCTGACTCCGCGCGGAATGAAGGCAAAGGGGCGGGTGACACTGCGTTTCCTGCGAAGGAAGATGGAGGACTATGACGCCCTCCGAGTTGAAATCGCGCGCATGCGCGAGGAGGTAGGCAAGCAACGCAAGCAGTGATGCTCGAGCGAAGCGACCGTGGAACGAAAGCGGAACAATCGCAACCAAAGATACGAGGCCGTATATGCGCCGTCGCGATCTCTCGAAACTCATGGCACTGGGCGCTGGCGCACTGATCCCGCGGCGAACGCGCGCGCAGTCGGACGTGGAGATGCGCTATCCGCGAACACCCGGTGAAGTTGGGGCGCAGGTGGTCCCAAGCGATTATGGATTCGCGCCTTTGCCGATCGTCGATGTCCGCCGCTATGGATTCGACCCAGCGGCCGCAGCCGAGCGCAACACCGCGGCAATCAGGTCGGCGATCGTCGCCTTGCCTCGGGTATCGGGAGCAGCGGCTGGAACTATTCAGTTCCCACCCGGTGTGTTTGCCGTCGACTCGCAGACCATCGACATTCCGCAATACGTCGTTTTGCGGGGCGCAGGCATGCGTGCCACCGTATTGCAGACCGCCAACGACGGACGCGGCGACGCTCTGTTCCGTCTCGGCGGACCGAGCAGCGGTGCGCTCAAGTACGGCTGCGGCCTGTCGGACCTTGCGATCATTCTCAAACACAGGAACGGCAGAGCCGTTGAGTGCAATGAGACTTGCGGGGCCTGTCTGGCCCGACTTTATATCGAGTGTGACGAGGTCTCGCGATCCCGGACCGGGGAGGGTGTGCGCATCGACGGCGGCGACGTAAGTTCGTTCTTCAACGTTCTGGATCTGGTACATACCAACCATCTGCACGTGGGATTTCGAGTCACGACTAGCGGCAAGGTCGAACCGACGCAGCAGATGTTCAAGGGTTGCCTGGCGTTGGGAGACGTCGGCACGGACGGATCCAGCGTGGGACTGTGGGTGGAAACAGGCGGCAGCGGCTCGGTCTGGCAGGGCGGCAACCTGGAAAGCTGCGGCGACGGCATGCGCTTTACCAAGGGCTGTCAGTCAATGTCGATCGTCGGTGCGCGTTTCGAGGGAAACTCTCGCGATGTCGACCTGGAGGCGAATGTCAGCGCTCAGAGCTTCATTGGCTGCCTAATCGGCGTGCCTGACAAGATCCGCGACAGCGATCGAGTCAGCAACCACCGTTTCATTGGCTGCCTGAATGAAAACAATCGGGAGACACCCACACTGGATCCCGGCCAGGCCACGAAGCGCGCCACCAGTCCGGGGCAATGTCCGCTCATCATCGAAGGGTTTCCAGGAGATACTACCGCCGAACAACTGCTGATTCGCAATGCCGCGGGACAGAGACTCTTCAGCATTACCAATGAGGGAAAGTTCGCCCGAATCGGTAACGCATCCCCGGCCGTGATAAGCGGATCACGAGGTGCCAACGCTGCCTTGCATAACCTTCTGACGGTACTCGCAACCTACGGTCTGATAGTCGACAACTCCTCACCGTAAGAGCCCGAGTCTATCGATGGGACAAGACACACCAGGGTGAAGCGCCCTGATTGCAGGTCGCAGCCAACGTGCGGCTCGTTGTCTCCGAGCGGGTCGCCCGATAGACTGGCCGTCCGAAAAAAAAAGCAGCGGTTCGGTCAGCGACCGCCTGGTGTCAAGGCCTGCTGATAGGGGGATTGCGAACGCTGACAGTGGAGACTGTATATTGGAGCGGCAGCTGATTTATGACGTTGGAGCACATTGTGGCAACGACACAGGTCGGTATCTCGAGCTGGGTTACCGAGTCGTCGCCATCGAGGCAGATCCCGGACTCTGCTCGGACCTCCACCGCCGGTTCAGTCGAGAGATCGCGGCCGGGGACCTCACGGTGCTCAATTTCGGAATCGCTGAGCGCGATGGCGAGCTGCCGTTCTACCTATGCGCTGCAAATTCTGAATGGAATTCGTTTGACCCGAATTGGGCATGCAAACACGGCGCGACCTCTGTCGAGGCGCGCATCACTTGTAGGCGCTTCGACTCGATCCTCGCGCAGTATGGCGTACCGCGTTTCCTGAAGATTGACATCGAGGGCTACGATCACCTGTGCCTCGAGGCGCTCTCCGCGGATAACGCGCCGGAATACGTCTCCTTTGAATGCGATCGCGGCAGTCTGGCAATGGTCGCCCGGCTCTTCGACATCGGGTATCGCCGCTTCAACCTGGTGAATCAATTCAACTTCAGGACGGTTTCCGTACCTTACCCTGGCGATGGCGCGCATGTGAAATGGTCGTTGGTGCAGCTCGCCCGAAGATTTGTGAGAGCTCATCCACGAGTCAAGACGCTCGTATCATCAATCCGGCCGAAGCCGCGCCGGGAGCCGGGTCATATCGCGAGTTCCTCGGGACCAGTACCAATGTCACGTGATCAGGGGTGGCAGGACCTGAACTCGTTTGTGTACGCGTGGACGAACATCGTCGAGAGCGGACAGCTCTTGACGAGTTGGTACGACATCCACGTGGGGCGTTGAACGGGCCGGTAATCACCTGAAGACTTGCGCGAGAGATTCCTCATTACGACTGCCGACGAGCGCTCCTGGAGGACGGACCGCTCGCTGCTGTTCCTTGGAGAATGGTGTTGCCGTATAGATCGGGAGAACGTGTGGGCGAAGCTCGACGGCGTCGTCGCGCGACCGCTTTGCTTCGAAGGTGTCGAGCGCTCACGAGTGATCGCCTACACGGCTGCCCTTTCGGGCGAACTCCTGAAAGAGCTCGCGCAACTTCTCAATCGGTTGCACGGTATACGTAGATCGCCGCGCTTCTGGCGCATACTGCTGGGGCACTGGGTCGAGCGCTACAGCTGTCTCCTGTTCCACAGATGGCACGCAGTCGAGCAGCTGCTGAAGGAGCACCGCATATCCGGCACGACCGTGCTTACAGGAGCGGCAACGCCCCTTGCGGGACCCGACACCATAGCGTTGGTCTGGGCAAGCAGCGATGACTTGTGGAACAACATACTGATCGGCAAGGTGCTCCACGAGCTTGCACCTGACTCAATAGAATATCGTGCACTGGAACAGGCAGATACCGCGAATCCGAGCGGTGCTTCCACCACGAGCAGCGGGCCGGATGCCCCGGGGCGCTATCTGAGTCGGATGATCGACGGCACGCTTGGTATATTGCAGGGAGAAACAAGTTCCCTGGTCATCAGCAGCTACCTGCCCAGATGGCAGGCGATCCTCCTCTCGCTTCGCTTGGGTAACGTGCCCCGGCTCAGGCGATCTCCGCCCGTCCGGCCCGTTGAGGTGAATAGGGAATTGCGCGAGGCGAACCGGCTGGATCACGGAGCGCACGGAGGCTTCTCCGCATTCTTACACCGCACGATTATCGAATTGCTGCCGACATGCTATCTCGAGGGCTTCGAGGCCTTGCAGCAGCAAGTGGCTCAGCTCGACTGGCCGAGCAGGCCGCGTCTGATATTCACGTCCAACAGCTTCGACACCAGCGAGGTGTTCAAATTGTGGGCGGCAGAAAAGGCGGATTCCGGCTGCCCCTATATCATAGGACAGCATGGCAGCAATTACGGCACTGCAAGTTACTGCCCATCAGAGTCCGAATGCATCGAAACCGCTGACGCGTTCATAACGTGGGGTTGGCGCGGCGATCACGAGAAGTACCGCCCTGCGTTTATCTTCAAGACTTGCGGAGGATCGCAGGGCTGGGATCGGCATGGCCGGCTGTTGCTCATCGAATCCTGCCTCTCGCATCTGATGTCCGCCTGGGATCCTTATCCTGAGTTTGCGGTGTATCAGGAGGACCAGTTCCGATTCGTGGAATGCCTGCCTGACGCGATCCGGCAGGTCTTGACTGTGAGGTTGCACCATCAGCACGCAAAGATGCCGTGGGGCGAAGTTGGACGTTGGCGTCGAAGACAGCCCGGTATAGCGCTGGACGACGGCACCACGGCGCTGGCGAGCCTTATACGGCGTAGCCGCCTTGTCGTGCACTCCTATGACTCGACTGGAATCCTTGAAACCCTCGCGCTGAACATACCGACCCTTTGCTTCTGGACCGGAGGTACGAGCCATTTACGCCACAGCGCCGTCCCCTTCTATAATTTGCTTGCAGATGCCGGGATTCTGCACGATACGCCCCAGAGTGCTGCGCGATTGATCGCGCGAATCTGGCCGGACGTCAAGGATTGGTGGACTAGCGCGGCCGTTCAAGATGCGCGTCGACGATTTTGCCAGCAATACGCGCGCACCATCGACACGCCGATTACGACGTTAGCGCGCTTGCTGCGCGAGATCAAAAGCAGCAGTCGAGCCGATGTTGCCGAGTCTGATGCGTCAGGGTAAGGAATTCCCTTTCACCGAAGCGGTGCGGATACCACCAATGAGTCAAGGGCACAAACTCCTCGATCTGGGATGCGGGACCAGGAAGCGACCCGGCGCGGTAGGTCTGGACTTCAATGACAGAACCGATGCCGACGTGTTCCACGACCTGAACACATTCCCCTATCCGTTTGACGACCAGTCCTTCGACGAGATCCTGCTGGACAATACACTTGAGCATCTGGACAACGTAGTGCGCGTGATAGAAGAGTTGCATCGAATTTGCCGGCGCGGCGGACTCGTCACGATCGTTGTACCGTACTTCAGGTCCGTATGGGCGTGCATCGATCCGACGCACAAGCACTTCTTTACCGTCGGTTCTTTCGACTATTTCGATCCTGATCAGGTGTTCAGCAGCCGCTATCCCTATTCGCCTGCGCGGTTCAAGCGTGAGCGGGTCGTGTTCAACGAAACAATCCGTAACTCCTGGCTGAAGAAGGTAGTGCTCAAGGTCGCTAATCGATGGCCGCGGGGTTACGAGTACTATCTGAGCCATCTCTACCCGCTCGATGACCTGACGTTTCGCCTCAGGCGACTGTAGCTCCCAGCGGCATCGAGTTCACAGCCTCCCCGAATTCCTGATCCGAAAGCACGTCAGTAGTGGCTGCACGCGAGCTGAAGGTCCACTATCATTCCGATTGCGCGTTCTTTGCGGGCTGCGAGA
>Ga0307476_10002935_pt1 | contig 10110 bp, 9 predicted proteins | sample atmos_gasesECM2C_2_FD_203314 | JGI IMG/M metagenome (GOLD analysis project Ga0307476, IMG submission 203314) | Hardwood forest soil microbial communities from Morgan-Monroe State Forest, Indiana, United States - atmos_gasesECM2C_05 | ecosystem: Environmental > Terrestrial > Soil > Temperate...
GTGCGTTGCGGTAAATGCGGAGAAGTGTTCAACGCCTTGGCGCATCTCGCCGAAGATGCGAGCGCGTTTACAAGCGGTGAAAACTCGATAGATTTGGAGACTCGGGCCGACAGCATTTTGCGGTCGCCCGCCCCGCCGTCGCCGCGGCGCGCGCCGCCGAGCGCCGAGGATCCTGCTCCGCCGGGAATTGAAATAGCGCGCCTGCAAATTCTCGATTGGAATGAAAACGACGACGCCGATGTGGCCGCCGCGGGGCCTGCGGGTCCGCCGCCGGAGCAGGTGGCCGAATCCTCGCTGGAATTTACACTGCCGCCCGGAGAACTGGATCGAATTTTCGTCGAGACCAAGAGAGGCGGCGTGCGTGCGCGGACTCCTCCGGCAGCGCCGCAACCGTCCGCGGAACCCGAAGAGATTGAGGTATTCAACGCCGCGGATCCGAACAGCGCCGTTCCGATCGCAGCGCGTGATCAACCCGCGACGCCCGCAGCGCCCGCAGCGCCCGCAGCGCCTGCAGCGCCTGCGGCGGCGAGCCCTAACCCGCCGAGTGGCTTCGAAGTGCCGGAAGACGTTCGGCTTGAAATGCTCTCCGGCATCGAGTCTTCCGCCGATGCCGAACCCATCGCCGCACTTACGCAGCCGAGGCGGCGTGTCGGGCGCCGCATCTCGCCATTCGACTCCGCACCGCAGGACTCGGCTCGATCGTTCATCCCCTGGCTCGGCGCCGCGATTGCCGCCGGTGTGCTGCTCATCGTTCAAGTCATTCATCAAAATCGCGAATGGCTCGCGGCGCACGCGCCGCTGGGAGGGTCGCTGCGCGCGCTGTACTCCCAGATGGGGACCCCGGTCGCGCCGCCGGCGAATCTTTCCGCCTATCAGCTCAGGCAATGGGGTGTAACCGGTGATCCGGCCGGCGATGGCACGTTGCGCGTGCGCGCCAGCATCCTCAATACCGCCGCGCAATTGGAGCCCTACCCGCTGCTGCGCGTAACGCTCGCCAACCGCTTCGGCGGAAGTATTGGAACCCGCGATTTCGAGCCGTCAGAGTACCTGGGCAAGCCGACAGTCAAGCTCCTCGCGCCGGGCGAGCGCGCCGATGCGACCTTGGACATCCTGGACCCGGGGAAAAGCGCGGAAGGGTTTGAGATCGATGTGTGCCTGCGCGGCGCCGACAGAAAGGTGTCATGCGCGAACGATAAAGCGCCGGCTCAAGCCAAGCGATGAGCCTCAAGCAAGCGATGGGCGTGAAGATCGGTCCCTACACGTTGCCTTCCCGTGTCTTGCTCGCGCCCATGGCCGGCGTCACGGACCGTCCGTTTCGAATTCTTTGCCGCCGCTTTGGCGCCGGCCTCGCAGCCTCGGAAATGCTCAGCGCCGACGTACGGCTATGGGATACGCCCAAATCGCGCCGCCGCATGGATCACAGCGGCGAGCCGAGTCCGCGCGTGGTACAGATTGCCGGCTTTGACCCCGAGATGATGGCGGAAGCTGCGCGGCGTAATGTCGACGCGGGAGCCGAGATCATCGACATCAATATGGGTTGTCCCGCCAAGAAGGTCTGCAATCGATCGGCCGGTTCCGCACTGCTGCAGGACGAGGAGCTGGTCGCGCGCATTTTGCGAAGCGTCGTACAAGCCGTTGCAGCACCCGTGACCTTGAAGACACGCACAGGCTGGGACCCGAGTCACAAGAATGCTCCGCACATCGCAAAAATTGCGGAGGACAGCGGCATCGCGGCGCTCGCGATCCACGGGCGTACTCGCACCGACATGTATCAGGGCGATGCCGAACACGAAACCGTACGCGCCATTAAGGCGCAAGTAAAGATTCCCGTATTTGCCAACGGCGACATCGATTCTCCGCAGCGCGCGCGGCAAATTCTCCAGGCAACGGGCTGCGACGGGATCATGATCGGCAGAGCGGCCCAGGGCCGGCCATGGATCTTCGACGATGTCAATTTTTTTCTCGCAACGGGAGAAATTCGCGCGGTGCTAGCGCTGGAAAAAGTCCGTGATATTATGCGCGCCCACCTCGAAGACCTGTATGCCTTCTACGGCGATCAAACCGGTGTTCGAGTGGCACGTAAACACTTGAGTTGGTATTTCCGGCAGCATCCGGGACAAGAGGACTTGCGGAATCGTCTCGTTCAAATCGAGTCGCCCGAGGAACAACTGTCCACGCTGCTGCAGCATTACGATACAGGTGTGGAGCGCGCTGCGTAAGCGTACATTTGGACAAGAAAAAATCAGCGGGGATTTAAACTTAAGCCATGGTCGCTAAAAAGAAATCGAAATCGCGTCGAGAACTCGCGGCTGCATTCAACGGCCGCGATCTGAAGGTCAATGGCAAGGGTGTGCCATTGCGTTCGCAGGCCGAAGAGGCCTTACAGTGCTATTTTGAGACACTGAACGGCCATAAGCCCGCGCATTTATACGACCTGGTGATGCGCGAGGTGGAAGAACCGTTGTTCAAGGTCGTGATGGGCCATGTTCAGGGCAATCAAAGCCGCGCAGCGACCATTCTGGGCATTAATCGCGGCACCTTGCGCAAGAAACTCAAAGAGCTCGGCATTAGCGAGTAAGCAAGGCTCCTAGTGCTCACGCCCGTACGCCGCGCGTTGCTCAGTGTTTCCGATAAGACCGGCATCGTCGAACTCGCGCGCGAGTTAAAGGAGCGCGGCATCGAGTTGTTGTCGACCGGCGGCACAGCCAAGCTGCTGACCAGCCACGGTATCCCGGTCAAGGAAGTCGCGGAGCATACCGGCTTTCCGGAAATCATGGGCGGACGCGTGAAGACCTTGCATCCCAAGATCCACGGCGGCTTGCTTGGACGGCGCGGACTCGACGAGCCGGTCATGCGCGAGCACAGTATCGAGCCCATCGACCTATTGGCCGTCAATCTCTACCCGTTTGCGGCAACCGTGAGCCGCGCGGACTGTACCTACGATGAAGCGGTCGACAACATCGATATCGGCGGTCCCGCCATGGTCCGCGCCGCGGCAAAAAATCACGCATCCGTCACGGTCGTCGTGGATCCGAACGATTACAGGGAGTTGCTGGACGAGCTGGCCGCCAATCAGGGGAGTACGAATCTGACGATGCGCCGCAAATTGAGCGCGAAGGCGTTTGCGCATACGGCGCAGTACGACGCCATGGTTTCCGCCTACTTTACCGGCGCGATAGGCGGCGCGGCCCCCACTTTTCCCGACGACTTGAATCTCTCTTTTCGCAAGCATCTTGACTTACGCTACGGCGAAAATCCGCACCAGCAAGCGGCGTTTTACACCGACCCGCGCGCCATTGGCGCATCTGTCACGCAAGCGAAGCAAATTCAAGGACGAGAATTGTCGTTCAACAACATTGCCGATGCCGACACGGCGCTGGAATGCGTGCGGCAATTCGACAGTGCCGGGTGCGTCATCGTCAAGCATGCCAACCCGTGCGGAGCCGCACGCTGCAGCAGCATTGCCGACGCGTATGCGCTTGCCTACCGGACGGATCCAACCTCCGCCTATGGCGGCATCATCGCGTTCAATCGCGAATTGGACGCGCCGACCGCGCGCGCCATCATCGAGCGCCAATTCGTGGAGGTGATCTTGGCGCCGAGCATTGCGGAGGAGGCCAAGACGGTCCTGGCGGCGAGGGACAATGTGCGCGTGCTCGTCACCGGCGACTTGTCGCTGCCGGTGACGCAATTGCTGGAATACAAAAGCGTGGCCGGCGGCCTGTTGGTGCAAACGCGCGATACCGGGGCCATCCGCGCTTCAGAGTTGCGCACGGTCACCCAGCGCCCTCCCACCTTGGCAGAACTCGACGACTTGATCTTTGCGTGGCGAGTGGCGAAATATGTCAAATCGAATGCCATCGTCGCGGCGAAGGAGAAGGCGACATTGGGAATCGGCGCCGGGCAGATGAGCCGGGTGATCAGCAGCAAGATCGCCGCCATGAAGGCCCAGGAGGTCGGCCTGACGCTGGAATCTGCCTCGGTCGCCTCCGATGCCTTCTTCCCGTTTCGCGATGGCTTGGACGTGTTGGCTGAGTTCGGCATCAAAGCCGTCATACAGCCCGGCGGCTCGCGACGCGACGCCGAGGTGATCGCGGCCGCGGACGAACACGACATCGCCATGGTGTTCACCGGGATGCGCCATTTCCGTCACTAGAGACACCGGTATGAAAGTCTTGATTGTCGGCGGCGGCGGTCGCGAGCACGCGCTGGCGTGGAAATGCGCCTCCTCGCCGCGCGTTCAGCACGTCTACGTGGCTCCCGGCAATGCCGGCACGGCGTCTGAATCCAAAGTCAGCAACGTCGAGATCGCCGCCGATGATATTGAGGGGCTGCTGCGATTTGCCATCGCCGAGGATGTCGACCTGACCATTGTCGGACCCGAAGGTCCGCTGGTCGCCGGCATCGTCGACCGCTTCGTCGCCGCCAAGCGGCGCTGCTTCGGCCCGTCGCGGCAGGCCGCGCGGCTCGAAGGCTCGAAAGCCTTCACCAAGGATTTTCTCACCCGTCATCGCATTCCCACCGCGAGTTTCGCCACTTTCACGGCGGCAAACTTCGACGAGCACTACGTGCGCGCGCAGCGGCTGCCGCTGGTTGTCAAGGCGGACGGATTGGCTGCGGGCAAAGGCGTGCTCATCTGCGAGAGCCACGAATCAGCCGTTGCCGCCGCACGCGCCATGCTCGGCGGCAGTTTTGGCGCCGCCGGCAACACCATCGTGATCGAAGAGTTCTTGCGGGGCGAGGAAGTGAGCTTCATCGTTGTGGCAAATGATCAGCAGGCGGTTGCGCTGGCGACCTCCCAGGACCACAAACGCCGCGACGACGGCGACAAGGGACCGAACACCGGCGGCATGGGCGCCTATTCGCCGGCGCCGATTGTCACGCCGCAACTGCAGCTGCGCATCATGCGCGAGGTGATCGAGCCCACGTTGCGCGGCCTGCGCAGCGACGGCAATCCGTACCTGGGCTTTCTGTATGCCGGGTTGATGATTGCGGCCGACGGCACGCCGAATGTCTTGGAATTCAATTGTCGATTCGGGGACCCAGAGACGCAGCCGATCTTGATGCGCCTGCAAAGCGATTTGATCGAACTGTGCGAGGCGGCGCTTGCCGGCACCCTGCAGGGGTACGAGATTCGATGGGACGCGCGCGCGGCGCTCGGGGTGGTCATGGCCGCCGGCGGCTACCCCGATGCTTTCCGCAAGGGCGATCCAATCAGCGGTCTGGAGACGGCGGCGCTCCTCCCGGGGAAAGTATTTCACGGCGGCACCCGCCGTGAAGGCGCGCAAATCGTCACGGCAGGGGGTCGTGTACTCTGTGCCGTCGGCTTGGGAGACAGCGTGAGAGATGCGCAGCTTCAGGCATACAATCTCGTGCACGCAATACACTGGAATCTTGTGCAGTACCGGCTTGATATCGGGTATCGCGCCATAAGGCAAGAGCCTGCGGGCTCCTAGGGGTTTCGCATGCCACACGTTCGTCCGAGCATCGCCGATAAGCGGCGCGCATTCCATCGCCTGCATCAGGACGGTTGCTTCGTCATTCCCAACCCGTGGGATGTGGGCAGCGCTCGGTATCTACAAACTTTGGGTTTCAAGGCACTCGCCACGACGAGCTCAGGATTCGCGTGGTCGCATGGCCATCGCGACGGTGGCATGTCGCGGGATCGGGTCTTGGATCACCTGACAGAGATGGTCGAGGCCACCGATTTGCCGATCAACGCAGACTTCGAGCACGGATTTTCGCCCGATGCGGCTGGGGTCGCCGACAGTGTGCGCCTCGCGGTAGAAACCGGCGTCGCGGGACTATCAATTGAAGACTCGACTGGGGACGCATCCAAACCCCTGTTCGAATTCGACATTGCGGTCGATCGAATGCGCGCGGCTCGCAAGGCCATCGATAAGGCCGGCAGCGACACGATGCTGATCGGCCGTGCCGAGTGCTTTCTGGTGGGCCAACCCGACATTGCGGAGACCATTGCCAGACTCAAGGGCTATGCGAACGCGGGAGCCGACTGTTTATATGCGCCGGGAATTCGCACCGTGGAACATATCGCCGCGGTCGTCGCAGCCGTGGCACCCAAACCCGTCAATCTGTTGATTGGCTTCAACGCCGACCTGGACATGCCCCAAATCGCCGCATTGGGCGTGCGGCGCGTGAGCGTCGGCGGCGCGTTGGCGCGCGCGGCTTGGGGCGGATTCATGCGGGCCGCGAAACTGATCATCGAGCAGGGCAAGTTCGACGGATTCGCTGATGCCGCATCCGGAAGCGCCCTCAATACAGTATTCCGCGGTAACTAAGCGATGCCATGGAATGGCGGGCTCAAGGCATGCGCCTAGCAATTTGAGCGCCGGACCATCGTTTGCATCAAATGATCCAGCGCCGCGGCCGGCTCGGCGCATTGGCCCGTGTGCACAGGCGAGGTTTGAACGATCGTGCTGCGCGGCGCGACCAGCCAGTGGAAGCGCTCGCGCGCGGACAACTTGCCAATGTCGCCCGCCGCTTCTCCGCCGGCGCAAATCGCGGGAATGCTTTGCAGCACGCCTCTAACCAGGTCCAAATCCACGCGCGGGTCGATGGCGAGAAGCACCTTCTCGTCCAGCTCGATTCCCGCCAACAAAATGCGCTCGATATCGCACGACAGAATGATGCCGGCATTCACGAACTCGCCGCGCTCGACGCGTGGGACCACACGAACGACCGCATAGTCATACGTGCGCAGCGCGTGCACTCAGGGCCTCCTTTAAGAAGATGTCCGATGAGGCCAGTCTCGCCGTGAAGTAATTCAGATAGGCGTTCCGCTGCTGTGCTTTGCTCTCGAAGCCGGGGTCATCCGGCAGCCAAGTATCGGGAATCAGCTCGATGATGCCCGCGACTCTGTCCATGAGGATGCGCGCCCTCATCTCGGCATCCGTCTCCTCGAGCTCGCTCGCGAATCTCAACAATACATGATCCTTGATCAGCGAGAACGGCGTCAGTGCATGTTGGTCGTGTTGATTCCAAGCGTGATGAAAATACAAGGCAGCGCCATGATCGATGAGCCACAGCCGCCGATGCCACATGAGCATATTAACGTTGCGCGCGGTTCGATCGACATTGCAAATAAATGCATCGAACCACACGACGGCCGAGGCCAGCTTGGCATCGGGCTGATATACCAACGGGTCGAAGGTGACCGAGCCGGGTAGATAATCCAAGGCAAGATTCAAGCCGCCGCTTGCGCCGATGAGGCTTTGAATTTCCGCGTCGGGCTCGGTGCGCGCGAGATCCGGCGGAAGCGTGACGAAAACGATCTCAGGTATAGGCAGGCCTGCGAGCCGCCCGATCTCGCCCGCCAATAGCTCCGCGATCAGCGCTTTCGGCCCTTGGCCTGCGCCGCGAAACTTGAGCACGTACAAGCCGTCATCGTCGGCTTCGATGATGGCAGGCAATGAACCGCCTTCGCGCAATGGCGTGACGTAGCGGCTCGCGGTGACGGTTCTTATCAACTCGCCACCTCGATGCGCGCGCTTCGGGTGATCTTGGGATCGCTGCTCGAATGATGAGCGCGGAACAGGCGGCCCTTCTCGGCCAACAGCACGAATCCGAGGCTGGCAAGCCCGCAGCACAGGCAGCCCGCGGCCAATGGCACGGTGGTGCCGTTGAATTGCTCGCCGATGAGAATTCCCACCAGCGCGCCGCTGAAAGTTGAGATGAAGCCCTGCAGCGAGGCGGCAATTCCCGCGATCGCCCCCATTGGCTCCATAGCCATGGCGCCAAAGTTCGAGACCGACAAGCTGAAGGTCGCCATGGTCAAGGATTGCAGCACCACAAAGGTCCAGATTTGCTCCAGCCCTAAGGCCGCGATGAGGACATGCAACCCCGTCACGGCAATGAACAACAGCAACGCAGTATGGGAAATCAGCCGCATGCCTAAGCGCTCTACGATGCGCGAATTCAGATACGCGGCCATACCCATGAATATGGCGCACAGCGCGAACATGCTGGGCATCAACTTGGGCCGGTGAAACACCTCGGAGAAAATCTGCGCCACCATGCCGACGTAGGCCATGATGGTTCCGAACATCACCATCATGGCGAGCGTGTAGAAGATCGACGCGCGCGTGCCGAGTACGAGTTTGGCCGCGCTCAAGACATGCTTGCGCGTAAGCGTCATGCGGTATTCGGGGTGCAGTGTCTCCGGCAGACGCAAGAATCCCCAGCTCGCGACCAGCGCCGCAAAAACCGCAAACACCACGAAAATATAGCGCCAGGGCGCGATCAACAGAATCAGCTGCCCCAAGCTCGGCGCGAGGATCGGCACCGTCAGGAACACCACGAAGGTCAGCGACATGACACGCGCCATCTGCCGCCCGGAATACAGGTCCCTTACCACCGAGCGCGTCACGGTGACGCAGGCGGCCGCCATACCGTGAACGAAACGCCATGCAAGCAGCGCCGTGAAGCTGCCGCTCAAACTGCACAGCAGCGCGGCAATGACATAAAGCGTCAAGCCGCCGAGCAGGATCGGCCGGCGGCCGAATCGATCGGACAGCATGCCCCAGAACAACTGGCCCAGTCCCATCCCCGTCATGTAGGCAGTGACAATCCATTGACCGTGGTTCGGATCGCCGACGTTCAGCGCACTGACGATGGTCGGGAAAGCCGGCAGCATCGCGTCGATGGCGATGGCCTGGGTCGACATGGTCGCCGCCGCCAACACCACGAACTCAAGAAACCCAATCGAATGGGCCGTGCGGGTCTCAGCCATGGGTATCGTTCAGCTCTTTGAAATGGCCGGCGTGCCGACCGGCGGCGGCGAGCCCGGGGGCTTGCGCGCGATGCTGGTCGCCATGGTGACGATGGAGGCCAGATCAGTCAGATTCGCCGGCACTACCAGCGTTGTGCCCGCTTGCGCGAGCCTGCCGAATTGCTTCACGTACTCTTCGCCGATACGCAGCTGCATGGCTTCGATGCCGCCGCGATCGGACAGCGCGATGCCTACTTGCCGCAGGCCTTCGGCCGTCGCGGTGGCGACCGCGAGGATCGCTTGGGCCTGGCCCTCGGCTTCATTGATTTGTTGCTGCTTGTTGGCCTCGGACTGCTTGATCACGCGCTGTTTGTCGCCTTCCGCGGCGTTGATCTTCGCGTCCCGCTCCCCCTCGGAAGTCAGAATGACGGCGCGCTTTTCGCGCTCGGCGCGCATTTGCTTTTCCATCGCCGAGAGCACGTCCTTCGGCGGGGTGATGTTCTTGATTTCGTAGCGCAGCACTTTGACGCCCCAAGGAGAAGAGGCCTTGTCCAATTCGCTCACCACGTTGGTGTTGATCTGGCCGCGTGCCTCGAAGGTCCGGTCCAGCTCGATTTTGCCGATTTCGCTGCGCAGGGTGGTTTGCGCGAGTTGCGAAATCGCGAAACCATAATTGGTGATCCCGTAGGAGGCCAGGTGGGGATCCATCACCTGCATATACAGCACCGCATCGACGCCCACCTGCACGTTGTCGCGGGTGATGCAGATCTGTTCGGCAATGTCGATCGCGATTTCTTTGAGACTGTGCTTGTAAGCGATGCGCTCCATGAACGGCACGAGAATATGAAAGCCGGCCGACAGCGTGCGGCTGTACTTGCCCAGGTGTTCAATCACGAAAGCGCTCTGCTGCGGCACCACCGTCGCGGTCTTGGCAATCACCACCACGATCAGTATGGCGATGATGATGGCTCCGTAGCCGAGGGTCATATTCACGAGTTTTCTCCATGCACAACGAGCGTCAAGCCATTGACCCGATCGATCCGCGCGCGCTCACCCGCTGCGATGGCGGAATTTCCACCGTTGACCGCGTTCCAGGAGCTGCCGCAGTACTCCAGCCGGCAGGTTTCGCCGGGCGGCAGGGCCGCCGGCAGCACCACGATTTCACCGACCGGCCCCTGCTTCATGTCGGGGAGTCTGCGGCGCATGCGAGCGTAGATCCGCCGCCGAAAAGCAACCATGGAGAATACGGCCAGGACGGCGAACAGCAGCCACTGCATCCAAACGGCGGGCAGCAATCCCGCCAGATCCAATACGCCTACGACCAGGGCGGATGCACCCACGAACACCAAATAGAATTGGGCATCGACAAAACCCAACTCAGA
>Ga0307476_10002936_pt1 | contig 10108 bp, 11 predicted proteins | sample atmos_gasesECM2C_2_FD_203314 | JGI IMG/M metagenome (GOLD analysis project Ga0307476, IMG submission 203314) | Hardwood forest soil microbial communities from Morgan-Monroe State Forest, Indiana, United States - atmos_gasesECM2C_05 | ecosystem: Environmental > Terrestrial > Soil > Temperate...
TCGGCAGTGTAAAGCTGCATGCCGACTTTGTAGGTCAACGCCGAGTCGCCGACGGCAGCCACGATTTTCTGGGCGGCCGCTGCCGTCGAAACGTCCAAAGCAACGATAAGTTTCTGGCGGAGATCGGTTGTTTGCGAATTGCCGGGGAAGTCCCCAGGAATGCGGTGGGGAAAAGTGGCCTGCATCCCTGGTAGTGTAGAGTTTCTAGCGAACTTCTGCCACCGGATAGTTCTTAGCCACGATTTGGTAGACCGTTTGGTGTTTAGTGCGCGGTTTCACCAGATCCAGACGGACCTTCTGCACGCCCTGGTGTTCGAACTGCAGAACGCGGGCCGCACCGTAAGAGAGGTCGATAATGCGTCCGGGCACGATCGGACCCCGGTCGTTGACCTTGACCACCACCGCACGGCCGTTGTGCAGGTTGGTCACCCGTACGTAGCTGCCCAAGGGCAGACTTGGATGGGCTGCCGTCATGTCATACATGTCGTAGTCTTCGCCGCTGGCCGTCGGCTTACCGTCGAAGAACTCCCCATACCAGGAAGCCGTTCCAACCTCATACGGCTTGGCTTTAGCCTGCTTATGGACTTCGGATTTCGGGATTCGGCTAGTTTGAGCGGAACTGGCCTCCGAGTTGTTTGGGCCCTGAGCCGCTCCCAAGCCGACGATCAATAAGGCGATCATCAGTCCGTGAGCTATACGTCTGCGCATTCAGTTCTCCTCGCATCTCAAAAGTCGTCCTAGCTAGTACTTTTCCGTTAACGTACTTAAATCGTAGGGGGAGGCGGGAGGCTTGTCAACCCGAAAGTGCGTGGTCTATAGTGACCTGGTAGTAATGGATATCTCACGTAACTTGTTGTTAATCATGAGTAATATGCAATATATAGTTAAAAACAATCATGTTACGTGTTTACTATATGATAAATACCCAAGCTGCTGTAGGGGTGGAAGAAAATACATCTTCAATCGATTCAATAAGTTACGGGTAAATTCTTTCTAAGTTGTTTATTGTGAGCGTTTTAGGTACAAGGTTGCTAGGGGTGAAAGAAATATTTTTTCGCTCCAGCGGCACGAAAGACCCAGGGGTGTCTGTCGAAAGGCCATGGCTGAGAAACCAACTGTAGTCCTGACCATCGCTGGATTTGATCCCTCTTCCGGAGCGGGAGTAACGGCCGACATAAAGACAATCGCGGCCCACGGGTGCTATGGAGTGGCCTGCATCACGGCCATGACGGTGCAATCGACCGCAGGAGTTCGCCGCGTAGAGGTCGTCGACCCGGGCCTGATCACTGACACGCTCGAGGAACTTGCTGCCGATATGCCGATCTCGGCGGTCCACATCGGGATGCTGGGGACGGCAAAGGTGGTCAGAGCGGTGGCGGAATTCCTCGGCCGCCGCTCGGCCAAGGCCAAGCTCCCCAATGTGGTTCTGGACCCGATTCTCAGGTCATCCTCTGGCGCGGAGCTGCTGGATGCCCCTGGAGTCAAGCTTCTCATTGAGAAATTGATCCCCCTGGCCGATGTGATGACGCCGAATGTGGACGAAGCCGCCTCCCTTACCGGCCTGAAAGTGGCGGACATCGAGCAAATGAAGGCGGCGGCCGCCAAGCTCCATAAGATGGGTTCATCCGCTGTGGTCATCACGGGCGGGCATTTGGAGAAGGCGATTGACCTGTTGAGCTTTAAGACGAAGCAGGGAGTCGAGCAGGAAGTTTTCAAGGCTGAGCGGCAGCGCTCCAATTCTACTCACGGCACAGGCTGCGCCTTCGCTACAGCCATGTCCTGCCATCTCGCGCTAAACCGTGGAATAGCCGAGGCTGCCTTGTTGGCCAAGACCTATGTGACCGCGGCAATCGCGGCGGGCCATCCCCTGGGACGCGGAACCAACCCGGTGAATCACCTTTACCGAATGAGCGAGCAGAGGCGCGCGGCGGGAACGGGAAGCGAATCGTAACGATGGTCTTAGCGGGCCTTCGAAAGGGTTCGCCGAAGAGGGAAGACTTCAATCCGGATCAATGTCTGAGGGGTTTTTCAGCAGAATCCCGGCAACAAACGACGCCGTGGCCGCCAGCAGCCATTCGATCCGCCACATCTGGATCGCCTGGAATTCCGCCAGATTCGAAGCTTTATAGAAAAGGCTGACGGCAATAGCCCCCACCACGCAGCCCAAGCCTACGATGAACGCCACCAACGCTGCGGTCGGCAGACCCACTCCGCGTTTGATCTCATGGAAGTGCAAATAGTGTAGCCAGTCAGGAAACGAGATTTTGCGCCAGGAAGCCGCAACCCGATTTGCCCGCTGCCTTATCCATGCCATATTTCGAGTCCACATGCCTGCCATCGCTGCAGCATCGCTGCCAGCTTCCGCCAACTGCGGCCGGGGCACTCCGCAGGTGTGACAAAACCGTGCGTCGATCATGAACTCGCTGCCGCATTCCGCGCATGACTCCGCCGCGTATTGCAGTGGTGCCGGCAAAACCGGTTCCACCAGCGGTTCCAAACCGGCCGGGGATCGCCAGAACTCCTGCCCGGTATTCTGAATTACTTGACCCATAGTTTTGTTAGAACTCCGTACCTTCAGCAGGGCAACTTGACAACCAAAACCTGTGCATCACTAGACCTTTTCAATTCAAATACTTGCATCTCTTTTTGGGCCCGAGCTGGTCCTGTTTCGCGCAATTCTTACCCGCAGTCCCTGGTAAAGATGCCCCAGTTACGTAAGTTTTTGCATCTAAACCTTGGCGATTATAGGGCTCAACCGCTGAACGCATTATGCAATTGCACTGGATACGATGATTACGCCTTTGGTTCGTCCCGTGCTCCACCAAACTTAAGTTAAACTGGAAATCAAGTCCGCAAGAGTGGGATACAGTTGAATCTGATATTGACGAAGATATTGGTTCGCAGCGGTACGTTGTCCGGTCTCGTCCTCTGCCTATTGTTGCCCTGCCTCTCTGCTCAAATTTCTGCATTGCCGGCAAGCGTTCCGCATACGGGGTCTGTCTCGGCCGCGCACGATCCCCTCGTCGATGCGGCCTTCGAATACTTCTACAACATGGATTACGACCGCTCGATCCAGGATTTCGAAAAAGTGTTGGATCGGCATCCTACTGACCCCGCCGCCGCGAATCACCTGCTTACGGCAGTTCTGTTGCGCGAGCTTTATAAAATGGGCGCGATGAACACGGGCGAGTATGCCACTGACAGCTTCATCGGACAGGCGCATCGCCCCGCCGATCCGAAGGTAAAGCAGCGGATCAAACAATTAGTAGAGCGGGCTGAGAATCTCGAAGAAGAGGAACTCAAGGCAAATCCCGACGACGTGGAGGCCCTTTATGCGCGGGGCGTCACGCGGGCGCAGTTCTCGCTGTACACCGCGCTGGTTGAACGCGCCTGGTTTTCCGCGCTGCGCAATGCCGTGGGGGCGCGCCGCGACCACGAACGCGTGCTAGAACTGAATCCTCGATATGTCGATGCGAAGCTGGTTGTCGGCACCCACAACTATGTCGTCGGCAGCCTGCCGTGGAGTGTGAAAGTCGCGGTTGCCATGGTGGGACTCAGCGGAACCAAAGAAAAAGGCTTCGAATATCTGAACGAAGTGGCCAACAGCAGTGGAGAAAACAGCGTGGACGCGAAGGTGGTCCTCAGCTTGTTCCTGCGGCGCGAGCACCGCTTCGACGAAGCGCGTGCCATCATGCACGATCTGGCGGAACGTTATCCCAGAAACTATTTGTTTCCGCTGGAAGAAGCCAATCTGCTGCGCGCCGGCGGCCACGTGCAGGAGGCCGTGGCAGCTTATCGCAAAGTATGGCAAAGCGGACGGGAAAGGAAGTTCGGCAACCTGCACTATGAAATAGCAGCTTGGGGCCTGGGCGAAACCCTTCGCAGCCAGAAGGATTATGCCGCCGCCGCGGCGGCGTATGAACTGGTAAGTGAGATCCAGGAGCCAGATCCCGAGACGCTGCAGAAAGCCAACCTGGCCGCGGGTGAGATGTACGACCTGCTGCAGAAGCGCGATCTGGCGATGAAGAAGTATCAAATCGTTCTCGCCGAGAACGCCAGTACCCCGCCCGCCGAGCAGGCACGTAGGCACATCCGTGAAGCGTATCGGGAGTGACCGCCAGCCTTCGTTGATAATTACTTGATAATTACCGTGGCAGAACGGCGATGTGACTGGGATTGTCAATCGCATAGGGCGATCCTGGAGATCGAGTGCGGCTGGTCGGAGTAATCGTAAATACGAACAGCGCCCCGGCAGACTGGCTGATGGCATAGAGGTGATTGCGCTGGTCCCAGGCAACCTGGTCCACTTCGACGCTGCTGAGCAGTCCTCCGAAAGCCGTAGCCGGGTCTGCACCATTGAAATGGAAAACCTGTAAACCCCCGGTTCCGGCGACAGCCAGAAGCTTTCCTGAGGGAGACATCGAAATATCCGTGACCGTGCCAACCCCAACCTTGGGCATGTTTGCAAAGGTACTGGCCGTGGTCAGTTCGCCAGCGCTGTTGGCGGTATAGGTGGCAATCTGGCCGTAGCCGACTGGTTGCAACGTGGAGTTGTTGAGCGTCTGCATGGGGACCGCCACATGGTTCGTAGTATCAGCCGCCGTGAGAGTAGGACAGTACATCTGACCTGGCTGCGAAGCTGGCATCGCTGGGGTAATGTTCAAGTCCGACAGATTTCCATCGCTGCTTCGCCGGAATCCGAAAATTTCCTGGTTCCAGTGATAACAACTCGCTCCATACGCGTACTCATTGTTCCCGATGAAGCTCAGCGGAACTTCGAAAATTGGGGTTGAGGTGCTGGTTACTCCAAGATAGCTAAGCTCACCGGTGGAGCTTTCGAAAGAAAAGAATTGGTAAGCGTTGTTAGCGCAGTCGCTGTAATAGTCCAAATCATATAAAGAGGAGCCGGTGCGGTCGAGGAACAGCGCCTGCGGGCCTCCGCAGTTGTCCAAGTTGAACTTTTGCGCGTCCACCCGGTTGGCTTGTTGAAGCGTCCCATCGTTCGTAATGTAATAGGAGAAGATCTCGACCCCGCTCGTGGCAAAAAGGTACGTTTCGTTCACCGCGATGGAGGCGCCGTAGGCCATCTCCGTCGGAAAGGGCGAACCTGTTACCAGAGAGAGTCTGCCGCCAGAGGTGGCACGATAAGCATTAATTTCCACCTTGCGGCCACTGGGATTGCTTAATACGTAGATGTAAGCAGCAGTGACTTCCGCGCTGTTTCCGCCACTTGAGGGATCTTCTTGCGCCGTTGCTTGCGGCAAGCCCGCGCTCAGGAGCGCGAGAGAAATGGATACGGCAATGCGAGCGGCAGAAAGACGAGTGGCTGACCCGGACATACAACACCTCATGGGAACGTGTTAGTTAGTATCCGGAAACAGACGGTAGGGTTGCTGTGGGGCGTAATTAACCTGGCAACAGGAAAAATGACTCTGCTATCCGGATGGAACTTCGGACTACAATCACGTATTGTTTTACAGAAGGGTCGTGGGAGAAGCGCGCTATGTACTGCAACTATTGCGGCAAGGTAATTCAGGATGACGCGGCGGTGTGTGCCTATTGCGGCGTTCGCGTGGGTGCGTCGGTGGCCCGCACGCGGCTGGTGCGCCCTCGCCAGGGGCGCAAGATTGCCGGCGTTTGCCTGGGCTTCGCTGAATATTTTGACATTGACGTGACTGTGGTGCGCCTGGTGTGGTTGATCGCATCTTTCATGACAGGAATTGGTTTGATTTCCTATCCCATCGCGTGGATCGTGATGCCGGACGAGCCATTGCTGCTGGCGGCGCCTTTGGCAGCACAGCGCGTGACCAATCAGTAGCAGGCATGGTCCTTCGGCAGATAAAGAGCGACGACGCAGAGATCGTCTATCGTGTGTTGGGCGAAGGCTCTCCTGTAGTTCTGCTGCATCCGTTTCCCGTTAACCATGAATTTTGGCTGCCCATAGCCGAGACTCTCTCCACGCGCTACCGCATTGTCCTGCCCGATATGCGCGGACATGGAGATTCCGGCGTGGGCGCTGGTCCGGCAACCATGGATAAGCACGCCGCCGATATTGCGCGCGTGATGGATGATGCCGAAATCGGCCGCGCCCCGCTGGTCGGGGTCTCCATCGGCGGATATGCGCTCTTTGAATTCTGGAGAAGGCATCGCGGGCGCGTCGCCGCGCTAGTTCTTTGCAACACGAAAGCGCCTGCCGATGCCCCCGAAGCCCGCGCCGGGCGCCTGCAGGCCGCAAACGATGTCATCGAGCGCGGCACCGAACCTTTTTTCCAGAGCATGATTCCGCGCGTTTTTGCCAGGACTACCAGGGAGATGAGGCCTGATCTGGTGGAAGGCGCTCTGCGCATGATGCGGAAGATGTTGCCGGAAGACGTGGCGCAAGTGCAGCGCGGCATGGCCGCGCGTCCGGACTCGGTGGATATATTGAATACGATCAATGTACCCACACTCATTATGACCGGCGACGAAGACATCCTGACCGGCGCGAACGAAGCCGAACTGATGCGCCAGCATATTCCCAACAGCCAATTGCGCGTGATTCAGAAAGCGGGCCATTACTCGCCGTGGGAGCAGCCGCAGGAAGCGGGCAAGCTGCTGCGGCAATTTCTGGAGCGGCTTTAGGGACGAGTCGAACTCCAAATCCTGCGCACGGAAGAATCGGGAGCCATATGAAAAGATCCGTCGCAGTGCTTGCCTTAGGCGTGTTTTCAGTTTGTGCTCACGCGCAAACCACCACGGTCGCCAGGCCCCGCATTCTCGGGATCGATCATGTTTCCTTCTACACTACTCAGCCAGACGGGGTGAAAGCTCTTTACAGCGGCAGGCTCGGGCTGGATTCTGCTTTGCCAGTGGAGTATGGCGGGCTGGTCCGATATGTGGTTGGCGAACAGTGGGTTGGCTACAGCGCCGCTCCCGATGCCAACGCTACCGACCGCATGGATCATGTTGCTTTCACCACAGACAACGTCGCTGCGCTGCGCAAGTATCTGATCGCGAACGGTGTGACGGCGCCTGCGATCGAGGGACGCTCCGACCATAGCCTGAGCTTTACTGTGGCCGATCCTGAAGGCCACAGGATCGAATTCGTTGAGCAAGATCAGAAGATCCCTCGTTCGAGAACAGACAGACTAGCCTCTACAGATGCGGGACCACCGTGGGTTTCGCGCAGTCTGATCCACGCCGGGTTCGTGGTTCACAACCGCGACGCGGAAGATCGCTTCTACCGCGACCTGCTCGGCTTTCGCTTGTACTGGCACGGAGGAATGGAACCCGACAAGACGGATTGGGTAGCGATGCAGGTTCCAGACGGAACCGATTGGCTGGAATACATGCTGGGCCATCCTGAGCATCCTGATTTGCGGCTGATGGGCGTGTTGAATCACATCTCGCTGGGCGTGGTGGACATGAAGAAAGCGCAGGCGCTTCTGGAATCACACGGCTGGAAGCCGCACGGGGGCGAAAAGGTTCAGATGGGCAGAGATGGCAAGTGGCAGCTCAACCTGTTTGATCCCGATCTGACGCGGATCGAACTGATGGAGTTCAAGCCAGTCGGAAAAACGTGCTGTTCCGAGTTCGCTGGATCGCATCCTTCAGAGTGACGCCGAGAACACGATGTTTCCACGATTTGCTACAATCCTCTCGCGATGATTGATACATTCCTGGTGGCCGACAAAACTGTGGTTAACGCCAAGGGAGACGGTCCCGCGGCGGACGTGAGCGGTGCGGCGGGGCGCGTGTTCTTGCTAACGCTTGAGATTACGAAGATCATTGAGCAGGAATCACTCGAAGTCAGCATCCATGGTTCGGCGGATGGCGCGGCTTGGGGCGCGAAGCCGATCGTCACTTTTCCGCAGAAGTTTTATTGCGGGCAGTCTCCTCTGTTACTCGATCTGGCAGTCCATCCCGATGTGAAGTTCGTGCGCGCCCATTGGGAAGTAGCACGCTGGGGACGCGGAACGGAAACGCCCATGTTCGAGTTTGGCTTGAGATTAAAAGAAATTCCGGCAGATGTCCTGCGCGAAGCGACAGCCGAGGCGAAGGCGCTCGTTTAGCAATCGATACGGCTCATTGTTGCACTCTGCGTTACTCCTCCTTCCGCTATATTGATCTCAGGATGAAAAGCGAGTCACAGATGATCGTGCGTCCCGCGCGCAATGTGCGCGGCAGCGTAAGTCTTCCCGGGGATAAATCCATTTCGCACCGGTACGCCATGCTGGCGGCAATTGCCGACGGGCCCTCTCGCCTGGAAAATTACTCGACCGGCGCGGATTGCGCCAGTACGCTTGGCTGCCTCCGCTCGCTCGGGGTGAAGTGGGAACGCAAAAACAGCGGCGAAAAAGACAGCCGCGAAAATATCATCGAAGTGCAGGGAAGTGGCCTGGCGCTGACCGCGCCGACGGAGCCGCTGGATTGCGGAAATTCCGGTTCGACGATCCGCATGTTGAGCGGCATTGTGGCCGGCCAGAAGTTCACCAGTGAAATGGCAGGCGACGAGTCGCTCTCGCGTCGTCCCATGGAGCGGGTGATCACGCCGCTTACAGCCATGGGCGCGCAAATCAAATCGCAAAATGGACGTCCGCCGTTGCGCATTACCGGCGGCAATCTCAAAGGTATCCACTACCAGATGCCGGTGGCCAGCGCACAGGTAAAAACTTGCCTGTTGTTCGCCGGCCTGCTGGCTGATGGAGAAACCTGCATCGAAGAACCGCTGCGCACGAGGGATCACGGCGAAGTGGCGCTGCGAGCCTTTGGCGCGCAACTGGATCGCAAAGGAAACGAAGTTCGGATTCGCGGCGGCCAGCGTTTGCGCGGCATCGAAGCCCGGATTCCCGGTGATCTTTCGAGCGCGGCGTTCTTTCTGTGCGCCGCCGCTCTTTTTCCCAACTCGCAATTGACTATTGCAAATTCGTTGATGAACCCCACGCGCGCGCGCCTGCTCGATATTCTCATGCAGATGGGGCTCCATATTTCCGTAACCCAACTCGAAGAAATTCACGGCGAACTCGTCGGCACGCTGCAGGTCGAAGGCGGTCGCCTCAAAGGCGCGATCATCTCCGGCGCCGATACGGCTGCGCTTATTGACGAGATTCCCGTGCTGGCTGCGATTGCCCCCTTCACTGAGCAGGGAATCGAGGTCCGCGACGCCAAAGAGTTGCGCGTGAAGGAGTCCGACCGCATCGCCTCCATCGCCACCAATCTAGCCGCCATGGGCGCGCAGGTGGAAGAGCTTGAGGACGGCCTGAAAATCCCCGGCGGACAATCGCTGCGCAGCGCTGAACTCGACTCCTTCGGCGATCACCGGATCGCCATGGCCTTCAGTATCGCGGCTCTGCGAACGCAGGGTGAGACTTTGATTCGTGGCAGTGAGTGCGCGGCGATTTCTTATCCGGCTTTTTTCCCCACGCTTGAAGGCCTCGTCGAGCGTTGAGATCCCTCCTAAGTTATTGTCTTGCAGCTAATTCTCCCCGGGAGTAGGGGCTGGAAGTTACTTCCGTGCGATGACCGAGGTGATCTAACCGGCTCCCGCCAAATAAGAAACAATTCACGTTGCGATCGGTGTTTTTTGCCTGGCTGATTTAGCTGCAGCAAAAATACTCCGATTCACTTTCCATAATCACTCGGGGGATTTCCATGCGATCTAGATTACTCGTGCTGACATCGATTTTGTTGGCTGCAACAGCTTACGCCAAGGAGCCGAAGGCTTATCAGAGCGGCAAGTTGGTGCAAATGGATTCGGTGCAGTGTGGTGTGGACGAGAAAGATGCCAAAAGTTTCACTGGAGAAATGATTGGAACGGATTCGGGACATAAGAAGACACAGCAACTCCTCTGTCAAGAGTATTTGCTGCAGGCCGAGAGAGTGATTTACCGAATTCGTCCCAAGGATGCGAAACATCCCGCGCTTCTGCCGGTGGGTGACCAGGCGCAATTCCGCCTGGAAAAAGACAAGATGCTGTTGCGAGTGGAAGATCTCGACAGCAAAGAACGCGAGTACATTGTGGTGTCGATGACGCCGCGCGCTGACAGTACGGCCGACGCCAGCCCGGCTCGGCTGAATCACCTGCAATAACGATAAGCCCGGCAATGAATCAAGCGAAAGGCGCAGTCTC
>Ga0307476_10002937_pt1 | contig 10107 bp, 8 predicted proteins | sample atmos_gasesECM2C_2_FD_203314 | JGI IMG/M metagenome (GOLD analysis project Ga0307476, IMG submission 203314) | Hardwood forest soil microbial communities from Morgan-Monroe State Forest, Indiana, United States - atmos_gasesECM2C_05 | ecosystem: Environmental > Terrestrial > Soil > Temperate...
CGCGGGCTGATAGAAACAGAAGCGGATACTTTTCGCGCACCGGGTCAGACTCTTTGATCTCGCGGAACAGACTGGCTCCGTACTCGAACTGCGATTCAAATTTGGTGCGAACTTCTTCGCCGACGTTATAGCAGCAGCCCTGAATTCCCGGACCAATCGCGGCCTTGAGGTCGCGAGGACGGCTGCCGAAGCAGCGGTGCATCTCGCCCACACCCTTCTCGACGATGCGCTGCAACGTGCCGCGCCATCCGGCGTGGAAAACGCCGACCACATGCCGCTTGGTGTCCACGAGAATCACGGGGAGGCAGTCGGCGGTGTGGATGCCAAGCAGAAGGCCGGAAGTCGCGGTGATCATTCCATCCCCGGCCAGTTGTTCTTCGGGAGTCGAGTCGATGCAGTGAATGAAGTCGGAGTGAATCTGGCGAAGAATGATCAGGGGCCAGAGAGTGTCAGTGGTGCGCGAAGCTGTTTTCGAATTGCGGCGCTTGCCGGTTACGGCTCCGACCGCACGGAGAAAAGCAGTGCGGTTCCTTTCAACTGCTGTCCGGGAGTCGTCCTTGGTGAATCCCAGATTGAGGTCGCCCTTACCGTAGGTGCGGGAAGAACCGCCAAGCCGCGTCGAAAACCCGTGCAGCAGCCATGGAATCTGGCTCAGATGCCGCGCGCGAAGAATCGTGAGTTTCGTTTTATTAGGGGCCCGGGTTGGCACCCATCCATGTTACCTGAAGGCGCATATGTGGAGCGGGCACTCCTGCCGCTGCTTTTGCTTTGGCTTTGGCTTTGGTTTTGCTTTGGCTTTGGCTTTGGCTTTTGCTTTTGAAGTTGGTTTCTTAAAGGCAAACCAAAACCAAGAGCAGCGGACAGGAGTGCCCGCTCCACACATTCGGCTAATATTTCCAGCTCTTCAAATCCGCGCCCGCCGGAGCCGTCTGCTCCATGTGCTTCACCATCTCCGGCCAGTAATGCTGGCTAAGGCCGACGGCTGGATCGTAGTCTCCGGGATAACAATGCGGCTTGCGCACTCCGAAGTCGAAGCTGCCGTGGTAGTACGGGTCGGTGGTCGACTCCAGAAAATCTTTCAGCAGATGGACCGCCCGATCGAGATAAAACGTGTCCGCTTCGCCTACATATAAGTGCAATTTTCCCGCGAGCTTGGGGCCGAGTGTTTTCCAGTCGCGCTGCATGATGGCGCTGAGATCGTAATGCTCCTTCCAGTATTTCGCGACCTCATGATCGATTTCGCCCGTGCGCTTGTCGAAGATGGGCTTGGGATATCCGTCGTCCCCGACCGAACTGAATACAGCCTGCCAGGTATCCAGCTGCTCGCCCGAACGGCTGTGCGTTCCCTGCACGAGTTCGTAGCGGTTCATCTGTTCCATGGTCGAGAGTATGAGGCCGTCGGGCTTGCGCACGGAGGGGCGGGGAACGCGCGCGTATGGACTTTCGATCCAGTAAGCATTCTTGTCTTCGTACAGGTTCATCGTCATGTACGCGCGGAAGTCGACGACATCAGGACAAAAGACCCATGCCCCATTGTAGAAATCGGGATAGAACACCTGAGAGGCCAGGCTTTCCCAGCCTCCGGTGGAACCGCCGTAAACGGCGCGCGCCCATCCCTGGCCGATGCCGCGAAACTTCTTCTCGACATACGGGATCAGCTCCTGAGTGATGGCGTCGCCGTAGGGGCCGACGTTTTCGGAGTTCACGGCGTAGGAGTCATCGAAATACGGCGTCGCATGCTGGATGGTCAGCACGATAACGCGCGGCAGCCGGCCTGCAGTCCAATCCTGATAGAGCTTGTAGCCTGCCTTCGCGGTGCGATCATCCTTGCCATTATCGGTTAGAGGCTGAGTGCGGAATGCAACTATTCCGGGGAGATCGCGATGAAAATGGTCCTGCTCGACGATCAGCGGATAGTGCGCGTCGGGATGCTCCTCCCATCCGTCAGGTAGCAGCAGCACCGCGCCGAGATACGTCGGACGTCCCCAGAACTTGGTCAGCAGATCGCTCTGAATGCGGATGTGCTTCTCCCACTTGTTGTCAACAATGGTGTGGTCGTCGTTGGCTCCGCTCCATCCTACGATGGAGTCGACAACTTTGGGCTCGTCGTCGACAGCGGGAATTTTTTCGGTGAGTGAGATGCGGACGGCCTGTCCCGCCTTTGGATCGAGGTGCATCTTCTGCGGCTTGCTGTACAAGTTGCCCGGCTTCACCATCCAATGCTGGCCTTCACCTTTATCCGGCGGCAGCTTTAGGGTGCGGCCATTGCCGAGATGAAAGGTCTCGTAGAGGTTGAAGACGGCCTGCACCCAGTAGTCGCCGGCAGGGACATCGTTCAGAGTCTGGGCGGGATAGCCCAGCGTTGCAGTATCAATCACGGCAGGCGCGCCTGGAGCGAGCGCGTCAACGTCGACGCCAAACACCTGCTGCGAGTCGGTAGTCATGAAACTGATCTGGAAGCGAGGTTCCTTTTCGTCGTTGTTGGAGATCAACAACAAGATGTGGCCGTCGTGCGGCGCGGCGCTCATCTCTTTGGGAAATGAAACTTCGAAACGTGGGCTGGCGGGCTTGGCGGTCGCGGCCTGGGCCGCGGCGGAGCACAAAAGAAAAACGATGAAGGAAAAATAGCTGTTCAGCATTGCTGATCTCCGGTGAAGGCAGACATTAGCAGCGAGCGCGGGGCGGGGTCAAGGAAGGTAGACTGGACGTCGGACTTCGGACCTCAGACGTCAAGCCTCGGCGAAATGCGTCAGAGGCTGCAAGCTGACTCCCGACGTCTGACGTCCGAGGTCCGACGTCGCTCTCGACGGAGGGTTTGCCCGAGCCGCAGCTACTCCGCTATAGTTTTAATGATGTTCGCAGATTTTACAGCCACGGATCGTTGGACGAAGAAGCCGGTGCATTGCGTCTACCAGGCCCTGATCGTGGCCATTGCCACGCGGCACGCGGATGCGGTCGACATTAAATTCCTGGTGGACGGGCGAACGGTTTGGGTGGCTCTGCCGCATCCCGCGTGGGTCGAATACAAGAAGCGTACTGGCGCGCTTATTACAGATTCGCTTGCGGTCGAGATTGCTGGACACTATCTCAAGGGCGCGCTCGCAGCCGGCGAAGGCCTGGGGCGCGAAATGTATTCGCTAACGGTGGAAGAAACGCTGGCTCACCTGGAAGCAGCCGTCGCCGAGATGCAAGCCCAACCGGCATAGCCAATGTGGCGCGGGTCTATGTGGCGCGGGCGCCCCGGCCCGCGAAATGCCGACAGTAATCCGACTCTAAATCACCACCGCTTCCTTGTATTCCCCAAACACACGCCGCATCGCATCAGAAATCTCGCCGACAGTCGCGCATGCCTCGACGGCGGCCAATATGCGCGGCATCACGTTCGCCCCAGACCGCGCCCCGTCTTCCACGTCCGCGAGCGCCGTCTTCCACGGCCCAGCATCGCGCCTTGCCCGGAGCGCCCGGAGCCGCTCGATCTGCTTCGCTTCCAGCGTCGGATCGATGCGCTGAATCGGGATCGGTTTCTCTTCCTCGACTTCGAAGCGATTCACACCGACCACAATCGCTTCCTGTTTGTCGACTTGCTGCTGGTATTCATACGCGGCATTCTGAATTTCCTGCTGCACGAAGCCGCGCTCGATGGCCTTCAGCATGCCGCCGAGAACTTCAATCTTGCCGAGATACTCGGCTGCTCGCTTCTCAATCTCGTTGGTCAGCGACTCGATGTAATACGATCCTGCCAGCGGATCGATCGTCTGCGGAGCGCCCGACTCGTAGGCAATGACCTGCTGCGTCCGCAGGGCGATGCGCGCTGCCTGTTCCGTTGGTAGGGCCAGAGCTTCGTCGTAAGAATTGGTATGCAGCGACTGCGTTCCGCCAAGCACTGCGGCCAGAGCCTGAATTGCGGTGCGCACGATATTGTTTTCAGGTTGCTGTGCGGTCAGAGTTGAGCCAGCCGTCTGGGTGTGGAAGCGCAACATCCACGATTTAGGATTCCTTGCCTTGAAATGTTCGCGCATGATGCGGGCCCACATCCGCCGCGCGGCGCGGAACTTGGCCACTTCTTCCAGAAAGTTATTATGGGCATTGAAGAAAAAAGACAGGCGTGGCGCGAACTGATCGACATTCAGTCCGGCCTTGATGGCCGCCTCCACGTAGGCCATCCCGTTGCCCAGGGTGAATGCCACTTCCTGCACGGCAGTCGAGCCGGCTTCGCGCATGTGATAGCCGGAAATGGAGATCGTATTCCACTCGGGCACATTCTCGTTGGCCCAGGCAAACATGTCGGTGATGATTCGCATGGCCTGTTGCGGGGGATAAATATACGTCCCTCGTGCTATGTATTCTTTGAGCACATCGTTCTGCACCGTGCCCGATAGCTTGCGGATGTCCGCGCCCTGCCGCCGCGCGACCGCGACATAGAGCGCCAGCAGGATCGACCCGGTCGCATTGATGGTCATCGATGTAGAAATGCTCGTCAGCTCGATGCCGTCAAACAGGCGCTGCATGTCTTCGATCGAATCGATCGCAACGCCGACCTTGCCTACTTCGCCCGCCGCCAGAGGATGATCCGAGTCGAGCCCAATCTGCGTGGGCAAATCAAACGCAACTGACAGCCCGGTCGTCCCATGCGCCAGCAGATACTTGTAGCGCTTGTTCGATGCCTCGGCGTCGCCCATGCCTGCGTACTGGCGCATGGTCCACAACCGCCCGCGGTACATCGTTGCCTGCACGCCGCGGGTGAAGGGATACTCGCCAGGATATCCAACTTCACTTTCGTAGTCGGAACCTTTGAGGTCGGCGGGGGTATACAGCGGATTCACCGGAATATGGGAGGAAGTTTCGATCTCAGCAGCGCGCTCGGATGTCTTTGCCTTTTCGCTCATGGGATGCAGGAATCAAAGGTTCTCTGTGTAAACTGCGCAAGATCAAGGCCGCTGGCTCTTCCTCCGCACTTTCCAGAACGAACTTAGGCCGAACCAGGCAAACGCCAGGGTAAAGCAAACCGCGATCGCGACCCGGCCTGCGGTGGTGCGACCGGCGGCGTACTGCGTATACTCACGGATTCCGGCGGCAGCGCCGAATGCCGCCATCGCCAGAAATACCGTGCCGGTAACCTCCAGCCAAAGTTGATGAGCGGCGCGCCCGAACGATCGGCCGGTGGTTCGAACCGCGCCCATCGCTGCATTGAGCGTGCGGTTACGTGCAGCCCGCTCCCCGGCGACTCGCGCCACGATGCCCAGCTTTCGGAGGGTAGAAACCTTGCCCACGGCCTCGATTTTAACAGCCTCCGGCGCTACAATGACGCAACCTGCGCGGGCGCTATGCAAGGAAGCAGGCAGCACCGTTCCCTCGCCTCTGGCATCTAAAGGACTAGCCGCCATGCAAACCGTTTTGCCCGATCTCGCGAAGGTTAGATCCGGCATGAAGGCGGCCTGGATGGCCGGCGATTTCGGCCAGATTGCGAATTTCATTTCCGGTGAAGCGGAGAAGTTCGTTGCGCGGCTCGACCTCAAGCCAGGAACACAGCTTTTGGATGTGGCCTGCGGCACGGGTAATAGCGCAATCCCCGCAGCCAAGGCTGGCGCTAAAGTCACCGGCGTGGACATCGCCACAAATCTGCTGGAGCAGGCGAAGAAACGGGCTGCGGCTGAGCACCTCGAGATTCGCTTCGAAGAAGGCGATGCGGAAGAACTTCCTTATCCCGACCGATCATTCGACGTGGTTCTGAGCATGTTCGGCGCGATGTTTGCACCTCAGCCCGAGCGCGTCGCGGCTGAATTCCTTCGCGTCTGCAAACCGGGCGGACTGATCGCCATGGCAAACTGGACTTCGCAGGGTTTCGTCGCCAAGACTACTCAGGTCACGGCCAAGATGGTTCCACCACCGCCCGGCGTTCCTCCGCCAATTCTTTGGGGAGATGAAGCCACCGTCAAGCAACGACTGGGCCAAGGATGTGCCGATTTGAAATGCACGCGGCGCAAGGTGATGCTGACCTTCCCTTTCCCGCCGAAAGAAACCGTGGATTTTTTTCGCCGCTATTTCGGTCCGACGAAGACGGCGTTTTCGAAATTGGATACCGCTGGGCAAGCAACTCTGGCCACGCAGCTGGAATCATTGTGGGTGGAACACAACACGGCGAGCGACGGTACCACCGCCGTGGAAGGTGAATACCTGGAAGTGCGCGCGACTCGCGCCTGACGCAGGATCGTGATAAGTTGATTTTTAGACGGGGGGCCCAGTGGATCCACAACTCAAGCAACTCATGAAAGAACTCGGCGACGCCATCAACGAATCTCTCTCCGACTCCGAGCAGATCTCTGAAGTTGTCTCCCGCATCAAGGAAGGTGGGTACGACATCTTCCTGGTCCTCGAAGCTACCATCGGGGTCAGCAAACAGGGCGAAAAGTCTCCGGACAAGACTTCGCTGGTGACGACTCTTTCCACGAATCCGGAGTTCAAGATCAGCGACCAGGATCTCAAATTCCTGAAATCGCTGCGCATCAAGATCGATGAAGAGAACCACGGGAAAGACAAGCACGATAAAGAGAAGTAATCGTCAGGGTTTGATTCGATCGAGATCCCTTCGACTTCGCTCAGGACAGGCACTTGGCTCCGCCTGAAAAGCGGCTCCGCTCAGGATGACATCGCTATTGGTCGTTTACCCAGCCAATACCTGATCCAGCAACTGGCCGACTGCGCGGTCGGCTTCGATAATCGACGACCGGTGGTCCGCCACGCCGGACAGATCCGTGTTCGCGAAGGCGATTCTTCCGAACGGTGCCGCACGCAGGACTTCGCCGGGCGCAGGCTTGCCGTCTTTGCCGAAAAAGAATCCTGGGGCGGGACTCAGATAAGCGTGTCCCCAGCGGTTCAGAATAATTCCCGCAATGTCACGACCTGCATCGAATCCGGAACTGGCAAACATCGCAGTAAATTGTTCGCGGATCTGCCGCTCGTAGTCGCGAAACGGAGTAGAGATCAACTCCGCGCGTCCCAGGTGTCCCTGTTGCTCGGTTGATTTGCCGGGATATGTATACAGAACCTTGATGGTCAGCACGGTTGGCGAATCTGGCCCAATGGTGGGCGCGTCGGCGCCGCAGGTCGCGAGCTTGCGCACTTGCATGTAGTTTCCCAGGCCCTCGAACCACTGGCAGCCCGAGATGCCCATTTTGTAGAGGAACCGCCAGTTGCGCACGGCCACGTTCGCCATCATGCAAGGCGTGCGGTAGAACTGGCTGTAAGCCTCCACCCGGTCAGGCGAAAGGTCACGCACGATGTGGCGCGTCGTCCAGCTTCCGCCTGCCATCACCACTGAACGCGCTTTCAGACGATATGTTTTCCCGCCGCGGGTGTAGGCGACAGTGACAGATTCAGATTTTGCCGGATCGCCTTCGTGCTTGACCCAGACGGCGGTCGAGTCCAAACGAATGCGTGCCGCCGCTCCCGCGCGGTCCAGCGCCGCGAAGTTCACCGCGTTCCGGCAAACGTCTTCCAGCGAATGTTCGCCCGCGATGGATTCCGTCGGGAAACATCTGGGTGCCGGTCTCGTCGCTGATGTCGAGCGGATGCAGCATGTCCGCAGCGTAGGCGGTGAAGCCGGAGAGAGCGTCGGGACCGAGGCCGTATCCCCCACCGTCTCCGGGTGATAGAAATGTGCGGACGGTTTCGCGGGTGATCCCGTGCCGCTCCATCACGTAATCTTCGAGAGTGATGCTGTCGAGCCGCCGCGAGATGGCGTCGCCCGCATACTGCGGCGCGTGGGCTTCGGCATAGGCATCGCCCGCCGACTGAACCTTCATCAACTCTGCTAGCGCTTTCGCCGAAATCGGAGCCTGCCCCGCCTGTTTTCCCCACGGGTCGGTCAGCCACAACCCGTGCGGCTGACCGAATTTGGCTCCGAAGTAAGTGGCGCTCGGCGCCGAGCCCAGATACGGAGTACGGCCGAGTTGCATCTCGGGAGTGGGGCCGCCCCACTTCTGATATTCAAGGCGCGGCGTCTTCAGTCCAATCGACTCATAGAATCGCGCGATGAAGCTGTGAGGATAAGGAACGGGAAAGAATGCCGATCCTTGATGCGCGATCAGCCGGTGTCCGTCCACCAGAAACTCGTTGCGTTTGGCTTCGCCGCCGAAAATCGGATGGTTGTCGAGCACGAGGCTATTCTTGCCCTTACCCGCCAGTCGCTGGAACACGAGTGCCGCCGCAAGTCCGCTGATGCCGCCGCCGACGACTACGCAGTCGTAAGTTTCACCCGTGTCGATGACGCTGGCGGGAAGGCTCTCAAACCGGCTATCGCGAATCTGGTGCCCGCCTTCCATCACGCCGGTTGTGTTGCCGTTGGAGTTTGCGTAGTCGCCGACGCCGCCGTAGCCGGTCCAGTCGTCTTCATTCGGACGGGCCGCCGCATGCGCCGCCATCAGATCCGCGGGCGACGCAGGATTCAGCAGCAGGCTTCCGGAGGCGAGCAACGAAGCGTTCAAGAAGTCGCGGCGGGTGATGCCCTGTTCCATCCCTAACGACTTCCCTAACGACTTGTCGGTGCGAGTATTCACCCCGGCTAAGGGCGAACACCTTAGAACCTTCTGACTTCCAGTTGTCTCTTTCGCCAATTCCTTCTCCGGAATGAATGAGCCCGTTTGCTTCGGCAGTATTATACGAACTCGCTGATCTGGCGGAAGCGAGGCAACCTTACCCACCTGTGCTACCATCTACTGTTTTCTCTTCGCATCTGCCGTGCGGAACGCAAGATTCCGGTGGGTGGTCAGCCGGAACGGAATCTGAGGGGCGGTAATGAAAGATACTCTCGGGGTTCTATTGGCAGGCGGCGCCGGTGAGCGCCTCTATCCTCTCACTCGCGATCGCGCCAAGCCCGCGGTGACCTTCGGCGGCATTTACCGCATCATCGATATCACTCTTTCCAATTGCCTGAACTCCGACCTGCGCCGCGTTTACATTCTCACGCAATACAAGGCGCTCTCGCTCAATCGGCACATCCGTGAAGGCTGGAACATTTTGGGCCGCGAAGTCGGCGAGTTCGTGGAAGTTCTGCCACCGATGAAACGGGTCAGCGACCAGTGGTATCAAGGGACCGCCGACGCGGTTTACCAGAACATTTACTCCATCGGCTCGGAGCAGCCTAAGCACGTCATCATTCTTTCCGGCGACCACATCTACAAGATGGATTACGGCAAGATGATGAAGCAGCATCAGGACTCGGCCGCCGACATCACGCTGGCCACGATTCAAATTGACTTGGAAGAAACCTATCGCTTCGGCGTGGTTGATGTGGACAAAGACGGGCGGATCAACGGCTTCGAGGAGAAGCCCAAGACCACCGCATTGCGCTCTCCGCTGAATCCCAACAAAGTCGCGGGATCGATGGGCATCTATCTGTTTAACGCCGATGTGCTCATTCCGGTGCTGCTCAAGGACGCGGAGAATCCGCAGTCGAGCCACGACTTCGGCAAAGATATTCTGCCTAAGATGGTCGACGACTACCGCGTCTTTGCCTACGACTTTGTCGATGAAAACAAGAAAGAGGCGCTGTACTGGCGCGACGTGGGCACGCTCGAAGCCTACTACGAAGCCAACATGGATATCGTCTCGGTCTCGCCCATCTTCAACCTATACGACGAAGAGTGGCCGATCCGCACGCACCAGCGCCAGTATCCGCCGGCAAAATTTGTCTTCGCCGAAACCGGACGCACCGGCACCGCGCTCGATTCCATTGTCTCCAACGGATGCATCGTCTCCGGCGGGAGCGTGAAGAACTCGATTCTTTCTCCCGACGTGCGCGTCAACTCCTACTCCGAAGTGGACGATTCCATCCTGTTCTCGCACGTCAGCGTGGGGCGCCGTTGCCGCATCCGCAAAGCGATTCTCGATCGCGACGTGCATGTTCCCGAAGGCACCACCATCGGCTACGACGCCGAGGCCGACCGCCAGCGGTATTTCGTCACCGAAAGCGGCATCACCGTGGTCACCCGTGACTATTCGCTGTTTGAGAATCCCGTTACTGTGGATTACTTCACCAGCGAGTAACTCCCTTAAATGCAAGTGGGCTGGTCATTTTCCTTGAGGAAGCGTAGTTTCTCTACGGTTATT
>Ga0307476_10002938_pt1 | contig 10106 bp, 8 predicted proteins | sample atmos_gasesECM2C_2_FD_203314 | JGI IMG/M metagenome (GOLD analysis project Ga0307476, IMG submission 203314) | Hardwood forest soil microbial communities from Morgan-Monroe State Forest, Indiana, United States - atmos_gasesECM2C_05 | ecosystem: Environmental > Terrestrial > Soil > Temperate...
GGGCCGAGCGCAGCGGCTTGGCGAAGGGAAAAATCGGAATCGCGAAATCTCCGAGTTCGACCTTTGGCGGCTGTTCGATGATCACGCCGGGCAGAGTCGAGTTGGGATAGCGGCGCTGCAGACACTCCAACACGCGCTGGGCAAGGCGATGTTCCAGATGACGATACAAGAGTCCCTCTAAGCTGTTGAAGAAAAGTGATTTTACCAGAGCGAGCGCCGGACGCGTGTTTGACGGAGATGGAAGCGGTTCCCTATGATGAAAGTTCCGTCGTTGGTCGTTAGTCCTTGGTCGTTGGCCCCAACGACGAACAGCTAACGACCAACGACGATTTTGCATATGCGCATTGCTTATCTCGAGTGTTTTTCCGGCGTGAGTGGCGACATGTTTATGGGTGCGCTGATCGATGCCGGAATTTCGCCACGACTGCTGGAAGAGACCGTGGTGGCACTGGGCTTGGGCGCGCGGCTGGATATTTCGCGGGTTGTACGCAGCGGAATTTCGGCGACTAAGGTGGACGTTTGGGTGGACGGGGAAAAGGATCTTCCGCGAGAAGAGTACTGGGCTCAGCAGAATGTGGCGCGGGCGCTCTCGCCCGCGTTAAGTCAACGCGAGCATGATCATCATCACGACCACGATCATCCTTCAGAAGTTGGCGGTTCGCGGGCAGGAGTGCCCGCGCCACACGGACACTCTCACGGCCGGGGGCTCGCCGAGATTCGCACCATCATCGGCAAGGCTGCGATCAGCGATACTTCGAAGAATACCGCCATTGCCATTTTTGAAGCGCTCGGCGCGGCGGAGGCGAAGATTCATGATACGTCCATTGACAAGGTGCACTTCCATGAAGTCGGGGCGGTGGATGCGATGGTCGATATCGTCTGTGCGGCCGTGGGAGCGGAAGCGCTCGGAGTGGATGAGATCGTGTGTTCTCCGTTAAACGTCGGCGGCGGAACCGTGCAGTGTGTACACGGAACGTTTCCGGTGCCGGCACCGGCGGCGGTCGAATTGCTAAAAGGGGCGCCAGTGTATTCGACGGGCCTCCAGGCGGAATTAGTTACGCCTACGGGAGCCGCAGTCGTAAAGATTCTGGTCAAGCGCTTTGCCGCGTTCCCCGAGATGAAGATTGAAAAGTCGGGCTACGGAGCTGGAACGCGAGAGTTCGCCGGACATCCCAACGTCGTGCGACTGACTGTGGGTGAAGCCGCTTCAACTCTGGCAGCGAAGACGGCATCCGAAACTGTGACCGTTTTGGAAGCGAATCTCGATGATTTGAATCCGCAAGTGTTCGGATACGTGATCGACCGTTTGCTCGAAGAAGGCGCACTGGATGCATTCGTGATGCCGGTGCAGATGAAGAAGAATCGGCCCGGCGCGCTCCTTACTGTGCTATGCAAACCCTCTGACGCGAGCAAGCTGACGCAACTGATTTTCGTCGAGACCACAACTCTTGGGGTGCGGCGGCGAGACGAGGTACGGCAGACTCTGGCACGGCGTTGGGAAAACGTGAGCACGGAATGGGGCGAGGTGCGGATCAAAATTGCCAGTATGAACGGAACCGTAACGAACTACGCGCCGGAGTATGAAGACTGCCGGCGCATTGCGGCCGAGCATCACGTGCCGCTGAAGACGGTGATGCAGGAGGCTTCGCGGCTGTATCTGGGTAAAGGCGAGAAGCGTTAACCACGGAGGGCAGTGAGGTTCACAGAGCAGATCATTGTGAAACCTCTGTGGCTAGGAAATATATGGGCAGAAAGTTCTACATCACGACCCCAATTTATTACGTCAACGCGCGGCCGCACATCGGCCATGCCTACACGACAATCGCCTGCGACACGATTGCGCGTCGGCAACGGCTGCTGGGCGCCGACACTTTCTTTCTCACTGGGACTGACGAGCACGGTCAGAAAATTGAGCGCGCGGCGCAAGCTGCCGGCAAGACTCCGCAGCAATATGCGGATGAAATTTCCTCGGAATTTCGTAAGCTCTGGCAGCGGATGGGGATTTCGAATGACGACTTCATTCGCACCACGGAAGAGCGGCACAAGAAGCGGGTGCAGGTACTGTTCCGACAAATTCGCGACAACGGCTACATCTACAAGGGCACATACACTGGCCAGTACTGCGTTTCCGATGAACTCTACGTGGATGGCGCACAGCCCGGCGATCCCTGCCCGACCTGTGGTCGCATCACCGAGACCGTGCACGAAGAGAATTATTTCTTCAAGCTCTCGGCCTTTCAGGACCAACTGCTGGAGCTTTATGCGAATCCTGAATTCGTTCGTCCCGAAACGCGGCGTAATGAGGTGATTTCGTTTGTGCGGTCCGGGCTGCGTGATCTGTCGATCAGCCGGTCGACATTTTCGTGGGGCATTCCTGTACCGGACGATCCCAAGCATGTGATCTATGTGTGGCTCGATGCGCTGGCCAATTACATCACCGCTGTCGGGTACGGCTCGACGCACGCGGGCGCGCAGGAGGCATTCAAGAAGTACTGGCCGGCTGACGTGCACATGATCGGCAAAGAAATCGTTCGCTTCCATTGCGTTTACTGGCCGGCATTCTTGCTGGCTGCGGGTTTGGCGTTGCCCAAGGCGATTGTGGCGCATGGATGGCTGCTATTCGAAGAGAGCAAGATGTCGAAGTCGCGGGGCAACATTGTGCGCACGGAAACCATTCTCGATGTGCTGGGCGCGGATGCTCTGCGTTACTTCCTGCTGCGCGAAGTGGTATTTGGGCAGGATGGTTCGTTCTCGTTTGACGCGCTGGTGCAGCGCTACAACTCGGATCTCGCCAACGGGCTGGGAAATTTGGCCAGCCGCACGTTAACGATGATTAACCGGTACTTCAAGGGAGAGGTGCCGTATCCATCGCATGCGGCTGCGAAAACTCCTGCGGATGACTCGATTGCCGAGACGGCGCGAAAAACGATTCGCGAATTCGGCACGCTGTTCGATCAATTCCAATTTTCGCGCGCGCTGGAAACCGCGTGGGGACTAGTGGCGGCGGTCGACAAGTATATCGTCGAGAATGAGCCGTGGTCGCTGGGCGAGAAGCAGGATGATGTGAGCCGGGCGCGGCTGGCCACGGTGCTTTACACCTCGGCTGAGGCGCTACGGATTGCAACTGCGCTGGCGCATCCGGTGATGCCCGAGGCGACGGCCAAAATCTGGGAACAGATGGGACTCGGGGACATCAAGAAACTTGAACTAGCCGACTTAGCCTGGGGACAGCTGCGGCTGGGGACAAAACTTGGCGAGGTGCGCCCGGTTTTCCCCCGCGCGGACAAGAGCGCTATCGAAAGGATGCAGCAGATGGAAGATCAGAACCGAGGGTCTGCGGTCGAAGAATCGACGGACTCGGCATCACAAGTTCCGGCCACACCGGAACAGTCGAAAGCTTCGCCGGCCGCCTCGGCGTCTGCGCCTCCTACGACAGTCGACGGCGGCAAGATTACGATCGACGACTTCGCCAAGATTGAATTGCGGGTTGGCATAGTAAAGGTAGCCGAGCGGGTGCCCAAGGCAGACAAACTGCTGCGGCTGGAAATCGATATTGGTACGGAGGTGCGGCAGGTTCTGGCTGGGATCGCCGAAGCCTACGCGCCCGAGACGTTGGTGGGGCGGAAGGTAGTGATCGTGGCCAATCTGGCTCCGCGAAAACTGAGAGGGATGGAATCGAATGGGATGATTGTTGCGGCATCGCTGGAGGGCGGAAAGCCCGTGCTGGCGAGTTTTCTGGAGGATGTGCCGGTCGGGGCTCGGCTGAAGTAAGACGGAGCTGGCAAAATCAAAACCTAGCCAAGCTCTCGCTCGGCTAGACGGGCGGCGCACCCGTCCCCACACAAAGCCACACACAAACATGTTTGTTGATTCTCATGCACACCTCGACGGGAAGCAGTTCGACTCGGACCGCGAGGATGTGGTCGCTCGAGCTCGCGAGGTCGGCGTACGAACTATCGTCGCCATTGGTAATGGGGACGGCCCTCCGACTTTGGATGCTGGGATTCAACTTGCGGACAAGCATCCTTTTATGTACGCGACTATCGGGATCCATCCACACGAAGCGAGACTGGCCTCCGAGCATGCATACTCTGAGATGGAGCGACTGGCGCGGCATCCCAAGGTGATCGCGTGGGGGGAGATCGGTTTGGATTACTACTACGATCATTCGCCGCGCGAAACGCAGAAGCAAGTTTTCACTCGACAGATGGAGCTGGCAGCAGCGGCTAAACTGCCCATCGTGATTCACTGCCGTCCATCAGGCGGCAGCGACGACGCCTGGGAGGATTGCCTGGGTTTGATCAAAGATGAATGGGCGCCGAAAGGCTACGGCGGAATTCTCCACTGCTTCACTGGAAATTTGACCCAGGCGAAACGCGCGCTGGACATGGACTTCATGATTTCATTCGCCGGCAACTTGACCTTCCCCAAGGCGCAGCAGATTCGCGACGCCGCTCTTGAGATTCCGCTGGATCGTGTGCTGATCGAGACAGACTCGCCTTATCTGGCGCCCATCCCGCACCGGGGCAAGCGCAACGAACCGGCCTTCGTCAAGGAGACTGCACGCAAACTCGGAGAATTGCGCGGGCTGTCGGCGGACGAAATAGGAGACCAAACGTCCCGCAATTTCTACAATTTTTTCAAATTGGCTGAAATGATTGAAAGCAAAGTTCCGGCCCGCTAGACCTGCAGTTCTGGTACCCTCAAGAGTTATATTCCTTTCTTTCAGAAAGATTAGAAATGTATGCCCGATAACAGTTTCGACGTCGTTAGCAAGATCGATCTGAACGAGGTATCGAACGCCATCCAGCAGGCGCTCAAGGAGATACACACGCGCTTCGATCTGAAGGATTCGAAGTCGAACATCGAACTGGAGAAGGACGCGATCGTGTTGCACTCGGCCGATGAGTACAAATTGAAGGCCGTGAATGACATTCTGCAGCAAAAGTTAGTGAAGCGTGGAGTCTCGCTCAAGGGTCTAACCTACGGGGCGGTGGAGGCGGCAGCGGGGGGAACGGCTAAGCGCCGCGTCACCATGCAGCAAGGCATTGCCATCGAAAAGGCGCGCGAGATCGTGAAGTTGGTAAAGGACTCGAAGAAAAAGGCGCAGGCGTCGATTCAGGGCGACTTGGTGCGCGTCAGCAGCAAAGACCGCGACACGCTGCAGGAGACCATCGCTCTGCTGAAACAACATGATTTCGGAATTGATTTGCAGTTTACGAATTACAGAACGAACTAAAGAGAACTTTTCACCACGGGACACAGAGTCACGGAGACCAGAGAAACAAAACGCGGGTGAAGGACCTTGAACTTGGTTTTCTCTGTGACTCTGTGTCTCCGTGGTGAACAAAGAATTAGGACCAAACTTGAGCGCGACCGCAAGCATTAACGGGAAAGAAGTATTCGATCTGCTGCGGGACGATCTCGTCGCGCTGGAAGGCGAGTTTGGCCGTGATACGGTCTCGGGCGTTCAGGTCATTACCGAGATTGGCGAATATCTGCGGGCGGGGGGAGGCAAGAGAATCCGCCCAGCGTTGCTACTGTTATCTGCGAAGCTGCTGCATTACCACGGGCAAGGCGCGGTCCGACTGGGCGCAGTGGTCGAGATCATTCATACCGCGACGCTGGTCCATGATGACATTATCGATGAGGCCAAGACGCGGCGCGGACGTCCTGCGGCCAACACACAGTGGGGAAATTCGAAATGCGTGCTGGCCGGCGACTGGCTTTACATGCAGGCGTTCAAGATCGCGGTGCAGGAGCGGAATTTTCGCATTCTGGACACGCTGATCGAACTCACGCAGCAAATGGTGGAAGGCGAACTGCTGCAGATGGAAAAGCTGGGCAAGCTGATCACGCTGGACGAGCACTTCGATCTTATTTTCCGAAAGACCGCATGCCTGTTTTCGGTTTGCATGCGGCTGGGCGCAATTCTTGGCGGCGCCACTGCGGAGCAGGAAGCGGCTTTGGGGCAATACGGACACGACCTCGGCATGGCATTTCAGATTGTGGATGATGTTCTCGACCTAACCGCGTCGGAAGACATACTCGGCAAGCCCGTGGCCAGTGATTTGCGCGAGGGCAAGGCGACGATGGCGGTGATCCACGCGGTGGAACGCTGCACACCGGAAGAACGATCTAGAATCGAGACTGTGCTCCATCACGGGGCTTTCAACGGGGTCAGTCATAGTGAAATTCTAGAAATCCTGCAGCGCTATAGATCTCTGGATGCTGCCACGGCTCGCGCCGCACACTATGCGGAATCGGCGCGAAAGTCGATTTGTAGTTTTCCAGATTCCGAGATCAAGCGCGCATTGCTTTGGGCGCCTGAGTTCGTGGTGGCTAGAGAGAAGTAGCACCTTCCCGAGCCCGGATGAGACTACGCGCGAGATCCCTTCGACTTCGCTCTGTCGAAAATCCCCACTTCTCGCGCAAAGAACGCGCGAGAAATGGGGCACCCGGGATTTTCATTTCCTTTGGTGGGCCGCAGGCCCATGGACACTAAGTGCAGGCTGTGCCCTTCGCCTGAAGAACGGCTCCGCCCAAGATAACTCCCAACGAAACGAGAGCGGCTACAGATTGTTATACTGAACCGTTTCCTGACGCAGGCGAATCGAATCTCTGGCCAGGATTTTGCCGGATCAATATCTGTGTTGCCTGCGGGTTGATCACAGGCTGATCACTTCTTATGAATTACCTGCTCCACATCATGGCGCGCCAGGGCTATGCCCTGACGTTCGGCTTGCTGTTTGCCGAAGCGCTTGGACTGCCCTTCCCTGCTGCGATCGCATTGGTAGCGGCGGGCGCCGCCGTCGCATCCCACACGCTATACGGCCCGGCGGTTCTTCTCGCCTCAATGGTAGCCCTTCTGATCGGCGATTCGGCGCAGTTTTGGTTAGGACGCTATTCGGGATGGGCGTTGCTGGGATTCCTATGCCGGCTCTCGATGAACCCCGAAACCTGCATACTTCGGTCGGCCGAATCGTTTTATAAACGCGGCAAGGCGACGCTGATCATTGCCAAGTTCATTCCCGGGATCAATACCATGGCGGCGCCGCTGGCGGGCAGCATGAAGATGCGCTTCGGGCAATTCCTGCGGTTGGACTTTCTGGGGGCTTTGCTTTACAGCTCGACCTACCTCCTGGTGGGGTATCTTTCACGCGATTTTCTGGCAGCCACCTTAAACGGATTTCACGCTGCAGGACGGGCCATGGAAATCATCGTCATCACTGCGCTCGTGGTGTATGCCATTTATCGCGGCGTGCAGTTTCGTAAATACAAGAAGTATCGCGTCATGCCGCGGGTGCAGGTCCAGGAACTGGCCGCGCGTCTGGCTTCCGATGACGCGAGCAGGGTGCTGATCGTTGACGTGCGCAGCCACGGCTACTACGACGTGGGTTCGGAGCGCATCGCCGGCTCAATCCGCATCGAGCCCAACAATATCGAGGAGGAGATTAAGAATCTTCCTAAGGATAAGGACATTTATCTTTACTGTACTTGAGCACGCGAAGCGACCAGCGCCCGGGTGGCGCATCTACTGCGGGAAAAAGGATTTAACACGTTCGTGATCGTGGGCGGTTTGACGGCGTGGCGGAAAGCCGGAGGGCATCTTGAGTCCGTGCCTAAGGATGATCTGGTGAAGCTGCCGACGTTCAGCTAGGCTTGTGGCCAAGCCGCCCCAGCTCCCGGTTTTCTGAGTTCTGCGGGGCGCAACTTTTCGCTGTCAGGGGGTTGCAACAATCGTAAGGAGCCCGTCCCTCGCGTTTTGCGAGACGTGGGTTGTTCGCGTTCCTGGAGACGCCGATGCGCCGCATCGTCACTTCACTTCTGCTCATCGCGTTGATGGTGACTTTCTGTGAAATTGCAGCCTCCCCCGCAACTCCCGAAATATCCACCACCATTTACGATTCGAATCCCTCGCACATCTGGAACCGACTTTATGCAGCCTTGTTGATCCGTGAAGACCGGCACGGAACTCAGTTCGGCGCGGATTCGCTCGATCCGCTTCTGTGGCCCGAAACGGAGCACTTGCTCGCGGAGCCTTCTCACCAGCTTGCCCTGCGGGTTCTCGACGAATTCTTACAGACGCACGCGGAGAATCTCATTCACGATCCCATCAGGCGTGCCTGGTTGCAGCGTGATCTGTGGGCCGTGTTCGACTGGTCGGTCGAACAATTCTCTACAAGGGATCGGCCTCAGTACGCCAAAGAGAAGAAGGAATTGCTGATTCGACTCGCGGAGGTACTCCGCCGACTGGCGATCACGACAGAAGCAGTCAAGACTCTGCCTGACAACTATGCTCAGGCGGCGGCCTCAGGTGCATTCGCCAGGGCATATGACCCAGCGAACCCGGAGCGGCCGTTCCTGCCGCCAGACTTGTTCGACCCGCATGGTCCGTGGGCCGGCATTACGCCCAGTCCGGAGTTTGATGGTCTGGGCGTGGCAAAAATGCACATCTTTAACCTCTCAGGACGCTCCAGCTTCCTGGTGTTCGTAAAACTGCCAGGCGGACATAAGGCAACGATGGATTATTTTCAGGCTCTGTGGAACTTCCCTCAACCGTGGGTGCAGGAAACAAATTCGGATCAAGCTTCGTTGAATCCTGCGCTGCCGTCGTTTCCCGCCGGAACCGAGGTCGCGCTGGTACGCCGTATGAACCTGTTTGACAGTGAAGGCAACCTGGTGACTTCGAACATCACCGAGAGCGTGCAAATTCGCGTGTATCACGCAATTACCAAGACTGCCGAACGCTTCTTTAGCGGCACGTTAGCCGACACCATCAAGAACAGCGGACAGAACTTTTACGAGTTCAAGCTCAGCCGTCCGCTGTTATTTTCTGCGAAGAATGGCGGCCTGCGAGCAGTCGCCCGCGACGAACGAGAGTTTTCCACTTTTCAGACGAAAGGGGGAGACCCAATCGAGAGTACGCAGCCTTCCGCCAGTCCGGATTCGATAAACGAAGCTCCGCTCGAGTTACAGCGCTGCGTCTGGTGCCATTCCGGTGGAGGGGTGCGCTCGTTGAACAGCCGGGAAGCACTGGTTCGTCCCAATCGAATGCAGATGGAACCGGGGAACTCCGACTATGGCTCGATCTACTGGGGCGACAGCTCGGCTATCGACTGGAAGTCGAATCATTACGACTGGGGCTTGCTGAATGGATACTGGAAAGCGACAGCTCCGCCACCCTAACAATTTGATTTCCTCAAAGATTCCTTCACGCACCAAATTGTCTCAAGTGATGATCAAGATGTTTGTACATTCCGCGGCTCCACTCTTGCGGGGTAAGAGCGCCAAAGAACGGGTGCGCATGTCGAGTACACTGAGCTTCCGCTCCCTCACAAAATTGCCGAACCTTTAGCATGAGTTGCTCCTGTTCGCGCAGAAAATCCCTTTGGTCAGAGATAAGCAGCTTTTTGTCGGTGGGACTATTTCGCGAGAGTGGCTTCTCGTTGGTGTAGATCGGCTTGACGAACGATCCGATCAGCCTCCCGATTAAGATGCGCGGCGGGTTGATGCGGCCCGAAGCCATATCGAGGGCGGCGGAACAGTGCGCCAACATCTGGGCAACTTCCATTTTTCCCCAATGCCGTTGCGTTACAGGCTGCAGCTTGTCGATGCGCGCGATCACCTCGTCGACCGTTTCCCGCTCGAATAGATTTTTCATAAGTTCCTACCTTGGGCTCTTGATCGTCGAAAATCATAGCACTCGCGCCAAGCAGGTTCAGCACGAATGCACTTGCCTCGATTGAACAACGTCATCCCATAACATCCTAGATTCCCGATGAGGTTGCGTCATGGTGTAGCATTGGTCCGGTTTTGACGCCATGACTGCCACCACAACCCAGGATGCGCCGAGGAGGAGCAGGATGAATGGTGTCCTCTTCCTGCTGAGCATGGCGGCGCTGATCAACTACATCGATCGCAGCAATCTCTCGATTGCGGCGGACTTGATCAAGGGCGAACTCGGCCTCTCGGATTTGCAATTGGGAGCTCTCCTTTCCGCATTTTTCTGGACTTATGGCTGCATGCAAATACCCGCCGGATGGCTGGTCGACCGCTTCGACGTGAAATGGGTGTTCGCGTGCGGCTTCTTTGTATGGTCGGTA
>Ga0307476_10002939_pt1 | contig 10102 bp, 8 predicted proteins | sample atmos_gasesECM2C_2_FD_203314 | JGI IMG/M metagenome (GOLD analysis project Ga0307476, IMG submission 203314) | Hardwood forest soil microbial communities from Morgan-Monroe State Forest, Indiana, United States - atmos_gasesECM2C_05 | ecosystem: Environmental > Terrestrial > Soil > Temperate...
CCCACCGGCCGACCAGGTCGGTCGGCCGCAGCGCCTCGACGATCGCCGCCGAGCCGCGCCGCAGCACCCCGTCGCCGGCGGCGTGACCGAACTCGTCGTTGATCGCCTTGAACCGATCGAAGTCGATCAGCGCGATCGAGATCGGGTGCTTGCCGCGCTCGGCGCGCAGCCGCTCGCGGGCGAACGCCTCCTGGATCGCCGTGCGGTTGGGCAGCCCGGTGAGCGCGTCCTGGGTCGCGAGCCGGCGCAGCTCGCGGACGTCCTGCAGCGCCATGATCGCGAACGCGACCTCACCGCCGCGCTTGATCGGCGCGCCGCTGACGTGCAGCGGGATCGGATCGCCGTTGTGCCGGAGCTCGATGTCGCTGACCTCGCAGCGCTCGCCGGCCAGCGCGCGGCGCAGCGGCAGGCGCTCGATCGGATACAGCCGGTCGGTCCCGATCTCGAACGCCTGGTAGACCTCGCTGAACCGATCGACGTGGTCCGGCACCGCGCCCATGCCGAGCAGCGCGCGCGCGCTCGCGTTCGCGTAGTACGGCCGGCCCTCGCCGGTCGCGACGAACACGCCGACCGGCACCTGCTCCAGGAGCTGGAACAGCTCCCAGGCGTGATCGTGCCGCGCCTTCCGCCGATCGATCCGGATCGAATCCTCCAGTGAGTCGTCGGAATCGTCGAGCGACATGAAGCCGTAGTCTAGCGCGACTCCAGATCTCCGCGGGCGGCGTTCCGCGCCCACCCGCGATGCACACGTCGTGGGCGGGTCTCGCAGGTCGTCCGCCGCGGTGGGCTCAGCGCCCCTTCCACACCGGCGTGCGCCGGGCCGCAAACGCGCTCGCCGCCTCCGCGAGGTCCTCCGACGGCAGGAACGCTGCGTTCCACAGCGCGACCCGCTCCAGCCCCTCGGCGACGTCGCGGCGCGTCGCGTGGTCGAGGACCCGCTTCACGCCGCGCACGACCAGCGGTGGGTTGCCGGCGATCTCCGCCGCGAGCGCCCGCGCGGCCGTATCGAGGCTGGCGCGGTCGGTCACGACCTGGCTGACCAGGCCGAGCGCGAGCGCGCGCGACGCATCGATGTCCTTGCCGGTCAGTGCCAGCTCACGGGTCGCGGCGTCGCCGATCACGAGCGGCAGCCGCTGCAGGCTGCCGAGGTCCGCGACCATCGCCACCTTGGTCTCGCGCACCGAGAACCGCGCGTCGGCGCTGCAGATCCGGAGGTCGCACGCGGTGATCAGATCGATGCCGCCGCCCACACACCAGCCGTGGACCGCCGCGATCACCGGCGCCGGGCAGCTCGCGACCGCCGTGATCGTGGCCTGGATGTCGCGGATCAGGGTCCACAGCTCGGTGCGCGCCGCCGCCAGCCCCTGGCCCGAGAACGCCGGCCCCCAGGACGCGAACGCCGCCGGCAGATCGAGCCCGTAGCTGAACACCTTGCCGCTGCCGCGCAGGATCACCGCGCGCAGCGCCGCATCGCGCGACAGGTCGGCGAACGCCTCGCCGAGCTCGGCGAACAGCGCCGGCGGCATGGTGGGTGTGAGCACGGACACCACGGCGATATCGCCGTCTCGATCGACGCTGAGCTGGCTGGTCATCCCCGACACGTTGCCACCATCGCGCCCGCCGGTCACGGCCAGAACTTCTTGCTGGCGATCGCGGCGCCCTGCGCCAGCGAGGCGAGCTTGGCCCACACCACGTCGGGATCGACGCCCCCGGAGCCGACGTGGATGCTGAAGCCACAGTCGACCGCGGCCATCAGCCGATCGCGGCCGACCAGGTGGGCGTAGCGGCTGATCCGCTGCGCGACCAGCTCGGGGTGCTCGATGTAGTTCGACTGGCACTCGATGACGCCGGGGATCAGCAGCTTGCCGTCGGGGACCTTGACGTGCTCGAACAGCGCCCACTCGTGGGCGTGGCGTGGATTGGCGGCCTCGAACAGGATCGCGTGGGGCTTGGCCTTCCACACCAGGTCGATGATGTCGGCGAGCGGCACGTCGCAGTGGTGAGGGCCCGGGTAGTTGCCCCAGCACAGGTGCATGCGGACCCGGTCGGCGGGGATGTTGACGAGCGCGCGGTTGAGCGCCTCGATGTGGAGCTCCATCTTGTCGCGGAAGCCCTTGACGTCGAGCTGGGCGAACTGGGTGTGGCGGCCCATCGCGAGGTCGGGGCAGTCGATCTGGAGCATCGCGCCGGCGCCCACGATCGCCTCGTACTCGTGGCGCAGCGCCTCGGCGAGCGCGAACACGTAGTCGTCGTGGCTCGGGTAATAGTCGTTGCGGAAGAAGAACGAGGTCACGCCCGGCGACGCCGAGCTCAGGAACAGGCCGGCCGGCTGCTTGCCGTGCACCGCCTGCTGCAGGCGCTGGGCGTCGCGGCGCGGCGCCTCGACGTCGCGCATGCTGACCGGGCCGTTGCACGCCGGGGTCTTGCGGTGCTTGCGACCGGGGTCGGCGAACACCCGCGCCTTGGTGTGCGGGTAGGCCTCGAGGTCGGCGAACAAGAAGCTGTTGCCGGTGCCGCCGAAGCCGTTCAGGCGGTCCTTGACGTAGGTCGCGTAGCTCGGCTTGGACATCTCGCCGTCGTTGATGACGTCGACGCCGGCCTCCAGCTGCCGGGCGACGACCGCGTCGACCGCCTCGACGATCCGGGCCTCCAGGCCGGCGCGGTCGAGCGGGATGCCGTCCTCGCGGGCGAACATGACCTGGATCAGCTCCTCGCTGCGCGGGAGGCTGCCGATGTGGGTGGTCAGAAAACGCTGGTGGGCCATCGCGATCCTCGGGATCGTTGGTAACACATCGCCGCCGCCAAAGCGGCTAAGCTCGCCGCGCACGCGATGGCTGACATGACGCTCCCGCTGTTGCCGACCACCGTCGTCGGCTCCTATCCGCAACCCGACTGGCTGGTCGACCGCGAGGCGCTCTTGGCTCACACCCCGCCGCGGGTGCGGATGCGCGAGGTGTGGCGGGTCGACGAGCGCTTCCTCGACGCGGCGCAGGACGACGCGACGCGGCTCGCGATCGACGACATGGAGCGCGCCGGGCTCGACATCGTGACCGACGGCGAGATCCGGCGCGAGAGCTACTTCAACCGGTTCGCCACCGCGCTGTCCGGGATCGATATCGACCAGCCCGGCTTCGTGGAGAGCCGCAGCGGCAAGCAGGTCCCGGTGCCGCGCGTGGTCGGCAAGGTCCAGCGGCTGCGCCCGGTCGAGCAGCGCGACGCCGCGTTCCTCCGCCGCCACACCCGCCGCCCGATCAAGATCACGCTGCCGGGGCCGTTCACCATGACCCAGCTCGCCCGGGACGAGCACTACGGCGACGAGCGCGCGCTCGCGCTCGACTACGCCGACGCGGTCCACCAGGAGGCACGCGATCTCGTCGCGGCGGGCGCCGACTTCATCCAGCTCGACGAGCCGTACCTCCAGGCCCACCCCGACAAGGCGCGGCGCTACGGCGTCGAGGCGATCGATCGCGCGCTCGCCGGCATCCCGGTCCCGACCATCGTGCACATGTGCTTCGGCTACGCCTACGTCGTCAAGGACAAGCCGAGCGGGTACTCGTTCCTGCCCGAGCTCGATCGCTGCCGCGCGGCGCAGATCTCGATCGAGGCCGCCCAGCCGCGGCTCGATCTCGGCATCCTCGGCGCGCTGCCGAGCAAGGCGATGATGGTCGGCGTGCTCGACCTCGGCGATCCGGCGGTCGAGACCCCCGACACCGTCGCGGCGCGCATCGAAGCGGCGCTCCAGCACATCGCGCCCGAGCGCCTGGTGATCGCGCCGGACTGCGGGATGAAGTACCTGGCGCGCGACGTCGCGTTCGGCAAGCTGGTCGCGATGGTCGAGGGCACGCGCCGGGTGCGCGCCCGCCTGTAGGGCACGTAGCTCGGCATGGCCTTCTTCGTCGGATCCGCAGGGTGCCGGATCTCGGCGAGGCCGGCCGATGTGATGATCACCTTGCCGATCGTCTTGTCGGCCTGGTGCACGAGGTCCTCGCGGAACTGCTCGGCCGCGGTCTTGGGAGCGACGGCGTCGGCGAGCCTGGCCGCGGCGGTCGCCTGGCGGACCTGCTTGGCCGACGCCTCCGGCAGCGCGGTCAGCGGCTTGGCCTTCTTGTCGACCGGCGTGGTGCGGACCGTCGGCGATCGCCTTGTCGCCCTTGTCGAGGATGTCTTGGTCCGGATCGGCGGGCGCCGCGGTCGGATCTAGCGGTCAGGGCGCGCGAGCACCGCGATCGCGTCGACGAGCTCGCGCGCCGGTGCGATCAGCAGCAAGCCCAGGCCGGCAGTGATCACCGAGGTCCATCGCACCACCGAGACCGCTCGAAGACCTGGACTGGGCCAGCCCCAGACCCGCGACCTCCTGTTCCGCGAAGTCTACGCGTTCTTCATCGTCCACCTGGCATTGCGGCGTGTGATGACGAGCGACCATGTCACCGTCGCGTTCGGCGGCGAGCTCGACCCCGGCCTGATCCAGCCATTGACCGGCGATGACGATGGCTGAGCTCGTGGGCGGCTGGAGTCGAGCGCGTCGCGAGACCGTCCTTGCTCTCCCGCGGCAGCGTGCTCACGAATGCGAGCGGCGCGCACGGGTCGAACATCGCGGATGACGTCAAGGACACGAGCTATGCGGATCCACGCGCCCTCGAGCGCAGGCGCATCGGCAACGCACCAGGCGTCAGCGCAGCGCGGCGCGGGACAGGCTGGACCGGCCGGTCGAGCGTGGGATGGAGATCCCAGCGCGCAATGATCGTGGCCAGCACCAGCGTGGCTTCGGTCAGGCCAAACGCGTCGCCGATGCACTTGCGCGCGCCCCCGCCGAACGGGATGAACGCTTCCTTCTGCACGGTGTGCGCGCGCTCCGGCAACCAGCGATCGGGATCGAACCGCTCAGGCGCCTCGAAGAGATCGGGATTGTGATGCAGGAGGTATGGACTACACCCGAGGCCGGTCCCTTTGGGCAGGTGGTGCGCTCCGAGCGCGACGTCCTCCGTCGTCACTCGCGTGAACAGCCAGGCCGGTGGATACAGCCGCAACGCCTCGGTGATGACTCGCTGGGTCTCCAGGAGCTTGGCCAGGTGCTCCCACCGCACCTCCTGACCCGCGAGGACCGCATCCGCCTCGGCGCGCAGCCGCTCCATCATCGCAGGATGAGCGCCGAGGAGGTAGAGCGACCACGCGATGACGGCGGCCGTGGTCTCGGTTCCCGCCAGGAACAGCGTGAGGACCTGGTCGTGGACCTCCTGCGGGGTCAGTGCGCTGTCGTTCTCGCGATGCGCCAGCAGCATCGACAGCAGATCGCCGTGATCGACACCGGCCGCGCGATAGACGGCGATGATCTCGTCGACAGACGCGTGCAGGAGCTTGACCGCGCGCTGGTAGCGAAGGTTGCCGGGCGTCGGGACCAGGTCGAGCAGGCGGGCCGGGACCATCGTCCGGATGAACATCCCCTGCGCGTACGTCGAGAGCGCGTCGACGATGTGTCGCCCCGCGGCGCGAGCGACCTCGGCGGCGAACATGGTGCGCGCGCTGCTCCGGACGGTGATGTCGTAGGCCGCCACGGTCATGTCGACGACCGCGCCGTCGCGCCACTCCCCGAGCACGGCATCGACCGCCTCGGCCATGATCGCCGAGTAGCCCTGGATGCGAGCCTGGTCGAACGCCGGCTGGATCAGTCGGCGCTGGCGTCGATGCGGCTCTGACTTGCTGGTGAGCAGGCTCTCGCCGCACAGCTCGCTCAGCCGGTCGAAGAACGGCCCTCCCTTCTCGAACGTCCGGCTGTCGAGCAACACCTGCCTGGTGAGCTTGGCATCGGTGATCAGGATCATCCGCGCGCTGCCGAGATCGACTCGCACCAGCTCGCCGACGTGGCGGAGCGAGCTGAGGAATTGCAGCGGTCTGCGGAACAGCTGCAGCAAGTGACCGACCAGCGGCAGTCTGCCGGGGGCGACGGGAATGGACATGTCAGGTCTCCTGTCGGATCGAACGACACCCTCTCGTGGCGGATCCGCACCATTCGGATCCGCCCATGCGATCAGTCGGCGGTATCCGCACACGAACCACATCGCCACACGCTCGTCGATCGCAGCCACCGCATCTCGTCTCGATGGATACGTTCCCACAGCAGTCCACGAAACAGAACATTCGCGCCGGCGATCCTGGATCGGATCTGTCGAGCAGTTCATGGCGGCCAGTCGAAGAACCAGACGGCACCTGTGGCGTCGCCGGCGATGATGGCGGTCGACGTCGTGGCGATCGCAACGTAGCCGGCGTTTGCACGGTGGGTGACAAGGCACACGCCCGCTTGCAGATCCCACACCTTGAGCGTTTGGTCATTCACCGCGCACCCAGTCACCCTGCCGGCGTGGCCTTCCAGGGTCACCTCCGCGCGCCCGCTCGCCAGGTCCCACACCTTGAGCGTTCCGCCCTCCGACGCCGAGACCACCCGCCGCCCGTCCGGCGTCACCGCGCACCCGGTCACTCTGCCGGCGTGGCCCTCCAGAGTCGCCTCCGCGCGCCCGCTCGCCAGGTCCCACACCTTGAGCGTTCCGTCCTCCGACGCCGAGACCACCCGCCGCCCGTCCGGCGTCACCGCGCACCCAGTCACCCTGCCGGCATGGCCCTCCAGAGTCGCCTCCGCGCGCCCGCTCGCCAGGTCCCACACCTTGAGCGTTTTGTCATTCGATGCCGAGACCACCCGCCGCCCGTCCGGCGTCAGCGCGCACCCGGACACCCAGCCGGCGTGACCCTCCAGGGTCGTTTCCGTGCGTCCGCTCGCCAGGTCCCACACCTTGAGCGTTTGGTCCCAAGACGCCGAGACCACCCGCCGGCCATCCGACGTCACCGCGCACGCGGTCGCCACGTCGGCGTGGCCGACGAGATCCCGCACCAGCGCGCCGCTCTCGCGGATCGCCACGTGCCGTACGCGCAGGAACCTCGACCCGACCGGAAGCTGCAACTGCTGGCCAAGCTCGTCCGCGCTCCATCCCAGCTGGCGCAGCCGGTTCCACACCTGCGCCGCGGTCGCCTCCGGGGCGGCATGCAACCAGTGCGATTCGCGCGAGAGCGCCCGGGCCAGATCGCCGAATCGCTCGCGGAGCGCCTCGTCGCCGCTCGCGCGACAGCGTTCGGCGACACGCTCCACGTCGAGCTCGGCCTCGTGCGCGCCGAGCTCGCGGCACTTGGCCTCGAGAAAGCCCATATCGGCGGTGAGGCGCCAGGCGTCCGTCCACGCACGTGCCTCGACGCGGTGGATCAGCGCGTGGCGCAGGGCGTATCGCCGCGCCGCCGGCTCCACGGCGCTCGGCCAGCGTGCCAGCGTCCGCGCCAGCGTCTCGTGGTGGACTCGGAGGGCGGCCCCGCCCAGCCGTTCGGCCATCAGCTCGCGTACCCAGTCGTGACGCGGGCGATATGCCTCCGTGCTGGCCCACGACGCCGGCTCCTCGAGCAGGAGCTGCCGCGCCTCGCGCAAGAACCGCTCCTTGTCGTCGTAGCTCCACGCGGCGACCTCGGCCAGCGCGTCCAGCGAGAGCGCTTCCTGCGCGGCGCACAGGAGGCCCAGCCCCACGCGCACGCTCTCCGTCGACGCAGCGCGATCCCACACCTCGCCGATCAGATGCCGGAGCCCGCCCGGGATGCGCTCCGCCCGGCGCTGCTCCGGCGGCAGGCCCCGCAGCACGTCGTGAAGCATCACCGCGTGCAGCACGTTGCCCTCGGCCCGAGCGATCGCGGCGGCCACCGGGGAGGCCGGCAACGGCGGCTGATAGTCGGGCCCGACCGCCTCCCAGAAGCCGCGGACCACCGCTTCGTTGGACGAAGCCCACCGGTCGTCGTCGAGGTTCACCCGCCGGGCCGGGCTGCGCGCCTCGATCCAGCCCAGGTGCGGATATGTCGGGCGCGTCGCGCACAGGATCCGGATCCCGGCGGGCACCACATGCGGCAGGAACCGCGGCAGCGGATTCTCGCCCGGCTCCGCACGCGTCTCATCGAGACCATCGACCACGACCACCAGCCGCCCCGACGCGCCGAGCTGCTTCGACACCCGGCCGAGCAGCTCGGGAGCCGTCCCTCGGGCTTCGCCCGGGCGTCGCACTGCTCGGGGAACATCGCCTCGATCTGCGCCGCGAGCGAGGCGGCGATCCGCTCGGGCTGATCCCAGTCGATCACCTGGCGCCGGACGAAGTGATGCGGCACCGCGGCGCCGGCGGCCTCGCGCCGGTCGAGCCACGTCGACAGGAGGGCGCTCTTGCCCATGCCCGGCCCGCCCGTGACCACGACCCACCCCGTGTCGTCCGGCCCGAGCAACCACTCGTCGAGCCGCGCCAGCACATCGTCGCGCCCGACGAACCGGCGGTGTCGCCCGCGCTCGAGCGCGAAGTCGATCCGCTCCGCCGCCGGCGGCGATGCCTGGACCTCGCCGCTTTCACCCACCGAGCCAGGCTATCGTAACCCGCCCCGCTCGTCAGCGCGCGTCACGCGCCGACCTGGTGCCGGCTCACGGCAGGAAACCCGCGAGCGCCTCGGCGTAGGCGTCGAACGCCTCGACCTGCGGCAGGTGGCCGACGCCCGGGATCTCGACGAGCTTCGCCCCGGGGATCGCCGCCGCGGTGCGCTTGCCGAGCGCTGGGTAGTCGCCGAGCGTCGCGGCGATCTCCTTGGGCACGCCGGCCTTGCCGAGCGCGGTCCGATCGCGCTGGCCGATGATCAGGAGGGTCGGCACCTTGAGGCTTCCGAACTCGTACACCACCGGCTGGGTGAAGATCATGTCGTAGAGCAGCGCCGACGCCCACGCGATCTTGGGGTAGTCGGGGTGATGCAGCACGCCGATCGAGGCCTCGATCAGCCGCTCGTACTCCGGCTTCCACGTCCCGCCGTAGTAGGAGGTGCGCTGGTACTCGCGCACCGACTCGGGCGTGGCCTTCTTCTCCTGCTCGTACCACGCGTCGATCGAGCGATACGGCACGACGGTCTTCCAGTCCTCGAGCCCGATCGGGTTGACCAGCACGAGCCTGTCGACCCGGTCGGGGAACATCAGCGCGAACCGGGTCGCGAGCATGCCGCCCATCGAGTGCCCGACGACGCTGACCTTGCCCACCGACGCGCGGTCGAGCACGGCGCGCGTGTTGCCGGCGAGCTGCTGGAAGCTGTACTGATAGCGCGCCGGCTTGCTCGACTTGCCGAAGCCGATCTGGTCGGGCGCGATCACGCGGTAGCCGCGCCCGGTCAAGAGCCGGATGGTCGGCTCCCAGTACGACGCCGGGAAGTTCTTGCCGTGGAGCAAGAGGACGGTGTGGCCGTTCGGCTGCGCCGGCGCGACGTCCATGTAGGCCATCCGCACCGCCTCCTGCTGCGACGCGAGCTCGAGGAACTGGACCGGGTACGGATAGGGATAGGCGGTCAGCTCGGCGTCGAACCGCGGATCGCCGGCGGGCGACGCACCGGCCGCGGCGGGCGACGCACCGGCCGCGGCGGGCGGCGCACCGGCGGGCGCGACCTGCGCCGGCGGCGGCTGGGCCTGCGCGCACGCGACGAGGGCCGAGAGCAAACCGAGGGTGGCGGGGCGGACCGGCATGGCGCGTACCCTACCGCACCTCCGCCCGCCCGGCTCCCGGCGCCGCTTGCCGCCAGGCCACGCGGGTTGCCACCCACCGCCGCTACGACTGGTCGGCCGCGGCCTTGGGCGAGAACGGGATCCCCACGGACTTCGGATACGGGATCTCCAGCCGGTGTGCGATGAACGCGTCGATCAGCATGCGGTTGAGCGTGCGCTTGACGTCGTAGTGCGCGCCGGGCGCGACCTTGGTCTCGACCCGCACGCTGAGGCTGTGTGCGCCGATCGTCTCGATGCCGCGGACCTGCGGCGCCTCGATCACCTGACCCGGCATCGTCTCGGGCAGATGCGCACAGACCTCGCCGATCACGCGCAGCGCCTTGCCGAGATCGTCCTCGTACGAGACCCCCATCTCGACCACGGTCAGCGTCCAGCCCCGGCTGTAGTTGATGACGTTCTGGACCTCGCCGTTGCGCATGATGTGCAGGCGCCCGAGGCGATCGCGGATCCGCGTGATCCGCAGCGACATCAACTCGACCAAACCCTCGGTCTCGCCGATCT
>Ga0307476_10002940_pt1 | contig 10100 bp, 10 predicted proteins | sample atmos_gasesECM2C_2_FD_203314 | JGI IMG/M metagenome (GOLD analysis project Ga0307476, IMG submission 203314) | Hardwood forest soil microbial communities from Morgan-Monroe State Forest, Indiana, United States - atmos_gasesECM2C_05 | ecosystem: Environmental > Terrestrial > Soil > Temperate...
CGTCCTGCCAGAACACGCGGCCCGAATAGCTGCGATGGCCGCGGCGGTCGCCGTTGGAGACGTTCAGGAAGGGCGCATCGGTGCGCGGGTTGTTGCCGAAGTAGGGGAATGCGGACGACTTCAATCCGACCAGCGCGGTTTGATCCTCATGCTGCGGGCGTTGATAGGGTACGGTCGGCGCCAGCGAGGCGACGCGATAGGACTGGGTCTGCACCACGCGGCGCGTTTGCGCGTCTGCGACATTTGCCGGCCGCTGCTTGAAGCTCTCGTCGGCGGTGGGGAAACGGTCCTTGAATTGCGGTTTGGGGAAACGATCGTCGAAGCTGTCGCCGCTGGCGCCTTGGGTATTGGCCGCAAGTGAACCTGCACTCGGCGAGTTGCCGCATTGCACGAGCGTGAACGATATCGGGATCAAGGCTGCGAGGGCCACAAGCCAGCGCAGGCGTCGCGAGGCGGCGCGCGAAAGCACATGACGCTTCAATCCCGGCCTTCCTGCCAGGTTCACGCGACCCAATGCTTCAGATTTCGGATTGGCCCCGACCATCCACCCCTTTGCCCCAACTGCTGAGTGACCAGCAGATGTCAGCGCGATTGTGTTGCGGTGACGTTAACCTTCCGGAAATTTCTCCCCATTCCCGGAAGGGGTTAGACAACACGAAATCGTGTCGTGATTGTGGGAGGCGCGCTGTCCTCCCCTGGCAAAAGTGCAGTTTCTGCCTTAAAGCGGTATCTGAGCACCAAAATGGCTGGAATTCCGGATTCTTGCGGGCTCTCCTTGAATTGGCCCAAGCCTGATTGCACAAATGAAAACGGCCGGGCGTGACGCCCGAAGTGCGGGCGAGCATGACATCTGAAAGCGGAACTGCAGCTTGGGGAGGCAAACTCTCCGGCGGATTGACGGTGTCGGTCGCAGTCGCTACCGCCATTGTCGTCGCCGACATGGTTGGCGTCGGCGTCTTCACCAGCCTCGGCTTTCAGGTCAAGGACATCCCGTCCGGCTTTGCGATCATGGCGCTCTGGACGATCGGCGGCATCGTCGCGCTGTGCGGCGTGTTTTCCTACAGCGAACTCGGCGCGATGTTTCCCCGCTCAAGCGGCGAGTACAATTTCCTGAGCCGCGCCTACCACCCGGCGTTCGGCTTTGTCGCAGGCTTTGTGTCGGCAACCGTGGGCTTTGCGGCGCCGGTTGCGCTCGCCGCTCTCGCGCTCGGCGAATACGGCCGGTCGATTGTTCCCGATGCGCCGCCAATGGCGCTGGGAACAGGGATCGTATGGATCGTGTCGCTGGTGCAACTCACAGGCGTGAAGCACTCCTCGACCTTCCAGCTCATCTCGACCATTTTGAAAGTTGTGCTGATCACGGCGTTCCTGATTGCGGGCTTTGTCATCGGCACGCCGCAGCCGGTGACGTTCACGCCGCAAGCGAGCGACATCGGCTATATCGCCAGCGCGCCGTTCGCGATCGGGCTCGTCTTCGTGATGTACTCGTTCTCGGGCTGGAATGCGGCCACCTACATCATCGGCGAAATGGACGACGCCGGCCGCAGCCTGCCGCGCGCGCTGTTCACGGGCACGCTGATCGTGCTCGTGCTCTATGTGGCGCTGAATGCCGTCTTCCTGCACACCGCACCGATCGACAAGCTGGCGGGCCAGATCGACGTTGCCCGCATCGCCGGCACCTACATCTTCGGCGAGATTGGCGGGCGCATCGTCGGTGCAATGATCTGCATCGGGCTCATCTCCTCGATCAGCGCGATGATGTGGATCGGCCCGCGCGTGATGATGACGATGGGAGAAGATATCCCGGCGCTGCGCGTCTTTGCCCGCAAATCGGAGCACGGGGCGCCTGCCTACGCCATCCTGTTTCAGCTTACGGTGGCAACCCTGATGCTGTTTACGCGCAGCTTCGAGGCGGTGCTCGACTTCATCCAGTTCTCGCTGCTGTTCTGTTCGTTCTTCACGGTGCTCGGCGTGATCAAGCTGCGGATCACACGGCCCGACCTGCCGAGGCCCTACCGCGCCTGGGGATACCCGGTCACGCCGGTGATTTTCCTGCTCGTGACCCTGTTCATGATGTATTATCTTGTCGTCGAACGCCCGCTACAATCCTTTTTTGGTGCTCTGATTATGATGTCAGGCCTTTTGATCTACGTCCTTTTCCGCAAAAAGGACGATACGGCTTCTGCGACCCCATCACCGACGGCAGGTCGCACATAATCATGTTCCGTACATTCAAAATCGCTGCCGCCGTGGCGGCCATGCTGCTCGTGAGCGCGCTGGCTGGCGCCCACGCTGCCGAAGTGACCGCGGACGATACCGCCAAGTTTCTTGCCGGCATGATGCCGTCCGCCGACTCGCCGCTGATCGCGCTGACCAAGGATCCGGCCTGGCAGCGGCATGCGAAGTTTTTCGATTCCGCATTCGGCCAGCTCGAGCAGCGGCAGATGTCGAAAGTCCGTGCCTGGTCGGATTCCAATCTCGCCACGCCGAAGCCGACCATGTTCTACATGTTCTCGGGCCCGGACTTTCTCTATGCCAATGCGTTTTATCCGAAGGCCACGACCTATGTGCTGAGCGCGCTCGAGCCGCCGGGATCGATACCTGACCTCACCAAAGTGCCACGCGGCAACGTCGATGCGGCGCTCTTCAATGTCGAGCACTCGCTCGGCTCGATCCTGAGCTTTTCCTTCTTCATCACCAAGAAGATGAAGGTCGATTTGCACGCAGGCCAAATTATCGGCACGATGCCGCTGCTTTATGTGTTCCTGGCGCGCTCCGGCAAGACCATCAAGAACGTCTCGACGGTCGCAATCGACGACAAGGGTACGGCGTACTTCGCCAACGAGAATGCCGGCGCCAACGCGACGCGGGGCGTGAGGATCGTGTTTGCGGGAAGCGATGGCGTCGATAAGACGCTGTATTACGTCTCGACCGATCTGTCCGACTCCGGCGTCCGGTCGAGCGGCTTTTTGAAATTTTGCGCGACGCTCGCACCCGGCGACAGCCTGATCAAGAGCGCGTCATATCTTCTGCATTCCGGCAACTTTACGACGGTGCGCAATTTCATTCTCGACAACAGCGCCGCCATCATTCAGGACGATTCCGGAATTCCGCTCGGTTATTACAGCCAGAAGAAGTGGCGCTTGTCTCCGTTCGGCCGTTATGCCGGCCCGATCAGCGAATTTCCCGCACGGTATCAGCAGTCCTATGCCGCTCTGTTCCAGCGCGCGCAGCCGCTCGATTTCGGCATCGGCTATCGCTGGCGCTCGCATGAATCGAATTTGCTGTTGTCGGTTCGCTCGCCGGACGACGGCTCGGCGACGACGGCGGACGCAACGTCGACGACGGAATCGTTGCCGCCGCTAGCTCCGCCAAAGCCCAAGCGCCCGCACAAGCCCAAGCCGCCGGCGCCCGAGCCGTCGCACGGATTCCTCTGGTTTCACTGAGGTGAGGGCTGAGAGCCTCGCGCTACCAGCGCACGGTCTGGCTCGGCTCGAAAAAACTGCCGGTGCCGCGTCGCTTCGACGGTTCGCTGAAGAAATGGCCGACCGCGATGACGAGGAGGATCACCGCGACAATCGCCAACAAATCGATCTGCCGTGGATCGTGGCCACTGGGCTGCAGCTTCCAGCGCATTGCTGGCGTCCTCCTTTGGAAGAAGACATCACGCTAACTGTCGAGCAACATTCAGGTTCCCGGTCTACTATAGCGGATTCCAGATGGCGCGTTGCAACGAAGTGTGTGCGTTACGCTGCGTTGACGCCGCGCCAGTGGCCGTACTTCCACGGGGTGTACCATCGCGCGCCCAAAGGTTTTGCAACGGGCACGTTGTCGATCCCCGACGTGCCGAAGGGATGACAGCGCAGCAAACGCGCCAGCGTCATCCATCCGCCGGCCCACAATCCGAAGCGTCCGATCGCTTCATCCGCATAGACCGAACATGTCGGCAAATGCCTGCAATTATAGCCAACCAGCGGTGAGAGCGTGTGCCGATAGAGCCAGATCATCCCGCGCCCGGCCTGTCGCGGCAGCCGTTCGACGTTGCGCGCGCAGTCTTCGCACGAGGACGTCAAATGCAGCCTGGACGGCGAATGCGGCGAATGCTTCATGGCGACGTGCCGAGATGTTGAGCTTTGGTTTGCCTGGTTCCGAAGCATGGAACTCTTCCGCGTCAATAATTGTGCCACAGTCTTGGAAATATCAACCATCTCCGCGGCGGCGCACCAAAGGTTCTATGGACGATTCGGTCAACTCCGTTTACGCTTTCAAGACGTGGGGATGACAGAATCGTTTTCGTATTGGACCGGTGCAGCCGCCTTTTCGGCGATTGCGGGGAAGGAACAAAATTGAAACTTGTCAGACTTCGCTTCCGCGGCTTGGCCGTCTTTGCTGTTGCCGCTGTCTGTTTTGCCGTGCCAAGCATTCTCTTTGCCCTTGGCGATCTGGCGCACGCCGACGGAACGCTGGAGCAGCGCAAGCTTCCGATGCAATTTGGCTGGGTGGTCTGCCAACCGCATTGCGGCGGCTGGATCAGTGCTGTCGGCATCGTGACATCCGATAGTCCGAAGGATTTTGACGACTTTGCGCAAGCGCGCGACATTCACGGCGCAACCATTGTGCTGGATTCCAGCGGCGGCTCGGTCAACGACTCCATCGCGCTTGGACGCCGTTTCCGCAAGCTCGGTCTGCTGACGACAGTCGGCACCAGCGTGCTCACGCATGGCGCGCAGGGCGATCTTGGCGCTATCGAGCCTGATGCCTATTGCGAGTCGATGTGCGTGTTCCTGTTGTTGTCGGGCAAGACGCGCTATGTGCCGGAAGCCGCGCATGTGCGCGTGCATCAGATCTGGATGGGCGACCGCGCCGAAGACGCAAGGGCGGCAAGCTATTCGGCCGACGATCTGATGATCGTCGAACGCGACATCGGACGGCTCGCAAAATACACCTTCGAGATGGGCGGCGCCGGTGATCTGCTCGCGCTCTCGCTCAACGTTCCTCCCTGGGAGGAACTGCACGAGCTGTCGCGCGAGGAACTGCGGCTGACCAATCTTACCACCACCGATGCGGTTGCCGAAGTGCTGCCCTCGAAAGGCGGGTCGGTCATGCAAAGCGTGGCCGTGGTCGTGAAGCCTGTGCAAGATCGCTTCGTCGCGGCCGCGGCGAACGACGAGCAGGCCGCACCCGTCGCCCGGTCGACCCGGACGGCCGAGGTGTTGACGCCGACGGCGAACCTTGCGGCGCCGGCGCATTAGAATCCCGTTTGAAACAGTCTATGAAATGACTGATGCCGCTTAAGCAGAGGCCGGCTGCGCTGTCGTTTGGCCGCTTGCCTTGGCTTCGATCTGGCCGATCGCGTCGACGACCGCATCGAAGGTGAGCATCGTGGAGGCGTGCCGCGCCTTGTAGTCGCGAACCGGTTCCAGCACTGCGATCTCGGCCCATTTCCCATCCGGCGGCTTGCCGTTTTCCTTCAACATCTTGCGGACGGTCTCGCGCAGCGCGCGCAATTCGTCCGCGGTCGAGCCGACTACATGCGAGGCCATGATCGAGGAGGAGGCCTGGCCGAGCGCACAGGCCTTCACATCGTGCGCAAAGTCGGTGACGACCGCGCCGTCCATCTTGAGATCGACCTTCACGGTCGATCCACACAGTTTGGAATGGGCGGTGGCGGAGGCGTCGGGCGAGGGCAGGCGGCCAAGCCGGGGGATGTTGCCGGCGAGTTCGATGATACGCTTGTTGTAGACGTCGTTTAGCATAGTCCTTTACCCGCGCTCCCAGCCCTTGGCGGCCACGGTGCATGGCCCTATATATGGTCCGAAGTGGTGGAAATACACCCCGCCATACGTTTGGGTGGTCTGAAACCGGTACCCGCTGGCCACCGTCAAGCGAAGATAGTTGGGGGGACTCAGGCGCCCGGCGGTTTTGCCGCCCCGTCTGCCGGTGACACTCCGGTCTTTATCTTGACCGGTCGAACGGAGCTGACATGGACGCATTGATCAAATCCCTCCGCCCAAAGACCTCTGATACCGATCCGAAACCCGCCGAGACGAAGCCGCCGGCCGATTTCCGGCCTGCCGAGCTTGATCCGTCCGAATTTCTGGCCGCCGCAGTTCGCGCCGACCAGCCGCGGCCGTCGCGCGCGGAAGCCGAAGTCGCGGTGCAGACGCTGCTCAGCTATATCGGCGAAAATCCGCACCGCGAGGGCCTGCTGGATACGCCGCGCCGGGTGGTCGAAGCCTTCGACGAATTGTATCAGGGCTATCACCAGTGCCCGGCCGAGGTGCTCGACCGCACCTTTGGCGAGACCGCGGGCTATGACGACTTCGTGCTGGTCCGCGACATCGAGTTCACCTCGCAATGCGAGCATCACATGATGCCGTTCTATGGGCGGGCGCACATCGCCTATACGCCCATCGAGCGCGTTGTCGGCCTGTCGAAGCTGGCGCGGCTCACCGATATCTTCGCGCGCCGCCTGCAGACCCAGGAACATCTGACGGCGCAGATTGCCGCGGCGATCGACGAGATTCTGAAGCCTCGCGGCGTGGCCGTTCTGATCGAGGCCGAGCACACCTGTATGTCGGTGCGCGGCGTCGCCAAGCACGGCGCCATGACCTTCACCAGCCGCTACACCGGCATGTTCCGCGACAATCCGGCCGAGCAGGCCCGCTTTATTTCCCTGGTGCGCGCGCCACAGCGCTAGATCCATAGAAGCCAGTGTCGACCACATCCGATAGCAACGACATCGAAGAAGGGCTGTCGTTCAAGCCCAAGTTCGATGCCAACGGCCTTGTCACCTGCGTCGCGACCGATGCAGCGACCGCGGACGTGCTGATGGTTGCGCACATGAATGAGGAAGCGCTGCGCAAGACCATTGCGACCGGCGAAGCCTGGTACTTCAGCCGCTCGCGCAACGCGCTGTGGCGGAAGGGCGAGACCTCCGGCCATGTCCAGCGCGTGGTCGAGATGCGCCTCGATTGCGACCAGGACGCGGTCTGGATCCGGGTCGAGCAGACAGGCGCGGCCTGTCACACCGGCCGCCGCTCCTGTTTCTACCGCAAGGTCGAGGCTGCCGATGGCGGCGCGCGGCTGAGCTTTGTTGACGCCGAGCGGCAGTTCGATCCGAGCGCGGTCTATCGGAAGTAACGCCGTCGATTTCGCCATTGCGAGGGCGATGCGGCGATTAACTCGCTCTTAACCATAATCGCCGCACTGTGAGCTCCGGCTGAAAGCGCTGGTGGGAGCCTTCGCGTCAGCCGAACAAGTGGGTCGTTTCGCGGGGAGCGGAGACCAGGAATGTCGGTCGACACATCGAACGCCTCTGCGACGGCAGGTGTCGATCCCGCGCGCATGCGTGTCGCCGGCGCGATCAAGCAGGCCGCAAGCTCAAGCGGCATGAGTTTCCAGTATCTTTTGACCACCGCGAAGATGGAATCGGATTTCAATCCGACCGCGGGCGCGTCGACCTCTTCGGCCCATGGGCTGTTTCAGTTCATCGACCAGACCTGGCTTGCCACCGTGAAGGAAGCGGGCGCGCAGTTCGGCTACGGCAACTATGCCGACCAGATCAGCAAATCGTCGGACGGCAGCTATTCGGTCAGTGATTCGACCGCGCGCAAGGCGATCATGAAGCTGCGCGACGATCCGGCCGTCGCGTCCGATATGGCCGCCGCTCTCACCCAGTTCAACAGTTTCAAGCTGACCGGCATGATCGGCCGTCGTCCGACCGACAGCGAACTGTACATGGCTCATTTCATGGGCGTTGGCGGGGCAGCCAAACTGATCGGCAATGCCGAGGACAATCCGCAAGCCTCCGCTGCGCGGCTGTTTCCGAATGCGGCTGCCGCCAACCGCTCGATCTTTTACGACCGCAGCAGCGGTCGCGCGCGCAGTGTGTCGGAAGTCTATTCAGTGCTGCAGCAACGCTATGCGGCGGCAGCCGCCGCACCGACCACGCAAAGCGCGATGGCTTCGGTCGGCGGCGATATCAAGCCTGCCGTCGCGGTCGCAATCGCAAGCGGCAGCTCAAGCGCCTCGGCCGTCGACACGGCGAGCTATCTCTCGACCTTCCCAGCCGTCCGGTCTGGCGCGTCCGCTACAACGGCTGTGTCGGCACCGACAACGGCAGCCGCAACCACGGTTGCTGATGCGACGCCTTCTACCCCGGTCTTCCGTTCGCTGTTCCAGGACGGCGGCGGCCGGACGCAACCGGTCTCGCAAGCGGTGCGTGAATTGTGGGGCAACTCGGCTTCGCTGACGTCGGATACGCCGGCTTCCTCTGGCGCGAGTGCGCCTTCAACAACGGTTGCGGCGGTGCCGGCCGTGGCAAGCCGTGGCGCGCTTGATCTCTTCAGCGATCCCAACGGCACCTTCAGCGGCTAGTGCGGCGAATTTGAAGTTCCTGTCGACGCTGCCGCAAGTTCGTTCCAGGAACTTCAAATTCAAGGCCACACCAGCATCAGAGGTCGCCGCGATAGCTTGCGAACTTCGGAATCGGAGCTTTAGACCGATGTTGAGTTCACAAGCAGGTCGCTTGTGAACTCAATGAAAGTCCGCACCTTTGCGGCCCTGTGCTGCCGCGAAGGATAGAGCGCGTAGAGTGGAAACACTTCACCCCGCCAGTCCGGAAAAAGCTCGATCAATTTACCTTCTGCCAGCAAATGGCCTGAGCCGAGGGCCATAATCTGAGCGATGCCAACCCCAGCTTCACACGCGCTAAGCATGGCGCCGACGTCCGACACCATCAGGCGGGCCGCCGGTTTGACAGGCAGAACTTCGCGACCTCGGCGAAACTCCCAATCGAATGGTCGTGCATTCGCCGCATCGTAGAAATCTATGCATCGTAACTTCTCGACTTCGGACGGGTGCTTCGGCCGGCCGTAGCGTGCAACAAACTCCGGCGATGCTACCGTCAGAATGTGCGTTTCAATCAGTTTGCGCGCAATAAGGGAGCCGCCTGGCGGGTCGCCGAAGCGCAGTGCCAAGTCGAAACCGTCGGCCACCAGATCGCCGACGTGATCCCGCATGATGAGTTCGAGCCGAACTTCGGGATGGCGATCGAGAAACCTGGAAATCTGTGCGGCCAGAACCACGCGCGAAAAAAATGGATCGACATTGACCCGAAGCCGACCGCGCACGATGCCTGCCGCACCCGAAGCTGTGATGGAGGCCTGCTCAATCCCATCAAGATGCGGTCCGACTTCCTCGTAAAAGCGTCTTCCTTCGTCCGTGAGGGTCATGCTGCGTGTCGTGCGCTCAAGAAGCCGCACACCGACCCGGATCTCCAGCCGCGCGATCGCCCGACCAACGCCGGATGACGTGAGACCCAACGCCTCGGCCGCGCGGGCCATCGAACCAGCCTCGACGACGGCCATCAGAACCGTCACACCGGAAAGAAGGCGAGCGTCATAGGGCATAGCAATTACTGAATCTTAGTCCGAAGTGTACGGACACTTCGGCGCTATAATCAAGACAAAAGCCGTGACACATGTTCTCTCCGACGGTGGGCGATCGGATCAATCCCGCCAGTCACGCAAAGGGACAGCGAGGCCATGAGCATCGCCGGCATCCCCGCCTCTGATCGGAGTAACGCATGACCACGAAGTCGACAGTTCTGATTTTAGGGGCCTCGCGCGGGCTGGGCCTGGCGATGGCGGAGGAATGGCTCAAGCTCGACGCCAAGGTCATTGCTACGCAACGCAGTGCGTCGCCGGATCTGAGCGACCTGCAGAGCCGCTATCCGGGTAGCCTCGACATTGAAACGGTCGATATTGTGGAGGCGGCGTCCGTGCATGCCTTGCGCGAACGCCTCGGAGGGCACCGCATCGATGTGCTCTTCGTCAATGCCGGCGTTTGCAAGGCCCGCGAGGAGACGCCGTCCACGGTAGACGAGCGCGACTTCGTCGACATGATGCTGGCGAATGCGCTCGGACCGATGCGCGCGGTTGAGCTCTTCGAAAATCTCGTGCCCGCAAACGGCGCGATCGTGGTCATGACCTCTGAACTCGGCAGTATCGCCGGAAACAGAGGCTTCTGGGAGCTCTACAGCTCCAGCAAGGCCGCCCTCAACATGCTGATGAAATGCTTCTCGGCGCGCCATGCTG
>Ga0307476_10002942_pt1 | contig 10097 bp, 6 predicted proteins | sample atmos_gasesECM2C_2_FD_203314 | JGI IMG/M metagenome (GOLD analysis project Ga0307476, IMG submission 203314) | Hardwood forest soil microbial communities from Morgan-Monroe State Forest, Indiana, United States - atmos_gasesECM2C_05 | ecosystem: Environmental > Terrestrial > Soil > Temperate...
ACCTCAATCAGCGAACTCACGCGCAGCCGAAGAATTCGATCTGAAAACTGCGCGCCCCATTCTACAGCAAGAATAAAGGCCGCGGAATGTTGAAGAATGGACTCTCCGCCTGAGCCGATTCCTCCCAAACAGCAGCCGCGTATTCGAGCATCCCTCTGTGGTCCCCTTTCCTTAGCAGCGAGATGCCGCTTTCCTAGGTTTTTTTGACGGATTTTAGAGATATTTTAGGACCTTCTGAGGACAGTTCCGCCACTTTCGAGGGAGAGTGATCCCGTCGAAGCGCAGGCGCGGCGACGATCTGATCGCCGGGTTTCGCATCGAGCGCAGTCGAATTCAACAAATCAGGAGATTGATCGAATGACTTACGCCAAGAAAATAACTCAAGCGGGCAAGTTCCTCAGGTTGCTGGCACTTGCTTTAACCATCCTCACTGCTGCGGTGCAAACCCAGGCTGTGGAGGTCCACAAGAAGACCTTCAAGCTGTACCCGAACCCACCCTTCACCAGTTGCTTTGGCTCTAACGCCACTGCTGAGGTTACCGTGGTGCGGGGTAGTCTTGCCGACACTTTATATGTCACCGGGCAGAACTTCCAACCTAACCTGGGCTTCGATCTTTTCACGATCCAGCGCAGCGAGCTGTTGGCTGATGGGCAGGTCGATCCCAACTTCACCAACTTTGGACTGGCGTGGTATCAGACCGACTTGGAAGCGGACCAGTATGGAAATATTAACGCGACCATTCATACCATTCTGCTGGACCAGATCTTTGGTTTCGATCCCGATACCAATCTGGCCCCGACCAACGCGTTGCATGTGGGTTTTTGGTTTGACAACCCCAAGGATGCAGTGGCTTGCGGCTTCGATGTGAATAAGCCAACCCCATTCAATGGGCAGCACGTCGCCGGTCCCAACGCGATGATCAGCGTGCCGAATGCGAAGACCAATCTTGGACCGCTATGCACCGCCCCCATCCAGCACGGCAACACATATGTCTGCAACATCAACCAGTAGAACGGGTCTGCTCCACGCTGCGAGGGTAGACCGGAAGACGGCTGCCCTCCGAAGCGCGGTTGAGCACACACAAAAAGGAGAGTTAACATGAAAACATTAGACTTTCGCAGTTTCAAATCTGTTTTGATTGTTGCCACATTGCTGCTGGCGCTGAGTTCGTTGGGGCTCACCCAGGACGCCGCTAACACCACCGCCATCAGCGTCCCCCACCTGATCAAGTTCAGCGGCGTGGTGAAAGACGAGACGGGCGCGCCGAAGACCGGAGTCGTCGGTGTAACCTTCACCTTCTACAAAGACCAGCAGGGCGGCGCGCCGCTGTGGCTGGAGACGCAGAATGTACAGGCAGATGCCAATGGCCGCTACACCGCAATGCTGGGAGCCACGAAGCCGGACGGCCTGCCCATAGAGTTTTTCAGCTCCAACGAGGCGCGCTGGGTGGGCGCGCAGTTACAAGGACAAAATGAACAGCCGCGCGTGCTGCTGGTCAGCGCGCCCTACGCACTGAAGGCCGCAGACGCGGAAACGCTTGGCGGAAAACCGATTTCCGCATTTCAACTGGCCGCGCCTCAGTCCACCAACAGCACTACGCAAAAAACAGCGCTTCCACCGGAGCAGCCCAATGAGATCAGTTGCGCCGGCGGCACCGCCTGCAAGACCAGTTTCATTCCCAAATTCTCGAGCAACGGAGGCAGTGCCAAAGTCAACAACTCAGTGATCAGCCAAAGCGGGACCAGCGTCGGAATTGCGGGAAATCTTTCGCTAACCGGGAACGTGAACGCCTCTACAGGCCAAGTGCTGGGCCAAACCGGCTCCTTTACAGCTAACACCAGCGGTGGAGTCGTGAGCGTAGGAAATCAAAACGCGTCGGGCATAGCAGTCCTTGGCGTCAACGAAAATACCAATGGCAGCGGCGTCGGGGTGCAAGGCAACGGACCTAACGGCGTGATAGGAAATGGCACCACGCGAGGGGTGACGGGGACTGGCCTTATCGGTGTGGAGGGGGATGCGACGGGCACGAACAGTATAGGTGTCTTAGGCACTGGTTCGACTGGCGTCGTCGGAAATGGAGGGAGCAACGGAACTGGTGTCAAAGGAACGGGTGTCATCGCCCTGTTGGGCGAGGCACCAAGCACAAACAGCTTGGGTCTCCTTGCGACGGGCGGTACCGGCATATTCGGTGGGAGCCAACAGACCGGCGATAACTTCTGGGGCATGATGGGCACGGCGACGAACAGCGGCAAGAACCTCGGCGTGGAGGGCTTTAGCGGCAGCGTCAACGGCACAGGTCTGTATGGATTGGCCATCACGTCAAGCCACGTCGGAGGTGGCCGCGGCTGTTGCGCGGTGGGAGTATGGGGCGACACCGGCTCCAACGCTGGTGGAGCAGCTGGCCTGGTTGGCACGGCCGACGACGCACGGGCGATCTATCTCGAAAACAATAGTCCGAGCGGTGTTCCCACCGCATTCATGCAACAGGACGCAAGCGGCGAACTTGCTCTCATGGCAGGCGGCGCGGGCGGATTTTGCACTATCGATACAACCGGCACCCTGTTTTGCCCACACTCCTTTTCTGTGATGGCCCCAGTCGACAGCGGAAAAAAACGAGTCGCACTTTATGCGATGGAGTCGCCACAAAACTGGTTTGAGGATTTCGGCTCTGGGCAACTCACAGGTGGGACCGCCAGCATCGCCCTCGACGCCACGTTTGCGGAAGAAGTAAATACCGGCGCGAGCTACCACGTGTTCCTCACCCCTCACGAAGAGTGCGAAGGGCTTTACGTCACCGACGTAAGCGCGAGCGGGTTTGAAGTCCACGAACTCCACCACGGACAGTCGAATGTCACCTTCGACTATCGCATCGTGGCGTTGCGGCGCGGTTTCGAAACGGTGCGCTCGGAAGATTTGACCGAGCAATGGAAGAAGATGAACGCGCTGTCAAAGATCACGCCGGAACAAGGCATTAAGCCGCCGTCGATTCCCAGAGTGCCCGGCAAATCCAATATCAATTCATTGCCCAAGCTAAGCGCGCAGCGCTAATTGGCAGGCGGGAGGACGAGAGCCCGTCCACCCGCCGCCAGAAACCACAATTCGTGGCTCTGCGTCCGTTTTCCGTCTTAAATTGTCAATCGACAAAGCTAAAAGAAAATCAATTCCCTACGGAGTTTCATCAAACTTGCCTCCGATGTCACGAGACCTGAATGACGCTCAAGCGTTCATCGACGGTAGCTTTGCTCCGGCGAAAAAAGGGGATCGAAGATTAGAAAAACGAAGCGTGGCAAAAGAACGAAAATCATGGCCGTGGCAGCTCGTCATGGTCTTCCCGTTTCTATCTGTGTTGAAAGGGCACCCCTCACGAAGTGAAGTTGGCCGTTCCCACCCTGGTCCAGATGGTGATTCCAGAAGCCCCCCGGAATCTGATCGGCGACAAGGCTTACGACTCGGACAAACTGGACCAGCAACTCAGTAGCTATGGGATCAAACTAATTGCTCCGCACCGGAGCAACAGAAACAACAAAACACAAGATCTGCGTCGTTTGCGACGGTACCGTCGACGTTGGAAGGTTGAGAGGCTGTTCGCCTGGCTACAAAACTTCCGCAGACTGGTTGTCCGGTATGAACGATACGCTGAGAACTTTCTCGGAATGCTTTACCTTGCCTGCTGTTTAATTCTATTGAGGCATTTGTGAGATGGCTTGTACTCATTTTCGGTCGCTTCGCGCACGATTCGCACGGCGTTCTGGCTGCTATCCATCCGTTCGCACTTGTGGGACAAGAACTCCGTCGCTCATGTCTACTGCGCTCTCCGCAGCGTAATTGACTTGAATTGAGCATTGCAGCATTCGCAGATGCCAATGGCTGGAGCATCTGGCTTGACGATATGAAGAGCGTGCTTGCCCATAGTCGTAGTTTACTCCGCAATTAGCGCTGTTTTATTTTCCTAATCCGAGGCTCTGGCAGCAGGATACGCCTCACAGATAGCGGCATTTTCGCCCCGTGACGCTACGATAGATGCGTTCGATAGTGGTTTCTTTGCGAGGGCGAACCATATAGTCCCTTGCCCCAAAATGCTACACTTGAGCTACCGAACGCACGAAACGTGACAAACGCGAAATCGCACTTGTTATTTCTCTTTCTTGGCTGCATCTACCCGTGCGGCGGCCGTAATTCTGACAACGTGGACTATTTCAAGATTCCCGCCAGAGTCAGTTTTGCAATTCTTCCCCGGTTTGGCATCACACAAAGGACAGACTAGCGTCATAGGGCTGATAGGCAGAATCGGAATACGTTTCAAAGGATCGGTCTTTTTCATTTACTTTATTCGAGTTTTCGGGTGAGTACTTTTCTTGGCTGCTGCACTGCGGTCTGTTGGCATATAGTCTCCCCAATCCTGTGAATGGGCGAAATTATATGCCTGAAAACCTAACCCAGCCGAAAGGCGGGTTTTCAGACACTACCAGAAATTGCAGTCAATCCCAACGGCAGCTCTATCTCGGAGTTGGAATAGTTGACGAAACCAAGTTTGCGTCGTCTGTTCGCCGGGGTTTGGGGTTTTGAGCGTAATCGAGATTTTTCGCCAGTCATTCAGGAATTGGGATGGCTGAACGCCTTCCAACCGTGCCGAAGTAAGTACGCGCTTGCCAAGATCAGGATCAGAAGTGCGAGCAACGTCTCATTCCAGTACGGCTACCCGATGACTGAGAAAACTTGAAGAAAATGGATTTGCAGCACAATCCGAGCAAAACCTGACCAAGATAGACAGTATGCAAAGATGCCGACGAGCATAGCCTGATGTGGATTCCAGAGCGACAGCTGCGGGCGGCTTTGCTTGATGAGGCTGCCACGCGGGTCCGCGGTCTTCCCACAGGTTGTCAGCAACTTGTTCGACTTGGGTGTCATCGCATTTCATGCCGAACATCCCACTCGAGGGCTGGGTGCAGTCGCGTGGTCACACATTGGGATCTCTCTCTACAGTAAACCCTGTATATAGCGACCGAATCACGCATAGTAAACTTCGGAGTTAGTAAGTACCACATTCTCGTCCCGCCTAGACCCACAGATTGCAGGAACAAATAAGTGCCCAGGATGCGGATTCGCACGATGAGAGCTGTCCAGAAGCTGGGGAATGATAATCGTAGTTTGCCCAAAGCCCCTACTGGCATTCAGGGCCTTGATGAGGTTACGCGAGGTGGCTTCCCGCGCGGGCGTCCCACGCTCATCTGCGGTAGTGCCGGTGCGGGCAAGACCCTCCTCGCGATGGAGTTCCTGATTCGCGGGGCTACGGAATATAACGAGCCCGGCGTTTTTATGGCGTTTGAGGAGACCGCGCCTGAGCTGACGCAAAATCTTCGCTCGCTCGGTTTTGATCTGGATGAGTTGGCGAAAGAAAAGAAGCTGGCCATTGATTTCGTTCGCCTGGAGCGCAGTGAGATTGACGAAACTGGCGATTACGATTTGGAAGGCCTCTTCATAAGGCTGGGCGCCGCGATCGATGCCATCCGGGCGAAGCGCGTGGTCTTGGACACGATTGAAAATCTATTTGCTGGGCTCCAAAATGAGGGCATCCTGCGAGCGGAGTTGCGCAGGCTGTTTCGCTGGTTGAAGGACAGGGGCATAACCGCCGTCATCACTGCGGAGCGGGGCGACGGGGCTCTAACCCGCCATGGCCTGGAAGAATATGTTTCCGATTGCGTGCTCCTGCTCGACCACCGGGTGACCGACCAGGTTTCCACACGCCGTCTGCGTGTCGTCAAATATCGGGGAACAGCTCATGGCACCAACGAATACCCCTTTCTGATCGACGAAGACGGTTTCAGCGTCTTGCCTGTGACATCTTTGGGCCTCGATCACGAGGTAAGTGACGAACGAATTTCGAGTGGCGTTCCCCGCTTGGATACGATGCTGAGCGGCGAGGGATTCTACCGAGGCACAACGATTTTAGTTTCAGGCACAGCCGGGACCGGCAAGACCAGTCTGGCCGCGAGTTTCGTCGATGCCGCTTGCCAGCGCGGCGAGCGTTGCCTCTACTTCTCGTTCGAAGAATCTCCGGGCCAGCTTATTCGCAATATGCGATCGATCGGTTTGAACCTTGAACAATGGACCAAGAAGAAGCTGCTCCAGTTTCACTCCAGCCGCGCTACGTTCTATGGGCTGGAAATGCACCTAGCAATCATTCACAAAATCGTCCTGGGGTTCCAGCCGAGAGTGGTGGTGCTCGATCCCGTGGGCAGCCTCATTCAGGCGGGGAACCAGCGCGACGCGCACAGCATGATGATTCGCCTCATCGACTTTTTGAAGCAACGGGGAATTACGGCTTTTCTCACCAACCTCACGTCGGGGGGCGAGGCGTTGGAGAGAACCGATGTTGAAATCTCGTCCATCGTCGACACATGGCTTTTCACGCGTGATATCGAGCTTGACGGCGAGCGCAACCGCGCCCTGTACGTGCTGAAGTCGCGTGGGATGGCGCACTCCAACCAATTACGCGAGTTCCTCTTATCCCCCTTGGGTGTGGATTTGCTGGATGTGTACGTGGGGCCTGACGGGGTGCTCACGGGATCGTCCCGCCTTTCCCAGGAAGCGCGAGAGAAGTCCGCTGCCCTGGCGCGGAGACAGGATGCCGAGCGCCGGGATCGGGATCGGAAGCGGAAGCGGGAAGCACTCGAAGCGCGGATCGCGGCGCTCCGCAAAGAGTTTGAAGTGGAGGAGGCGGAGGTCGAAACCGCCAGCGAAGAAGACGCTTCGCGAGAAGAGATGATTGCAGACAATCGCGAAGCCATGTCCCGCAGCCGTCGGGCCGATCTGGTTAAGGATGGGGTCGATGGAAAGCGAAAGCGACGAAAGGGAGCCCGATGAAGAAGTCAGAAAGAAACAAAGAGGCTAGACCTCTCAGTCTCCAAGAGATCGGAGATAGGAACGAGCCCGGTGCGAACGAGGTGTGGCAGCTCCGCCTGTATGTTGCGGGGCAGACGCCGCGTTCGGTGGCCGCTTTCGCCAATCTCAAGAGAATATGTGAGGATCATTTAGCGGGCCGGTACAATATCGAGGTCGTCGATTTAGTGAAACACCCGCAGTTGGCGGCGGGAGATCAGATCCTGGCCATCCCGACGTTGGTTCGGAAGTTACCCCAACCGCTGCGCAAAATCGTGGGCGATCTTCGCGACACGGAACGAGCATTGGTCGGTTTACAAATCCGTCCGGCTGCAATGGGAGAATGAGGTCGAGTAGGGAATTTGTATTGATGAGGTTCATATGAACAGCGAATTGCCCGAATTTGTCAGCGGTAGGCAACTGATGGAAGAGGCCGAGCAGACGTTACGCGCGATCCAATATGGGACCGTGGACGCGTTCGTCGTCGAGGAACCGGAAGGTCATCGGGTTTATACGCTGGAGGGTTCCGATCTTCCTTACAGCACCCTGGTTGAAAAAATGCAACAGGGCGCGGCTATGCTGGATGCTCGCGGGTGTGTCGCTTACTGCAATCTCAGCTTGGCGCAGTTGTTGGGTGTGCCGCGAGAGACCGTCATCGGGCGCCTCTTGCTGGATTTCGTCGCTGCTGAAGACCAGCCCGCTTACCAGAAGTTGCTGCACGAGAATCAGATCGAATCAAACGAAGGAGAAATGCGGCTGCATCTCGCCGACGGGAGTCTCATTCCCACCAATTTCTCTTTTAGTCTTTTGTCAAGAGACAAATCGGCAATCGGAGTTCTGATCACCGACCTGACATCGCAGAAACAGCAGATGGATTTTGCATCGCGTCTCCAGGCTATGCAGGACGAGGAGCGCAGACGATTGGCTCGCGAACTGCACGACAGCGTCGGCCAGAATCTTGCAGCTCTCAGCATGAACATTGCCATAGTTTCCGCTCAGTCTCATAAGCTCGATTCGCTCGGAGCCAGAGCAGTTTCTGAGAATGCTCACTTGGTCGAACAGGTTTCGCGTGAGATTCGCACCATCTCACATCTGCTTCACCCACCACTCCTCGATATTGCCGGCCTTGCCTCCGCACTTCGCTGGTATGCGGATGGCTTCTCCGAACGTAGCAATATTAAGGTGGATCTGGAAATCCCACGCGATTTTGGCCGGTTACCGGACGAACTGGAGATTGCCATGTTTCGGATCGTTCAAGAGTGTTTGACCAACATCCACCGTCATTCAGGAAGTACCACGGCTACAATCCGTCTCCATCAGGAAGGTAATCGCCTTGCTGTTCAGGTTCGGGATAGCGGGAAGGGTATACCTTTGGAAAAACAACACGAACTGATCGAATCGGGCCGAGGCGGGGTGGGATTTGCTGGAATGCGAGAGCGCCTGAGGCACCTTGGCGGCACTTTGGAGATTCAATCCGATGGATCGGGAACGGTAGTCAGCGCGACTCTTAAAGTGGCATAAAGGTCTCGGCAAACTGGTTCTGCCCCAGTTGTCAAAAAATACTCCGCCAGCCGTTCCACTACGAAAGAAACCAAATGTTTCGAACGAATCTTACCTTGGGGGTGGGCAACCCTAGGAAACGTTCCTAAACGAGCCAGCCCGAAACTGCATCAGAGAATCGTGAAATCGAATCGGGATGGCGAATCAGTGAAACGAAAAACAAGAAACGCGGTCTCGCGGTTCCCAGCGCTGAGGCTATCGCCGAGTAGGTGATTCCAGCGAGTTGCGGTTGAATTTGCTCCAGATAGGTTTCGTTGTTGAGCCAAGCAGGTTACTGGATGCGAGCCAACCGCGTCGGGCGATGTCGTGTCGTCGTTCTGTATCTGATCGGAGGGCCTGTGCTTTCAGGGCTCTATGCTGCCACGCGCCCACGCCTTGCAACTGCCGATTTAATCTTTGCCCGAGCGAACGACCTGACTAGGCGCAAATCAGAGGATGCGTCCACGCCATCTGCCGCTAGGTTAGACCCTCAGCGGAGGGGGCGGGCGGCGCCGCAAACACGCTGGGATGCGACGGGAATTGATCTGTAGTAAAACTGTAGTAGTTCCATGTTCAAAACGGCGCAGATCAGATCATAACGGTTAAACTTGGCTGATTTGTAAGTGGTAGAGAAATCAGATAGGGTAGAGGATTTTCCATAACGGTTCAGAACTTGCTAGTGAACTTGAAATCCGCTGTTGCCTACCGGAGTAAACGCCGTCTTCGAGAGCCATCGTTCCCGGGTCGCAGACACTCTGAGCCCTAGTCATGACTTCCCACAAGAGCATTTCTGGATGAACTTCCGGATTCCCAACAAACCGGGAGTTGTTGCACATCCTCTGCAACTGCTGCACAGGCTATAATCACGCGCACGCATGGCACTCGCCTCCGGCACGAAAGAATGCAACCCCGTCGAGTTTCTCGCATAGTTTGGCTCCGCTATCCGCTCTCGGATCAGGCTCCACGCTTGCGTTCCTATCGGCCGCACGCACACCGCCAGCGGGCTGCCAGGAATCACTCGCTCCGGTCGGCGGTTGGCCACTCGACAGCGCGGATGGTGCCACCTGGTTCGCGCTCCATTGTCGGCGCGTAGAGGCCCACGAGTTGCCGGCGCCGCCACAGACCTTGGGCCCGTCTTTCGGACATTGTTGTGAACCAATATTGCCAAATCACAGCGCGCACTTCGCGCCGGTGGGTCGCTTGAACAGGCTTCAGAGCGAGCCGTTCCGTAGATCGGACTTTTGGGAAGATCGCAATGGAAACTGTCGCATCGGGTCTGCTCTCGGAAGTGAAGCAGAAATGAGTGATGTAAGAAATCAGCGTGTCGACTAACTTGCCCATTGGAACCGGAAGCCTTCAATATGACAACGGCTTCGCGCCCTCGATGACAATCGCAGGCCCGACCGTTGTTGAGGTACATCAAGGCGATCCCGGGACACTCTCGTACCGCAAGGGCCAAGTCCAACTCGATGGCACTATCAAATGGAGGGGAAGCCTTAGAATGGATGACGGCTTCGCACCCTCAGTAGCGGCATCGGGAACCACGGTCGTCCAGGTGCACCAAGCCACAAATGCAGAAGGGCCTCTCTGGTATAGCACCGGCCAGCTAAGGCGTAACGGCAGGATTCACTGGAATGGAAGCGGCAGCGTCAAATACGACAATGGCTTCCCACCTAGCG
>Ga0307476_10002943_pt1 | contig 10095 bp, 5 predicted proteins | sample atmos_gasesECM2C_2_FD_203314 | JGI IMG/M metagenome (GOLD analysis project Ga0307476, IMG submission 203314) | Hardwood forest soil microbial communities from Morgan-Monroe State Forest, Indiana, United States - atmos_gasesECM2C_05 | ecosystem: Environmental > Terrestrial > Soil > Temperate...
TGAGGGCGCCGGGCGCCGTCGGCAGCATTCTCGGGACCCGGGATCGCGCGAGGGGCGACGTAAGTCCCGATTTTCCCCTGACGGTTTTTGACGAAATCGCGCTGGACCCGTCAATTCGACCTGTGCCTCGCGCGTGGCACGAGCTTGTGACCGTAGGATACGCCAACAGCAAGGTGGAGGGCAGCGGATGCAGATGAAGACGCCCACGCACGTTTTCACCAAGACCGACTCGGCCGCGAGCGAGTGGGCGATCGACGACGACGTTGTCCGGCTGCGCGAGTGGGGGACGGACAAGCGTCACGTATTGCCACCGCCGCCGACCAACGAATGTACGGTCGGCGCCGCGGCGGTTTGCGCGATCCGGCTCGATGACCCGTCGCAGCAGGTCTCGCGGCTGCATGCCCGCTTGATCCGGGCTGAGACTGGATGGTTGCTCCGTGACGAGAGGAGCAAGAACGGCGTGCGGATCGACGGTGCGCGACGCAGCGAGATCATGCTGACGCCCGGGATCGAGGTCGGGATCGGGAGGACCACCCTGATCGCGGAGAGTGTGAGGTCGATCGAGCTACGCGACTTCCTCGCGCGACTGCTCGGCTGGGGCGCCTCGCAGATCGAGATCGTCGACCGCGCGCTGCGGTCGGTCCGCATGGCCGCTGCGCGCCGGGTGGCGCTGGTCCTGTGTGGAGACGGTGATCTCGTGCCGACCGCCTACTCGATCCATCGCCGCGCGCGAAACTCCCACCGACCGTTCATCGTCTGCGATCCACGACGACTACCCCGCAAGGCGAATGTTCGGTCGGCGCAGAGCTACACGACGGGGATGGAGGCGCTCCCGGTTGCGGCGGGCGGCTCCCTGTGCGTGCGCACGGGCCGGCTGCCGCCCGATTTCGGTGAGCTCGTCGAGGCGTTGCGCGCTCCGGACGCGCGGATCCAGCTCATCGTCTGCGGTGACGAGTTGCACGACTGCGAGCGGTATTGCGTCATCCCGATCGCGATCCCGTCGCTTGCCAGCCGCGGGGAAGAGGTCGACCGGATCATCACGGAATATGCCGCAGACGCGATCGCGGAGCTCGGGACATCGGGCTCGGAGTTTCCGGCGATTGACCACGCGTGGGTCCGCGAGCACGCGGCGACGCTGCCCGAGATCGAGAAGGCGACGGCGCGGCTGGTCGCGCTCCGCGCAGCGCCGAGCCTCAGCAACGCAGCGGCGAGACTGGGGATGGCCCCGGTCTCGCTGTATCGCTGGATCGGCCGTCGCAGCATGCCGATGAAGGTCCTCCAGTAGGGCCCCACGGAGTTGCGGCCCGCTACGGCTTGGCGGCCACCGCGGGCAGACCGGCCCCGGGGGCCGGCATCGCTGCATTGCGGCAGGTGGCCTCGGGGCTGCCCGTGTCGAACAGGGGCGCAGCGGCGGTTCCTCCGGCGATATGCGCGAGCTCCATCACCGAGAGCACACGGAGCGTTTCGCGGCAGATCGTTAGCTTCAGCGTGGATCGCTTCATCATGCTATCGTACCGCAGGCCCACGCGCGGCCGTCACTCTCCTGCGGAGGTCGGCGGTGCGCATGCGCTGGCGTGGCACATCTCGAGGATCTTGCCGGCCGGCGGCAGCGTCCAGCGTGACACGTCGCCGGCGAAGCCGCGCGAGACGATGTCGTTGCCTTCGTAGTGCACTCCGACAACGTAGGATTTGTGCGCAGGAAGCGTCCACAGCAGATGACCGCTGGACGTGTCCCAGAACCGAAGGAGCCCATCACTGCCGCCCGCGACGACCAGCGATCCGTCGGGAGCGAGCGCCGCATCGGCGAGGAACTGCGAGCTGCCGCGAAGGGTCCGGCGGGAACGGCCTGTTGCGGCGTCCCAGAGCCGGGCCGTACCGTCCTGTCCAGCCGTCAGGATCTCGCGCCCGCTGGATACGAAGCGCGCGGTGAACACTCGTCCAGCGTGGCCTTCGAGTGTGGCGACGAGACGGTGTTCGGCGAGGTCCCACAGGGTCGGTGGGACCGGCGTCCCGCGGAGTGCGATGGTGACCAGCCGCGTTCCATCGGGCGATGACCTCAGCAGCCGTGCGCGCGCGGGCGCTTGGAGATCGGCCAACACAGTACGCCGCTCCGGGTCGATCACGCGCAGCCGGTTACCCGCATCGCTTGCCACCACCTGGCCGCCCGCGAGGATCAGGGCGCCGTCGATGCCGGCCGGCGATCTCGGCAGTGCGATCGGATCTCGATCATCGTGTGTCAGCTGGAGCGATCCATCGACCGCGCCGCTGACCAGATCATGGCCGGTGGGGGCGAACGCAACTGCGCTGACCGTGGCCGGGTGGACAACGGTGCGGAGGAGCTGACCGCTGGGTAGGGCATAGACCTCAACCGTGTTGCCTCGGGCAATTGCGGCCCGATCGCCCGTGCCGGTCACCGCGGGGAACGCGGGGTCGTAGCCGGCTCCGGCCGACGTCGAGCTCGGCAGCTCGGCGAGCAGCTGGTTGCGCGCGGTGTCCCAGACGCGGGTACCGTGGTTCCGGCAGCTGAGCGCGACGAATCGCTGATCAGGGACGAGGCTCTCGGCGGTGTCGCACTCCGGGCCGATCGGCGGCGATCCCCAGGCGTGATACGGGGAGGTCGCATCCCACACGCGGGCGGTCCCGTCCCACGACGCACCGACGACGCGTTGAGCGCTCTGATCGAAGTGCGCGGAGCGTACGAGCTCGGTCGGCCCTTCGAGTCTCGCGACGGTCATCCCGCTTGCGACATTCGCGACGACGACAGCGCCGTCGCCGCCCGCCGAGAGCATGAGGTTCCCGGACGCGGCGAACTCGATGGCGAACACCTTGTCATGATGCGCGTTGAACTCCATCCGTAAACCGCCGGAGACCGCGTCCCACACCTGGACGGTGCCGTCGCGGCTCCCTGCTGCCACGAGCGCGCCGTCGGTCGAGAACGCAACGGCATCGACCGGCGCGCCTGCTTCGCGCAAGCGCCGCAGGCGCTCGCCGGTCGGGATGTCCCAGATCGACGTGATGCCGTCATGGGTCCCAACCACCAGGCGCAGGCCCGACGGATCGAAGCACAGGCTGCGAACGCGTGGCCCGGCAATCGTGGCGACTCGCCGCCACGTCGAGGTATCGAACACGCGGACGTCGTCTCCGCCACTGGTCGCGAGCCAGCGGCTGTCGGCGCTGACCGCCAGCGACGAGGCCTCCGACGCATCGTTCTCGAGCTCGGCAACCAGGATCCCGGTGCTGGCATCCCAGACGCGGGCGGCGCGGCCCTTCGTGTCGATCGCGACCACAAAAGGCCCGGCTATTCCGACCTTGTCATAGCGCCACTGTATCGCGTCGGGCTCGGGACCCTTCAGTTTGCGGATCGAGGCGCCGTTGGCAGCACTCCACATCCCGACGGTGCCGTCTCCGCCGGCGGTGACGATGCTCGAACCATCGCGGCTGAACACCGCGCGATAGACGCTGTCGCCGTGGCTCATCGTGAACAGCAGCTGGCCTGAGGCCGCGTCCCACATCCGCGCGGCCTTGTCGTCGGTCGTCAGGATGCGCTTGTTGTCGGGTGCGAACGTCGCCGACCACATCCGGCCGGAGTTGCTCGCGAAGCGCCCGAGCTCGGCGACGCGCGGCTGCAGCGCCCGGGCGAGCATGAACTCGACCGCCGATGAGTGGTCTCCGCGCTGGTAGGCGCGCTCCAGGTGCTGCACGGCATCGCTGGATTCGCCGTGGAGCAGTGCCTGGCGCCCCTGTTCGACCTCCGACTCGGTGGCGTGCTGCTCGTCCATCCGGGCCCGCATCATCGAGCGAAGCTGCAGCACACCGAGCACGGCCACTGCAGCCACCATGACGAGCGACCTCCGCGCCCACCGGATGCGGCGAGCGCGACGCTGACTGGCGGCGACAAAGGAGCACTCCAGCTCGCTGAGCGCGCCCGGCGGGGCTTCGCGCGTCCAGCGCTCAAGGTCGGCGAGCGCGTCACCGCCCCAGAGGAACCCGGGCGCCCCGGCGCGGTCTTTCCACTGCTGCGCGGAGGACCGAAGTTGCTCGCGTGGCTGGACCCGCAGCACGGCCCGAAGCTCCGCCGCCAGCTCCATCACGTCGTGATGACGAGCGCTGGGATCCTTGGCGAGCGCGCGGTGGATGACTCGATCGAGCCCGGGCGGCAGGTCGCCGCCGACGAGCGGCACGTCGGCTTCCTGATGCAGGGCGTAGTACTGGTGGGTGGTCGCGGCGTCGAACGGCCGGCGCCCGGTCAGCGCCTCGTAGGCAACGATCCCGAGCGAGTAGATGTCCGCCGCGGGGCCGACCGCGTGCGCGTTCTTCCATTGCTCGGGCGCCATGTAGGCGGCTGAGCCCATGATGGATCCCGAGCGGGTCAGCCGGAAGTTGGCCGGGCCGGTGCGTGTCCGCTGCGCATCTTGCGGGGAGGACTGCTCCCGGGGAGGCACCGCGTCGTCCCCAGGTGGGGGGAACAGCGATCCCAGGGGCAAGGGCGCAACGCCATCGCCCACCTTGGCGATCCCGAAGTCCAGCAGCTTGGGGAACAAGCGTCCACTGCGCTCGATGACCATCATGTTCGATGGCTTCAGGTCGCGATGCACGATGCCGCGCGCGTGCGCGGTCTGCACGACGTCCGCGATGCGCTCGAAGAGCGGCACGAACTGATCGAGGGGCATCGGGCCGTGCGTCTCCAGCCATTCGCCCAGCGTCGGGCCCTGCACCAGCTCCATCGCGAGCCACAGCAGGCCGTCGTCGGTGGCGCCGGAAGCATAGACGTGAGCGGCGTACGGATGATCGAGCCGCGAGGCGAGCTGAGCCTCCAGCAGAAAGCGCTCGCGCGTTGCATCGTTCAGCCGGCGCTGCGCAAGCTGCACTTTCACGACGACATCGCGGTGCAGCGCCGGCTGCTCGCTGCGATAGACGACCGAGTAGCCTCCGCGCGCGATCTGCTCGCGAAGAATGAACTCCCCTAGCTCTCGCCCGACCAGGTCGCCCATCGGCTCGTCTGCCATCGGTGGGTCCGCCATCGCCTCTCTTGGGGGAGACTAGAACATCACGTGATCCGCGAGGATATTCCTCTGACTGTCGCATCTTGCTGCATGCCGAGGGGAGCGCGGCGCAGCATGTGCGACATGGAAGGAGCCCGTCATCATCGGCAGGGAGCTGGAGCGTAGGCTTCCAGACCGATCTTGCAGTGAGAGTCCCGTCCTCGCGGCGCGGACGCCGGTCTGACGTGAGCCTTGTCCCGGATATGGTCATGAAGCTACAGCAGCTGCCGGGCTCGGGATCGGCAGCATGATCGCCACGGCGCGATGCCTGCCGCCGCTTGGCGCGCGGACTCGCGAAGCCCGCCCGGCTCGTTGGGCGCGCTCAGGCTTCATCGGCTTTGAGCATCAGTCTGCAATCGATGCGAGTGCTGCAAAGCATCGTGCATCGTTCTCGGAGATTGCTTCTGGTCGTATCACGAAATCATGCATGGACCGTCAATTGCGACTGGATGCTGATCAACCCGATGACCGATGCCGTATGACGAGGCATGACGCTGTCACGAAGAAGGAACACGGCGCCGCGCGCGCCGTTCGTGGTCTCGAGCGAATGGCGTGCCGCGTTCGAGACGCAGTGCACGCGAGAGCTGCTGCGGAAGGCGGAGCGCTTCGCGGAACGGCGGGCGCGCAAGCTCCGCCTGGTCGACGTTGTCGTCGACGACGATTACGCGGGGCACCTGGTGCAGGATGTCCTGGGCGACACGGCCACAGGCCTCCTGCGCTGGGATCCCTGCGGCGAGAGCCTGGAAGACCACATCATGGACGCGATTGCGACGCGGGTGCATCATGAGGTCGCTCGCGCGAAGCGATTCCCGCACGTGTATCTCGACGACGAGCCAGCGGCCTCCCGCGCGATACTCGCGGCAGTAGACGCCTCGCTACTGGCGGCGTGCGAGGCCTCTCCCGCTACGGTCAGGCTGGCGGACAACGCGTTTCACGAGCTGTGGGCGCTTGCGGAAGCGGACCCCGGGGTGCGCCGCCTCCTGGAGGCGCACGCCAGCGGCGCGACGCGCAAAGCCGACGTTCAGCTCGCGACCGGGATGTCGGATCACGACTATCACGCAGCACGAAACCGGCTCGATCGGCTTGCCGGACGGCTATCTCGCGAGGCGCAGCCGAGCCGACCGCGGCGCAAGAGAGCGGCGGGCGTGACGCCGCGGTCTCGTCGAGCCGCCGCAGCAACGCGACCGCCGATCGCAGCGCCGGGCAACGCGATGCGATGCGCTCCGATGCCGCTCCCAAACGAGCCCGCGGAGCTGGCGATCGCTCGCGGTCGCTGATCTCGCTCGCCGCCGGGCACTCGCTCATTTCCGCACTAGCGGACGCTGTGCCGTGGCACGCATCTGGCGCGTGGTTGACGGTCGTGAAGGACCTCTGCGGTCATCTCACCGGCCCGGTTGCACAGCGCCTCGTTGTCGGAACATAGGAGCGGCTGGCTAGTCTCGCAATACACCGTCTCGGCCGCCTTGCATGGGAGAGGGGGCGGCTCCTCGTCGCTCAGGGCGAGACGAGGCGTCCGGGCGGCGTCGCACAGCGCAAGGTTCGGGTAGCAGAACGTCAGGCCGTCCAGCGGATCGTTCGCGGGCTTGCGGCTCGACACGGAGAAACAGTGCCACTGGGGAACGATCGCACTGCACTCTGTGGCTTCTGCCTTCGCGCGCGCCTCGCACGACGGGACATCGTCGAAGCAGCCGACGAACGCGCCGAGGAGCGGATTGATACCCCGGCCGTCGTGGCGATTCGCGCCATCGGTCTGGAAGCAGTGCAACTCGGCACGCGGCGCAGGCGCCTTGTGACAGCTCGGGGAGAGCACGGCGAACCACGCGGCGAGAACAACGGCGTGCAGGTCTCGTAGCGGCTTGCGCACGATTCGATGTGAGCACGGTCCATCGGAGATGCACAAGCTCGCCCGGCAAGCCGAGGTCACAGAGCACGCCGCCCGGCGAGCCGTCGCAACCCCGCGCGGCGATCCTCGGTGCTCCGGTATGGCGACCTGATCCGCGAGAAACGACAGGCTCGTGGGCATCCGCGAACGCTGGATGCACGGCTGCACCGCGGCGTGTCGATGAGACGTGGTAGCCTGGTGAACGGGGAGCCCAGCGGTGTGCGTGATCCTGTTCGTCGCAGCGAACCCTCAGGGAGGGACTCAGGTGCAGCTCCGTGGCTAGCACGCGGTCGCGGGCGATCGACTTCACGATCGAGCGGCAGCGGCATGCGGGGTTCGTTGGGCGTGCGGAGCTGCTGGCCCGGCTCGACCAGCTCGTGATCGCCGACCGCACCGATCGCTGGGTCGTGCTGACCGGCGGGCCGGGGATGGGCAAGAGCGCCGCGCTCGCGGCGTGGCTGGCGCGCCGTGAGGCGGCGGGCGACGTCGTGCCACACCACTTCATCCGCCGGGGCTGGGCCAACTGGGATGACCCGGAGGCGCTGGTCGGCTCGCTCGTGGCGCAGATCGAGGCGCGGGTTCCCGAGTCGCCCGAGCCCGAGGCGGGCGAGCAGCTCACCCCGGCGGCGCGGCTGGCTGCGGTGCTCCTGCGCGTCTCCGAGCGCGTGCTGGTGCCGCGCGGCGAGCGGCTGGTACTGCTGATCGATGGCCTCGACGAGTACGACCCGCGGCCGGGATTGCCGCCGGGCGATCCACTCGCGGCGTTCTTGCCGTACGCACTGCCGCCCGGCGTGAGCGTCCTGTGCGCGAGTCGGCCGCGCCACCCGTATCTCGACAAGCTCGCGATGCGTGGCGCCCTGGTGAAGATCGATCTCGACGACGCTCCGAGCTTTGCAGACGACAACACCGCAACGGTGCGCGCGTTCTGGGACAAGGCGGCGCCCACGCTGGGTCTTGATGCTGCATTCATCGACCGGGCCGTGATGCGCGCCGCTGGCAACCTGCAGCATGCGGTGATGCTGCGGCAACAGCTGGCCGGTCTGCCGCCGGAGCAGCACCAGGTCGAGGACATCCCGCTCGGTCTGGATGCGTCGATCGCAAGCGCCTGGGAGCGGATCACGATCGATCCACTGGTCGTGAACGGCCTCGGCATCCTGTGCGCCGCGCGCGACGCGCTCACACTGGACGAGCTCGGTCGGGTGGCCGGCTGGACTAGCGAGCCGCAGCGCCGGACGTTCTTGGGCAGGGCGCGCGAGCTGCTCATCGAGACCCGACGCACCAGGCTCGTGTTCGAATACCGGCTGCACCACGACTCGATCCGCGCGTACATCGCCGAAGCGATCGGGAGCGATGCGCTCGCGGCGCATCACCTCGCGCTGGCGCAGCGGCTCGCTACCTGGCCGGCTCCTGCGGACGCCATCGCACGGCGATATGCGCTGCACCACGCGCTGCTGCATCGAGCCGAGGCAGGCGCATGGGCCGATGCATGGCGCGTGGCCGCGGACCTGGCGTTCCTGGAGGCGAAGTGTCGCGAGCTCGGCGCGCACGACGCTGAGGCCGACGTGGGACGAACGGCCACCAGGTGTCGCGCGAGCGGCGACGACGCGCAGGGCGACCGCTTCGCCGACCTGGCGAGGGTACTCGTTCGCGAGTCGCACTTGCTGCGAGCAGCGCCGGAGGCGACCGCGGTGCTGGTCTGGAACCGGCTGCGTCGGTTGGGATGGAGCGCAAGCGACCTGGATGCGCAGCTCCGGGTGCCAGAGGGTATGGAGTTCCTGCGCGTGCGCCACGCCGCAACGCGCGAGAGCCCGGTGCTGGTTCGTAACCTCGCAGGCCACACTTCATCGGTGATGGCGTGCGCGGTGACGCCGGACGGCCGGCACGTGGTCTCGGCGTCGAATGACCAAACGCTCAGGGTCTGGGAGCTGGCGAGCGGGCGGGAGGTGGCCACGCTCCAAGGCCACACCAACTGGGTGATGGCGTGCGCGGTGACGCCGGACGGCCGGCATGTGGTCTCGGCGTCGTATGACCACACGCTCAAGGTCTGGGAGCTGGCGAGCGGGCGCCAAGTGGCCACGCTCCAAGGCCACACCAACTGGGTGACGGCGTGTGCGGTGACACCGGACGGCCGGCACGTGGTCTCGGCGTCGAATGACCACACACTCAAGGTCTGGGAGCTGGCGAGCGGGCGCCCGGTGGCCACGCTCCAAGGCCACACCGACGGGGTGTGGGCGTGCGCGGTGACGCCGTGCGGCCAGCACGTGGTCTCGGCATCGGAGGACAAAACGCTCAAGGTCTGGGAGCTGGCGAGTGGGCGCCAGGTGGCCACGTTCCAAGGCCACACTAACAGCGTGAGAGCGTGCGCGGTGACGCCGAACGGTCGGCACGTGGTCTCGGCGTCGGATGACCAAACGCTCAAGGTCTGGGAGCAGGCGAGCCGGCGCCATGTGGCCACGCTCCAAGGCCACACAGACTGGGTGACAGCGTGCGTGGTGACGCCGAATGGTCGGCACGTGGTCTCGGCGTCGGAGGACCAAACGCTCAGGGTCTGGGAGCTCGGGGGCAGACGCCATGTGGCCACGCTCCAAGGCCACACCAGCGAAGTGACGGCGTGCGCGGTGACACCGGACGGCCAGCACGTGGTCTCGGCGTCGGCGGACCGAACGCTCAAGGTCTGGGAGCTCGGGAGCGGGCGTCAGGTGGCCACGCTCCAAAGCCACACCTTCTGGGTGATGGCGTGTGCGGTGACGCCGGACGGCCGGCACGTGGTCTCGGCGTCGGGGGACAAAACGCTCAAGATCTGGGAGCTCGGGAGCGGGCGCCAGGTGGCCACGCTCCAAGGCCATACCGACGGGGTGTGGGCGTGCGCGGTAACGCCGGACGGCCGGCACGTGGTCTCGGCGTCGGAGGACCGAACGCTCAAGGTCTGGGAGCTCGGGAGCGGGCGTCAGGTGGCCACGCTCCAGCGCCACACCCACGAGGTGACGGCGTGCGCGGTGACGCCGGACGGCCGGCATGTGGTCTCGGCGTCGTATGACAAAACGCTCAAGGTCTGGGAGCTGGCGAGTGGGCGCCAGGTGGCCACGCTCCAAGGCCACACCTTCTGGGTGACGGCGTGCGCGGTGATGCCGGACGGCCAGCACGTGGTCTCGGCGTCGGATGACAAAACGC
>Ga0307476_10002944_pt1 | contig 10094 bp, 6 predicted proteins | sample atmos_gasesECM2C_2_FD_203314 | JGI IMG/M metagenome (GOLD analysis project Ga0307476, IMG submission 203314) | Hardwood forest soil microbial communities from Morgan-Monroe State Forest, Indiana, United States - atmos_gasesECM2C_05 | ecosystem: Environmental > Terrestrial > Soil > Temperate...
CTCACGACGATTCGCTCACGGCGATTCGCTCACGGCGATTCGCTCACGGCGATTCGCTCACGGCGATTCGCTCACGGCGTGCGCTCGCCCGAGCCGCGCTGGACCAGGCGGGTCGGCAGGACGACGCGCTGGGTCGGCCGGCGATCGCCGGAGATCCGGGTGAACAGCAGCTCGGCGGCGATCTTGCCCAGCGCCGAGGCGTCCTGCTCGATCACGGTGAGCGACGGCCGGAGCAGGTCGGCGAGCTCGAGGTCGTCGAACCCGATCAGCGCCGGGTGCCAGCCCCGCATCGCCGCCAGCGCGCGGAGCACGAGCACGGTGATCCGGTTGTTGCCGGTGACCAGCGCGGTCGCCGGGTGGCGCTCGGCGCGAAACCGGGCCAGCGCGGCGCGCACCGACTGCGCGGTGTGCGGGCCCATCTCGATCAGCCGCTCCGGCTCCGGGCCGCGCAGGGCGGCCATGCCCTGGGTGAAGCCGCGCAGCCGCTCGCGCGCGGTGTAGATCGCCGGGTTGTCGCCCAGGAAGCCGATCCGCTGGTGGCCGTGCGCCGCGAGGTGGGCGACCGCGGCGCGCGCGCCGCCGGCGTTGTCGACCAGCACCGCGTCGGCCGAGACCCCGATGCCCGGCCGGTCGACGAACACGACCGGGGTGCCGGCCTCGATCTCGGCGCGCAGGTAGCGCTGATCGGTGCCGGCGGGCACGACGATCAGGCCGTCGACGCGGCGCGCGCACAGCGCGAGCGAGAGCTGGCGCTCGCGGCCGGGATCCTCGTCGGACGAGCCGGCGAACACCAGGAAGCCGTGGCCGATCGCGACCTCCTCGACCGCGCGGGTGAGCACCGAGTAGAACGGGTCGGCGACGTCCATCAGCACGATGCCCAGGCTCGCGGTGGTCGAGCCGCTGCGCAGGTAGGCGGCGCCGTCGTGGCGGCGGAAGCTGAGCGCCTCGATCGCGGCGCGGACCCGCTCGGTGGTGCGCGGGGCGACGCCGGACTCGCGGTTGACCACGCGCGACACGGTCTTGAGGCTGACCCGCGCGCGGCGCGCCACGTCGACCATCGTCGGGCGCACGCCGGGCCGGCGCCGACGGGCCCGCGTCATGCGGCTCCGGCGGATGCCGGCGGCTCCGAGCCGCCACCGCGCAGCGCCGCGCCGGTGTCGGGATCGAAGAAGTACAGCCGGTGCGGGTCCATGCTGACGGTCAGCGGCCCGCTCGCCGGCAGCGCGAGGTCGGCCGGCAGGCGGGCGGTGAACCGGGCGCGGGTCTCGTCGGGCAGCAGCAGCGCGTCGTCGCTGCTGCGGGTCGAGACCGCGGCGCGCGTGGCGTCGGTGTCGACCCGCGGGGCGTCGAGGTCGAACAGCACGTAGCGCTCGTCGCCGAGCTCCTCGACCACCGCGGGGGTCACCGCGAGCTGGGCCCAGCCCGCGACCCCGGCGGGGCCGAACGCGGTCGGCCGGACGCCGAGGGTCACCCGGCGGTCCGCGGCGGCCAGCGGCGAGCCGGACGGCAGCGCCACCGCGTGGCCGGCGAACCGGACCTCGCCGCCGGCGATCTGGGCGGGCGCGAAGTTCATCGCCGGCGAGCCGATGAACGCGGCGACGAACAGGTTGACCGGCGCGCGGAACAGCGCCCGCGGGGTGTCGAACTGCTGGAGCCGGCCGTCGCGCAGCACCGCGACGCGCTGGCCGAGCGTCATCGCCTCGACCTGGTCGTGGGTGACGTACACCGTGGTGACGCCGAGCCGCTGGTGGAGCTGGGTGAGCTGGGCGCGCACCGTGACCCGGAGCTTGGCGTCGAGGTTCGACAGCGGCTCGTCCATCAGGAACACCCGGGGCTCGCGCACGATCGCGCGGCCCATCGCGACGCGCTGGCGCTGGCCGCCCGACAGCGCCGCCGGGCGCCGGTCGAGCAGGTGGTCGAGGCCGAGCGTCCCGGCGACCTCGGCGACCCGCCGGTCGCGCTCGGGGCGCGGCGTGCCCCGCATCCTGAGGCCGAACGCCATGTTCTTGCGCACGGTCATCCGCGGGTACAGCGCGTAGCTCTGGAACACCATCGCGACGTCGCGGCGCTGCGGCAGCTCGCTGGTGACGTCGTCATCGCCCAGGAAGATCCGCCCCGAGGTGACCTCCTCGAGCCCGGCGATCATCCGCAGCACGGTGGACTTGCCGCAGCCCGAGGGCCCGACCAGCACGATGAACTCGCCGGGCGTCACCGCGAGGTCGAGATCGCGCACGGCGTCGACCCCGCCGCGGAACCGCTTGCCGACGCCCTCGAGCCGGATCCCGGATGGTTTCACGATCATCCCTTGAGCGCACCGGCCATCAGGCCGCGCAGGAAGAACCGCCCGAGCAGGATGTACACCAGCAGGGTCGGCAGGCAGGCCAGCAGCGCGCTGGCCATCGCCTCGTTGAACGGCACCGCCTGGCTGCCCGCGATGTTGTTGAGCGCGACCGTGATCGGCCAGCGGTCCTTGGTCGTCAGCAGCACGCCGAACAGGAAGTCGTTCCACGCCGAGGTGAACTGCCAGATCATCGCGACCGCGAACGCCGGCGGCGCGATCGGCAGCGCGATGAACGCGAAGCTCGCCAGCAGGCCGGCGCCGTCGACCTTGGCGGCCTCGATCAGCTCCTCGGACACCCCGGCGAAGTAGCTGCGGAAGATCAGCGTGGTGATCGGCAGGCCGTAGATCACGTGGACCAGGACCAGCCCGGCCAGGCCGCCGCGCAGCCCGGTGTAGGACATGGTCTGGAACATCGGGATCAGCACCGCCTGGTACGGGATGAACATGCCGAACAGGATCAGCGCGAACACGAAGTCGGCGCCGGGGAACCGCCACTTCGCGAGCACGAAGCCGTTCGCGGCGCCGAGCAGCGACGAGATCACGCTCGCCGGCAGCGCCATCGCCACGCTGTTGCCGAACCCGTCGCGCAGCTTGGGCCACACGATCCGGAAGTTGTCGAGCGACAGCGCGTGCGGCCACTGCCACATCCGGACCACGCTGACCTCGGCGGGGCTCTTGAGCGCGGTGACCAGCAGCGCGTACACCGGCATCAGGAAGAAGCAGGCGAGCGCGAACAGCGCCAGGTAGCGCGCGGTCAGCACGTACGGCGCCCACCGCGAGCGGATCCGGACGTCGCCGCGCGGCGCCGTCACCGCCGCTCCGCGCGCACCGAGTACCAGATGTACGGCACGATCACGGTCGCCACGCCGAGCAGGAGCAGCGCGGCGATCGCGGCGCCGCGCGCGTAGAACCCGCCGTCGAACGTGGTGAACCACATGTAGAGCGCCGGGGTGTCGATCTTGATGTTCTTCTGGTCCATCGCGTAGAACAGATCGAACGTCTTCAGCGAGATGTGGGCGAGGATCACCACCGCGCTCATCAGCACCGGCAACAGCATCGGCCGGACGACGTGCCAGAACACCCGCGGCGCGTTCGCGCCGTCGACCCGCGCGGCCTCGCGGAGGTCCTCGGGCACGCCGCGCATCCCGGCGAGGAACAGCGACATCACGTAGCCCGACAGCGACCAGCCGGCGGGCAGGGCGATCGCGGCGATCGCCCATCGCGATCCGGACTTGAACCAGTCGCTGTGCCACGCCAGGCCGGCGTCGGCGAACAGCCGGTTCAACCCGGTGGTCGACTCGCCGTCGCCGTTGTCGAGCAGCCAGCGCCAGATGATCGCGGTGGCGATGAACGAGATCGCCATCGGGAACAGGTAGATGCTGCGGAACGCCTGCTCGCCGGGCAGCCCGCGGTCGAGCAGGGCGGCGAGCGCGAAGCCGACCGCGAGCGCGCCGGCGACGAACACGACCGTGAACAGCGCGATGTTGGGGACGTCGAACCGGGTGAACCGCACGTCGTCGAACAGCGCCGTGTAGTTGGCCAGCCCGACGAAGTCGTGCGCCGGGGCCAGGCCGCGCCAGCTCGACACCGAGACCCGGAGGTTCCAGCCCAGGAAGCCGTAGACGAAGATCGCGAGCGCGATCAGCGAGGGCAGGATCAACACCAGCCCCGGTCCCCAGGCGCGGATCCGTCGCATCATCGTGGCGGTCGATCTACTTCCTCGGCCGGCGGCGGCTACTTCGTGGCGGCGTAGGCCTTGGCCACCGCGGCCGCGAACCCCGGCGCGTCGCGGCTCTCGACGAAGATGCCGAGCGCGGTGTCGATCTCGGCGCCGAACGCGTTGCTGGCGACCACGCCGTGGGTCAGCGAGCCGACGATCTTGGTGGCCGGGTCCTGCCAGTCCTTGAGCGCGGTCGCCAGGTAGCCCTGGTACTTCGCCTTGTCGGCGTCGGTCCGCGCCGGGACCGAGCCCTTCTGCGGGTTGAACAGGTCCTGGCCTCCGACCGAGCCGCACTCGATCAGCCACTTCTCGGCGGCGTCGTGGTGCTTGGCGCCGACCGGCAAGGTGAACGAGTCGGACAGGAAGTCGTACACGCCGGCCGAGCCGGGCGACGCGGTGACGTCGTAGTCGGCCTGGACCTTGAGCTTCTTGGCCCCCTTGAGGTAGCCGTCGAGCCAGTCGCCCATCACGGTGTAGACCGCCGCGCCGTCGATGACGCGGTCCGCCGCCGGCTGCCAGTCGGCCGCCGCCGACTTGATGTCCGAGGCCGCCAGCACCTGCTTGAAGGTGTCGAGCGCCGCGGTGACCTCGGCCGCCTTCCAGTCGGTCTTGCCGTTCCACAGCCCGGTGTACTTGTCGGGGCCGAGCTCGCCGAGCAGCACGGTCTCCAGCAGGTGCTTCTGGGTCCAGGCCGGGCCGATCGCCAGCGCGGTCTTGCCCTTGCCCTTGATGGTCTGGGCCTGGGTCAGGAACTCCTTCCAGGTCTTGGGCGGGCCGGCGATGCCGAGGTCCTTCAGGGTCTTGGGCACGAACCAGATCAGGTTGGCGCGGTGGATGTTGACCGGCACCGAGTAGATCTTGCCGTCGATCGTGATCGCCTCGAGCAGGCCCTTGGGCAGCTTGTCCTTCCAGCCCTGGGCCTCGTACAGCTTGGTCAGGTCCTCGACCTTGCCGGCCTTGATGTCGTCGGCGAGCTCGAGCCCGGCGTGGCGCTGGTAGGAGTCGGGCGGGTTGCCGGCCTGCAGCCGGTTGGCGAGGATCGCCTTGGCGTTGGTGCCGGCGCCGCCGGCGACCGCGGCGTTGACCACGTCGATCGTCGGGTTCTTGGCCTTGAAGTCGGCGATCATCGCGTCGAGCCCCTCCTGCTCGCCGGCGCCGGTCCACCACGAGAACACCTCGACCTGGTCCTTGGCCGCCTCCTTGGGCGGTTCCTTGGCGGGCTCCTTGGCCGGCTCCTTCATGGCCTCCTTCGGAGGCTCCTTGGCCGGCTCCTTGGACTTGGAGCACGCGGTGGCACACATCAGGGACATCACGACGGTCGCGAGGCTCGCGGCGATCGGGCTCGGCTGTCTTCGCATGGAGCAACCTCCTACAGGCGCACACGATGCGCCCGGCGGCGCGGTCGTGTCAATCGCTGGAGCGGCGCTGGATCGGACCGACCGCACGGGTGGGGGTGCGCGCGTGCGCGGGGCGGAATGACAACGTTGTCATCTGCCTTACGCGCCACACGGCGATCGACGAGTTCGCTTGCTACGCACCGGAGCGGCGATTCAAGATCCGCCCACCTGATTGCGCATGCCCTGGTGCTCGGGCGCATGCGCTACGGCAACCCCCGCCTCGAGAGGTGACCTGTGCGTGTGCTTCGATCCAAAGCGGTGATCGCGTTCGTCCTGGGCGGTAGCGCCTGCAGTACTGTTTCCGCCGATCTCGACCCGGCCGATCCTGCGCCGGCCACCGCCGAGCAGGCGGCGACGCTGGCGCTGACCCAGTTCGTCAATCCGTTCATCGGCACCGACGACAGCAACTCCCCCAACCCGGTCCCGGGCGGCGCCGGCGGCAGCACGTACCCCGGCCCGGTGCTGCCGTTCGGCATGGTCCAGCTCGGTCCGGACACGCCGACCGGATCGCCGTCGGGCTACCGCAACCGCGACACCTCGATCGAGGAGTTCAGCCTGACCCACTTCGACGGCGCGGGCTGCCCGAACAACGAGGACATCAACATCCTGCCGATCACCGGCGCGCTCGGCGCCTCGCCGGGCACGTCGTGGACCAGCTACGCCTCGGCCTACACCAAGGCCAACGAGTCCGCGGTCGCCGGGTTCTACCGCACCGTGCTCGACAAGTACGCGACCACCGTCGAGCTGACCGCGACCACGCGCACCGGCGTGTTCCGGGTGACCTACCCCTCGAGCACCACCGCGCGCGTCCTGATCAACGCCAGCCGCAGCGCGACCGGCAGCCGGAGCGGCTCGGTGACGATCTCGGGCTCGACGATCACCGGCCAGGTCCTGGCCGGCGGGTTCTGCGGGTCGTCCAAGACCTTCCCGATCTTCTTCGCGATCCAGTTCGACCGCGCGCCGACCGGCCAGGGCACGTGGTCGGGCGCCACGATCTCGAATGGCTCGGGCTCGGTCAGCGGGACCAACACCGGCGCGTTCGTCACGTTCGACACGACGTCCAACCGGGTGGTCCAGTTCGCGGTCGCGCTGTCCTACGTCAGCGCGGCCAACGCGAGCCAGAACCTCGCCGCCGAGAACCCGACGCTCAACTTCGACGCGCGCCGCACCGCGGCGGACGCCGCGTGGAACGCCGCGCTCAACCGGATCCAGGTCACCGGGGGCGCCACCGCCGACCTCCAGAAGTTCTACACCGCGCTGTACCACGCGTTCTCGAGCCCCAACGTCGCGAGCGACGTCAACGGCCAGTACCGCGGGTTTGACAACGTTGTCCACACCGCGACCGGGATGACCGTCTACCAGAACTACTCGGGCTGGGACATCTACCGCTCGTGGGCGGCGCTGATGGGGCTGGTCGCGCCCGACATCATGACCGACGTCGTCAAGTCGATGGTGCTCGACGGCCAGCAGGGCGGCCTGCTGCCCAAGTGGTCGCAGGAGAGCTCCGAGAACTTCGTGATGACCGGCGATCCCGGCCCGATCATCGTCGCGTCGGCGTTCGCGTTCGGCGTCAAGAACTTCGACACCGCCGCCGCGCTGGCGCTGATGGACCGGAGCTCCAACGGCGGCACCACGCAGGGCAGCTCGATCCGCGGCCGCCAGTCCGGCTACATGGCGCGCCACTTCATCGTCGAGGATCCCTCGGACTCGCTCGAGTACTCGGCGTCGGACTTCGCGATCTCGCAGTTCGCCGGGGCGATCGGCAACACCGCGCTGGCGTCGACCTACATGACCCGCGCGCAGTTCTGGCGCAACGTGTGGGACCCCGAGTCGTCGTACATCAACCGGCACAACACCGACGGCACCGTCATGGCGGGGCTCGACCCGGCGAGCAGCGCGGGCTACACCGAGGGCAACGCCGCGCAGTACACCTGGATGGTCACCTACGACTTCGCCGGCCTGATCGACCTGATGGGCGGGCCGCAGACCGCGAGCCAGCGGCTCGACCACCACTTCACCCAGGTCAACGGCGGGCTGACCACGCCGTTCTTCTACATCGGCAACGAGCCCGAGCACGGCGTGCCGTGGGCCTACAACTTCGCGCGCAACCCGGCCGGCACGGCGCGCGCGGTGCACAAGGTGATGACCGACGGGTTCAACACCACCGCGGGCGGGCTGCCCGGCAACGACGACCTCGGCGCGACCTCGGCGTGGTACGTGTGGGCCGCGCTCGGCATGTACCCGGCGACCCCGGGCGCCGACACCCTGGCGCTGCACGGGCCCACGTTCCCGTCGATCCTGATCCAGCGCGCGGCCGGCAACGTGACGATCACCGCGAGCGGGGTCAGCGCGACCAACCAGTTCGTCCAGGGCGTGACCGTCAACGGCGCCGCGACCACCCATAACTTCATCCGGTATCCGGACATCGCGGCCGGCGGCACGCTGACCTACGCGATGGCCGCCACCCCGGGCAGCTGGGGCACCGGCGCCGGCGACGTGCCGCCGAGCTTCACCGCGGGCGCGCTGCCGCCGACCGCGGCCCCGGCGCTGGGCACGAACCTGGCGCTCGGCCGCGCGGTCACCGCGTCGACCGCGTGCGCGACCACCGAGAGCGCGGCCAACGCGGTCGACGGCGTGCTGGCCAACAACAGCAAGTGGTGCTCGGGGACCGCGGGCGCCAGCTGGCAGGTCGACCTCGGCTCGGCCCAGACGGTGGGCAGCTTCGTGGTCAAGCACGCCGGCCTGGGCGGCGAGACCACCGGGTGGAACACCGGCGCGTTCGCGATCGACACCAGCACCGACGGCACGACCTTCACCACGGTGATCAACGTCAGCGGCTCCCGGTCGAGCCGCACGTACCATTCGATCACCCCGCGCAGCGCGCGGTTCGTCCGGCTGCGCAGCCTGACGCCGACCAACAACGGCAACACCGCGACCCGGATCTACGAGGTCGAGGTCTACGCCTCGCCGGGCACGACCCGGACCGGCGCAATCAGCTCGGGGATCGCCGGCAAGTGCCTCACCGACGCCGGCGGCGCCACCGCCAATGGCACGGCGATCACGCTGTCGACCTGCAACGGGTCGGCGGCGCAGACCTGGCAGTCGCCCGGCGACGGCACGCTGCGGTTCGCCGGCAAGTGCATGGACGCGATCAACGCCGGCACCGCCAACGGCACGCAGATCCAGCTGACCGACTGCAACGGCGGCAGCGCGCAGCAGTGGTACTGGAACTCGGCGACCCGGGGGCTGGTCAACCCCGCCTCGCAGCGCTGCCTCGACGACCCCCAGAGCTCGACCACCGACGGCACCCGGCTGCAGCTGTTCGACTGCAACCTGACCGGCGCCCAGCAGTGGACGCTGCCGTAGCGAGCGCGCGGCGCGCCCGGCGATCTACAGGATGCAGTGGTGCGCCAGGCAGATGCCGGGCAGGCCGAAGAACCCGGGGAAGCACAGCGATAGATCGGGCTTGAAGCGGTTCGCCGGGCAGGCCCCCGCGCTGCCGGTGCAGGTCTCGACCAGATCGCACGGACCGGCGGCGGGGCGGCACACCTCGCCGGCCGGTTCGAGCCGATCGGCGGGGCAGGCCGCGGAGCTGCCGGTGCAGGTCTCGGCGGCGTCGCACCGGCCCGCGGCGGTCCGGCAGACCGCGCCGGCGGAGGCGAGCCGGTCGGCCGGGCAGGCGGCGGAGCTGCCGGTGCAGGTCTCGGCGACGTCGCACGCGCCGGCCGCGGCCCGGCAGACCGTGCCCGCGGCGCGCGGCCCGCACGTGCCGTCGACCGCCGCGCCCGCCGCCACGCTGCAGGCCTGGCAGTCGCCCGGGGCGCCGCCGCCGCACGCCGTGTCGCAGCACACGCCGTCGGTGCAGAACCCGCTCGCGCAGGTCGCGCCGGTCGTGCAGGACGCGCCGTTGCGGCCGCCCGCCGGCGCGAACACGTAGGCCGCGCCCGACGAGCTGCCCAGGTCGTCGTGCCCGGGCGCCCCGATCAGCGCCGTGCCCCCCGACAGCGCGACCGACGCGCCGAAGAAGTCGACCGCGGCGCCGTCGGCGGCGGTCAGCTTGGCCTGCTGGGTCCAGCTCGCCCCGCTGCGCGTGAACACGTAGGTCGAGCCCGACGCGGCGCCCAGGTCGCTGTCGAACCGCGATCCGATCAGCGCCGTGTCGTCGGCGAGCGCGACCGACGCGCCGAAGCCGTCGCCGCCGGCGCCGTCGCCGGCGGTCAGCCTGGCCTGCTGGACCCAGGTCGTGCCGCTGCGGGCGAACACGTAGGCCGCGCCGGCGTCCTGTCCGGCCGCATCGCTGTCGGACGCGCCGACCACGGCGGTGTCGCCCGCCAGCGCGACCGCGGTGCCGAAGTGGTCGAGCGCCGCGCCGTCGGCGGCGGTCAGCCTGGCCTGCTGGACCCAGGTCGTGCCGCTGCGCGCGAACACGTAGACCGCGCCGGTGTGATTGGCTCCGGCGTTGACCGCGCCGACCAGGACGGTGTCGCCCGCCAGCGCGACCGAGGCGCCGAGCTGGTCGTCGTCGGCGCCGTCGGCCGCGGTGAGCTCGCCCTGCAGGGTCCAGCTCGCGCCGCTGCGCGCGAACACGTACGCCGCGCCGGTGCGTGCCCCGGCGACGAAGTGGTGGACCGCGCCG
>Ga0307476_10002945_pt1 | contig 10093 bp, 6 predicted proteins | sample atmos_gasesECM2C_2_FD_203314 | JGI IMG/M metagenome (GOLD analysis project Ga0307476, IMG submission 203314) | Hardwood forest soil microbial communities from Morgan-Monroe State Forest, Indiana, United States - atmos_gasesECM2C_05 | ecosystem: Environmental > Terrestrial > Soil > Temperate...
GCCTTCGGTGGTCCGCAAAAGGCCCGTTTGCGTTGTTGCCGCTCCTCAGCGACTCGTTTTGTTGAGTCGCTTCGTCGCGTCGCCTAGCCTCCGGGCCTTTTGCGGACCATCGCGGGGCATGCAAAATTGCATAACACGCTCTAAGTCTCTCACACGAGTTTAGCCTGTAGCTCGATCGGCGTCGCGGCGAGCGCCTGAGAAACCGGGCAGCCCGCCTTGGTCTTCTCGGCGATGTCCTGAAACTGTTTCGCCTCGATCCCCGGAACCTTGGCCTCGCTGTTGAGGCGGATTCGGGTGATCTTGAAGCCGTCGCCGACCTTGTCGATGCTGACCGCCGCGGTCGTGTGGACCCGCTGCGGGCTGAAGCCCGCCTTGCCCAGGCCCGCCGCGAGCGCCATCGAGTAGCAGCCGGCGTGAGCCGCCGCGATCAACTCCTCGGGATTGGTCCCGGTCCCGCTCTCGAATCGGCTGGAGAACGAATACCTCCCCTCAAACGCTCCGCTGCCAAGCTTGACGCTCCCCTGGCCCTCCTTGAGGGACCCGTTCCACGTCGCCTCCGCATTTCGCACCGGCATGGTTGATCCTTTCTGTCAGACGAAGTTGAAGCAGGATACCCGCTGGCGCAGCGCAAATGAAGATGCAATATCCCGCCCGCGTGCGGATAAGAAACGCGAGAATCCTTCAAGGCGTGATCACCCGTTCAATCGTCTTGTCCAGTTCGACCGGCGGGATGTCGCGGGCGATGACGATGCCATCGGCGGAGATCAGCCAGTAAGACGGGACGGCCGTGACGCCGAAGGTTCGCAGCACGGCGTTGGCGGCGCCCCAGCCGCCCTCGGCGTGGACGACCGGCCAGGTCATGTTGCTGCCCTGTGCCGCCTCGCGGGCGATCTCGGAGCGCTCGTCGAGGTTGATGCCGACGACCGCCAGCTTGCCGCCCGGGCCGTATCGATTCCAAATCCTTTGGATGTGCGGCTCCTCCGCCCTGCACGCGGGACACCACGAGGCCCAGAAATCCAGCAGCACCGGCTTGCCGCGCAGCGCGGCCAGCGAGAACGGCTTGCCGGAAAGGGTCAACGCCTGCAAGTTCGGCGCCGGCTTGCCCGCCGTGGCGTACGGAATCGCGGCGGCTTTCACAATACCCAACTCGATTGGGCCCTGCCCGTTCGAGCGGTCAACGGACACAGGCAACGTCGCCTCCGCGAGCGCGACCGGCAGACCGCAGAAGCCGCGTTGCGGCGGGGCATGAATCGCCGCGTGGAGTACATATTGACCATCCGGAACATCGTGGATGACGAAGCGATTGCCATCGCCGACCTCGGCCACGAAGAGCACGCGGCGTGGGTCCTGCTGCTCGGGAAGGCGCACCGGGGCGTCATCGGGGTCGGACGCCGGGCGCAGGTCGATCAGGGCCAGCGGCTTGACCGGCTCGTACTGCGAATAGACCCGGCTAAATCCCAGGTCCGGGGGCAATTCGAGCGTTCCCGAGACTTCGCGGCCGCCGCCCCCGATCTGGATTGTTTGCGTCTGTCCCGGCTTTGGGTTCAGCACTATGCGCGAGGCCAGGCCGTTGGGATTGCGCACGCCGACCGCCAGCGGAATCGCGGGGATATGGTCGAAGACGAACGAGCCATCGGAGCGAGTGGAAATTTGCAGATGCCAGTTGATTGTCGCATTGCGCGAGCGCTGGTCCGCGTCCAGCGGCCATGCTTCCAGAGACGCGTTGGGCACCGGCCGGGCGTTCTGCGTATAGCGGCCTTCAATCCGCGCCCACGCGCCCAGCGAAGCTGAGGAGCCGGACTTGAATTCAGCCGCGTCAAGCTCGAGGTACCCCTTGCGATCGAGCACGACGAGGGAGGCCGGGAGCCTGTCAGGCGGCAGCTCGAAATGCCCGTTCGAGTCGGCAGTCACAATCGTTTCCGGCCCGAAGAGGAAAATGTCGTCCAGTTTTCCCTCGGCGTTGATGAACGCATGATGGCCGGGCGTCACCCACGCGACGTTCGCGCCGACGGCGAGAGCACCGTCCGGATTCACCACGGTGCCGGAAATCGGCTTGCCGGGGTGCATGCGCAGCACGAACTCCTTTGATTCGCCGGCTTTCACGGTCGGCGTCTCTTGCGGCAGATACCCGTCGGCGACCACGCGCACGGCAATCTCATCGGGCAGCAACGCCCGCTCGAAGGTACCCTCGGCCGACCGGATCATCTGTCGGCGGCGAAGCGTGAACGCCAACTCGCGGGTGTTGCGTGATTGAACTCCTGCAACGATCGTGAACTGCCCAATCGGCGCGCCGGTCGCATCATCGACGACCCGACCTCGGATTTTGGTGCGCACTTCAGGAGCGAGCGTTAACTGATACGGTTCGACCCGGGCGCTTGCGTCGATGCTGGCGGAGGCGGACCCGGGTACCGAGGCGCTAAGCCGAAAGACGCCCTGCGCGGGAAGCTCGTTCAGGACGAAATGCCCGGATGAGTCGGTAACCGCATTCCGTTGGAGCTGCTGATGCGGACCGCGGTAGTTCCATCCGCGCACGGCGACGGTCGCACCAACCGCCGGCTTACCTTGAGCATCAAGGACCGTTCCGGTCACCCGTTGGCCATGTGAAAGCCGGATCTCAACCGGCTTCATCCCCTGCTCGATGTCGACAGAAACGAGAGTCGGCGGATACGGGTCGGCATAGACGATCAGGTCGCGCGGACCGCGATCCATTCCGGGAACCTGAAACGTTCCGTCGCCGGCGGTCCGTCCCATCGAGGAGTCCTGAACCAGCCCGCCGCCGTGGCTGATTTGCATTTCTTTTTCCTGCGTCACGACCAGAGCGTCGGCAACCGCCTTGCCGCGCTCGTCGCGGACGATGCCGGCCAGCAGCACGCCGCGTTTCAAGACGGTAATTGCCGTGTGGGCCCGCAGTTCGTCGGTTGACGGCGCCTCGGCGGTGACGTTTCCAGACTGTGTAACGAATCCCGCGTGCGATATCGCCAGCCGCATTAGCTGCGCGTCCGGGGGAAGAAACGTCTCCCAGCGGCCGCTGGGATCGCTTGAGACCAGTCGGATGCGCACGCCGACCTGTCCCGGCATTCGCCAAACGAGGCGCACGTCGGCCTCGTCGATCGGCTTGCCGTCCTGGCTATGGACGGCGCCGCCCCAGGCGATCCATGCGGGTTTGTCCGAAATCCGGGAAGGATGCGGATCGACCAGGTTCGCCATCACGATCGCGCCGTCATGCACATGCGTCTGGAGCGGCGGCGACCATGGCCCGGGCGCCGACTCCGTCGAAACGAGCCGCACCTGCAACGACACCGGCGTGCCGACCGGCACTTCGCCAAAGACGTAATACCCGGCATCGTCGGTCGCCACGGCATCGGTCGGAACGCTTCTGCCATCGGCCAGCACCGCTCGCGCTTCCACCTTTGCGCCGACCACACCGTTCCCCTGCCGGTCCGTCACACGGCCGTCCAGTTCGGCCGAACCCAGGTCGAGCTTGACGACCAGCGGCTGGGTCACCTCTCCCGCCGGGATCGTGAACAACCCAAACGACCTGGTGGTGCGCGACTGGGCATACCAATGCGTCTCACCGGGCTCCGGCACCATCAGATCGCATCGACCGGCGGCATCGGTCTGCCCTGGCGCCCGCTCGTGCAACACAGTCCCGAGAAACACGGACGGCCGCGGGGCACCATCGGCCGACACCACCAGCACGGTGATTTTTCGGGACGCGGCCGGCAGCGCGGTTTGAAGAGACGACGATTTACTGCGCGAATCGGCGCCGGCCGATTGCGCCGACACTTTCAGCATCGACGCCGGAAGCAGGACCGCCGCCAGGGTAAGGACCGCCGCGGCCGCGCCGGTTCGCGTCAGGGCGCGATGGCTCCGCGTGGCGTCGAGGATGGAGCGGAGGCGGCCCTCAAGCGTGGACCGCCGGGCCATCGTCAGCGCCAGCCGCCGGGCGCGCCGGTGCCCGCGCAGCGAGGCGACGAACTCCAGCAACTGCCGGGCGTATTCCGGCGGCGCCTGGCCGCACCGCAGCACGCGATCGTCGCAGGCCTGCTCGGCCGTAATTCGCAGTTGCTTAACGGCCCACCAGGCCAGCGGGTTGTACCAATACGCCGCCCGTGCCAGTTTGGCGATGAGCAGCCAGAGACAGTCAAAACGTTTCACGTGGGCCAGCTCGTGCAGCAGCACGATGCGGCACCGCGCGGTCGACCACGTATCGCAGCAGCAAGGCAGCAGTACCGTGGGATGGAACACGCTCCAGGTCATCGGCATGACGGTCGCGACGCCGGACACGAGCCGCACGCGCCGCTTGAGGCCTACTTGCTGCGAAACGGTGCTCATCAATGCTCTCCACCGATCGTCATCGATCGGCGCCGAGCGGGATGCCAGCCGGCCAAGTGCGATGCGCGCGATCGCCAGGGGGAGCAGAGCCACACAGGCGCCTGCGATCCATGAGAGCAGAATCCACGCCGGCCAGTTCATCGGGCGCGAAACAGCCGTCACCGGCCGGGACGCGGCGAAGACCGGAGTGTTGGGCGGCGCGGGGGTTGGTCGAGGCTTGTCGGGTATGGTGCTATCCCTATCGAGCCGCAGCGCCGGCCCGGCGGGCCATCGGACCGGCGTTGGACCGTCGAGGTGCGACGCGGGATCGATGGCAGTCGCAGCAACCTGCGGCGCCGGCAGTTGCGGCGCCTCGGAATTCGGTGGTGCGACGACCAGCCAATTCGGCCAAACGTGCCATCCCGGAAGCGTGGCTGACAGCGCGGGAATCGCCGGCAAGGCCAGAAGCGACGAGGCCCAAACGAGGTGCCTAGCCGCGGCAGCAGCGCGGCGCATCACGAGGGCGGCGAACGCCGCCATTGCAAGTACCGCCGTCCCCTTCACCGCAGCGTCGAGCAGCACCGCAACGGCGGTATCGCAAGCGTGGCGAAAATCGAATGGAGTCATGATTTTTTGCCCTTTGTGCGCGCTTCGCGAATCAGGTGGTTGAGCCGACGCAGTTCCTCGTCGCCAAGGGTGGATTGGGGGTCGGCCAGATGGGCCGCCAGCGCCTCGCCCACCGATCCGCCGAAGAACGTCTGGAGCACCCGCCGCAGGGCCCGCTGGGCGACGCGCTGGCGCTGTCCGGTCGGCTTGTAGATGAATTCGCGGCCGTCGATGCGGTGGAAAAGGTGGCCCTTTTCCTCGAGAATCCGCATGAGCGTTCGGACGGAGGTTCGGGAGGGCGGGTTGTCGATGGCGGCGACGACATCGCTGGCCGACGCCTCGCCCAGCCGCCAGACCGCGTCCATGATCTGCCGCTCGCGGCGGCTCAATTCCATCGGATCGTTCATCGGTTAATAATTTAACCGATCGGCCGGCATCACGTCAAGCGGAATTTGTCCGCCACGATGGAATGCTCACGGAAGGGGCGGGACGACGCCTGGGAAGACATAAGCCTGGAGCAGCACCAGCACTCCTACCAGCGCCGCCAGGGCCAGGGAGTGGAAGAAGACATCCCGCAGGATGTCGCCCTCGTGCCCCTGCTGGTCGGTGGCGACGCCGGCTACGACGATGCTCTGGGCATCGATCATCTTGCCCATCACGCCCCCGGAACTATTCGACGCCGCAGCCAGCAGCGGCGAGATGCCGACTTGCCGGGCCGTCACCTGCTGAAGGTTGCCGAACAGCACGTTCGACGCGGTGTCGCTGCCCGTCAGCGCGACGCCCAGCCAGCCGAGCAGCGGCGAGAACAGCGGGAAGAACTTTCCGGTCCGGGCAAACGCCAGCCCCATCGTCGAATCGAGCCCGCCGAAGCGGGTCACGTATCCAAGGGCCAGCATCGCGGCGATGGTTAACAAGGAGACGCGCACCCGCCAGACGGTGCCGGCAAACACGCGCGCAAGCGCCGCCGGTCGCAATCCAAGCAACAACCCCGAAAGAATGCCGGAGATGAGCAGCGCCGTGCCGGTCGCCGAAAGCCAGGCGAACGAAAAGACCGCCCGCTCGGGCGTCGGCACCGCGACAACCGGCGGCGCGCGAAGCACGCGCTGATCCAACGCGCCGATCGGCATGTCGATCGTCACTCGATCGAGCATTGGTTTGACTCGTGAAAATCCCCAGGCGAAGACCAGCACGGAGAGAATCACCCATGGCATCCAGGCCCGCATCGCCGCGCCACCGTCGAGTGGTGCGCCGGCCTTGGGAACTGTCTCGATCGCATTTTCCCGATACTCGTCGTGATCGAAACGCCATGTGACGGCCGGCTTCCAGAATCTCAGGAGGACCAGGACCGACAGGATGGACGCGATGGACGCGGCGATGTCCACCAGGTGCGCGCCGAAAAGATTGCTGACGACAAACTGGACGACGCCGAAGCTCAATCCCGCTACGAGGCACGCGGGCCAGACTTCCAACATCTTCCGCCGGCCGCACATCGCCCAGATCAGCCAGAACGGGATGAGCAGCGAAAATAGCGGCAGTTGCCGCCCCACCATCGCGGCCAGCAAAGACTGCGGAATGCCCGTGACTTTTTCCAGGGCGAGGATCGGCGTGCCCAGCGCGCCGAACGCGACCGGCGCGGTATTGCCGATGAGCGCCAGCCCGGCGGCTGTCCTGGGCTTGAAGCCCAGCCCGATGAGCATCGCCGCGGAGATGGCAACCGGCGTGCCGAATCCCGCGGCGCCTTCGATGAACGCTCCGAAGCTGAATGCGATCAGGATCGCCTGCACCCGGCGGTCATCCGCCAGACCCGCCACCGACCGCTTGAGGACCTCGAACTGCCCGGTGCAGACGGTGATGTCGTAGACGAAGATCGCGCACAGGACGATCCAGCCGATCGGCAGCAGGCCGTACAGCACACCGAACCCGGCGGCCGCGGCGGCCAGGCGCGGGGGCATTTTGAAAACCGCCGTCGCGACCAGAAGTGAAACCGCCAGCCCGGCCAGCGCCGCCAGGTGGGCACGGACGTGAAAGATCCCCAGCAGCGCCAGCAGCACAACCACCGGCGCCGCAGCCAGGAGCACCGACCATCCGAGATTTCCCAGCGGCAAATAAGATTGTGTCCACGACATGCGAGCGGCGGCATCTTAGGGTCTCGCGTCGGCAGGGCAAAGGCGAGCGGCTACAATCAGGGTAATGCCAACCAAAACCCAGGGTTCTCCGACGCTTTCTTCCGCGGCAACCGATCCGAACAAAAATGACGTCTCGCATCTCGGGCGTGCGGAGCACGATGTCCTGGTGGTCACCGCGGCACGCGACGAGCAGGCGCGGGCCGATCTGCACGTGCAGACGGTCTGCCTGTTGATTCTGGCCTTCTTAGCGGCGGGGACCGGGCTCTACTTTCTGAAGCCGGTGCTGGTTCCGTTCGTGCTGGCTCTATTCTTCGCGGCGTGCCTCAAGCCGGTCATCGATTTCCAGATTCGACACCTGCGTTTTCCCCAGCCGGTGGCGGTCGTCGGCGCGACACTGCTGGCCCTTGCCCTGCTCGCGGGAATCGGCATTCCGCTTGGCGAGTCGATCGGCAAGATGTGGCCGACATTCAGCCACAAGTTCGATGACGCGCTCGATCGAGCCGCCGAGCGCCTCCCGCTCAAGCGCCTGGGAATCACCGCCAATTCGCAAATCCCGGCGCCGGTCATCGAGAGGATCTGGCCCGCGGTCGGCGAGGTCACCGGCATCGCCACGGCGACCGTCCTGGTCATCATCTTTACGTTGTTCATCCTGCTGGGCCGACGGTCCGCCAGCCGCGGCTCGACAGGCGTGCTGGCGGAAATCGAAGTCCGCGTCCAGCGCTACATCACCCAGATGGTGCTGCTTTCAGCGCTGACGGGCATTCTGGTCGGGTTCACCTTGTTCTTTCTGGATGTGAAGTTCGCCGCCTTGTTCGGGTTCCTCGCATTTCTGTTGAACTTCATCCCGACGATCGGGTCGATCATCGCGACGCTGCTGCCGCTGCCGATCATCCTCAGCTCGGATATGCCCGTGACCGCCAAGGTGCTGGCGCTGGCGATCCCGACGGCGATGCAGATTTATCTGGGCAACGCGGTCCAGCCCCGCGTACTGGGCAACGCGCTGGACCTGCACCCGATCGTGGTGCTGATCTCGTTGATTTTCTGGGGCATGATCTGGGGCGTGGCGGGCGCGTTCCTGGCGACGCCGATGACGGCCGTGCTGCGCATCGTGCTGGAGAAAATCCCGGCGACGCGCCCGCTGGCGGCGCTGTTGGCGGGCCGGCTCGATCTGGGCGCTGTCTGACGGCGCATCGCGGCATCAGCCCGCGTTGGAAATCAGACGGACGTAGAAGTCCACCAGCAGCCGGCAATTTTCGAACGTCAGGTGCTCGTTGTTGGCATGAATCGTATTCAGGTCGGCCTGGCTGACGCGAATCGCGCTGAACCGCAGCACGCAGGGAGTCAGTCGCGTGTAATGGCGCGAGTCGGTCCCGCCGAGGACCAGAAACGGCGCGACCACGGCATCGGGGGCGATCTGATTAATCGTCTGACTGACGAGCTGGAATCCCGGCGAATCGACCGGGGCGACGGGCGACGGCTCGCTATGAAAGCGGCCGGCGCGCGACACGGCGACGCGGTCATCCGAAATGATCTTCTTCACCCGTTCGATGACCGTTTGACTGCTTTCGCCGGGGGCGATGCGACAATTCACGGTCGCGACGGCATTTTGTGGAAGGATGTTGTCTTTGACGCCGGCCCGAAGCATTGTGACGGCTGTGGTTGTGCGAAGCGAGGCCGCCCCGGCGGGGGTCGCGGCAAGCCTGCGGCGCACGAGCGGCTCGCAAAGCCGCAGGTATCGCGCCGCCAGCCGTGACGCAAACGGCAATTCTCCGGCCAACGCCCGGAGCATTTGGCCGGTCACTTGCCCGACGCGGGCCGGAAATGGATGGTTTTCCAATATTCGGATGGCGCCGTTCAGGATGCCGATCGCCGAACTCGCCGGCGGCATCGAGGCGTGGCCGCCGAGCGCCGTCACTTTCAACTCGAGCGTCAGGTACCCTTTCTCCGCGATGCCAACCAGGGCGACGGGCTTGCGAACGCCCGGTACCATGCCCTCAACGATCGCGCCTCCCTCGTCGCTGATCAGCAGAGGCCGGACGCCGTGCCGCCCAAGGAGTTCGCCGATGGCCGCGGCACCGTCCAATCCCCCCACCTCCTCGTCGTGCCCGAAGGCGAGATAGATTGTCCGTCGCGGCTTGAACCCTTGGCCGATCAGTTGCTCGACCGCCTGGCAGATGGCAATCAGCGGCCCTTTCACGTCGATCGCGCCACGTCCCCAAACAGCGCCTTCGGCAATCTGCCCGGAAAACGGCGGGTATTTCCATCCAGCCGTGTCTTGGGCAGGCACCACGTCCTGGTGTGCGAGCAGCATTAGCGGCTCGAGGGACGCGTCCGCGCCAGTCCAGGTATAGAGCAGACTGATGTCACTAATCGTCTGGCGCGTCAGCGTGGTATGAAGTCTCGGATAAGCCGTTTGGAGCAACGCGTGCAGCCCCGCAAATGCCTTGCGGTCAAGGCGGGTGGGATCGTCGTACGAGATCGTTTGAAAGCGGATGGCGTGCGACAGGCACTCGGCCACCTGCGGCGGACTTGGCCCCACGCGCGTTTTGGAACCGGACTCGAAAGCCGAGTTGGCGCCGGTCATGAGCCGTGCCGGCCGGAGAACCCGAGAAGCCGCGTGAAACGCCGAAAGAATCCGGCGGAAGGTTCGGCGGGGCGCGGAATATCGTTTCCGTTTTTCGACGCCGGTGGGCTGGACGCGGTTGAGCGGCCGTCACCGTTCGACGGGCGCGACCCGGGAAGCGGATGCCCGCCGCGGCTTACGCTGGTATTTCGCTCGCCGGGAAGCGTTGGCCGGGCGGCGCGCCTTGGTTTGGCACACGGCGGATCGGCTGAATAACCCACGCCGCCGATGAAGCTGGCCTGGTCACAGCCGATAGACCATGGCGAGGACTCGGACGCGGGCAGGGGCTGGGCATCCGCGGCCAGAACGTCAGCCGCGTCAGGAACACGACGGCCGTCGAACGCTTCGAGCATGGTCGGTTCATCGTCGGGAGCGGGGTCGGCGATCGCCGGTTCGGAGGGCGGCGTCACCGTCATCGTCCCAT
>Ga0307476_10002946_pt1 | contig 10092 bp, 5 predicted proteins | sample atmos_gasesECM2C_2_FD_203314 | JGI IMG/M metagenome (GOLD analysis project Ga0307476, IMG submission 203314) | Hardwood forest soil microbial communities from Morgan-Monroe State Forest, Indiana, United States - atmos_gasesECM2C_05 | ecosystem: Environmental > Terrestrial > Soil > Temperate...
CCGGCCGGAAGATATTCCGATGCTGGTGCGGCATTTTGTGCAGAAGCATGCGAAGCGCTGCAAAGTGAAGGCGCGACCGATTTCCCGCGAGGCTGTGGCTTTCCTGGTCAACTACGACTGGCCGGGCAACGTGCGGGAACTGGAAAACGCAATCGAGCGCGCGTTGGTGCTGGCATCTTCGGATGTGATTCTGCCTGAGGATCTGCCGGAGTCGCTGCTGGAGCGGCCTCCGCTGCCGGAGATGACCGAGGCGAAATATCATGCGGCGCTCAAGGAATTGAAGAAACAACTGATCCGTGATGCTGTGGAGCAGACGCACGGCAGCTATGCCGACGCAGCCCGGATTCTCGGGGTGCATCCAAATTATCTGCATCGCTTGATCCGCAACCTGGAGTTGAAAGAGAGTCTGAAGGATGCGCTACGCGACATTCCGGCGCGCGGATGGGGGCTGCCGGGCGGGAACGCGTGAAGGCAGCAATTAGCGATTAGCAATCAGTCTTTGCAGGTCGGAAGTGGCTAATTGCCAACTGCCAATTGCTAATTACGGCAGTCGCAAACGCAACAGGCCTTGGGGATCGAGATACGTTCCCTGCCAGCGCACTGCGACGTGGAGATGCGGGCCTGTGGCGCGGCCCGTTCCGCCGCTCAGTCCCACGATCTGTCCTCGTTTTACCTGATCCCCTTCCTTTACTTTGAAGTCGGAAAGATGAAGATAAAGGGTGAGCAAGCCCTGCCCGTGGTCTAACACGACGAAATTACCTTCGAAATACAACGGCCTTGCCAGCAGGACCGTGCCGTCATTCATGGCGGCGACGGGAGTTCCGGTGGGGACGCGGAAGTCCAAGCCAAGGTGGGTGCTTTGCGTCTTGCCGTTGAAGACCCGCTCGGCGTCGAAGACGTCAGAAATTTCGGCGTCGGCAGGCGCGGTGAATGAACCCGACCACTCACGTTCCGGAGTGACCCGGTTCAGGTAGTCCTTCTTGATTTGCTGGCCTTCTTCAATTTCTTTCTGCTGCTCGGGGCTGGGCTCGGTGAACTTGCTTTCAACGCTGAGCTTTCCCGGGAGCCGGGGATACTTCCCACGGGTGACCGTGAGCTTGCGATTGAAGAAGATTTTCGTGCCCTGCATTCTCCCGGAGACTGTTTCGCCGGTCAGTTCGATGGCATAAGTTCCAGGAACGGTTTCCAGGCTGACGCCTGCCAGCGTGAACCAGGTCTTGCTCGCGGGATCGAAGCTGAAGGAGAGATCATGTCCCAGCCAGGTTCCGTTCAACGATCCCAGCGGCGCCGGGGGTTTGACCTGAAACAATACAGGGCCTCCATTGACCAGCCGTGCGGGCTGGGCGCGCACGGCCCAGTTCGCGGCCGAGGCTGGAACGGAGCTGAATAATAACGATCCCGGAAGAAGGAGAGCGAATGCGATGCGGAAGAAGGGAAGAGTCGGTAGCCGCCGGTTCACCCTACCAGCCTAGCATTCCTGGGCTTGGGGGACGGCTATAATCCGTGGATGCGTGCCGGGGTGTCTACCGCGTTGGGCATCGGGTTGCTGTGTGTCTCGATGACCGCGCAATCCGCTTCGCCGGCCATTCTGCATGCCGATCACGTCGTGGTTTTGAAGAAGGAGCGGAGTCTCGAACTACTCAGCCGAGGCAAGGTGATCAAAACCTACAAGGTCGCTCTCGGAGGCGATCCCGTCGGGCCCAAGACCAGGCAAGGAGATCACAAGACGCCAGAGGGCGTGTACGTCCTCGATTCCCGCAATGCTCACAGCCAGTTCTACAAGTCGATTCACATCTCGTATCCAAGCGGGCATGACCGGGCGCTCGCCCATCAGAAAGGCGTTTCTCCTGGGGGTGACGTTTTTGTCCATGGATTGCCCAACGGCTTCGGGGCGGTAGGCGCTGCTCATCGACTAAGAGATTGGACCGACGGGTGCATCGCGGTGACCAACGAGGAAATGGACGAGATCTGGCGGGCTGTGGCCGATGGAACTCAAATCGAAATCAGGCCGTGAATCCCGTCCGTAACGACCATAGAGGGGGGAGACGCCGAGTTGTCGGTTATCCGACCACAAGGCGGCGGATTACCGCGATTTTCGGTCGGATTTGGAGTACAGTTCCAAGGCATATGAGCCGTTCTCGACAGGATTCGCCGGCGCTGAACCCCCTAGTGGTTCTGGCTGGCGTCATTCTGATTCTATATTTCGCGCGCGCGGTTCTGATTCCTCTCGCTCTCGCGTTGACCCTGAACTTCCTGTTGACGCCGATGGTGATCTGGTTTCAGAAGCTAGGTATGCGGCGCGTGCCCGCTGTGGCACTGGTGATGCTCATTTCGGTCGCAGCCGTCGGAGGAATGGGCTGGGTGGTCGCCGATCAGTTGCTGGAGGTCGCGAATGATCTCCCCAAGTATCGTTTGAATGTCCACGATAAGATCGAAGCACTTCATTTTTCGCCGGACGGCGCGCTCGGGCGGGCGACCGCAAGCGTGCAGGAAGTTGGCAAGGAACTTGCGGAAACCGAGATCAGACCCGCAGCTCCGGCCGGTGTGTCTGCGCAAGGTTCACAAGCCAAGACTCCTTCGCAATCGGCAGGACCGTTGCCGGTTCAGGTGGTCCCCGTTCCCCCCAATGGTTTGCAATCTGTTCGCGAGGTGCTCAGTACGGCTCTCATGCCGCTCGCCACGGCGGGCATGGTTCTGATTTTTACCGTGTTCATCTTGATTAAACAGGTGGACCTGCGCAACCGTCTTCTGCGCCTCGCCGGCGTGGCGCAATTAAACACCATGACGCTGGCTTTGGATGACGCCGCCCGCCGCATCAGCCGCTACCTGGTGGTTCAGTTTCTAGTGAACGCCAGCTACGGCGTTTGCTTTGGGACGGGCCTCTTCCTGATTGGAATTCCGAATGCCGCCCTGTGGGGGATCTTCGCCGGTGTTTTCCGGATCGTGCCTTATGTTGGCGTTCTGACGGCTGCCGCCTTCCCCTTGGTGCTGGCTCTGGCGGTATTCAATGGTTGGGGACCGCCGGTGCTGGTCGTTCTATTATTCGGGCTGCTGGAATTGATCGCGGTGAATTTTGTGGAGCCCTGGCTGTACGGCGCGCGCACTGGAATCTCTGCTCTCGCTCTGTTAGTGACCACCGTGTTCTGGACGACTCTGTGGGGATGGGCCGGGTTGGTTTTGGCAGTGCCGCTCACCGTGGTGGCGATCGTATTGGGACGCCATGTGCCGCGAATGTCATTCCTCCACATTCTGCTGGGCGATGAAACCGCCCTGTCGGTCGAAGCTCAGTTCTATCAACGATTGCTGGCGCTGGACCAGGAAGACGCTCGAGCCATCGCGGACACTTTTCTGAAGGCCCACCCCCTGGTGAGCCTGTATGACGAGGTCCTGGTCCCGGCACTCACGCTGGCCGAACAGGACCGCCACAAAGGCGGGTTGGATGAGGCGCGGGAATCGTTCCTGTTTCTCAGCGTGAGCGAAATTGTTTCCGAGTTGTCGGTTTACCGTTCAGAGGAGGTCTCGGCAAAACCAAGGAAGCTGAGGTCGCGCTGGATCTCTGCTTCGCAGCGCGAGTTGCCCTCACACCATGCGGAACCCATGCCCTCGACGGTTCGCATTTTCTGTCTCGCGGCGAATGATCAGGCGGACGAGATCACCTCCTCCATGCTTGCCCAATTGCTGGAACGCGCCGGCCACGGCGTCCTTTCGCTGCCGGTTGGTTCCCCGGTCGAGGAAATACTGACGACTCTTCTTCCCGAAGCCCAGGACGTGGTCTGCATCTCCGCGCTTCCTCCTTTCGCCTTTGCGCAAGCTCGCACCCTATGCCAGCGTATCCGAATACACTTGCCTCAGATCAGGATCCTCGCTGGTATTTGGGGATTTATCGGCGACCTCGACAAAGCCAAAGAACGCTTCGGCAGCACGCGCCCCGATCGAGTCGTGGCCTCGCTGGCGCAGGCGATCGAACAAATTGGGGTTTGGCACAACGCTACATTAACGTCCGACCCCGCTACCAGTCCCGCTCTCGATCCTGCCCAACCCCGGTAACCCAGACTCAATCGTTACTTTCAGCCTGTGAAATGGGGAATCCAAAATGAGCGGAAGATTTAAAGAACGAAAATTTTCCTCTTGACTTTGCCCCATGGCGGGGATGATAAAACGATTCACTAGAGCCTTCTAAGGGTCCCTGGCGCCTTTGTCTTTTCGTGTGCTCTCGTACCTTGCAGTCCCAAACAGTGGTGCAGGAGTTCCGTTATGAGCAGAAGTTCAGGATCGGCAGCGATTCGTTCTTCCTTCGTCGCTTGGCTCGTAGTGGCGTTTCTCAGTCTTCCCGCAAGCGCCCAGCTTTACACCGGCTCCATCTCGGGCGCGGCGACCGATTCCTCGGGCGCGGTCGTGCCCGGAGCTCATGTGGTCGCGACGGACGTGGACAAAGGGTTCAAGTTCCCGGGCACTACGGACGGCGCCGGCCATTACCTTTTGCGCAACATACCGCCGGCCACGTACAACGTGTCGGTGGAGGCGGCAGGGTTCGAGAGGCAGCGAAAAGATGGCTTGGTCATCACGATCAATCTGAATGCCGAGGTCAATTTTACTTTGAAAGTGGGCGCGGCTTCGCAGACGGTCGAGGTGAAGGCCAACGGCGTTGAATTGCAAACCCAGGACGCCGTAACCGGTCAAGTGATTGACCGGAGGGCCATCAACAACTTGCCGCTCGTGGGGCGGGATGTGCTGCAACTCACATTTCTTGCTCCCGGTATTGTATCCGTGGCCGAAGCCTCACGTAGCGATGAAGGATTTTCGGGAGTCAATTTCAACTCCAATGGCGGCCGCAATGGCACCGCGGATGTACTCATGGACGGCACCAGCATTACTAATATTGAGCAGAATGGCGGAACGAATAACGTGCTCCGCAACCCCCCGGTAGATTCCATCGAGGAATTCAAGGTACAGCAGACCAACTTCAGCGCGGAATTCGGCTTCGCCGGGGGCACGGTGATCAATGCGGTAACCCGCTCCGGCTCGAACCAATTTCACGGCAGCCTCCATGAATTCTGGCGCAATCAGATTCTGGACGCGAATGACTGGTTTTCGAACGCAACTGGAACGCCCATCCAACCGCTGCGCAGAAATCAATTCGGAGGCACGTTCGGCGGACCCATCAAAAAAAACAAGACGTTTTTCTTCTTCGATTACGACGGCACCAGAATAAGATCATTTACCTCGTCCAGCGGTGCCGTCCCCACACTGTGTGAGAGAGGCGATGCTTCGGGCAACTGTCCCATCGCTGCTGCCCACGGCGGAAATGCCCTGGGTGACTTTGAAGAAACCTGTACACAGGGCACGGACCCGTTATCTGGGGCTCCTCTTGTATTCAATGCCAGCGGGCAGTGTATCTCCACGAACCCCGCTACCGCCCAGGGCGAAACGGCTTTACAGGGTGGTGCTTCCGGTCAGCTCTGGGATCCGTTTTCGGGACTTTCGACGGTTAACCCAAGTAATGGCCACTTCGCGACACGCCAGACGTTTATTCCTTTCAATAACCTCTCCGCCTATACAACTGCTGGCTTGCCGGGGGGGCCAGGCAATCTGATTGATCCCCTGTCCCAGAAGCTCTTCCTGCTGTTTCCTAAGCCCAACCTGGCTACTTCGAACCCTACGTTCCAGGGCGGGACCAATTTCTCTTTTGCCGGCGTAAATCCCAGTTCCGATAACACTTTCGACATAAAAATTGATCACCACTTCAACGACCGCAACCTGCTGAGCGCTAAATATAGCCAGGATAACAGCAGCGGAAATAGCCCTAACTGCTATGGGGATTTTGCCGATCCTTGTTCGGTCGCCGGCCCTACGCTCTCGCGTACGCACTTGCTGGCTGTGAACTATACGAGAACGTTCAGTGCCAATCTTCTGATGAACGTCAGCTTCGGTGTCAGCCGCAATTTCAATTATGGCGGCCAAGGCATTGGCGCGAACATTGGTGCCAGTAAATTCCAGGCAGATCTGAATAACCTGTTTAGCCTCCCAGGACAGACCTGCAATATCGCTGCGCCGTCCGCAGCTTCGTGCTTCGGCGCCGCCGGTCTGGAAGAGCCGGGAACCTTGTTTAACGCCGTCCCCAACATTGTCCTGGCAGGCACCTATAGCTCTCTCGGTCTCTCAGGAACGTTTTTCGTTATCAGGCAAGGGCAAGACACGGGGAGCGTGGCCGACACGGTCAGTTGGCTGCACGGCAAGCACGAGTTCAAGTTCGGCGGCGAAAGCCGCGTGGCCCAGGACAACTACGTTCAGCCCGGCGCGCCTGCCGGGCAGTTTAACTTCAGCTACATAGGTACGGCCCAGTTCTCGGACGCTGGAATCGACGGTACGAACAGTAACGGCGCTCCCGTCGATGGAGGGGACGACTTGGCGAGCATGCTGGCTGGAGTGGGCGATCCGACCAACGGCACGCCTCCTCCCTCGGGCTGCTTCAACGGCACGGGCGGGTGTTTCCGGGGGTTCAACAATTACGTGTCCACGCAGAATTGGCGCTATGCCGGGTTCATCAACGATAACTTCCATGCTACTTCGAAGCTGACACTGAATCTGGGTCTGAGGTATGAATTGTCGCTGCCTCGGACCGAGCGCTTCAATCGGATGGAGTCTCTGGATCCCAGACTGCCCGCGGCGATTCAATACAACGCTGCGCAACTGGCCATGATCAACACCTTCAATAACACCGATCTGGTAACAGGGGTGATTGGAGGGCCAAAATCGCCAAATGCCTTGGGGATCCCCAGCCCCACCGTCTTGCACGGGGGCGAAGTCTTTGTCGGGATAAACGGGCACAGCCGCTACAACTACAATCCCTACTACAAAGGCGTTCAACCGCGCTTCGGGTTTGCCTGGCAATTGCCGAATAACTTGGGGGTGGTACGGGGGGGCTACGGCATCTTCTTCGATGCGCCGAGAAGCGCTGTCTCGGGAACCGGTCCTGTTGGGTTTGATGGGTTCGACATACAGCCTCCATGGATTACGACAAATCAGAGCGCCGCTAATGTTGCCAACCAGATACCGTGTGGCCGGTTGAGCAATCCCAACGCTAACCCCAGCCTTGGGTGCAATACCGCCAATGTGGCGTTCCCCACGCCACCGGGAAGCGCCCTGGGCGCCTTTAACAACCTGGGCTTTTCCGCGAACGGCCCAATCCCCATCATCAACTCGAGAATCCCCTACGAACAAAGCTGGAGCCTCGGCATTCAAAAGGAATTGCCATCGAAGATCCTCCTGGATATCAACTATGTCGGCAAGAAGGGGACCCACCTGTATGAGGGCGGCTTTAACACCCTTCAACTCCTCCCGCGTGGCTTTGAGCAGGCGGTCCTGTCCGGAAAGTTGTCGCAAGCGGATATTGCAACGATCAACGGACTAAGTGTGGCAAATCCGTTTGCCTCCCCTACCCCAGCCACATGCACTAGCCCTACCGACCCCAATTACATTTGCGACCCCACAAGTGGCGAGGGTTCGCTGGTCGCACAGATCGGTGCGACCCAACTTCTATCCCCATTTCCACAGTTTGCCGGCTTTGGCGGTGACGCCTTCCCAACCGCCGATTCCAGCTACGACGCTTTGCAGGTTCGCGCCGAAAGGTCGTTTGCCAACGGACTGGAGTTCCTGGCCACGTACACATGGTCGAAGTCCATTGACAATTCCTCGTTCCAGGATTTCAGCAACCAGTTTCTGGGTAATGGAGGAGGTGCCGCCTCGCGCCAAGACCCCTATAACCCAAGGGGCGACCGGGCTGTATCCGTGTTTGATATCCCGCAAGTTTTTCAGGTCAGTTACGTGTACGAATTGCCGATTGGTCGTGACAAAGCGTTTGGAAGCAGCATGAATCCCATCCTGAACACCATCGTGGGCGGTTGGCAGACCAGTGGCATTTGGACCGTAAGCGACGGCAGACCACTTGCTCTAACGGGGTCAAATGCCGCTATTCCAACGTTTGGCCAAAGGCCAAATCTGTCAGCACCCCTCCGGCGCTCCTCAACATCTTATCAGCACTTAGTGAATGGTCTCCCAAATACGGCACAAACAGCCAGCTACTTTGCCAATCCCGACGCATTGTCGCTGACCCTGCAGGATCAATTTACGTTTGGCAATGCCCCCCGGACAACTACCAGCGTCCTTTCCCCTGGAACCCGGAATGCGGAATTAGCCCTCTTCAAGGAGTTCCCCATGACAAGGGTTCGTGAAGGGATGCGGGTGGAGTTTCGCGCCGAGGCCACCAATGCGCTGAATCATCCCCAGTTCAAAGCTCCGAATACGAACGTTGCGAGCGGCACTTACGGTCAGATCGCTCCCGGTGGGGGCTTCTCACCTGGCTCTGGGGCGGTTACCATTAACAGTCCGCGCGAATTGCAGTTGGGGTTAAAGGTTTACTTCTAAGAGCCGGGCCCTGTGCACAGGTTCCAAGGGACAGCCCGGAATAACACGCAAGGAGAGAACGTGATCACCAAAGCGACGGAATGGAGTGTGTCCGCATGTCTTGTCGCGAGTTCGTTGCTTTGGGTATCTAGTAAGGCTACCTCCCAAACCATAACCGTCGATGCCAGTCCGTCGCACGTCGCCAATACATTCAGTCCGGTCCGCTCTCTGGGTGCGGCCATCGACCGGCTAAGGACGGGAACGCCCGACCATCTACTGACCGACCCGGTTCTCAAAGAGATTCTAGGCGCCGGCTGGCAGACTGTGACTTATCGGCAGAACACAGAGTTGATGGTCGAGGCCTGGCATTGGAACCCGAACGGTGCCTGGAGCGACGCGGAGAAGCAGCAGGGCTACTTTGTGGGCAGCGCGGAACCAAGGGCGGAAATGATTCGCCATTCGTGGGCAGCTCCGCTTCCGCACCGCGGCTTCAGCCGGGGCGATGGAAACGGCTGGTCCCGACTCACCGACGGCGATCCTAAGTCGTACTGGAAAAGCAATCCTTATCTCACGAAAGCCTTCACCGGCGAAGACGACTCGCTGCACCCGCAGTGGGTGATGATTGATCTGGGCAGCAAGGTTCCCGTCAACGCAATTCGTATTGACTGGGCCGAGCCTTACGCGAAGCACTACTCAGTCCAGTTCTGGACCGGCGAATTGGAACCTTTCTATGACGGGACCATGAAGGGCACATGGCAAACTTTCCCCTTAGGGGCGGTCACGGAAGGCAAGGGTAGGACTGTCACGCTGAAGCTGGTTTCCTGGATGATCCCCGTGCGGTATCTCCGCATCTGGATGACGGAATCTTCCAACACCTGCGACAGCCACGGCTCTGCCGACAAGCGGAACTGCGTGGGGTATGCCATCAATGAACTTTACGCCGGGGCGCTCTCGGCCAATGGCCAGTTCAATGATTACGTCACGCATTTCCCGAGCCGCGATCAGACCGTGACCTGGCCTTCTTCGGTTGACCCGTGGCATGCGGCCTCTGATATGGACGAATCGAGAGGAGACCAGGTCGGGTTCGACTTTTTCTTCACTTGTGGCGTTACTCGCGGCCTGCCCACCATGGTTCCGATCGCCATGTTGTATTCCACGCCGGAGGATGCGGCCAACGAGATTGCCTACCTGTACAAGCGCCACTATCCCATCTCCTGGATCGAGATGGGGGAAGAGGCCGACGGCCAGCACATGCTGCCCGAAGATTACGGCGCGTTGTACCTGCAATTCGCCACCGCGATTCACCGGCTCGTTCCCGAGGCCAAGCTGGGCGGGCCGCCGTTCGAAGGAACGTTCGATGATGTTGAAGTGTGGCCGGATGCCAACGGGAAAGTCTCATGGCTCGGACGCTTCATCGACTACTTGAAAGCCCACGGGCGGTTGGACGACTTCACCTTCTTCTCTTTCGAACATTATCCCTACCAGGACAAGCCCACCTACTCCTGGGCCGATCTCTACCCGGAGCCGGAGTACGTCAGGCACATCGTTCAGGTTTGGAAGGACAATGGCCTGCCTTCGAATATTCCCTTCTTCATGACCGAGGGCAACATCGGCGGTGGCGCCGGGGTTTCGACCGTGAAAGGCGCGCTATGGCTCGCCGATTACGTCGGATCTATGATGACCGCAGGT
>Ga0307476_10002948_pt1 | contig 10090 bp, 8 predicted proteins | sample atmos_gasesECM2C_2_FD_203314 | JGI IMG/M metagenome (GOLD analysis project Ga0307476, IMG submission 203314) | Hardwood forest soil microbial communities from Morgan-Monroe State Forest, Indiana, United States - atmos_gasesECM2C_05 | ecosystem: Environmental > Terrestrial > Soil > Temperate...
CTGGCGTACCACCGCCGGCAACTACAATCTCAATCGCGACTACCTCAAGGCAGACACACCGGAGATGCAGGCGATGCTGCGCCTCCTGGGGAGCTGGGACCCGGTGCTCTACGTGGATCTGCACGTGACTGACGGCGCCGAGTTCCAACACGACGTGTCCAATACACTCGAACCGATCTACGCGGGCGATCCCGAGCTGCATCCCGCCGGGAAGGCGCTGCTGCAGCAGCTGAACGAGAAGATCAGCGGGCTGGGATCGATGCCGCTGGATTTCTATCCGAGCTTCGTGATCGATGACGATCCGGCCTCCGGGTTCGCGGCGACTGCGCCGCCGCCGCGCTTCTCCCACGGTTACTGGCCCCTGCACAACCGCTTTGGGCTGCTCGTGGAGACACATTCCTGGAAGGACTATCCGACTCGCGTGCGAGTGACTCACAACATCATCGTGTCACTCGCCGAGATGATGGCGAAGGAGGGCAGTCAGTGGCGTACCGGGCAGCGCGACGCCGATGCTCGGGCCACGAAGCTGGGCGGCCAGGATGTCGCGCTGGACTATGACAACGGACCGCACGTGACCACGATCGATTTTCGCGGTTACGCCTATACACGCGAGCCGTCCGCGATCTCGGGAGCGCTGGTCACTCACTACGACACGTCAAAGCCGCAGATCTGGCGCGTCCCTTTCAAGGATACGGTGGTTGCGAAGATCACCGTCAAGGCACCCACGGGTGGCTACGTGGTCCCGGCGGCCGAGGCGGCCTGGGTGGCGGAGAAACTCACGTTGCACGGCATTCGCTTCGAGAGGATCGCCAAGCCGAAAGCGGATGCGCCGCTCGAGACCTTCCGCGCTACGAAGGTCACCTACTCGAAAGCTCCCTTCGAGGGGCACACGACCCTGACATTCGAGGGGACATGGCAGCCGCAGAGGCGGACCATCCCCGCTGGGTCGCTGTTCGTACCGATCGCGCAGCCGAATTCCCGAGTGTTGGTTGCGCTGCTCGAGCCGCAGGCGCCCGACTCACTGGCCGCGTGGGGTTTCTTCGACACGGCGTTCGAGCAGAAGGAGTACATGGAACCGTATGTCGCGGAGCAGGTGGCGCGTGAGATGCTGGCGAAGGATCCGAAGGTTGCGGAGGAGTTCGATCGGCGGCTTGCCCAGGACCCCGAGTTTGCCGCCAATCCCGAGGCGCGCCTGGATTTCTTTCATCAACGCTCCCCGTCGTGGGACGAGCGCCTGAACCTCTATCCCGTCTACCATACAGCGGCTATGCCCTGAGCGCGCGTGAGTGGGGACACGCTTACTCCTGCGCGCCGGCGCCCACCGCCACCCACGCCAGATCCGCATTCGAGACCGACTCGAGTTTGAAAGTCCGGGCCGCCGCGGCCATGCGGGTGAGTGCCTGAGCGAGCGGCATCGGTGGCCGGGTATCGCCCTTCTTGACCTTGTGAAACCGCACCGGATTGATCCGGGCCACCACGTAGTTGCGCAGATACGGCGACTTGAAGCCGCGCGCCTGCAGTGCGGCGATGATCTTTTTCACCAGGGCATCGATCTCCAGCAGGCGGGCCGCGTGATCTTCCCGCTCGCGCAGGCCCGCCGCCAGTGTGCGGTCGCTGAATCGGTCCACCTTCTTGAGCAGCGCACTGTAGGCCCCCGCCGCGAAGCGCGAGGACTTCTCATACACCACCCCGAGTGTCAGCAGCTCCGGGGATTCGAACTCCGCCGTGAATTGCGACTCCTGCGCGTTGCCCTGCCGTTGCGCGAGGCTGCGGGCCATGCGAATGACTTCCAGGCTCCGATCGCGCAGGTTATGCGCCTTCTCCGTATTCAGGGCCAGGATGCGGTACGCGAGCTTGTCATCCGGCGAGATCAGCACCGTGATCTGTTTCAGTCCCAGCACTTTCGCCGCGGCGAGCCGGTGGCGGCCGTTGGGCGTCCAGAGCCTGCCGTCCTCACCCCTGACGACGATCAGCGGATCGAGAAAGGCGGATGTCTCGTCGATCTTCAGCGCCAGGCGCTTGGCGTGCGTAGGCGAGAGGTCTCGCTGAAAGGGCGTGGGCTGAACGGCGTTCAGTGGCAAGGAGGCGAGCATCAGGGGCCGGCCGCCGAGCGGCTCATGGTAGGCGCCGATTGGAGCGCCGCCGGCCTTGCGAACCAGCTCCGCGACCTCGCCGATTTCCGGACTGTCCATCGCAATCGCGACATCCGCCGCATCCAGGCCGCGCGCACTCCTTCCCGGAGCCAACTTGCCGCGTGCACGCTTCCCGGCAGGGCCCTTCCCGGCCCGCTTGGCCGTGCTCTTGGCTTTTCGAGTTGCCATGGGGCGATAAGGTAAAGTGACCCGGGCCACTTTGTCCAAATTAACAATGAGCACCAGGATCGATCCAATGCACGTCCCCGGGCGGCTTCCGGCCCAGCGCATCGATGCGCTGGGACGTGCTCACGTCGATCAGCGTGCCGTGCTGGCGTTGGCCTTGCCGCTGATGGCGAACAGCGCGATTCAGATCGTGCTGAACCTTACGGACATGTGGTTCATCGGACATATCTCGACGCTCGCGTTGGCGGGTGTTGCAGCCGTGCAGTGGTTGGTACTCGTGGTGGTGTTGGTCCTTGCCGGAGCGGCCTCAGCGGTTCAAACGATCGCTGCCCAGTCGTATGGCGCCGGCCGGTACACACGCGCATCGCAATCGGTGTGGACGGCGTTGTGGGCAACCCTGTGTTTTGCCCCCGTGTTCGTGGCGGCGGGAGCCTCGGGTCACCTTATCCTTGCGCCTTTCGGATTCAGTCCGACAATCGAACATCTGGCGACGCAGTTCTGGTATCCGCGTGTTGGTGGGGCGGTGTTCGGCGCGGCCGTGTGGGGAATGCTCGGCTTCTTCAACGGCATCGGCCGTCCCCGCATGACTCTGACGATCACCATCGCCACGACGGCCGCGAACGTCCTGTTCAACGATCTGTTCATTTTCCATCTGGGGCTGGGGGTTGCGGGGTCGGGATGGGCAAGCACCACCGCCCAGGCGCTGGGCTTGTGTCTTTGCATCGGCATTTTCCTGCGGGAACCGTATCGCAGCCGCTTCCGGTCGCACCTGACCTGGCGGCCGCACTGGCGGCGGTTGCGCGCGCAGCTGCAGTTGGGTTTCCCCACGGGTCTGTTACCGGCCGCGGACCTCCTGGGCATCTCGATCTTCCAGATGATGCAGGTTCGGGTCGGCCTGGTGGGCGGAGCCGCGACGCAAATGGCGATGATTCTGACCTCGATCGCCTACATGCCCGGTTACGGCATTGCATCGGCCGGCACTACTCTGGTGGGTCAGTCGATAGGCGCCGGCGACCGAGCGTGGGGAATGCGGGTCGGCTGGACCGTCATTCTGATGACGGCTCTGTACATGGGTGGGATTGGGATATTGCTCGCGCTGGCGGGGCCAGGACTGTTACCGGTATTCACAGACGCACGGGATCCAGACTCGCTCGCTGCCGTCGCGCTCGGGGAAAAGTTGCTGTGGTTGGCCGCCATTTATCAGTTCTTTGACGGACTGAACATGGGCAGCGCGATGTGCCTGCGAGGTGCCGGAGATGTTACCGTGCCGGCTGCCCTTGTCATCCCGGTGTCCTGGTTTGCGTTCGTGCCTTTGGCGCATGCGCTGACGTTTGCGCCGGGCCAGGGGTGGGTTCGCTTCCTGCCGCAGTTCGGTTACGGCGCCATTGGAGGCTGGGCCGCCCTGGTTTGCTATGTGCTGCTGCTGGGTACCACGCTGTGCCTGCGCTGGGCATCCGGCGCGTGGCAGAAAATCAGGCTCTGAGACGCGGTGGCGGGAAACGCTGCGGTGTATCGTATCGATATTCGCTCCGTTGCTGCCGGCGCCTATGTCCGGAAGGAATTAAGTCAATGTCGATGGTTTGCACCCGGGCGGTCCTGGCCCTCATGGCCTTCCTGGGCCTGGTTGGATGCAGCGCGGTCGGGGGATTCAACCCCGATCCTGCCCCGGGAGTCACTCTGGCGGGGAGCTGGATACTGGATCGGGCGGCGAGCGAGGACCCTCAGCCCGTGCTTGCGAAGTTGCGCCCCAAACCGCGTAGAGACCTCGGCCCCGATGAGCTGGATAGTCAGTCGAATGGACCGCCCGAGGGCCAGCAGGGCGGCTCTCGAGGTGGCGGGCGCGGCGGCCGCGGCGGGCCTCCGCCGAACCCCGCGTATCGCAACAACAACGATGCATTCACACATGGCCAGGTCATCAAGGCACTGAATGCGGATCTGGCGCGCGCGGAGAGTCTGACGATAAGCCAGGGCCCGCAGCTGTTTTCAATGGACTACGGCGCCGGTGTTCGTAGTTTCACTCCTGGATTGAAGAGCGTCGTCGGGGCGGACTGGGGCGTCGCCGACCAGAGCTCGGGTTGGAAGGGCAAGCAGTACATCATCGAGATCAAACCGCAGACGGGCGTTGCATCCGTCGAGAAGTACAGCTTGTCGAGCGACGGTAAGCGCCTGCTCGAGGAGCTGCGCCTGGGCGGGGGTGAATTTCCGGTCGCGGAGTTGAAGCGCGTCTACGACCGCACTGACAAGCCGATACCGAGAAGCGCGCCGTCGAATGATTGACTAACTCGTGGGTGCGCTCCGCGAGGCGGCGGCTTTGGAGGCCAGCGCCTCGATTCTGGCCCAGTCGCCCGCTGCGAGCGCATCGGGAGGTGTGAGCCAGGTGCCGCCCACGCACAACACGTTGGGCAGCTCGAGATACGACGCGACCGTCTCCTGTGTGATTCCGCCCGTCGGACAGAACCGAGCCGCGGGAAACGGGCTGGCGAACGACTTGAGCATTGCGACGCCGCCCGCGCAGCCGGCGGGAAAGAATTTGAAACAGTGATATCCGGCGGCGAGTCCGTTCATCAGCTCCGAGGCGCTGGCGACGGCGGGCAGGTATGGAATGGAGGACACCAGGCCGGCGGCCAGCAGGGTCTGCGTCGAGCCCGGGGAGATCGCAAACGCTGCGCCAGCGGCGGCCGCTGCGTGCAGATCGGAAACGGAGAGCACCGTGCCTGCACCAACGCAGATGCCCGTACCGGCCCGGGTAATCGCTTCGATGGCGCGCAACGCCGCAGGTGTTCGCAACGTAACCTCGATGACCCGGATTCCTCCTCGGAGCAAGGCCCGCGCGAGCTCGGGAGCGCTGGCCGCATCCTCTATGACCACCACCGGCATCACCGGTGACATCCGCAGAAACTCCTCGATCTTCGCCATCTGTCCCATTCAGCGCCTCAGCGCAAATCCCGCATCCCGCAACAGATTCTGCACTTCTTCGATGCTGACATCGCCATTACGGTGGTGACCTGCGCGACACCGGTGTCATTTAACGGGGCAGGGCTCGCTTTGTCCAGTAGGAGTGACGCAAACAAACATTGCCGCGGCTGGGGGCTGCACGGTGGCGGCCCCCGCCTGCGGTCCGTTTCACGCTCCAACCGCGCGTGTCTTGGCTCGATGGAGTGCGGTCAACGCCGTCACGTTCACGTTTGATACCGCAGTGTCCACCGCCCGGTCGAAGCACTGCCGGTACCCGGCGTAAGCGGCGAGGTCTCGATCATCAGGCCGCTGACAAACCAGCCGTGCGGCGCGCTGGATCCGCGCGTACAAGCGCTCAGCGCCGCCGGGCTGCGCGACATCCGCTGCGTGGTACTTGACGCTCAGTGTGGGGACGTCCGTGTCCTGGGGGGAAGCGACGGCCGCGGTTGTTGCGAGGGCCGCTGTACACAGCACCGCCAGACCGAGCACGCCGCGCTTACGATTCATGAAGCTCATCACGACTCTCCTTGAGTTGGGGGATCAGGTGCTCGTTTTGCTTGCGAGCGTCCGTATAGATGCCGGAAGGGGCTCGGAGGTTTGCACGGCTGATCGCGAAGCCAGGGCGTCTTGGCTCCGGTGCGATGAGGCGTCGTAGAATAGGGTCGTGAAGAGACACAAGTCACGAGAGCTGGACTCGCTCACCCGCCGGATCGCTGATCTCGATGCGAGCAGCATTGATTCGCTCTATGGGCTGGAGCCGGTCTATGAGCCGGGCAAGGGCCTTCCCGGGCTCCTGCCGGAGGAGTTCGTCGCGGTTCAGTGCCCTTACTGCGGCGAGCGGTTGGAAACTCGCGTTGACCTGACGGCCGATGAGCCCTCTTACCTCGAGGACTGCCAGGTCTGCTGTCGTCCCATCGAATTCATCATCGAGCGCGAGGAGAGCGGCGGGCTGCTCGCCGTCAAAGTGCAGCGGGTCGACTAGCACCGCATGCATCAACGGGCGCTGCGTACTGTGTTGCTGATCCAGGCGATCGAGGAGACCGACCGCACCGGCGAGGTGATTCCGCTCGCCGACCGCGCTGAGGCTTCGCGCGCGGCTGTGCGAGAGTCCGCGTTACCGCGCGGAGCGCAGTCGGGAGCGGCGCTGTCAAGAGAATCCGAACGGTTCCTGGCGCGGCGAGCTGAGCATCTGCTCGAGCGGTTGCGCACGCGCTCTCCGGCGGTCACGCACATACTTGCAGTGGCGGGTGGTATCACCTGGCTGGGACGATTCGTCCTCTTATTGGCGCTCGCAGCAGGTGTATCCCTCTCGGCGCTGGACGGCAGCCGCCGCATCAATATCCTGGCCTTTCCTTTGATCGGGCTGCTCGCCTGGAACCTCTTTGTGTACGCAATGCTGTTCGTGGGCTGGCTCAGGACCCTGCGCCATCGCCGCGGCCCCATGGGGTTCTGGTCCGCCCGAGCCTACGAGCGCTGGATCGGCGGGCGTATCGAGGCGCTGATGCGCCGTTCCACGCGCTACAACGTTCCGCTCACGACCGGCTTGCGCCGCTTCGCCGCCCAATGGGTGGGTATTTCGCAACCGCTGCTGCTGTTGCAGGCGAAGAGGCTGCTGCATCTGGCCGCTGCGCTCGTGGCGATCGGGCTGATCGCCGGACTCTACGTCCGGGGAATTGCACTGCGATACGAAGCGGGGTGGGAAAGCACTTTCCTCGGGCCCGGAAGCGCCCATGAGATTGTCGCAACGCTCTACGGGCCGGCGGCGGCTCTTTCCGGGATTCCCTACGGTTCGGTAGAGGACATGCGCGCGCTGCGATGGACGGCCACCGGGGGCGGTGGGGAGGCGGCATCGTGGATACACCTGATAGCGATCACCGCCGCGCTATACATCGTGGCGCCTCGGTTGCTTGCCGCGCTGGCGGCAATGTTGAGCATCTGGAAGTTCTCGCGCAGGCCACCGGTCCCGCCCGCGCTGCTCGGTTATGCGCGAGCGCTCGTGATGGGAGTTGGTAGCGGAACGACCACTGAGGTCGCGCGAGTCACCCCTTATGCCTACGAGCCCAAAGCCGATTCGGTCGCGGGCCTCGAGTCACTGCTCGCGGCCGCGCTCGGGGCGAATCTCAAGGTGCAGATGGGCACTCCGGTACGCTACGGGGATGAGAGTGCCGTTGCGCGGGATCAGGCAGAGAAACCCGCGACATGGAATGTGCTGCTGATGACGCTCGCCTCCACTCCCGAAGTGGAAAATCACGGCGCATTCATCGCCGGCTGGCGCGACTGGCTGCTGAAGAACGCGAGCAGCGCCCCGTTGCTGATCCTCATCGATGAGGGCCCTTACGCTGCGCGGATGCGCGGCGAGGCAGCGCTCGAGCAGCGGGTTCAGGAGCGGCGCCGGCTGTGGCAGGAGTTCGTGGCGGGCTACGGCCTGCGCGCCTGCTTCGCCGATCTCATCCAGATCAAGCCCGGAGCGGCATCGGAGATCAATGCCCGCGAATCGGCCCGCGCCGCGTTGTGGATTGCGGGCGAGCGCGCATGAGCACGGCGGTGGAAGCGCTCGCGGGTGGTGCTGCCGCGGCGCGGATCAATGTCAGCCTGCTCTCGCATACCAACGTGGGCAAGACGACTTTGGCGCGGACTCTGCTGCGCCAGGACATCGGCGAAGTGAGCGATCGGCCTCATGTGACCGAGGTAGCCGAGAGTCACGTGCTGATCGAGTCGGCGCAGGGGGATGCGCTGATCCTCTGGGACACACCGGGGTTCGGTGACAGCACCCGGGTACTGCAGCGTCTGCAGCACAGTGAGAAGCCGGTCGGCTGGTTTCTTTCCCATGTGTGGGACCGCTTCGCCGACCGCCCCTTCTGGTGCAGTCAGCAGGCCATGCACAACGCGCGTGAGATCAGCGACGTCATTCTGTATGTCGTCAATGCGGGCGAAGATCCTTCGGCATTCGGCTATATCGAGGCCGAAATGCGGATCCTCGGCTGGCTCGGCAAGCCGGTCATCCTGCTGTTGAATCAACTTGGCCCGCCGCGCGAGGCGGCGCAGTCGCAGGCCGACGTCGCCGAGTGGCAGGCGCAGATCGCTCCCTTCAAGTGGATCGAGATGGTGCTCCCGTTCGATGCGTTCGCGCGCTGTTGGGTTCAGGAGGGGACCCTGCTCGCGCATGTGCAGCGGCTGCTGCCGGCCGAGTGCCAGAGCGCATTCGAGCGGCTGCGCGATTGCTGGCGGCAGCGCAATCTCAGCGTGTTTCACGAATCCATGCGGGCGCTCGCCGGGCAGATCGCCGCCGCCGCCATCGACTGTGAGCCCATCGAGGATGTCACTCTGCAAGGCAAGGCGCGCGCCTGGCTGGGCTCGGTCGCCGGGAGTGGTGGCGAGCGTACCGACGCGAAGCTCGAGCGCGCGCAGACCGAGCTGGCCGGCAGACTCGATTCGCAGATCCGCGGGACCACGCAGACGCTCGTTCAGCTCCACGGCCTGTACGGAAAGGCGACCGAGGAAGTGCTGAAGCGCATGGGGAGTGAGTTCGCGATCGACCGCCCGGCCGATGCCGACAAGGCGAGTGTGTGGGGCGGCCTGCTTTCAGGGGCCCTTGGCGGACTCGCGGCCGATCTGCACGCCGGTGGCCTGACCTTTGGCGCCGGCGCGCTCATCGGCGGAGTGTTGGGTGCATTCGGCGCGCGCGGCATGGCCAAAGCCTACAACCTCGCCCGTGGCGCTCATACCGGGACCGTCCGCTGGTCGTCGGATTTTCTCCTCGGCCGGATCGCCGCGGCGCTCATGAGGTACCTGGCGGTTGCGCATTTCGGGCGCGGCCGTGGCGAGTTTGTTTCAGGGTCGGCGCCGGCGCACTGGCAGGAGGCCGTGCAGCAGTCGCTGGGACGCAGACGTGCTGCACTCGAAGCGGCCTGGGCCACCCGCAACGAGGTCACGACCGCGAGCCAGCCTGCGACCGCCGCCATCGCGGCCAGCCTGCTGCCATTGATGATGGCGAGCGCGCGCGACGTGTTGGTAGAGCTGTATCCCGAGGTCTCCCACGTATTCAGATAGCACCTTGCGCCAAAGCAGGGAAGCGTTGAGGTAAGCATGACTCCGAGCTTGTTCCGTAGCGGCCTTTGCATCGCCACCCTCCTTCTCACGGCCGCGGGCTGTTCGCGGCAGCCTCCCCCGGTGAATGTACCGCCGCCGCCGGATCCCACGGCGAGCGCGCGGGCTGCCTGGAACGACTTTGCTTCCGGCTTCATCGAGAGCTATTTCAAGGCGCACCCGTTCTTCGCCGTACAGGCAGGGCGTCACGAGCTCGATGGACGAATGAGCGACTGGAGCGCGCCCGCGCTGCAGACGGAGGTCGCGCGGTTGCGGCAGCTTCGATCCCAGGCGCAGGCAATGAGCGAGGAGCCGCTGGAGCCGGCGCAACGTTTCGAGCGGCAGTACGTCCTCAGTGTGATCGACAGCGATCTGTTCTGGCTCGACCAGGCCCGCTCGCCGTTCAAAAACCCCGCCTGGTACCTCAACAACCTGGATCCGGAGGTCTATCTGAGCCGCAACTACGCGCCTCTGGAGACTCGCCTGCGGGGATACCTCGGGTATGCCCGCGCGATCCCCGGAATCGCGGCGCAGATCAAGGCGAATCTGCAGCCGCCGCTCGCCCGGGCGCTCGTCGACCGCGGGATCGCGGGCTTCGGCGGCTTCGCGCAGTTCTTCCGCAATGACGTGCCCAAGGTGTTCGAATCCGTCCAGGACGAACAGCTGAAGAAGGATCTGGCCGGGGCGACTCGGGCCGCGGCGCAGGCGATGGACGACCTGAAGGTCTGGCT